>Ga0181521_10003193_pt1 | contig 19364 bp, 18 predicted proteins | sample PEATcosm2014_Bin_32_FD_119764 | JGI IMG/M metagenome (GOLD analysis project Ga0181521, IMG submission 119764) | Peatland microbial communities from MTU Mesocosm Facility, Houghton, MI, USA - PEATcosm2014_Bin02_60_metaG | ecosystem: Environmental > Terrestrial > Soil > Wetlands > Peat | place... | reverse complement strand
CATCGAGAACGGTCAACCAAAGCTCGTGCGCATCAGCAATGAGCAAATCTACGCCGAGGAAGATGTCGAGCAGTACGCGATGTCCTGCGCCAGCAACGGCAGTATCGAGCTGTTCATTCAACCCAATAGCCTGGGCAGCGCCTTGTGTGTGCTCGGCTCCACGCCCGCAGCCGACGAGGCACGCTTCCTTGCCGAGCGCCTCAGAATCAGGCTCACCGACAGCCCGAATGACGCGCCCGTCGTTCTGGTCGCGACGCAGGGGCAATCGGATGAGGACGCCCTGGAGGCCGCTTTGCGCAGTCCCGCTACTCATGTGTTGATGATTGCAAGCCGACGCAAGGCGGCCAAGTTGTGCGCCGTGATGAAGATGCGCGGCATCGACGACGCGCAGCTGGCGCGTCTACAGGCGCCGGCGGGCCCGGATGCCGGCGCCAAGACGCCGGGCGAGATTGCGCTGGTGGCGATCGCTGGCGTCCTGGCTTCGCTGCGCGGTCGAACGCAGAGAACTCTGCGGGCCGAGCCCGCTGAGCCCCAGAAGGCGACTGCGGGAGCGGGCCACGGCAGCCCATTGAATTCGCGCACCGAGCGCGGCAGCGACTCGGTGGGGGACACGTTCATCAATCCCGTCTGCGGAGTTGCCGTGAGCATCGCCCGCGCATTGCACGTGGAGCAGCACGCCGGCATTTCATACTACTTTTGCTGTGACGGTTGCCGGACGGAATTCCTCAAGGACCCTGGGAAATATGCCGCGATTCGCCAAGCGACCGCCTGAAGGGCGACAAATGTCGCCTCGTCTGCTATACAAGCGACGATTCAACCAAACGATGTCGATCGCGTTGCCGAAATACCCAGCGGGGCGAGCAATGGAACAAGAGACAATTTGGAGCGCTTTTCGATGCGTATGAACTCCCGCGGACAATTGGTGCTCGAGAGCGCCGGCCCGATTTGGCACCTCATCGGAGTCGTGAAGCGCGATACGGCTCGACCTAATCGATTGATGCTCACGCGGCCGCAGGATGCGCTGTCGCGACAAATCAAATCAGGAGTGGGAAAAACCGTATCCATCGTAGATATCACGGACCTGTACGGAAACTCTGCGAGGTTGATCAATGCTCGAATCTACTCCTCGATCGCCGGCGTGAAATTCAACCCCCAACCCTCATCGCAGGGATCTTCGATCTCGTGGTCGCAAAGCGATCAAGCTTGTAAAGAGGAGGTTACGTTCGAATACGGGGCCCTTGAGGTCACATCCGCCCCCGTTACGCTACCTCCGTGGCACGATTATTGGCTCATCGGCCGAAAGCGGCGCGCGACATAAACATTTCCCAATCTGACGGCGGACTCTACGAGTCGGCTTCATACCCGAGGTTGTAGAACCTCGCCCTGATCGACCGTCGGCATCTCCCGAAGGTGGCCTTGCGCCGAGTCAGGTCGCTCGATCGCATCGCCATTTTGGCGCCCTCGCGACGCAGTCTGCGCGTCTTGCGCTGCAAACATTTCTGTCCAAATTATTGCGTACTCGTTCCTTTGATATTAATTTAATGTTAAAAAACAAGTATATGCAAAATAATCTAGGATCTTGCGAATCAGCTCAATTGTTCTTGCACTGCATACAATTTGCGCTATAATGCAGTTTGTATCCGTAAATCCATTTGAGGAGAGCACCCATGAGCGACACCACTTTTGATCCCAAGACCATCTTCGAGACCTATCGCAACGCGTTCGCGCCGGTGCTGAAGGCGCAGCAAGAAGGCGTCAAGGCCCTTGACCGAGTAGGCCGTTACCAATACGCCGTTGCCGGCGATTATCTGGAGTTTAGCTTGGCCCAGGCGAAGGCCGCCCTTGCGGCGCAAACGCCGGCCGACTTCGTCTCCAAGCAAGTGGAACTGACCACCGGGCTCAGCGAGAAGCTGCGCGCACGTGCGCAAGAGTTTGTCACGCTGGCGACCGACGCTCAGACCAGCATCACCGCCGTGGTGAACGAAGCGACCGCCAAAGTCGTCGAAGTCGCCAAAGGCGTCGAAGTCGCCAAAGGCGTCGAAGCGGCCAAAGTCGTCGAGGCGGCCAAGAAGAAAGCGGCCTGAAGTCTCGCGCATCGGCCGGCTTTCCGACAGACGCCGGTCAGCGCGTTAACTCGCGCGATCCACGAGAAGATGGGGGCACCGAGCGGTGCCTCCATCAATCGCTGTTCAATGTCGATGGATTTAGTGCCTGATCGCTGAACGCCGCGCCGCGTAGGTCAGCTCTCGCGCAATTTCAAAGATGGTGCTCTTCAGCCATTGCCTGCCGGGATCACTTTGCGCAGTCGGGTGTGAGATGTAGCACAGCTCAAATGGTGTGAAATCGCTCGGCAGCGTGACGATGCGCAGCCCGAATCCCTTCGCAACGAATTCGGCGACCTGCAGCGGAACGACCATCATGTGGTTCGTGGACTGCAGGACACCCACCGCCGAGATGTAACTCTGGCAGCGCTGCACCATTCGCGGCACGACTTCCTGTCGCAATAGCCAGTCATCAATGCGGGACCGGTCCGAAACGACCGCATAGGGAAGCACGTGCGTAAACGCCGCATATTGCTTCAGCGTGACCGCCTTACCCGAAAACGGATGCTTGCCTCGAATCAGGCCGACGTGTCGGTCGGTGCAAAGAATCGTCGACTCGAGTCCTTTCGGCTCGAACTGCTCCAAGCGAACCGTGATGGTGGCATCGACGGTTCCGCGTGCCATCTGGTCCACCGGCAGCTCATCGAGCGACAGATCGATCTTGAATCGGACGTTCGGCGCCATCAATCGCGTTCGATCCAGCAACCGCGGCAGCAGAATGGCCTCGAAATACTCCGGGGCGTAGATCACGAATTCCCGATTGCTGGTCCGCGGATGAAAGGGCTCGGCGCGCTGCAAGGACGTCCGGACCCGCGATAGCCCGTCCCGTACGCCCACGTGCAATTCTTCCGCCCGCGCCGTCGCCAGCATGCGGTTGCCGTGCTTGACGAGCAGCGGATCGTCCAGGGCCTGGCGCAGTCGACTCAGCATGTGACTGACCGCGGATTGGCTGACGTGGAGCATCTCCGCGGCCCGGGTGACGCTTCGGGTCGACATCAACGCATCGAAGGCGACCAGCAGGTTGATATCGAAGGAGCGCAGCGGATCGGACATCGTCGAACTCCCGACAACTCATGAACACTGTTCATGATACGTATTCCGAAGTTTCACTTCCATCATATCCTCGGGTCGCGCATTGTTGGCTTCAGCCCACCATCCGGTGGAGCGAGGACCGTGAAGAGCCGAATGAATACACCCAAGAACCGCGGATTTCAGATGCCGGCTGAGTGGTACCCCCACCGGCACTGCTGGATGGCCTGGCCCACATACGGTCCGGCGTATTTTGGACGCCTGGAAGCCTGCAAAGTGGCGTATGCGAATGTCGCTCGCGCGATTTCGCGATTCGAGCCCGTTGTCATGTTGGCGAACGAGTTAGACGTGGCGGTGGCGCGGACCCTCTGCGGACCCACCATCGAGGTGCGGCCGGTGCCAATCGACGACGGTTGGTTCCGGGATAACGGTCCGACCTTTTTGACCAACGGACGCGGCGCATTGCTGGGTGTCGACTGGGGTTTCAACGGTTGGGGAGGGCGCTCGCCGTGCATCAAGGATGCGCTCGCTGCGTCGGTGGTCCTCGAACAAGAGCAGATTGAACGCGTCGTCGCACCCTTCGTTCTGGAAGGCGGATCCATCCACGTCGATGGGGAAGGCACGCTGCTAACGTCCGAGGAATGCCTTCTCAATGCCAATCGAAATCCGCACCTCAGCCGCACCGCGATCGAAACGAACCTTCAGGATTTCTTGGGCGTCGAGACGGTGATTTGGCTCAAAGGCGGCCTAAAGGACGACGTGACGGACGGCCATGTGGACCAGCTCGCGGCGTTCGCGAGCCCCGGTGTGGTCCTGGCACTGACCACCGACGACAAGTCCGACGTCAATTACCCGGTGCTGTGCGAGAATCTCGCGATTCTTAAATCCGCGACGGACGCGAAGGGCCGTCCGCTCGAGATCATTGAAATTCCGCAGCCGCCGGCTTTGTACAACGAGCATACCGGCACGCGCGTCAGCCTCTCGCACATCAACTACTACACAGCCAACGGTGGCATCGTTCTGCCGTCGTTCGGTTTTCCCGATCACGACCGGCGCGTGCTCGGAATATTTCGCGAGCTGTTCTCCGACCGGGACGTCGTCCCCGTAGCGTCCCTCGAGATCGCCTTCGCCGGGGGCAACATCCATTGCATTACGCAGCAGGAGCCTGCCACCGCCACTCTGTCACCCAGGACGACCGTATGACCGTCACCACGCCCGATCGGACTCGAAATGTAACCGTCGCCTGTGCACAGATGGCCTGCAGTTGGGATCGACCCGCCAATGTCGATCGAGCGGAACGACTAATCCGCGCCGCGGCCGGTCGAGGCGCGCAGATTGTTCTGCTCCAAGAATTGTTCGAGGCGCCGTATTTCTGCATCGAGCAGCATGCGAAGCACTTCGACTTGGCGACAACTCTCGAGGAGAGCACCACGATTAAGCGCTTTCAGACGCTTGCTAGATCCCTTGAAGTGGTATTGCCGATAAGCTGGTTCGAACGGGCAGGGCGCGCATTCTTCAACTCCGTCGCGGTCATCGACGCCGATGGGTCCGTGCTGGGGGTGTACCGCAAGAGTCATATACCCAATGATGTGGGGTACCAGGAGAAGCAGTACTTCTCCCCGGGCGACACGGGCTTTCGCGTCTGGCATACGAAATACGCCCCGATTGGCGTCGCGATTTGCTGGGACCAGTGGTTCCCGGAGGCGGCGCGCGCGATGGCGTTGCTCGGTGCCGAATTATTGTTCTACCCGAGTGCGATCGGCACCGATCCTTCCTTTGGACTCGAGATGGCGAGCCCATGGCAGCTCGTCATGCAGGGACACGCTGTCGCTAACAGCATGCCGGTCATCGCCTGCAATCGTATCGGCGCGGAAAAGGCGACGACTTCTGATCTCGAACTCACCTTCTTCGGATCCTCATTCATCGCCGACCAGGCGGGCGCCAAGGTCGAAGAAGCAGATTCCACGAGCGAGGCGGTGTTGGCGCACACGTTCGACCTCGATGCATGTCGTCGCACGCGTGAGTACTGGTCGTTGTTTCGCGATCGTCGCCCGGATCTGTACGGAAGTCTTTTGACACACGACGGCGGACTTACACCGGGCGTTCTCCGTGCGCTCTAGCCCGCCACCCGAGTCCCGACCCATTCATCCACGACATATACACGGGCGAGATCATGGCAATGACGAATAGCGGCATGAATACTTCAAGCGCTTTGTGGCGGAAGGACCGAACCCACTTCCTCCACCCATGGACGCATTTCGACACGTTCAAGCGCGACGGGTCGCTGGTGATACAAAACGCCCGGGGCGCCTATGTGTGGGACGCGTCCGGCAAACGTTATCTCGACGGCATCGGTGGGTTGTGGTGCGTGAACATCGGCTACGGTCGAGAAGAGATGGCGCAGGCCATCGCCGATCAGGTGTGTACGTTGAGCTACTCGAACTGCTTTACCGATTGCACGAATGAGCCGGCCACGGAGCTGGCGGCCAAGCTCGCCGAACTGGCCCCAGGCTCTCTCAATCACGTCGCCTATTCGGTGTCAGGCTCGTGCGCGAACGACACGGCGATTCGCCTCGCTCACTATTATCATTCCCGCCGCGGCGAACCGAATCGGCGAGTGATCCTCTCGCGCTACAACTCCTATCATGGCTCCACCTATCTCGGCATGACGCTCGGGAATCGCGAGGGCGATCGCTCCCCACATTTCAGGTACATCGACGAACTCGTGCATCATTTGTCCGCCCCCTACGCCTACCGGCGTCCCGACGGTATGAGCGAAGCGCAGTTCACCGACCACCTCGTCGCGGAGTTGCAGACGGCGATCCGCGACATCGGCGCCGCGAACATCGCCGCATTTATCGCCGAACCGATTCAGGGGGCGGGTGGGGTCGTACCGCCGCCGGTCGGGTACCTGCCGCGTATGCACGAGGTCCTGGCGCAGCACGGGATTCTCTTCATCGCGGACGAAGTCGTGACGGGGTTCGGCCGGATTGGGCACTGGTTCGCGTGCTACGATGAATTTGGCGTCGAGCCCGACATTCTCGTCGCAGCGAAGGGCCTGACTTCCGGATACCTGCCGTTGGGCGCAACGATCTATTCCGATCGGGTGCATGAGGTCATATCGGCCCCCGATCCGCAGGCGTGGTTCACCCACGGCTTCACGTACTCGGGGCATCCGGTGTGTTGTGCGGCCGCGCTCAAGAACATCGAGATCATCGCCGCGGACAATCTGCTCGGCAATGCTCGCACGGTTGGGGATTATTTCGAGGCGCGCCTCAGGGAACTCGCCGAATTACCGCTGGTGGGTGATGTACGCGGCCGGCGCTTCATGATGTGCGTCGAGTACGTGGCGGACAAGGCGACACGGGCACACGTCCCCGAGGCGGCCAATATGTCGCGACGCATCGCGCAGCGTTGCGAAGCAAAGGGTTTGCTGGTTCGGCCGCTCGGTCACCTCGATATCATGTCACCGCCGCTGATTCTGACGCGCGCGCAATGCGACGCGCTGGTCGATACCTTGCGCGATGCCATCATCGAGGTGACGCACGAACTGGGGCGGGAGGGATTTTTGTCATGACAAGACGAGCGGCCAAGAGAGCCGCAATCGTCCTCGCAATAGAGTTCCTTTTCCCCGATGAGGTTATCGAATGTCACGACTCCATCTGACGACGCCACGCGCCGATGGCTTTCGTATGCCAGGCGCCATCGAGGCCAAGACCCGCTGCTGGATGATATGGCCGGAGCGCACCGATGAATGGCCGTTCGGCGCCAAACCGGGCCAAAAGGCGTATGCGCGAGTCGCCACGGCCATTGCCACGAGCGATCCGTTAACCATGTGCGTGTCCGCCCGGCAGTACAAGAATGCGCGCGTCATGCTGCCGCCGAACATCCGCATCGTCGAGATGTCGAATGACGACGCGTGGATGCGAGATGTGGGGCCCAACTTCGTCGTCAACGACGCGACTGGGGAGGTACGCGGCGTCGACTGGGTCTTCCGGTCTTGGGGTGGCCTATATTCTCCGTACGATGCGGATGACCAAATAGCCCGAAAAGTATTGGACATGGAGGGACTGGATCGCTATCGCGCACCGATGGTGGCGGAGGGCGGCGCCCTGCAATGCGATGGCGAAGGCACACTCATCACGACCCGGCAATGTCTTCTTAACCCCAATCGAAAAATTGGCAATACCGACGCGCAGATTGAACAGGCATTGGTCGATTATCTCGGAGTCAACAAGGTCATCTGGCTGCCGCGAGGTTGTCCCTTTGATACGACCGACGGACACGTCGACGACCTCGCGGTCTTCGCGAGGCCCGGCGTGGTCCTCCTGACCTGGACCGAGGATAGGGCTGACCCGCAATACGATGTCTCGCAGGAGGCCTTCGACATCCTCTCGAGCGTGACGGATGCGCGGGGTCGTCGCTTCGACATTCACAAGGTTGTCCAACCCGACCCGATCGTGTGGACGGAGGAAGAGGCGGCTGCCGTGGATGTTGTCGACGGTATCGCTCATCGAGTTGCGGGTGAACGCATCGCGGCGACCTATATCAACTACTACATCGGCAACAAGGCCGTGTTTGTGCCGACGTATGAAGACCGCAACGACGTTGCCGGTCTGGCGGCAGTTCAAGCCTGCTTTCCGCGTCATCGAGTGATCGGGGTTCCCGGGTGTCGCGACATCCTCATCATCGGCGGCAGCATTGGCTGCATTACCCAGCCTCAGTATGCGGGTGTTACACGCGAGTCTCGCAAGTGACCGAGCGGATGGATTCGCGGCGTCGGTGATATCGGCATGAACAACGGTGGCAGTTTCGCTCAAAGCGCCGTGATCCACGAGCAGGCTGCGCATCTCGAGCGCGCGCATCTTCCATTATGGAAAGTGAGCGCGCTCGGGCTCGCCTATATGCTGATTGGGCCGAGCATGGCGATGTCCGCAGGCGCACTCATCGCGTTCTCTGCGCAAGCGGCTTGGTTGTCCAACCTGCTTTCCGTGATCGTGCTGACACTTTTGTCCGTGATCATCAGTGCTTACGCCCGCCGTTACGTCGTGACGGGATCGCTCGTCTCGTATGCCTATGAGGCCCTCGGTGCACGGGCGAGATTGTTCGTTGCTGCTTGCATGATGCTCGGGTATGTCGCTCTGACGGCTACGCTGATTCTCGGCGTCGTGGTCTTCACCAGTAGCGCACTGCTCGACCTCGGCGTGCAAAGTGCGGCGAGTACGACGGTGCAATGTGTATCGGCGGTACTCATCAGTTGTGTGGCAGCGGGCTGCGCGTGCCTCGGGATCGATGTCTCCGTTCGGGTGGTCGTGATTCTTGGCTTCCTCTGCGTTCCGTTCGTCCTTCTGGCGATGGGGGCAGCGTTCATCGGGCTTCACCCCGCGGTGGCTATGCAATTCAGCTTTGAGACGGTGTCGCTAGGCGGGATCGTTCAGGGCGCGGTGGCCGCCACAGGCTATTATGTTGGGTTTGACGGAATCGCGGCGCTGGCGGTCGAGACAAAGGATCCGAAGCGCAACGTGCCGCGCGTACTGATTGGTACCGTATTGATTGTGGGTGTGGCAATCACCGCGAGCTGCTTCGTTCAGTACCCGTTGCTCCTCAATCACGCCGATGAGTTGGCAGCCGGCGCCTCGCCGGTCGCCATTTTCGCGCATGCGATCGGCTGGGATTGGCTGGCGATCGTCGTTGATGTCTTGCTAGTGCCGGCGACGTTTGCCGCGACGGTGACGGTCTATACCATTGGCGCTCGGATCATCGCGACGACTTCCGCCGATGGGCTGCTGCCGGCGGGACTTAGGCACATTCATCCACGGCTGCACACGCCATTTGTGGCAGTGGGTGCGCTCGCCAGTGTAGCAACCGCTTTGACGATTCTGCTGCAGATAGTCCTGAGGAAGCCTCCGTTGCAAACCTCGGTCTACTTGGCCAATCTGACGACCTATTACTGGCTTGCGCCTTATTTCGTGGTGTGTCTCGGCATTCTTCGCATCCTTCGCCGGGAAGGGGACCGCGACATTCCGACAGCCAGCGCCGCGTGGCTGTCGATGGCGGCGATCGTGTATGTTGCGATCGAGATGTTCCGCAGCCCAGTCGATGCCGGAACGACTTACTTGCCGTACCTCGCCGTCGTGACCATCGCCGTGGTGGCACTCGCGTTTCTCCTCACACGCCGTGACGCAATGGTTCCCGAGAGCGAACTGGAGCAATTGTAGCGAGCGAGCTTTTGGCCCGTTAGCGTGCCCCGTTAATTGCTGCGGGGTTGGCGCTGAGCTGAGTCATTCAGCTCGGTACGCCCATTAGTCGATGGGGGAGTGTCGACCCCAGTCGAAGCGGCGGCCGAGTATGGCTTTGACGATCAGGTGGTCGGTGGCGGCGGTGGCGCCGATACCGACGCCGAAATTTATCTCCCAGACGGGTGAGACGTTCAGATCGGTGACGACGAAGATTTGCTGTTGCTGGTTGTGGGTGGAAGCAAAGTGATCGAGACGGCCGTAGTCGGCGTAGTACTCGAGGCCGCCGCTCACGACGCGGGTGAAGTCGTAGCTGATCTTGGCGCTGGGCGCGAAACCAAGGCCTTGATCGACGTCGGGTCCATGCAAGGTGCGTTCGAGAGCGGGGTTGACGGCGAAGTACCAGCGGCCGACGCTCTTGTCGATGATGGGACGGATTTCCCAAGTCCAAGTGTCGGGCGAATAAACGGAGCGCTGATAGCCGATCTCGGTGGAGAGGCTCACGCCGACAGGCCACTCCCAGGATTCGGGTACGCGGATGCGAGGGCGGATATGATCGCCAACCCATTGCACGCCGTGGCCGTCCTGCTCGCTGGTGAAGACGTAGAAGCCAACTTCGGACCAGCTATTGATCCCTTCTGTCAGTTCGAGTGTTTCGTGCTCCTGATGGTTGGTCGGGTACACGCCATTGACGGTGTCCTTCTCGCCTTCCACGGTGAAGTTGGAGTGCAGTTCGACCATCAGGTTGTCCGCGGGCACCGTGTCGGCCCCGTAGACCTGGATCTCGTAGTTGCCCTGAGCTTGAGCGAGCGCCGCCAAGCAAACCAGCGCCGCCAGGCAAACCAGCGCCGCCAAGCCAGCGAGTGCAGGCAAGCCGCTGAGCGCGAGCGGTAACAGTTCGCCGCGCGGGCACGTTCGTTCATGCATAGTTGAACAGCATCATGAAGCCGAGGTCCATGTGGTTCTGCTGGTGGCAATGAAAGAGGGTGGCGCCCGGATGGTTGGCGTTGAACTCGACTTCGGCGCGGGTTTGGGAGTCGACCAGAACGACATCTTTGATGATGCCTCGGATGTTCGTGGAAGCGGAATTCTGCGCGACACCGAGCGATGCGCCGAGGCTGCGCAATTCGAAATTATGCCGGTGCAGATGAAGTGGATGGTCGTCCATGCTCTTGTTGATGAACTGCAGGCGGTAGCGCTGCCCCTGTTTGAGCGGCGCGACACCGGTTTCTGGGTACGACTTGCCGTTGATGGTCCATGCCTCCATGCTGCCGTGGCCGCGGAACTTCGACTCGAACACCAGCGGGACGACGATCGGCGAATCGGCTGGGTCAGTGGACTGCGCGGCGGCGGGCCGAACGGCGTCGCCCTGCGCGGCCGCGAACTGTTCGTAGTTCCAGGTTAGATCGGGCGGCTGCTGCCACTGCGGCGCGCCGGCCATATTCGCATACTCGACGGCAATGGCCATGCCGAGGGCCTGGACGTGCTTGCGCACCTCGCCGAGGAGCCAGACACCGGGATTGCTCATCTCAACGAGGGCACAGATGCGCTCCGCGGGCGCGAGCCGCAGCATGGGCACGACTTGGGGGCTGGGGACGGGATTGCCGTCGAGCGCGATCACGCGCAGGTCGTGACCGGCAAATGCAATCCAGTGAATCTCGGTGGGGCTGGAATTGAGGATGTGCAGCAGGATGCGCTGACCCTGCTTGACGCGCAGCGGTTCACCAAAGCCCATGATCTTGCCGTTAATGGTTGCGACGCTGTAGCTCGGAGTCATCGCGCCGTCGGTGGTGGCGAGCAGGTGGCCGTCCCAATCGTGCAGAGCGAGGAAGAACTCCTGATCGTAGCGGGCGGGATTGTCACGCGGATCGATCATCAAAAAGCCGTGTTGACCGCCGTACTGCGCACGCGTGAGATTTCCCATCGCCATGGTGTGAGTGTGGTACCAGCGGAAGCCCGAGGGGCGTGGCGTGAAGGTATAGCGTGCGCTGCCGTTCGCAGCGATGGGCGGCGTGCCTTCCTCGATGGCTCCATCGACAGACGGCGGAAGAAACAGGCCGTGCCAGTGAACAACTTCCGGGCGGTCGGTGTGGTTGACAACCTCGATGGTAACCGGCCGGTCCTCTTTCAAGCGCAGCAGCGGGCCGGGGACCTGGCCGTTATAGGCGATGGTCTTGAGTGAGTGGCGCGGCGAGAGTTCGAGGGTGACCGGCGCGATGTCGAGCGTGTAATCAGGCGCCGCCAGGTCCTGCGCAAAGGCCGACAGCGACGAGGACGCCGCAGCAAGGCCGGAGAGCTTGAGAAGGGTGCGCCGTGAAATCATACCGCGATGATAGAAGAGTCCGCGGTCGATGAGGAGCGAGTTTCGCGGCGGCTGTCGTGAACAGCGATCTGGCCGCGAGCCTTGAGCATCCCTTGGACGAATGCATTGCGCTAGAAAATTCATTCAGCGCGCGGTTTTTGATTTCTGTCATCACCAGCAGCCAAAACGTCGCCCGCTCCATTTGCCTACGCGGTGATCAGTTGTCGCAGGCGACGCCGAAACCGCAGCGGCGCTGAGTCGATCGCGATGTCGATGTGCGGAGTACGACTCTGGGCGAAATTCTGCTGTACGGCATTTAGGATCGCGCGATCCTCCTCGAAGGCACCGCGTACACCTTCGGCCATCAACCGCGAAACCTGCGCATCGTTCGGGAATACATTGCGCATCTGAAACCAATAATATCGTGTGTGTTCCGCGTCGATCGGTGTCAGAAAATTGTACGAATCCATGATGAACGCGGATTCATTGCGTTCAGCCTCCGGACCGCCGGCGCCGGCGGGAACGAACACGGCCTTAATGAGCGCATGACTTGGATAGCGCACCTCGTAATGCTGCAATCGGTCGCATAGACCGCGGAAACGAATAAACGGCACGTAGAGCGGCGCCACTTCAACGGCGCGCATCCAGCGGGAAGCGATCACACCGCACTCGTTTGCCTTGACCTCGACCGGCGTTGTTTCGCAGGCCGCATTGCCGAAGGAATTTGGGTGAACCCAGGCCACGTGCGAGGGATCCAGCAAGTTGTCGGTCATATAGAGGTAGCTGCAATTTACCGTCATGGCGTCCCCGCGGGTTACGCCCCAAATGGGATCGCCCCAATGCTCGACGTGGAATATCTTCGAGTTGTTGGCCAACTCTGGGTCACCCATCCAGATCCATAGCAATCCGTATCGCGACACGATGGGGTAACTGTGGACCCGCGCTCCTTTTGGGATCCGGTCCATGCAGGGAATACGCACGCACTCACCCGCAGAATTGAAGGTGAGGCCGTGATACCCGCACACCACCTCATCGCCCCTGATATGCCCCATTGATAGTGGCAGCTTGCGGTGGACGCAGGCATCCTCAAGGGCCACCGGATCGCCGTTCGTTTGTCGGTAGAGCACAATTCGCTCGTCGAGGATTTTCATTGGGAGGAGTCGATCCTGCAAATCGCCGTCCATTGCCGCCACGTACCAGGCATCGCGCAAATACATCATGCAACCTCCTGAGTCGCTCGACTCATTCACACCGCCGACGCAGTCGCTTGGGCACTTACCACCAGATCACTGTCGCGAACCGCCGCGACGATTTGCCGCATGTTGAATATGCGTTTGCCCTCTTCGCCAATATGCAGCAGCGGCAGCAGCGACTCGTATACCTTACGGGGCCCTGCACCGATATCCGCCACGGCGAGACGACGACGAGCCATGGCCCACACGGCGATCGCCAATTCGAGCGCCACGGTCTCCCAGGCTCGATCGAGAAGGGTTTCGGATTGCCTTACCGACAGCGGCAGAAGACTCGTGACGTCCTCGACCCCGTCCGCCGTGTGTCCCACGTAGTGCAAAGCGACCGGCGCGGCCGCGGCGAGCAGCGAACCCATTCTGGCCGCACCAATATAATTTAAATTGATCGATACCACCCCGCCGTCCGCGGCACCGTCTTGCGCCAGTCCAACGGGCAATCCCGTGAACGGCGGCGATTGCAATTTCAGAGCCCGTTCCATGCTTTGGATGGCGACTTTGGCGAGCGCCTGACGCAGGGTGTCCATGGACATCGCCGGCAGCAACGAGACCATACTCGACGAGGTGAAGAGCTCACCCGACTCAAGATCCACCAACGGATTATCGGCGGAGGAATTAAGTTCGGCCTCGAATTGCGCCTTTGTCCAAAACCAGACCTCGTAGGCTGCGCCGTTGATTTGCGTGATACTGCGAAAACTCAAGGGATCTTGCAGGAATCGCGCCTGGTCTGCACGATGCAGACGACTCCCGCTCAAAAACCCGAATAGATTTCGCCTGGAACGCGCTTGGCCTTCGCCGCGAAATCCGCCCGCAGCTTTCTCCACGTGCGGGCGCAATCCACCGCGAAATCCTTCGAGTGCCGTCGCGGCAGCCAGGTCGAATGCCAGAAGCAAGCGTTCAACGTCTGCCAAAACCAGAGCGCCGGAACCGAGCGCAAAACTGTTGTTGTCGATCAGCGATACTGATTCCTTTGGAGCCAAATCGAACCGCGTGGGCAAGACGGGCGCGCGTTCATCCAGCGACAATCCGAGCACGGCGATGCTCAGTTGCGACAGTGGCGTGAGGTCGGCCGTTCCAAACGACGTGTCCAAGCGAACTGTCGGCATGCGCGGAGCGGCGTAAAGAGCGAGCAAACGCTGTGCCAATTCGGGGCGAACCCCCGTACACCCGCCCGCAATGTTGTTGATCAATACAACCAGGGCCGCGCGCACCGCCGGATCGGCGGCCGCTGGGCCGGGGAAATCCGATGCTTCGCTGATGATCATCCGATTACTGAAATCGGCGAGATACGCCGCGGAAACCGCAACGTCTTTTTGCGACCCGATACCGGTATTGGTACCGTAAATAGTCGTGCCGGCCGCCAAATGCCGCTCCACGATCGCGCGAGATGCGGCCACTCGCTCCCAGGCTTGCGCGGACAAGTCGACGACGCCTGCGGATCGAGACAGTTCCGCTATCCGGGTGATGGATAAACCCGTTCCGTCGAATACGTGTATTGGCTGCATATTCGCTCAGGACGCTGCGTCATAGGCCGTGTCGGTGAATGGAAATTCGTAACGAGCGCCAAGTTTGGATTGTTTATGCATGTCAGCCTTATGCATTGCGGTCTTCTCGATGCGCGATTTTGCCTAAGTAATTATATGTCTACAAGCGGTAGAGTGTTATTCTAGTTTAGAAAAACTTAGGCAAACTCCATGCCGCTCGTCCTTCCGCCGTTGAATGCGTTCCGTGCCTTTGAAGCCGCGGCTCGGGGGGGCAGCTATGTCGCAGCCGCCGAGGAACTCGACGTTTCGCCGGCCGCCGTCAGCCAGCAAGTGCGAAAGCTAGAGGGGTTTCTCGGCAAGCGGTTGTTCATGCGTTTCAATAACCGCGTCGTGCTCACCGATGCCGGTCAAGCCATCTATGCGGGCGCATCGGACACGCTGCAGTCGATTTCCGCTCTTACTGAACACGTCATGTCGGGCGGAGCAAAGCCGCGCCTGGTGATCAGCGCGTTATCATCCGTCGCGCTGCGCTGGCTTGAACCGAGACTCGTGGCATTCGCCCTGGAGCAGCGAGCTGTGCGCGTCGATTTGAGGATCGAGGACGATCCGGTGGACTTCGCCCGCCACAACATCGATCTGCGCATCTGTTACGGCAGCACTCTGTATCCGGAGATGCATGTCATCCACTTGCATCAGGATGAGGTCCTGCCGCTGTGCAGTCCCGCCTATCTGCGGCGCAACCCGTCCGCAAGGACCTCCGGGATGGGTGGGGTTCCGGATGACGATCTGATCCATACGAACTGGGGTCCGAGCTTTGTCTCCAATCCGACCTGGCACGCGTGGTTCGCTAAGTCGGGCGTGACTCGGGCGGGCACCGCTTACGGCTACCAAGTGGGCATGTCGAGCCTTGCCCTCGATTTGGCGCGTGACGGACTGGGCGTTGCTCTCGGCCAGCGCATGCTGGCGCATGACGATTTGGCCGCCGGCCGCCTCATCACCCTATCCTCGGTTGCGGTCGCGCTGCGCCATCCATACTGTCTGGTCCATCCGCACGGCAAGTCCCGCAAAGACGGCCTGCGGCCGCTGATCGAGTGGCTCGTTAAGGATCCCGGCGGCACGAAGTGACGCACGGTCACAAGGTCGCCCCAATCAGGCGGCTAGCGGCATCGTCGCAACCCGAGCCTCTCGAATCGGCAGATTAATGACTGCGGCGGCAGCCGCCAGGGCCATATCTGCGTACCACATCCAGTGATAATCACCGAATCGAACCAGCGCGATCCCGCCCAGATACGCGCCAAGAAAGCCGCCGATCTGGTGTGAGAGCAGCGTGAGGCCGAACAGCGTGGACAAGTACCTAATACCGAAGAGCTTGCCCACGATGATGGCGGTCGGTGGCACGGTGGCCAGCCAAGTGAGACCCAGGCCGACGGCAAAGCTATAGAATGTCCACGCGGTCTTAGGTGCAATCAAGTACACCCCGATTAACAGCGCGCGCGAGCCGTACATCGCGGCCAGGATATACTTGCTGCGAAAGCGCTGCGTGCACGCACCGGCAATCAGGCTGCCCACGATGTTCGCGAGGCCGATGAGGGCCAGCGACCAACTCGCCACCGTCGGCGGCAGACCGCAAAGATTGACCTCACCCGGCAGATGCGTCACGAGAAATGCAATGTGGAATCCGCACGTGAAAAAGCCGGCGTGCAGCAACAGATAGCTGCGATCGTTCATCGCATTCTGCACAGCCTGCCATGGTGCAGCGCCCAGGGTGCCGGCGCCATGATGTGAGGGATCTGCCGGACTTACCACACGTACCAGGGGCAGCGCACCCAAGGTGATCACCGCGAGCGACCACATCGCACCCATCCAGCCGAGCATCTGGATCAGCGTTTGCGACAGGGGAGCGAAAACGAACTGTCCTAACGATCCGCCGGCATTGATGACGCCGGCCGCCTTGCCACGCTGATCGATCGTGAGGTGCCGCGAAGCCGCGCCGATCAGCACCGAGAAACTGCCGGCGCCCGAACCGATCGCGGCGAGGATGCCCAGTGAGACGATGAGGCCGAAACTCGACGTCATGAACGGCGTCAGTGCCATGCCGATCGCAAGGACGACAAGGCCCGCGCTCAGAATTTTCGCGGGACCGTAACGATCCGCCACCGCGCCGGCTACCGGCTGGATGATGCCCCACATCAGTTGTGCGATAGCAAGCGCCAAGCTGATGGTGGTAATGCCCAGGCCGGTTGAGCGATTCAGAGGCGAGATGAACAGTCCGAGCGATTGCCGTGCGCCCATCGTCACCATGAGGAGCGCGGCAGCCGCCAGCGTGACCACCCACGCCGCGCGTTCGGTGACTTCGCTAGTCGGCATGCCGTGCACACGCAAGTGTTCTGGCGCGCCAGGTTTCGTAGGTCTTCAAATGAAAGACCCACTTGTCCCCGCCGATCGCGCCCGCGCCGACCACAAGAATTCGCATATTTCGATTCCCCCTGTCATGCGCGAATGTCCTCCGAGGCGGTGAGGACGCTAATCCGTGGGCATCGTCACCCGCTAACGCTGCTCCATTCATCCCAACACTGAGCCGTCGGATGCGCCGCGTCTCCGAGATTCATCGGAAAACGAATATCAATTTGGATGTCATCGAGCGTGACGGATCCGGTGTCCCCGTTGAAGGTTACGTTGACGTGTATCGGTTTGTTAGCCACAGGAAGCCGGCTGCGTTGTCGTAAAACAACCCAGTCCGAATCTTGCTGATCTTCGCGAGAACACCAAGGAAGTCGTGAGGCAGGATCCGCATAAATCGTCAGCGCTTGAGTGGTTAGTTGCTGAGCGCGGTCAAGAGTCGCGTGTTTGTCGAAACTCAATGCAACACGGCGCGGCTTGCCGCCGACGAGCAGCTGCGTATTGATGAACTGTTTGAACCGCGGTGGCTCGCAGTGCCAGTCTTCGAATTCACGCTGACAGGTAAATTCCCACCAGTATATGACGCCGGTGTGCGTTCTGACGTGCGCGGTCATGATCCCAGCATGGGCGCTGTCCGGATTGCGACAAGGATGCGTAATAAATGGTTCTATGTCCGGTGGCAGCGACGCCCTGGCAGTGCTGATGAGGCGCAGTTCATCATCGGTGTGCAGCGAGCGAATTTCACACTCGAACCCTCCGGCAGCCGCCACTCCCGGTACGACGAGCACTGTCAGAAGAGTGCGAGCTGCGAAAAAAAGCGCCTGCCCCCGTAGCGCTTTGTTCACCGCAGGTACCACTGGGCATAATCAGGCCCGTCTTGCACCTGATAGCCTTCGGGCATGTCCAACAGCGATGCGCTTGGGATGCCTTGGCGCATCGACGTCAACATGACTTCGGAAATAATGCTGTCGTATTTGAATTCGCGAATCAGCAGCGGAACGCCGCCGAGGCGAGCAATTTCGGACCACCACTCCGACAGACCAAAGTCCACACCGAGCGCGAAATTGGAGCCTTGCCGGAACTGACTGAGGGTCTTCAGTCCACTTAGGATTTGGTCCCCACCGGGCAATGTAGCCACTGGTGCCACACAAAGTTCCAATCGCTTGGTGTCCTTCTCACTTTCCTCCCAGATTCGGCAGCTATGTCCATCAACGGACTCAGACCGAACGGTCACGCGGTATTCACGGAGCACAGGTTGTTGCAGGCGATCGCTGACTCCCTTCATGTCGGCAGCTTTCCGCTCCGCTTCCGCGCGATTGTCAGGTAGTGCGCTCGCGGCCGCGTCTTCTAGCTGCTTCACGGTGTCGGCATAGTGTGCGGCCACTTGGCTCAATGTCGCGTGCTGCAAAACATGTACGGATCGTGAAGCATTGTCGATGACATATATAGTTCGGTCTTTGAAGACGTAGACGGTTTTAGCATTAGCGCCGCCGACGCGAACTTTCCCGTCATCCACGAAATATTGGGTCACGACCGCCGCTGACATGGGCGCGGTTGGCGAATCAAGCGCGATGCGCGATTGATCGACGGGCCGAACGGCGACGTCGTAAGCAACTCCTGCGCTCGCGCAAACTGGACTCAAGAGCAGCGCGAAAATCAGCCACAAGATTGGCGATACCTCAATGGTGAATGCAACACAGATTAACTCACGGCCGCACGCATGCAAACATCCCGATGGGCAGCACCGAGGTCACCTGCCGCGTCCAGGGCCCGACCCAATTTACCACTTGCATATCAATGCGATCGCCATAGTATAGGACTCAACTCAATCCGGCAGCCGGCGACCTCCTCGATCCTTTAGCCGGGTCGAACGATTTCCTGATCGTTTTGCCAAACCGGAACTGAACCATGGACGACTTCAATTTGCAGCGCTTCGTCGACGCTCAGCGTGCAATCTACGAGCAAGCGGAAAGCGAGCTTCGTTCCGGTCGCAAGGAAAGTCATTGGATGTGGTACATCTTTCCGCAAATCAAAGGCCTCGGACGAAGTCCGATGGCAAAAAAATTCGCCGTATCCTCGCGAGACGAAGCAAGGGCCTACCTCGATCACCCGGTGCTTGGGCCCAGACTCCGGGAATGCACTCGGCTCGTGGCTTTGGTGAACGGCAAGGCGATTGAGGAAATTTTCGGGTACCCGGATCATCGGAAATTCCATTCATCGATGACGCTCTTTGCGCTTGCCACTGAGGACAATCAGATTTTCACGGACGCATTGCGAAAATACTTTCGCTCTGCGTACGATAGCCAGACGATCGAGCGGATGTGAGCACCCAGTATGGGCGAGGCTCCGAGGCAAGGAATTCTACAATGAGGGACACAACCGGAGTCCATAGAGAGCGCGCAGAGCGCTAAATCTGAGTGACCCGCGGCAAATTCGCGACGCTAGTACATCAACACGTTAATTACGGAACATAATGACGACGCATCTTACGATCCGCATCTTGCCGCGTGAAGCTCCACTCGATGGTACACCGGGCGGCGTTGCGGCGTTTCTGCCAGGCACTG
>Ga0181521_10003192_pt1 | contig 19365 bp, 18 predicted proteins | sample PEATcosm2014_Bin_32_FD_119764 | JGI IMG/M metagenome (GOLD analysis project Ga0181521, IMG submission 119764) | Peatland microbial communities from MTU Mesocosm Facility, Houghton, MI, USA - PEATcosm2014_Bin02_60_metaG | ecosystem: Environmental > Terrestrial > Soil > Wetlands > Peat | place... | reverse complement strand
TTCCACTCGTTCCACGACCCAGGGCGCTTCAATCCCCAGAATCTGTCGGTACAGTTCACGATCTTGCATTCCCCGATTGTTGCATCAGGAGATCGCGACCCACTACAAAGCCGGAATTCCCAGCAAAATTAAGCCCGGAATACCCTGGCACCACCACCTTTAGGGTATCTACGCCGACGACCTCGCCTTGAGTGTTCAACAGTGGGCCGCCAGAGTTTCCAGGGTTGAGGGCTGCATCTGTTTGCACCCACATGCCGTGCTCACCGCGCCTGATTCCACTAACCACGCCTTTGGTGATGGTGTTTGTGAACGTTATGCTGCCGACGCCGGGAGAACCGATTGCCACAACCTCGGCACCGGGCAGCACGGCGTCCGCCAGGACCAGATGTGGGTAGTCCGCCCCGGCTACTTTCACCAATCCGAGGTCACGGTCCTGGTCGACATATAAGCTCGTGCTCTGGAGTGACTTCCCGGAAGACGTAATAACGATTGCTGAATTTTGGCCTTCGAGAACGTGCGCATTTGTGGCAACCACTCCATCGGACGATATGAAGAACCCGCTGCCGGTACCTTTTGCAGTGGAGATCGTGACTACAGACGGGAAGGCCGCCCGCGCGATCTGCTCCGTGGTCATCGAGGGACGGACCGGTGCTGCGGCGGTCGGTGCGGGAGCGGCATTCCCGCTGGTAAGTGAGGTCTGGCTATTCGGAAAGAAGTCCTGAACTGAGTCCAGCTTTATGAGGGACTGGGTGGACGAGATTAGGTAATACTCGAAGGAATTTACCCCGTTCAGACTAGTCCACTTCAACGGCCCCTGCGCAATTGACACTACCTTGGGAGTGTAGCCTTCCTTCGTCAGGCGCATCTGGATGGGCCGATTCAAGTGTGCGCTGACGGCCCAGTGCGGCCGACCAAAGCAGTACTTGGCGAACTTGATGGTCAGTGGTGTCGTTCCGATGATTCGACCATCCATTTCGACCTGAGCACCGGATGGCGCACTGTCAATAGAGACCGGTTTGTCACCGCACCAGGCGGGCACCGCCAACGTTGCAATTAGAAGGGTCCAGACGAGCAACCTCTGCATAGTTGTCTCCAACTGGGAAATAGGAGGAGGACGGCCTGATTCTGCCAGCCAGTGCAAGCCAAACACAATAGGGTCCTGCTGCTTGTTCTGAAATCAGAACAAAGCACCAGGGCACATGTCAGTGATCCAAGTCACGTCCCGCCGTTCAAACAGGCCCCTGACAGCAGCGGAGCCCACAAAGACTCCGCAAGTTTCCCCAAGGAACACCTTGACTGCGCCGTGTTGTTATGATATTGTTGTAAACAAATATATATCATGAAGATAATATTTCTGGGCCACACGCTAAGTCCTTTGAATGACTGTTTTTACGTGTAAGTCCTTTAGATCTGCTGTTCTCGACTGTTAACGGTCGCTAAGTTGATGATTTTATTAGGGGCGGGGAAGGGGGGTATCTGTACAGATCGCCCTAGTGCAGGTGGAAGAGCTGGTCCAGGGCGAACATCAGGCCGACGCCCAGGAACACCAGCAGCGCCATTTTCACGCCCGGCTCCTTGTTGACTTCCGGGATCAGGTCGGAAGCGGCCACGTAGATGGTGACCCCGGCGGAGAGCGAAAGCCCGACCCCCAGGAAGCGCTGCAGCGCCGACATCGCCAGCACCCCCGCGATGGTGGAGACGCCGAGCAGCGCGGAAGATCCCCAGGCGAAGCCGCGGCTGCGTCCGCTGGCCAGCATTACCGAGGCCACCGTGAATCCCTCCGGGATCTTGTGCAGGAACACGGCCAGGAAGATCACCCATCCCAGCCACTCCGAGACCAGGAAGCCGCTGGCGATGGCGATGCCGTCGAAGAAAGTGTGGGCCACCAGGCCGAACAGGACGGAGACGCCGGTGTGGGCGCGCACGAATTCATCGGCGTGGGTTTCTTCGCCGAAGTGGAAGTGGGGCGTGACCGTGTGCTCGAAGAAGTGCACCAGCAGATATCCGGCGAGCACGAACAGCGGCCCGCGCGCGCCCGCCAGGTGAATGCCCTCGGGCACCATCTCCAGCAGCGCCGCCGCCAGCATGAACCCGGAGCCCAGGGCGACGAAATATTTCAGGTAGTGCCGCTTCCAGGTTCGGTGGACGATCAGCGCGCCGCCGAAAACGTCTGCGGCCGCGGCCGTCAGGCCCATCAACAGGCTGAGGAGAATGGGGTGCATGTAAATTGCAAGTACCAAGTACCGAGTACCAAGTACCAAGAAGGCCTGATCAATCCGTTTCCGGTATGCGAAGGGAGGATATCAGCCCCGCGAGAATCCGGCCTAGTTCTTCGATCTCGCCAACACATTGGTCGCAGATCTCCTGGTCGAGATAATCGAGCCGGCGAGCGATCTGCACCTGCGTTTCGATCTCGGCCAGGGAACCTCTTGCGACCCTGAGAAAATGTTGAAACTCTTTCTTCGAATACCGAGCTTGTCCTTCGGCAATGTTGCTGGCAACTGACACTGCGGCTCTTCGGAGTTGGTTCGTCAGTCCATAATTTTCCCGCGCCGGAAAGGCCTCAGTAAGGCGGTAGATGTGCTCGACCAGATCCATAGCTTTTTGCCATGCAATGAGGTCTTTAAAGTGCTGGCCCACATCAACCTCCTCACTCGCTACTTGGTACTCGGTACTTGGTACTCAGTACTATCCCGAGTGGCGCACGTGTACCACGTCGCCGTCCTTGACGATGTAGTCCTTGCCCTCCAGGCGCAGGGTGCCGCGGGCGCGGGCGTTGGCTTCCGAGCCGGCTTCGAGCAGGGCGTCCCAGTGGATGACCTCGGCCCGGATGAAGTGCTTTTCCAGATCGGTGTGGATGGCGCCGGCGGCCTCGACGGCGCGTGTTCCACGTGGAACAGTCCAGGCGCGGCATTCGTCCTCGCCGACGGTCAGGAAGGAGATAAGTCCCATCAGTTCGTAGGTTTTGCGGATGAGCCGCACCAGACCGCTTTCCTTCAGGTTATAGCTGGAGAGGAACTCGGCGGCTGAGGCGTCGTCCATCTCGGCGAGTTCCGCTTCGACTTTGCCGCAGATGGCGGTGGCGCCGGCATTAGGTCGTGAGGCGATCTCCGGCAGGCCGAACTTTTCGACCGCGCGTTCGAGCGCGCTGCCGAGATCGGCGCTCTCGCCTATGTTGAGCACGTAGAGTATCGGCTTCTGGCTGAGGAACATGAACCCGCGCAGCCGCTTGCGATCTTCCGGGACCAGCTCCAGTTCGCGCAGCGGACGCTCGCGCTCCAGTTGCTCTTTGGATTTCACCATCAGCTCGTGTTCTTTCTCGAGCTCAGGCGAGCGGATTTTTTTCAGGTCTTTCACCAGGCGTTCGAGGCGCTTCTCGATCTGCCCGAGGTCGTTGACCATCAGGTCGAACTCGACGTTGCGGGCATCGCGCGCGGGATCGATGGCCCCCACGTGCGGCACGGCCGGATCGTCGAAGGCGCGCAGCACGTGCACCAGCGCGTCCACGTTGCGCAGTGCGGTGGCGTAGGCGGTGTCCTTCAAGGCTTCCTGCCCGATGGCGGCTACATCCGCGTACTCGATGGACGCGTGCATGGTCTTGCGCGGGTTGTAGAGCGCGGCTAGCTTGTCGAGGCGCTCGTCAGGAACACGGGCGACGCCGATGTGGGCCTCGCGTCCGCCGCGCGCTTCCACGTGCGCCTTGGTGAGGATCGTGAACAGCGATGTCTTGCCTACCTGCGGCAGGCCGATGATGCCGGATTTCATAAGGGCAGCTCTTGGCTGTTAGCTCTTGGCTTTTAGCTTTTCATCGTGAGCGCAGACGACGTGCCGACAAAAAGCTAACAGCCAAGACTAATAGCTAACAGCCGCCTTCATGATAAACGCCGGGCGGTCAGAAACAGCACAATCAGGCCGAGGATCAACACGCCCGACTCCAGCCGCGTAGACCACGCGTGCAACTGGTTGAAGGCGATGCGGCGGGCGTCGGCGATGGGAACGAGATCGATCTCGCCCATGGCAGCGCGCAGAGCTGCCATCTTGGCCGAGACCACGAATTGGGAGATGAGGGTGAGCGCCAGCATCACGTACACGAGCAAGTGACGCGGAGCCAGCGGATGCGCGGCGCAGCGGGCGGAGTACGTGTGCAGCATCGACGTGACGAGAAACACGATGGCGCAGAAGATGCCCATCCAATGCAGGATGCCTAGCGAACGCGTGACCACCGCGCCCGCGAGGTGGCGCGTTGGCAGAACTTTGAACACAGTGGGCGCCACGGCGGCGGCGAAGAAGATGATTCCGCCGATCCAGACCGCCAGAGCCAGCAGCATGAAAAATCGCAGCACGTTCATCACGCATAACGATACCATCGCGCGCCCGCGAGCCGCGAATTGTCACGCTGTGGCTCTTTGACCTAGAATCGTGCGCCGTAGTCACAGGGAGGCTAAAACAAATGAAGCGCAACACTCAGTGGTTCCTGCTGGTCGCTGTTGCTGCCGTGATCCTCGCCCTGCCCGCCTGGGCGCAGGGCGGTGACGAGACTCACATCGCAAATTCCAGTCAGTTGAAATTCGGTTCGGCTCCGTATTTGCCGTCATGCCTCACCATGGCGGTAGAGCACGGAGATCCGAGCAAGGGCGCGTTTACGCTGCTGCTAAAGTTCACCAGCGGCTGCCGAGTGCCGATGCACTGGCATACGTCGGCTGAAGAATTGATGCTGGTCAGTGGCTCTGGAAAAATGCAGATGCAGGACGGCACGAGCTCGACGGTGGATCGCGGAGGCTTCGTTCACATTCCTCCAAAGCACCCACATGCGTTCACCTGCGCTACGGCCTGTACAGCTTTTCTGTCGGGCGACGCCGCATTCGACATCCACTACGTGGACAAAAGCGGCAATGAAATCCCGGCGGAGCAGGCGCTGAGCACGGCTAAACCCAAGCCTGCGGCGAAGAAAAAGGCCATGTAGTGTGGGACTCGCCGGGCACTACACGGGCACGGGCACGCTCTCCACGATCTCGCGCAGGACCTGCTCCGCCTGCTCCGACTTCTTGAGCATCGAGGAGTAGCGCGCGTTGACCACCACGCGATGGGCGAAGACCGGCACGGCCAGCGACTTGAAATCTTCGGGCACGGCGAAATCGCGGCCTTCGACGTAGGCCATGGCCTGCGCGGCGCGGTAGAGCATGAGCGAGCCCCGCGGCGAGACGCCCAGCGAAAGGAACTCGGAGTCACGCGTCTTGCGCACGATCTCCAGGGTGTAGTCGAGCAGCGACTCGTCCACCCGTACCTTGGCGACTTCTTCCTGGATGGCGACCACGTCGGCGGTGCTGAGCACCGGCCGCACTTCGTCGAGCCGCGCGGCGCCGGCTTCCGAGCGCAGGATTTCGCGCTCGCCCTCGCCCGTGGGATATCCCATGCGGGCCCGCACCAGAAAGCGGTCCAATTGCGATTCCGGCAGCGGATAGGTGCCGTGGTGCTCGACCGGATTCTGCGTGGCGATCACCAGGAAGGGCTGCGGCAGGCGATGCGAGTGGCTGTCCACCGTCACTTGGCCCTCGTTCATGGCCTCGAGCAGCGCGGACTGCGTCTTGGGAGTGGTGCGGTTGATCTCATCGGCGAGCAGGACGTTGGTGAACACCGGCCCCGGCTTGAACTCGAAGCGCTGCTCGATGGCCGAGTAGATGGAGATGCCCATCACGTCGCTGGGCAGCATGTCGCTGGTGAACTGGATGCGCTGGAACGAGCAGTCCAGGCCGCGGGCCAGCGCGTGCGCCAGCGTGGTCTTGCCCACGCCGGGAACGCCCTCGATCAGCAGATGACCGCGCGCGAACAGCGCCACCAGCGCCAGGCGCACCACCTCGTCCGTGCCGCGGATCACGCGGCGCAGCGCGGCTTCGAGTTGCATCGCGCGCTGCACGGGTTCCGTCATTGTCCGCGAAACCATTCTGTCGGATTGTACCAAGTACCGAGTACTGGGTACCGAGTACCAAGTAAAGACAGCCCGCCGACTTCAGCGGGCTGACTTGGGGTGATCGGACTCCTGACTCCCGACTCCCGACTCCTGACTACTACTCCAGCATCTCCGGCGGCCTTCCGGTCAGGCGCTCGATACGCTTGCGGATGGGTGGATGGGTCGAGAACAGGCCGGCGAAGTTGATTCCCAACAGCGGCTGCACGATGAACAGGTGCGCGCTCGAAGGCGAAGCGACCATGGGGATCTGTTTCGAATAGGCGTCCAGCTTCTGCAGCGCGCGCGCCATCGCGTAAGGATTGCCGGTAAAGTGCGCACCGGTGGCGTCCGCTTGATACTCGCGCGAGCGCGACACGGCGAGCTGGATGAGCATGGCCGCGAACGGCGCCAAGATCAGCATGAACAGCGCGCCGAGGCCGCCTCCGCCGCGATCTTCGCGATCACGTCCGCCCATGCCGCCGAACAGCGCCCCCCAGTAGGCCATGCGCGCCAGAATGGTAATGGCGCCGGCCAGGGTGGCAGCGATGGAGCTGATGAGGATGTCGCGGTTGCGGACGTGCCCCAGTTCGTGCGCCAGCACACCTTCCAGTTCCTCGTCGTCCAATAGATTGAGGATGCCCTGGGTCACGGCGACGGAGGCGTGGCTCGGGTTGCGGCCGGTGGCGAAGGCGTTGGGCGAGTCCGTCGGGATCACGTAGATCTTGGGCATGGGCAGACCCTGCCGCTGCGTGATGCGCTCCACGACTTCATACACCCGCGGCAGTTGTTCGCGCGTGGCCGGCTGCGCGCGGTAGGTCATGAGCGCGATCTTGTCGGAGAAAAAATAGGAGACGAAGTTCATGACCGCGGCGATACCCAAGGCCAGGATCATGCCGTTCTGACCGCCGAGCCAGTCGCCCACCAGGATCATGAAGCCGGTCAGCAGCCCCAGCAGCAATGCGGTTTTCAGTGCGTTACCCATAATAGGAATACCTGGTATATAGATGATGCGCCGGGGGCGCGGATGCGTGCCTACAGTAGCTTATACGTCAGAGAGTTACGGGCGATTCCAGGGGTGGTAGCTATTTAGCGCCGCCGTTTCCGCGGCGAAGGCAGGACGCCCTCGCGACAGCCGGCCAGAGGCCGGCGCTACATAGCTACGAGCTTGCCCGCTTGGCGGCGCGCGCCAGCGTGGTGTCAAGAGCGGCCTTGGCCTTCTCGTATTCTTCGGCGGAAATCCTTCCCTGGTGGCGCTCCATTTCGAGTTGGAACAGCTCCTCTTTCAGCGCGTCGAGCAGGCGGTCGCCATTTCGCGGCGGCGTCACGGCCACGGGTGGAGCGTCTACCCGCGATGGCGACGCGGCCGCTCGCTTGGCCGCTACCGCCGGCTGCTGCGGTACAGCATTGCTGACCGCGATCGCCGGCTTCGGTCGCGTCACCACGTAAAACACTCCCAGCGCCAGCGCCACTCCGAGGCCTCCCAGGATGAATCCGCGATAACGATGCAGCGGATCCGGAGTCTCTTCCGGAGCGCCCAGGCCGCCGCCGGGACCGCCGCGGCGCTGCGCCATTCCGCTACCCTGCCCACCGCCGCCGCCGGCAGTTGCGGTCTGCTGTCCTTCCTGGATGGTGCCCGTGCCCGAGAGATTGAAGCTCAAGTCCTGTCCGGGGTTGACGTTGATGATCACCTGGATGTTGGCGTCGGGGTCGCCACCGCTCATGGTCTGGTATCCGGCGCCGCCGCCGGTGAACTGCATCGTCTTCGGCAGCATGATCACGACGTGGTCGGTAGCATAGAGCGGCCTGGGTCCGATCTTGATCTTGCCCGAGTAGGGCAGGTGGTAGTTCACCTGGAAACGGGTTTCTCCCGGCCGCAGCGGAAAGATGAACGCGTACTTGTTCTTTTCCGATTGAGGAACCGGCGCGGAGTTGATTGGCTGCCCGCCGGGACCGGAGGCCATCGAAGAATCCACTTGCGCGTCCGCGGGCAGCATGACTTCGAAGGCGTTGTCGCTCATCTGAGTGCGCGGAGGGTCGGAGGTGTTCTTCACCGCCCAGAGTTCGGTCACCTGCAAGTTGCTGCCTTCTGATTGCGCGCGCATCATGTCCACGGTCAGGCCGATGCCGGGGACTTTCGCGGCGGCGTCGTACACCGTTACCTCGGCCGTGCTGGTCCCCGGCGGGATGATGCCTCCCTTGGGAAAGTAATTTACCCCCTGGTGCAGCGCGCGGACCATGTGTGGCCCGCCGGTTTCCTCATAGTTGAAACTGAAGCGTCCCTGGGCATCGGACTTGGTGCGGGCGGCTTCCTGCATGCCCTGCGACATATCCAGCAGAACCACGTCATCGCCGGCGGCGGGTTTGCCGGTGGTGCCGTTCTTCACCGTGCCTTTCAGGTTGGTAGCCGTGGACAACGCGCTCAGCGTCAGCAAGGCCGCCAGCACGCGCAACATGTTCCTGATCTTCAACTCCGGGCTCCTTTGCGGGACGGCGCGGGGCTGGCCGCGCTGGCCACGTTCTCCAGTTGTTCGATTTCGGCCAGCACCTGCGCGGCTTCCGCTTCCAGCGTGGCCCGCATGGCCTGGAAGTCGGTGTCCGGGAATTTCCCCGCTTTGTATTCGAAGTTCAGGTCGCGCAGGTTCTCGTAGATCACTTCCTTGCGCTCATAGAGGTACCCGAGCCGTGTCTTTTCCTCGCCCACCCAAACTTCTTCCTCCATGTAGAAAACATAGAAGAAGAGGATCATGGTAAACAGCACGCAAAGGACGATGATCATAGCTCCGTCTCCTTGCGGGCGCGCTCGCGGAATTCGTCGATCTCCACCGCACCGCCAGGGGGCGCGGCGGGAGGCGGCGGTGGCGGGCCTGATTTCCATCGCCGGACCACCCACACCACCGCGAAAATTCCCGCGCCCAGCGCGGCGAACGGGGTGATCCACGCCACACGATTGAAGCCGGTGGCCGGCGGCGCAGCCAGCACCACGCCGCCGTACTCCTGCACGAAGCGCTGCAGGACCAGATCATCGCTGTCCGCACCCTGCAGGCCGGCCATCAATTCCTGCCGCATCTTCTCGGAGTAGGCGCAGCCGACGTGGTTGCACTCCAGCAGAATCTGATTGCAGCCGCAGCGGCACATTAGCTTGTGGCCGAGGTTTTCGAAGCGCGCGCCGCTGGGATCGGCGCCGAGGAGGAAGGTGACGGCGAGGAAGAGGGCGGCAATCTGCACTGCGCGGAGCCAAGTAGGGGTCCCTCGACTCGTACTCGGTCGGGATGACAATGGAGAATGTCGGCTCAACATCAATCACCCGCCTCCACCGCTGCCGCGGCGGACGCGCGCACCGGCTGCCGCAGGGTGACCGCGGCGGCGTTGGGCACCAGCGCCACCAGCGTGCCGAAGATCAGGATGTATACCCCTAACCAAAGCCACATGACCAGCGGGTTCAGGTGGGCGCGGATGATGGGCGGGCCGTTCTCTTCGTTGCGGCCGGCATAAACCAGGTAGAGATCTTCTTTCAGCGTGGAACGGTTGGCTACGATGGTCGCGGTCTGGCCGCTGGCCTTGAACATCCGCCGCTCGGGGTACATGGTGTCAATCTTGTCCTTGCCCTTGTAGACGTCCACGATGGCCGACTCGCTGCTGTAGTTGGGATTGTCGTCCTGGGTGTAGGAACGGCCCACCAGCGTGTAGGGGCCGATGCTCATGCGGTCGCCCACACCCAGCGGCGCCTCGTTCTGCTGATTGAAAGCGGAGCCGGCAATGCCGATGATCATCACCACCACGGCGAAGTGAACGATATATCCGCCGTAGCGGCGGGTGTTGCGGCGCGTCAACTGCACCATCGAGGCCAGCAGGCTGTGCCCGGTTTTTTCGCGGATCACGCGTCCGCCGCGGATGAACTCCGAAGCCACCGTCGCCATCACCAGCACTGAAAGCGAGATGGCCATCAGCGAGTAGAAGACGGACATGTCCTGCCACGGCCGCATGCCGAAGGCGATCAACAGGATGGCGGTCGCCACCGCAGCCACGGCCGGCCACAGGAAGTTGCGCCGCAGGCTTTCCAGCGACGTCTTGCGCCAGGCCAGCAGCGGTCCCACCGCGGTCAGCACCAGCAGGAGCATGGTGATGGGCAGCATCACGCGATTGAAGAACGGCGGCCCCACGGTGATCTTGGTTCCCTGCACCCACTCCGAGAGCACCGGGAACAGCGTCCCCCACAGCACCGCGAAGCAGGCCGCCAGCAGCACCAGATTGTTGAACAGGAAGCTGGATTCGCGCGAGACCAGCGATTCCAGTTTGTTCTCGCTCTTCAGCTCGCCGCGATTGAGCACGAAGAAGTATGCGCAGGTGGCGAAGGTGAGCGCCAGGAAGATGAGGAACCAGGTGCCGATCGAGGATTGCGCGAAGGCGTGCACCGAGCTGACCACGCCCGAGCGCGTCAGGAAGGTCCCGAGAATCGAAAGCATGAAGGTGGCGAAGATCAGCCACATGTTCCACATCTTCAGCATGCCGCGCTTCTCCTGCATCATGACGGAATGCAGGAACGCGGTGCCGGTCAGCCAGGGGATGAACGACGCGTTCTCCACCGGGTCCCAGCCCCAATATCCGCCCCAGCCCAGCACCGAGTAAGCCCAGTGGGCGCCCAGCGCGACGCCGCAGCTCAGGAAGAGCCAGGTGACCATGGTCCAGCGGCGGGTGATGTGGATCCACTTTTCGCCGGGATACTTCATGATCAGCGCGCCCAGGGCGAAGGCGAACGGGATGCAGAAGCCGACGTACCCCAGGTAGAGCATGGGGGGATGAATCACCATCTCCGGATACTGCAGCAGCGGGTTTAGCCCGTTGCCGTCGGGTGGCAGGTCGCCAATCATCATGGCGAAAGGGTTAGCTGGGAAATTAATGAGCAGGATAAAGAACACCTGCACCGCGGCCACGATCACTGAGGCATGGGCCACCAAGCGGGTGTCCACCTTGTGCCGCCAGCGCAGCACGAATCCATAGGCGGAAAGCAGCCACGCCCAGAACAGCAGCGAGCCTTCCTGTCCCGACCACAGCACGGAAAACTTGTACGGGATGGCGAGGTCGCGATTGCTGTGGTGGAAGATGTAGGCGACGGAGAAATCGTCGGTGAAGGCGGCGGCCACCAGCGCCACCGCCGCGGCGGTGATGGCGATGAACACGGCCATGCCGGCCCGCCGCGCGGTGTCGCCAATGCGGTCGGCGGAAACGCCACGCCGCATCAGGGCTATCGCGCCGGCGACCAGGGAATAGACACTCAGGGAGAGCGCCAGCAACAGCGCATAACTACCAAATTGGGGCATCAGTCCACACCGCGGATTCTCATTATTCTCTCACAGAAAAAGTTGCGCAACGCGCGATTAGCAAAATGCCCGCCATGAGTCGGTGATGATCGTAGTCCAAACGTACAACGCTGTGGATGGCCGCTTCCCCAATTGAAACGCGCAGTGGCGATTCTTACCAGATTGGCAACACGCGGGGCGTTTCTGGTGCTATCCCATTCCCGCCGTTGCGGCGGCAACTCCATACTAAGGGCGCGATAGCGCCATTCCCAAAATTTGCTCGCGGGCTGGAGGTGTGCGTGCAATGACCACATCCTTCACTGTCGTATTTCATAATCGAGCCGATATATAGGGCCGAGGGCCATGATGAAAACCGTCTTGATTGCCGATGATGAAGAAAGCCTAAGAACGCTGATCGAGACCACGCTGGAAGCTCCGGGACTGCGGGTTCTGCACGCCGCCGATGGCAATCAGGCTGTGGAACTGGCGCGGCGCGAGCACCCTGACCTCATCCTGCTGGACTGGATGATGCCGGGCAAGACCGGCATCGAGGTGGCGGAAGTGTTGCGCAGCCAACCGGCCACGGCCGATATCGCCATCCTTAATGCTCACCGGCAGGGATCAGGAGAAAGACCGGCAGCGGGGACTGGCGCTCGGCATTCGGGCTTACCTGGTGAAGCCTTTCAGCCCGCTGCAGTTGCTGGAGTGCGTGCGGGGAGCGCTGGCCAGCCAGCGCCGGGACAAGGCCCATGAGCAGATGCAACGGCGTTGAGATGCGCGTGAGGGTGCCGCAGCGCATCCCCGATCTGCGCCCGCAACTCGAACTGTATGCCCGCGATCTGAAGCGAGTGCTGGCGGAAGAGGAAGAGCGGACGCGCCAACTGCAGATGGCCAACCGCCAGTTGCAGGCCTATGCCCAGGACCTGAAGTCGGCGCTGCTGGCTGAACGGCAGCAGTCGCGGGAGTTGGAGCGCTCCTACCACGATACCGTTCTGCGGCTGCTAGGCGCTACCCGCTGCCGCGACCATGAGACCGGCGAACACGTGGTGCGCATCGCTCATTATGCCCGCCGGCTGGCGCTGTGCACCGGGTGGGCTGCGCCCGACGGCGAGCTGTTGTTCGAGGCCGCTCCCATGCATGACCTCGGCAAAATCGGAGTGCCCGACGCCGTTCTCCTGAAACCCGGCCCTCTAACCGAGGACGAATGGAAGCTGCTCAAGCGGCACACCGAGATCGGCGCCGAGTTGCTTTCCGGCTCCCGTTCGCCCCTGATCGAAATGGCGCGGCAGATCGCCCTTACCCACCACGAACGCTGGGACGGCACGGGCTATCCCCACGGGCTCAAGGGCCTGGAAATCCCTCTGGCGGGCCGCATCGTCATGCTGGTGGACCAGTACGACGCCCTGCGCACCAAACGCCCTTACAAGCCTGCCCTCAGCCACCCGGCCGCTTGCCGAGTGATGCTCGAAGGCGACGGCCGAACCCTTCCCCAACACTTCGATCCGTTGTTACTGGCGGCGTTCCGCGAGATCCACTCCGACTTCGACGACATTCATGGCCGTCACAGCGATGATGCCGGTATGTTCGCTCCGGCGCCCACAGGGGTACCCGCTGGGAATTAAGGAAGCGCGTGGCTGCGGGAGTGGGATGTCCTAACCGGTGCCGCCGGCGATGCTTGAGCGCACCAGAGCGATGAGTTCTTCCGGCGGGCAGGGCTTCTGGCGGAAGGTAACGCCCGCGCCCCGGTAGTCGCTTTCGGCCTCCGCCAGTCCAGTGATCACGATCACCGGCACCCCGGGCTTGGCGGCGCGCAAGGCGCGCACAAATTCGGCCCCGCTACTGCCCGGCATGATGTGGTCGGTGATGATGGCGCCGATGCCGCCCTCCGCTTGGCCGCGCAGCAGAGCCAGGGCGCTTTCCTGGGTGGTGGCAATGTGGGTTTCGAACCCGGCGTTGCGCAGCACCGCCTCGCGTGCGCGCAACTGCACTGGGTTGTCGTCGATGAGAAGGACCGCGGTCAAACCCGGACTAACTCCTGTGCAGGCCGTTGCGTCCCAGGATCTCCGACTCGGCGCGGAGCCAGTATTCCTCGTCGCGGCCTTCCTGCCGCCCTTCCTGCTCGTACAGCAGGTAGGCGCGGATGCGAATCTCCTCTTCCAGGGTGGTGGGCGCCGAAATCACCGTGACCGATGACCCGGCGTAATTGTCACCGTTGGTGGTGTACGCTTTCTTGCTCTTCAGGGCGGTAGCTCTCGGCATGTAACAGCTCTCCTTCAATAAGTCCGGGATATCGGCGGCCTCACCCACGCCTAGTATAGAACAATTTTTTTCTGCTGCGCCGGGGACAAGCGCGGTTGCCAACTTTTCTTGTGGAATTTCTTGGTGCCGAGTTTTTCTACTGTGGCAAGAACCGCATCGCCGTAGGCCCAGCCGTCTAATGGAAGTCGTGCGAACGGGTGGTGGCGCCGGTGATCGCCAGCGGCAGCACCCGCTCGGCTTTCACCGAGACCACGTTGTCCAGGTTCTGCAGCACACCTTCCACCAGCAGGAACTGCTCTCCCACCAGCAGCAGCCGGTTCTTTTCGAACAGGTCAGGGGTGATGATAGCGTTGGCGATGCCGGTTTCGTCCTCCAGGCTAAGGAAGACGAAGCCGCGGGCGGTGCCGGGGCGCTGCCGTGCGATCACACACCCGGCGGCACGCACCCACTGGCCGTCGGGCAGGCCGGGCAATTCGCGCGCGGGACGCACCCCCAGCGCGTTCATCTCCCTGCGCCGATAAGCCATGGGATGCGGTCCCAACGTCAGTCCGGTGCCGCGGAAGTCCGCCACCAGGCGCTCTTCGGCGCTCATCGCGGCCAGCGGCGAAGCGGTATCCGGTTCGGCGATCTCCTCCAGCAGAGGCCCCGGTGGTCGGGCGGCCTTTTCCACCTGCCAGAGCGCATCGCGGCGGTGAAACTTCAGTGGACAGTGGTTAGTGGAAAGTGAAAAGAGGTCACTGCCCACTTGCCACTTACCACTTCCCACTGAATTCAGCGCCCCTACCTCCGCCAGCGCCGCCAGTTCGCTCTTGCGTAGCTCGGGCACGCGCCGCGCCAGTTCGTCGATGGAAGCGAACGGCCGCCGCTCGCGCTCGCGCACCAGGGCGCGCGCCTCCTCCTCGCGCAGGCCTTTGACATAGCGGAGGCCGAGACGGAGGCAGAAGTCGCCAGTAGCCGGTTGCCGGTCGCCAGTTGCAATCGCGCTCGCCGGCTGGTGACTGGCGACCGGCGACTGGCTACTGGGCTCCAGCGTGCACATCCACTCCGATCTCATCACATCCGCCGGCTTGAACTTCAGCCCGTGCCGCTGCGCGTCCTTGACGATGGTTGAAGGATGATAGAAGCCCATGGGCTGGTGGTTGAGCAGCGCGGCAGTGAAGGCCGCCAGGTAATGGCACTTCAGCCAGGCGCTGGCGTAGGCGAGCAGGGCGAAGCTGGCGGCGTGCGACTCGGGAAAGCCGTAGAGCGCGAACGAGGTGATGGAGTTGACGATCTGCTGCTGGGCTTCCGGCGCGATGCCGTTGCGCTCCATGCCGGCGCGCAGCTTCACCTCGATGTCACGCATGCGCAGCTCCGAGCGTTTGAAGCCGAAGGCGCGCCGCAGTTCTTCCGCCTCGCCGCCGCTGAAGCCTGCGGCGATCATCGCCATGCGCAGCAACTGCTCCTGGAAGAGCGGCACACCCAAGGTCCGTGCCAGCACCGGCTCAAGCGACGCGTGCGGATAGGTGACCAGTTCGCGCCCCTGTCGGCGCTTGAGATAAGGATTCACCATCTGCCCGACGATAGGCCCGGGGCGAATGATCGCCACCTGCACCACGATGTCATAAAAACATTTTGGCCGCAGGCGCGGCAGGCAGGACATCTGCGCCCGGCTTTCGATCTGGAACATGCCCACCGTGTCCGCCTTCTGCAGTGCGGCATAGACGTCGGGATCGTCGGCCGGAAGATGGGCAAGGTCGGCCCCTTCCCCGTAATCGCGGCGAATCATCGCGATCGAGTCCTCGAGCACCGCCATCATGCCCAGCCCGAGCAGATCCACCTTGATGATGCCCATGTCGGCGCAGTCTTCCTTGTCCCACTGCACTACGACGCGTCCGGGCATCGTAGCCGGCTCGAGCGGCACGACGGAATCGAGCTGCCCCTGGCAGACCACCATGCCGCCGGAGTGCTGGCCGAGATGGCGCGGCAAGTCCTGCACCGCGAGCGCCAGCTCAAGGAATTTGCGCAGGCGCGGATGAGCGAGATCGAAGCCGGCATCGCGGAACTGGCGCTCCAGCGTCTCGTCAGGATCGCGGTACTCCCACGAGCCGACGATCTTGGAGAGCCGGTCGAGCATCTCGGGATCGAAGCCCAGCACTTTGCCGATCTCGCGCGCCGCCGAGCGCCCGCGGTAGGTGATGACGTTGGCGGTCATCGCGGCGCCGAGTTTTCCGTAACGCTGGTAAACGTACTGGATGGCGCGCTCGCGCTGGTCGCCCGAGGGCAAGTCGAGATCGATGTCCGGCCACTCGCCGCGCTCTTCCGAGAGGAAACGCTCAAACAGCAGATCCATCTGAATGGGATCAACAGCGGTAATGCCCAGCGAGTAGCAGACGGCGGAGTTGGCCGCCGAGCCGCGTCCCTGCACCAGGATGCCCTGCTGGCGGCAGAAGCGCACGATGTCCCACACGATCAGGAAATAGCCGGCGAGCTCGAGCTTCTCGATCAGCGCCAGTTCGCGCTCGATCTGGCGTTTGGCGCGCTGGCGCAGGGAGCGTCCGGCGCGGCCGTAACGCTCGCGCGCGCCATCTTCCGTGCGCTTGCGCAGGAACGACGTCATGGTTTCGCCCTCGGGTACCGGATATCGCGGAAATTCGTAGCCAAGATCGGCGAGTGTGAACTCGAAGCGCGACGAGAGCTGCACGGTCTCGGCGATGGCTTCCGGCAGATCGGCAAACAGGCGCGCCATCTGCTGCGGCGTTTTCACGTAGCGCTCGGAGTTGCGCGCCAGCAGACAGCCCGCCGTTTCGAGCGTGCGGTGATGGAAGATGGCGGTGAAGGCGTCGAGGATCTCGCGCTGTTCGGCCCGCGCATAGCGCACGCCGTTGGTCGCGAGGATCGGCAAGCGGAATGCGCGTGCGATCTCGACTGCCGCCTGGTTGCGTGCTTCTTCTTCGCGCAGGAAGTGGCGCTGCAGCTCGACGTAGACGTTCTCGCGGCCGAAGATCGAGACCATGCGCTCAACCTCGCGGCGCGCTTCGTCGATCCCGCCCGCGGCCAGCGCCACGGCCAAGGGGCCGTTGTCGCCTCCGGTGAGGCAGATGAGCCCGGCGGCGTGTTCCCGCAGGTCGTCTTCGCGGGCGGCGATGATCTCCGGCGGAGCGTCTTTGGGGCCGCGCATCTTCATGCGCGTGATCAGCCGGCACAGATTTTGATAGCCGGCGCGGGACTCGACCAGCAGAGAAAGCCTGAACCCACCACGGAGACACGGAGACACCGAGAATCGGGTGATCGGGTGATCCGGCGATCGTGTGATCGAGTCTGGCGCAATCACCCGATGACCCGATGACCCGATCTCCCGATCCTCCGTGGCTCCGTGCCTCCGTGGTGGATGTGAAGTGGTGATTTCCGCCCCGATGTGCGCCTTCACGCCCGCCTTCTTCGCGGCCAGGTGAAAGCGCGGAGAGCCGTAAACGCCGTCGCGGTCGAGCAGCGCCATCGCCGGCATTCCCGCCGCCACACACGTATCCACCAGTTCCTCGGGCACGGAAGCGCCCTCGAGGAAGCTGAATGCGGAGGCGGAATGGAGCTCGATGTAGGATTGAGTCATTGATTCATTTTGTCATTGAGTCATTGAAAATCGCCTGGTTCCTTCAGTCATAGTTGCCTTCCACGAACCACGCACCGCTCGCGAGGTCGCGGTAAATCCGGTAGAGCGCGATGCCTTGAGTGCCCGGCACAGCGATGTCCCACTCCTCCCTTGTCCAGTTTGATCCCTGTTCATCGGTGTCAATCCGTGGCGTTTTTCCCTTCCACCAGTCCCCGGAACGCCGCCAGGGACCGGAGAGCGACGCCACCTCGCCTCGGATCTCGCCGGCGGCGATGCGCACCGGTTCTCCCTCGCGCACTTCGACTGTCGCTGCTAGCGGCGGGCGGAAGCGCCGCAAGGCCATAGTGGGGAGTAGCGTCGCCGTCTCCCACCCCAGAACGCCAAAAGCGAGCGTTCTGGGGGCCCCGGTCTCGGCGGCTGTGCGTGTGGGCGTCTCGCCCGCACGTGCGAGGGCGGGACGCCCTCGCGACAGCCGGCCAGAGGCCGGCGCTACTGATGGCGCGAAGCGCTTCATCTGGAACGCATCGGGACGATGCGTGTCCAGCACCTCCGCGGCTCCGATCTTCTGCTCGCCTACGATCCCCGCCAGACGCGCCAGCGTAAGCTCCAGTCGGTCGGGCGCCGGCGTGGCCGGCAGAAAAAGCCCTCCCTGGCCCGGACGCGGCTGGACGGGCTCGGCCGCGAGCGTCACCTTCACCACCGGCGCCGCCGGCGGATGCGCGCGCAACTCCAGTTGCAGCAGCTTGAGGAAGAGCCGAGCGTCGAGCATGGGGAGAGGAAAACGGAGAGTGCGCTCAAACGTTTCACGTTTCACGTTTCGCGTTTCAAGTTGGCCCTCACCACGTGAAACGTGAAACTCGAAACGTGAAACGTCGTCTCCGCCGTCGTTAGCGTCCAACTCCAGCCTCAGCCGCAACTCGTTCGTCGCCAGCGCCCGCGCTCCCAGGCGGGCGCAGAGTTGCTCCAGCAAGCGGCCCAGGACGAACGCCAGCGGCTCCAGCAACTCGACCGCATGCTCCAGCTCCATGGTCTCTTCGAACTCGAGCGGCGGCTCCGCCGGGACCAGCGGACGCTCCACAGCGCCGCGCGCCAGCTTCTGCAGCCGCAGCCCTTCCTGTCCCAGGCGCTCGACCATGGCGACCTCGGGCAGCGCCGCCAGGGCGCGGAGATTGCGCACGCCCCAGCGGTCGAGCGTTTCCAGGATCTCGGGCGCAACCTGCAGCACGTCCACCGGAAGCGACCCCAGGCGTTCCGCTTGCTTGCCAGATGGGATGATGGTTACGCCCGCAAATCCGCGCGCGGCGTGGATCGCGGCGTCGGGATTCGCAGCCACCGCGACATTCGCTTCCAGCCCAAGTTCCGACGCGCGTCGCGCGAGATCCTGCACCAACTTTGCCGGCGGACCGAACAGGCGCTCCAGGCCGGCGATGTCAAGCACGATCGTGTCGGCAGCCGTATCTTCCACGCGCGGCGAGAAGGCCTGCGCGCAATCAAGCAGCGCGGCGTGGGCGGCCGCTTCCTGCGCCGGAGAGCGCGGGCGCAGTTCCACCGGATACGCCGCGGCCTGCAGCTTGGTCATGCCGGGCTCGATGCCGGCTTCGGCCGCGGCCTCGTTCATGGCCGCCACCGTCACCACCGGAGGCTTGCCCTCCAGCACCACCACCGCTTTCCCCCGCAGCGCCGGCTCCAGGCGCACCACCGCCGCTACCAGGAAATCGGGAACGTAGATGGCGGCGTTCATAGCAGTCAGCACTCAGCCAAACCATGAGGCTCGTGATTCAAACGAAGTTGTGGCTGAACGAACTGGTTTTCGTTGCGAAATTCGTGAATTCAAAACCTCGATTTCCAACTGCATCCCGCACAACAAACGCGTATGTGTGGGGACGATCCGCGTTTTTGCTGACTGCTGATTGCTGACTGCTGATTGCTGTGTTTTCAGCACCAGCGATGCGCAGCTTTTCGCCGAGGCTTCCTGTTCGACGACAACCAGCGCGGTGGCCGTGTTCTCCACCGCGCGGCGGAAGCGGAACCACGAGGCCAGCGGCACCCGGCGCGCGATCGCGGGCGGGATGTCGCCCAGGTCCATCACTACCAGGCCGAAGCCTCCGGCTTGCAGCAGCAGGTCGGCGGCCCGCAGCGCCTGCTCGACGCGGGAGAACGTTTCACGTTTCACGTTGCGCGTTTCCCGTGAATGACGTGAAACGTGAAACGTGAAACGTGAAACTTTCTCACACCTGACCCACAGAACCCGCTGGAGGTCCACGCCGGCGGCC
>Ga0181521_10003191_pt1 | contig 19377 bp, 16 predicted proteins | sample PEATcosm2014_Bin_32_FD_119764 | JGI IMG/M metagenome (GOLD analysis project Ga0181521, IMG submission 119764) | Peatland microbial communities from MTU Mesocosm Facility, Houghton, MI, USA - PEATcosm2014_Bin02_60_metaG | ecosystem: Environmental > Terrestrial > Soil > Wetlands > Peat | place... | reverse complement strand
TGCAAGTGGATGCTCGCCGGAAAAGGCTAGTGGCTGCCGGCCCGATCGTCAGTGCAGCCGCCGTGCCTCCGCGATTCGGACGGTTGGTGCAGGTCCCCCCGGGAGCACCGAAGACTCGCGGAAAGACCCGGACGAAGAGGCCAAAAAGGCCTCGGGACACCAGATTGAAAGCTCGATGAGTGGCCAGAGGCCAGTTTCAAGTCCACTTGACGAAAAACGCCCGTCTCGTGGAAGTGACTTCGCAAGAGGTGCCTGGAAAGTCCCGTTCTGAGAAAGAGGGAAAGTCCGCCCGGAGTCCAGCCGATTTTCGGCACGTGCAGGTCGACCGCGAACGGGCCCGGCTTTAGCCCACCCCTTAGCCTGCCTGTAGCGCGCCCCCCTCGCGAGATCTCGCGAATCCGCGAGGCAAACCGGTCGGCACAGAGCGGAACACTCCAGCATACCCATTCAATTTCAACGACATCCATTCGGTCTCGCAAATGCACCCGTCACGTTCAGGGATGCCTGAATGTGGATCGTAAGAGTAGCTCTTAATCGCCCATATACGTTCGTGGTGCTAGCGCTGCTGATTCTGTTGGTCAGCCCGCTGGTGATCCTGCGCACGCCTACCGATATCTTCCCGAACATCGGCATACCGGTGGTGAGCGTGATCTGGAGCTACGACGGATTTCCGCCCCAAGAGATGTCAGACCGCATTGTCACCATTACCGAGCGCAGCATCACGACGACGGTCAACGATATCGAGCACATGGAGTCGCAGTCCTACAACGGCATCGGCGTCATCAAGCTGTTTTTCCGGCCGTCCGTGACCATTGCGACCGCGCTCGCGCAAGTGACGGCAATCTGCCAGACGCAGCTTCGTCAACTTCCGCCGGGCACCACCGCGCCGCTAATTCTGAGCTATAGCGCCTCAACCGTGCCGGTGCTGCAGATCGGCCTGAGCAGCACACGATTGAGCGAGCAGCAGTTGTTCGATCTGGGCGCCAACACCATGCGGACGCAGTTGGCGACCGTACAGGGCGCCGCGGTTCCCTGGCCGTATGGCGGCAAGATGCGGCTGGTTTCGATCGATATCGATTCGGCGGCCATGCAAGCCAAGGGCCTGTCGCCGACCGATGTCGTGAACGCGGTCAGCGCGGAAAACCTGATTCTGCCATCCGGCACGGCCAAGCTCGGACCGCTCGAATATCAGGTGGAAATGAACGGCAGCACCGAGACCATCAACGAGTTGAACAATCTGCCGGTGAAGACCGTCAACGGCGCGACCATCTACATACGCGACGTGGCGCACGTGCGCGACGGCTTCTCGCCGCAGACCAATATCGTGCGGCAGGATGGAGGCCGTAGCGCGCTGCTCAGCGTCTACAAGACGGGCTCCGCCTCCACGCTCGCGATCGTACACGATGTGCGGCAGGCGTTGTCCTCGATGGCCGCGGGATTGCCGCCGGAACTGAAAATAACGCCGCTGTTCGACCAATCCATATTCGTGCGCGCGGCCGTCCAGGGTGTGATCCGCGAAGCGCTCACCGCTGCCTGCCTGACGGCGGCGATGATCCTTCTCTTTCTGGGCAACTGGCGCAGCACCCTGATCATCGCCATTTCGATTCCGCTGGCTATTCTGGTTTCGGTGATTTGTCTGAGCGCGCTGGGCGAGACCATGAACCTGATGACTCTGGGCGGACTGGCGCTGGCGGTGGGAATCCTGGTGGATGACGCCACGGTGGAAATTGAGAACATCGAGCGCAACCGGTTGCTTGGGAAAGAACTGCGCGAGGCCATTCTGCACGGCGCGCAAGAGATCGCCGTGCCGGCGTTTGTCTCCACGCTCTGCATCTGCATCGTTTTCGTTCCCATGTTTTTCCTCAGCGGGGTGACGCGTTTCCTGTTCGTCCCGCTAGCGGAAGCCGTGATCTTCGCCATGCTGGCTTCCTATCTGCTCTCGCGAACGCTGGTGCCGACCATGGTGATGTTTCTCCTGCGGAACCATAACCTGCACGCGCAGCCGGGCGTGCTTGGGCGCTTCCACCAGCGGTTTGAGGATGCCTTCGAGCGCTTGCGCGACAGCTACCGTGACGCGCTCGAGGCTTGCATCCGCCACGGACGCGCGTTCGCCGCTGTGTTCCTGGCGCTGTGCGTAGCATCGCTCGGCTTCGTTTTTGTGCTGGGCCAGGACTTGTTTCCGCAAGTCGACGCCGGGTTGATGCGCCTGCACGTACGCGCCCGCACCGGCCTGCGCATCGAAGAGACCGCACGCCTGACCGACGAGATTGAAAACACCATCCGCACCATGATCCCGGCCAGCGAGCTGGATACCATGCTCGACAACATCGGCCTGCCGTATAGCGGCATCAATCTCTCTTACAGCAATGCGGGGACGATCGGCACACCCGACGCGGAGATCCTGGTCTCGCTTAAGGAGGGTCACCGCCCAACTCCCGAGTATGTGAAGCTGCTGCGGGAGGAGCTGCCGCGGCGATTCCCGGCGACTCAATTCTTCTTCCAGCCCGCCGACATCGTCACGCAAATTCTCAACTTCGGCGTGCCCGCGCCCATCGACGTGCAAATCGCCGGCAACGACCAACTGGGCAATTACAACGTGGCGCGGCAACTGGCCAACCGGATTCGCGCCATCCCCGGCGCCGTGGATGTGCATGTGCAGCAGGCCTACGACGCTCCCACGCTGCACCTGGATGTGGATCGGACCTTCGCGCAATCGGTGGGATTGAGCCAGCGCGACGTGGCGGACAACCTGCTGGTCTCCTTGAGCTCGAGCTTTCAGACGGCGCCCACTTTCTGGCTCAATCCGAAGAATGGGATCAGCTACAACGTGGCCGTGCAGACGCCGCAGTATCGGGTGGATTCGGTAAAGGCGCTGCTCGACACGCCCATCCGCACGCCGGCTTCGCCCCAACCGCAGATTCTGGGAAATCTGGCGTCGTTTCGTCACATCAATCAGCCCGCCGTGATTTCTCACTATAATGTGCAGCCGCTGGTGGACGTGTACGCCTCCGTGCAGGGCCGCGATCTGGGCGGCGTGGCCAGCGATGTCCGCCGGGTAGCCCAGCCGCTCGAAAAACAACTTCCGCGCGGCAGCCATCTGACCATCACCGGCCAGGTCTCCACCATGTCGCAGTCGTTTATCGGACTGGGCGCCGGCGTGGTTATGGCCATCGTGCTCGCCTACCTGTTGATCGTGGTGAATTTTCAATCGTGGCTGGACCCGTTCATCATCATCACCGCGTTGCCCGGCGCCTTGGCTGGAATCACCTGGTCCCTGCTGCTGACCCACACGACCCTGAATGTGCCATCGCTCACCGGCGCAATTATGTGCGTGGGCGTGGCGACCGCCAACAGTATCTTGATGGTTTCCTTCGCCCGCGAACGGATGGATGAAGGGATGCCCGCGCGGGAGGCGGCGGTGGCCGCCGGACATACGCGAATGCGGCCCGTTCTGATGACGGCCCTCGCGATGATCATCGGCATGGCGCCCATGGCCATGGGGCTCGGCGAAGGCGGAGAACAGAACGCGCCGCTCGGACGGGCGGTGATCGGCGGGCTGCTTTTCGCCACCGTTGCGACGCTGTTCTTCGTCCCCACGGTGTTCGGTTTAATCCACGGAGCAAGAGAATAATTATGGCTACCCAAGAGATCCCAATACTCGAACCAGAACTCGAAATCGTGAACAACCCCGCACCTTCAGCCAGGCGATGGATCGTTGCTGCGCTCGTCGCTGTCCTAGGCTTATTCGCCGCCGGTACGCTCAGCATCAAAGCGCGGGCGAAGGAGCAGGTGGCGTTGTCCGCCGAAACCGCGCGCCTCGCGGTGACCACGATTTCGACCGGCTACCCGCAGCCTGAGCCGCGGTCGAACGAGCTGGAATTGCCGGGCAGCGTGCAGGCCTACACGGAATCGCCGATTTACGCGCGCACCAATGGCTATCTGCTGCGCTGGTATAAAGACATCGGCGCGACCGTCACAAAGGGCGAGCTGCTGGCCGATCTGGATACGCCCGAAGTGGACCAGGAGCTCTCCCAAGCGCAAGCCGCGCGCCAACAGATGGTCGCGGCGTTGGATCTGGCGCACACCAGCGCGGACCGCTGGCGCGAATTGCGCCGCACGGACTCTGTCTCGCAACAGGAACTGGACCAGAGAACCAGTGACTACGCGCAGGCCCAGGCCAACATGGCCGCCGCGGATGCTAATGTCCGGCGGTTGCAGCAGCTTGAATCGTTCAAGCACGTATACGCGCCCTTCGCGGGCGTGCTCACGAAGCGCAACGTGGATATCGGCGCGCTGGTCAACGCCGGCAACGGCGGATCGGGCAAAGAGCTTTTCAATCTCGCCCTGATCGATCCGCTGCGCGTGTATGTGAGTATTCCGGAAGCCGATGCCCCAAGCATGCGCGCGGGCATGCGGGCCTGGATCGGGCTGGCCGAATTTCCGGCGTCGCGCTTCACCGGGACGGTGGTGCGTACCGCGAACGCTATCGATCAGAATACGCGCACGCTGCTGACTGAAGTGGACGTCCCGAACAAGGATGGACACCTTTTGCCGGGCGCCTACGCGCAAGTTCACTTTAACGTGCCGGTGAACGGCCGCCGGCTGTCGGTGCCATCGAGCGCCATGCTGTTCCGGTCGGAGGGGCCGAGCGTGGCCGTGGTGGGGCCCGGCGATCGGGTGCAACTGCGGCCCATCGTGATCGGACGCGATTTTGGCACTAGCCTGGAAATCCTGCAAGGAGTCCGCGCGACAGATCGCGTAGTGCAGAATCCTCCCGACTCACTCGAGGACGGCCAGAAGGTGCGCGTAGCGGCAGGGAAGCCCTTATGAGCCAACACAACCACCAGCCACCAGCCGGGGTACCCTCTGGGTCCCACCAGCCACAGCGAGCGATGCTCATCCTGGTGGCGCTGGCTCTACTCCTGGCCGCGTGCCATCCTGTCGGGCCGGATTATCACACGCCCCCCGCGCCCCAACCGGCGGCATGGCACACGGAAGGCCCGTGGCGGCCGGGAGACCCGAAAGATCAAATCCCGAAAGGCGCGTGGTGGCAGATCTTCCACGACGCAGAACTGAATCGCCTGGAGGCCACCGTGCTGGCTTCGAATCAGGACCTGGTCTCGGCGAGCGCGCGCTTACAGCAGGCCCGCGCGCTGGCTTCGGTGGCCATCAGCAACTTCTACCCACAGGCCGGCGTGTCGCCCTCGTTCCAAAGGTTTCGGCTCTCGGCGAACCGCCCGTCTCTGGGCGGAGTCGTGGACGGTCCGATCACGCAAAACGCGTGGAACCTGCCATTCGTGCTGAGCTACGAGCCGGATCTTTTCGGTCGCACCAGGCGTAGCGTGGAAGCCGCCAATGCGTCGTACCAGGCCGCCGGCGCGGACTTCGAAAACGTGAAACTAGTGCTGACCGCGGAGACCGCCGCCGACTTCTTCACGCTCTGCGAGGTGGATGCGGAGATCCGCATTCTGGACGATACGGTCGGGGCGATGGAGAAGGCCACGGCGCTGGTCCAGAACCGTCACGATGGGGGAGTCGCCTCCGGTCTGGATCTGTCGCAGGAGCAGGCATTGTTGGAGGCCACCCGCACGCAAGCCACCCTGGAGCGGCAACTGCGCGCGAACTACGAGCACGCGCTGGCGGTATTATGCGGCGCTGCGGCTCCGGATTTCCGCGTGGCGGAAGGCTCGCTGCAGAAGTATCTTCCGGCGATCCCGACTGGCGTGCCGTCCGATGTACTGGAACGCCGTCCGGACATTGCGCGCCAAGAGCGCCTAATGGCTGCGGCCAATGCGCAGATCGGGGTCGCCAAGTCGGCCTATTATCCGAGCCTGCAGTTGGCGGCTACCGCCGGACTCGAAAGCACCGGCATCGGGAACCTCTTCTCCCTGCCGAGTTCGCTGTGGGCCGTCGGCGCGACGCTGGCGCAGCCACTAATTTCCGGTGGCCGGATCCGCGCCGGCGTGGATTTCGCGAACGCGGGATACCAGGACTCGGTGTCGCAATATCGACAGACCGTGTTGGTGGCGTTTCAGGAAGTCGAGGATGCCCTGGCCGGGCTCGAAGTCTTTGCCGGCGCGGCGAAGTCGCAGGCGACAGCCGTCGCGGACTCCCAGCGCGCGCTGAATATCGCGCTGAATCGTTACACCGGCGGGCTGGTCACTTACCTCGATGTAGTCACCGCGCAGCAGAGCCTGCTGTCGAACCAACGCCAGGCCGCGCAGATTCAAGGCGCCCAACTCGTGGCTTCGGTAATGTTAGTGAAAGCACTTGGCGGAGGATGGGACGCCCACAGCCTCGCCGGCATGCCCCTCAAGCCCACCCTTAAGACCATCCTCCTGTAAGACCATCCTCCTGCCCTGACTGTGTCGTCCGCGGGCGGCCGTCAATTTTGACAAACAAAGCCCAACATATTGGTAATAAGCCGCTTATTCCTGTTTTTTGGGCCGATCAGTCACCACCTGCCCAAGTCACGGCATCTCGTGAATTCGTGAATCGCTTCCGGGCCTGTTTCGCGATGAGCCGTCTCCACTATGATTATAAGTTGCGCGTCCGAAACGGGCATCCGTTTGGCACAATGAGTGCATTTGTAGTGGGCATGATATACAGACCTCTCGGACAATCTGGAATTACGGCTTCCGTCGTGGCGCACGGCACTTGGGCCCTCGGCGGATGGATGTGGGGAGGCACCGATGTACAGAAGTCGGTCCGCTCCATTCAAGCTTCGCTGGATGCCGGCGTCAACTTCATCGACACGGCGCCGGCCTATGGACTCGGTCTTTCCGAGCGAATCGTCGGCGAGGCGATTCGCGGGCGCCGCGACAAGGTGATTCTGGCCACCAAGTGCGGCTTGGTTTGGCATACCGCCAAAGGCACCTTCTTCGTCGATCAGAATGGCACACGCATTCACCGTTACCTCGGCGCGGAATCCATTCGGTACGAAGTCGAACACAGCTTGCGGCGTCTCGAAACCGACTACATCGATCTCTACCAGACGCACTGGCAAGATGCCACCACGCCGATCGAAGAGACGATGGGCACGCTGCTCGAGTTGAAAAAGCAGGGCAAGATTCGCGCGATCGGAGTCTCCAACTGCACAGTCGATCAAGTGCGGCAATACCGGTCTCTGGGTCCGGTGGATGCCGCGCAGGAGCAGTACAGCATGCTCCATCGCGAATTGGAACGCGAGTATCTGCCGTATTGCGCGCAGAACCATATCTCCGTGCTGGCGTACTCGCCGCTGGCCAACGGGCTACTCACCGGCAAAGTCGATCCGAAGCGCGTCTTTCCGGAAGACGACTTGCGCCGCCACAACCCGATGTTCAGCCGCGAGTCGCGCATTCGTGTAAGGGAAATGCTCGATCGCATGCGGCCGGTGGCCAAAAAGTACAGCTTCACTGAGGGCCAGTTGGCGATTGCCTGGACTCTCGCGCAACCCGGTATCACGCACGTGCTGGTGGGCGCGCGAGACGAGAGCCAGGCTGCCGAGAACGCTTGGGCGGGCGCCGTGGCGCTGACGGCCGCCGACGTCGCACGAGTCACCGAAGCAGTTGAGAGCTCCGTGCTGGTGGAGGCTTGACCATGAAAACGCTTCGTTCTAACTTTCGCATGGCAACCATACTGTGCGCCGCCGCGGGATTCGTGGTGGGCTTTCGCCTGTTGCCTTCTCTGAACGGAGGCACTTCCGACGCGAACGTACAGCCACACGCGCCGTTCGCGGACTATCGCCACGAGCAGCCCGGCACGATACACAAGATCGCGCTGGCGGACCTGCCGGAACCGTATCGAACTCAATCGGCGGACAACCGTCCACATATCGTCGCGCGTCCCCCGAATGCCTGGCCGAAAGCTCTACCGGGATTCACAGTCACGCAATATGCCACGGGTCTGCAGAATCCGCGGCTGATCCGTCGCGCGCCTAACGGCGACTTATTCGTGGCGGAGAGCGAACCGGGACAAATACGCGTGCTGCGTGGCGTCGCCGCGGATGGCAAAGCGCAGACCGTGGAAGTATTCGCCACGGGATTGACGCAGCCCTTCGGAATCGCCTTCTACCCGCCCGGAGATAACCCGCAGTACGTCTACGTGGCGAACACCGGTTCGGTGGTGCGCTTCCCGTACCGCAATGGCGACCTGAAAGCGCGTGGCGCGCCGCAGACGATCGTTCCGGATATTCCTTCCGGCGGCCGGATGACTGGCGGCGGACACTGGACGCGCGATCTTGCCTTTACGCGCGACGGCAGCAAGATGTTTGTCTCGGTCGGCTCGCACTCCAATGACGACGATGCCGATAACAACCCGCAAGAATACCATCGCGCCGATATCCTCGAGTTCAACCCGGATGGAAGCGGAGGCCGGATCTACGCGTACGGGATCCGCAACGCGGTAGGCATTGCGACGAATCCCACCACGGGCGAATTGTGGGCGTCGGTGAACGAGCGCGACGGTTTGGGCGACAACCTGGTGCCGGATTACATCACCCACGTTCAGCCTGGCGGTTTTTATGGCTGGCCGTGGTTCTACATGGGCGGACATCAGGATCCGCGGCAGCAGGGCAAGCATCCGGAGCTGCAGAGCAAAGTGATCTCGCCGGACGTCTTGCTGCAACCGCACAACGCATCCCTGGAGATGACTTTTTATGACGGCCCGCAGTTTCCCGCCGAATATCGGGGCGATATCTTCGCCGGCGAACATGGCTCGTGGAATAAGGCCGTGCGCACGGGTTACGAAGTAATCCGGGTTCCAATGAAAGATGGTCATGCCACGAGTGAATACGAGGACTTCCTGACGGGCTTTGTGACTGCGGACGGCGACGTGTGGGGCCGGCCGGTGGGCGTCGCAGTGGCGCAAGATGGCTCGCTCATCGTGACCGACGACGGCTCGAACAGCGTGTGGCGGGTCAGCTATTCAGGCAGGTGATTATACATCGACGGGCCGGATGGGGCGCCTCCTCGCCCCGGCCGCTGCCGCGCGTTTCACGCCTCAGTTTGGCAGGCCGCAGGCGCTTATCCGGCCTAACCGGTCCGGCCAGGAGAGGCAGACAAGCAGGCGCCGAGGCCGTGCCAGTGACCGTGCGACAGCTACGGATTTTCGTCATATCATCGATGAATGGCACACTCCCCAAGGAGAGATCCAGATGCACGCGTTGCGATTTCATGAGTTTGGCGGTTTCGACAAGCTAAATCTGGAAACCGTTCCCGATCCTCAGCCGAGAGCAGGCGAAGTCGTGGTGCGGGTTCGAGCGGCGTCGGTAAACCCGAGTGACGCCAAGAACATTCAAGGCCGCATGGAAGGGACCACACTGCCGCGCCCGCCCGGACGTGACTTCTCGGGAGTTGTAGCCGATGGCCCGTCCTCGATGATCGGTACGGAAGTGTGGGGCACTGGCGGCGATGTCGGCTTCACTCGCGACGGTACTCATGCGGTTGCTGGTGCTGCCTCTTGCTGGGGTGCGCCTGAAACCGAAGAACTTGACCTTTGAGGAGGCGGCAGCAGCAGGTGTGAACTTCGTGACGGCCTGGATTGGATTGGTCGAAATTGCCGGTTTGCGATCGGGCGAGACTGTGCTCGCGACGGGCGCTACAGGTGGCGTATGAAGCGCCGTCATGCAGATCGCGAAGTGGAAGGGCGGACGAACGATTGGCGTGGCTCGTATGCCGATATCTGCTGAACACCAAAGGGAATATGGAATCGACCACACGCTCGTCGCGGACGCGAACAACGGCCACGAGAGCTTGACCGATGGTGTACTTCGACTGACTGAAGGCAAAGGCGCTAACGTCGCATACGATTGCGTGGGTGGTCCCTTATTCGAGCCGTGCCTGCGTACTCTGGGTCGATTAGGACGCCAGGCGAACATCACATCGGTTGGAGACCGGCGTGTCTCCTTCGATTTGGTGGATTTCTACCATCGCCGCCTTAGCCTTTTTGGTGTAGACAGCCGCGCCTATGACACAGAAGCCTCTGCGGTAATATTGGAACGACTGACACCGGGATTCGAATCCGGCGCACTCCAGGCGGCTCCAGTGGCGAAGCGTTTCAGTTTGGGCGAGGCGCAGCAAGCGTATACTCAGGTCAACGATGGCACTATTGGCGGAAAGGCGGTCTTCACGTTTTGAATTGTTGAAAGCCATCGCTGATAGGTCTTCGCTAGCGAGCGGTTGGTCCACGGCGGCATTATCGCCGTTCAACGCGGAGTCGCGCATGGGAACGACCGCAACGGCCAGCTACTCCGGCAAATAGCTCTATGCATCGACTGGCCGGGCGTGCCGCACCCGTGCGATACTTCGTGAAAGACGCGCACTACGCCAGATGCTGCTTTTGATTTTCGTACTCTCCGCGTGCCTTGCCGCTGCCCAGGAAAGTTCCGTTACTGAGACGTCAATCCGGCATGTCACGGTGGTCGATGTTGCCACAGGTTCGGAACTGAAGGACCAGACGGTAAGGATTCGCGGGAGCCGCATCGCATCTGTCGGCCCGGCACAGGAGACAGACGCCACCGCAACGGGCGCCATAGACGCTCACGGGGCATACCTCATCCCCGGCCTTTGGGACATGCACGTACACGTGCATGACGCGAACGAGCTCCCGCTCTATGTCGCGAACGGTGTAACTGGCGTGCGCATCATGTCCGGTGCGAGAGATACATCCGCACTTCGCGCGGAACTCGCGCGGCAGGCTCCATCACCGGAGATTGATCTCGCCAGCGCCATTGTGGATGGCAGTCCGGCGGTGTGGCCTGGATCGATCGTCGTGAAAAAGCCCGCCGATGCCCGCCGCACGGTGGACGAAATCAAAGCCAGCGGCGCCGACTTCATCAAGGTGTATACCCGCATTCCGCGCAACGCTTACTTCGCGCTGGCGGATGAAGCCAAGCAACAGCACATTGCTTTTGAGGGCCATGTGCCGGATGCCATCACAGCCCAGGAAGCTTCCGCCGCGGGGCAGCGTTCCATGGAGCATCTTCAAGGGATAGCGTCAGCCTGTTCCAGCCAGCAGGAAAGTCTCATGGGCGCCATCCTTCGGGCGCAATTCTTTCGAGATCGGCTGGCGATAGAAGCGCAAGGATATCGCAGTTTCGACGAGTCAAAATGCCGGGCTCTGTTTGCCGAGTTCCGGCAGAACGAAACCTGGCAGGTGCCGACGCTCACCGTCCTCCAGATGTGGGGACGCCTCGACGACTCCAGGTTTACCTCCGATGCGCGCCTTCAATATATCGATCGAAAATCCCGCGACAGATGGCGCGCGCGGATCGAGCCGCAATTGCGGCGTTGGCATGATGGCCAATTCCAGTTGGCGCGCGGCATTTTTTCGTCTGACGAACGAGTGGTGGGCGGCATGTTTCGAGCCAGCGTGCCTATGATGGCGGGAACCGATGCCATGAACCCTTACTGCTTCCCCGGATTCAGCCTTCACGATGAGCTTGCCTTGATGGTTGAATCCGGCCTTGCCGCGCTGGCAGCTTTGCAGGCGGCCACCATCAATCCCGCGAGGTTCCTTGGAAGAAGCGCGGAGTTGGGAACGGTCGAACCGGGCAGGATTGCAAATCTCGTATTGCTGCGCGCCGATCCTCTCGCGGACATTCACAACACCACGAAGATCCAGGCTGTTTGGCTTGAGGGAACTTATTTCGATGAATCCAGCTTAGTTCAAATTTTGCAGAGAGCGAAACAGGAAGCCGGGAAGCGCTAGATGTGGCGAGTGCATCGAACGCCGCGCCGGCTTTAGGTGCTTGTTGAAAAACGCTCAGAACCTCTGGATAACGCTGGTGCTCAGAATCGGCGCGAGCCTGATTACAGCAACTTTGCCGGGAAGACCACTCCCTCACGGTCGTGGCTCCGATTGCGAAGCCGCCCACGTGTAGAATATCCACGAGGTGGTCGATGGCGTGCAACCCGGAAGTACTGAAAGATGTCCCGCTCTTCGCTCTGCTGGACGCGGATGAGAAGGCCGTATTGGCCGCTCAAGTCGAGCTCAAGCGATTCGCCGCGCGCGAACGGATCTACAAGATGGGCGACCCAGGGGGGAAGGCGTACGTAGTGGTCTCCGGGAGCGTCCGGCTGACTATCGTGGACGACGATCAACAGGAGGTGATCGTCGATCAGCCGGGAAATGGCGAGTTTTTCGGCTTTGCGTCGATGCTCGACCAGACACCGCATCAGACCGATGCCTTCGCCCTCGAGGAATGCGTGTGCCTTGAGGTGGAGCGGAACGACATCGCGATTCTGATCGAACGCAAGCCGCATGCGGGGATGGACATGCTGACGGTGCTGGGCCGTCAGTTCCACGCCTCGCAGCAGCTGGTACGCACGCGTGCGACGCGCAACCCGAACGATGTGATCGAGGAAGGCGAGACGCGCGGCGAGCGCATTGCCGATGTCGTCGCTCGCTTTGGCGGGTCGTGGTCCTTCATCATCGCGTTTTCGGTGATCCTCACCATCTACACTTTCATCAATGTGCGGCTGGGCGGAGCGGCCTGGGACCCGTATCCATTTATCCTGCTCAACCTGTTCCTTTCGATGATTGCGGCCATCCAGGCGCCGGTCATCATGATGAGCCAAAACCGGCAGGATAAGAAAGATCGTCTGCGCAGCGAGCTTGATTTTGACGTTAATCGCCGCGCCGAGTCGGAGATTCAAGGCGTGGCGCGAAAACTGAATCTGCTGGGTGAGAAACTCGGGGATGTCGAGGATCTGCTCCGCGAGAAGCTGTCGCGGGAGGGGCAAGCGGCAGGCCCACGCTCTCTGCCACAGAGTTGATATTCCGCGGGCTGGATGTTGCCCGTATGGTCCGGAAATTGGATCTGCGTGAATTCGCGACGGTTCGTCACCGTTTGCCTTAACGCTCGCGATAATGGCTAACGAGATGCCCAGAGTCCTGGAGCCGTTCCGGTTCGTGCTGATCACCGTTGCCGGGTGGATGAACCAACGCCAACTGCAGATCATCGATTACCTGCGTGAGGAGAACTGGGTTCTGCGTGAGCAACTCGGCGGGCAGCCTGTGCGGCTGAACGACAACCAGCGCCGGTCGCTTAGCCGCCAAGGCCAGGGGGCTAGGACGGGAGCTTTTGGCCGAGGTGGCCACCATCGTCACGCCTGAGGTCTTGTTGGCCTGGCATCGGAAACTGATCGCCCAGAAATACGACGGCAGTGGCAGGCGCGGCCGGGGCGACCTCGCACCGCCGCCCAGATCGAGGCTTTGGTAGTGCGCATGGCAGAGGAAAACCGGGATTGGGGCTATCGGCGCCTCCAGGGTGCTTTGTCCAATCTGGGGCGTGCTGGCCCGCAGCACGATCGCGGAGATGCTGCCAGCGGCACGGAATCGAGCCGGCACCGGAGCGGAGTCGGAAAACGACCTGGAAGGAGTTTCTGAGCCGGCATTGGGAATTGCTGGTGGCCGCCGATTTCTTCACTGTGGGAGTGTGGACCCGGCGCGGGCTGCAACGGTTCAGGGTGCTGTTCTTCATGGAGTTGTCCACCCGCAAGGTGGAGATTACGGGCATCGCGACCGGCGCCGATGGGCTGTGGATGAGCCAGATTGGCAGGAATCTCACCGATGCCGTGGACGGAGTTCTGACTGGCAAGCGTTACCTAATCCATGATTGGGACCCGCTGTTCACCGCAGAATTCGGGCGCACGCTGGCGGATGTGGGCGTGACGTCGGTGAAGCCGCCGCCGCGATCGCCGAATCTGAATGCGCATGCCGAGCGATTCGTGCGGACGATCAAGGAACCCTGCCTGGAACGCATGATCCTGTTTGGCGAGGAGTCGTTGCGGACAGCCATTTCCAACTTCGTCGCCTATTATCACACCGAGCGCAACCATCAGGGTTTGGCCAACCGACTCATCCGCCCTGAGGCAGGCCATTTGGAAAACGCCGGAGCGGTCCAGCGGCGCCCGCGCCTGGGCGGCCTGCTGAACTATTACTACCGCGCGGCGGCCTGAAATATGAAATTTAGGCCGGAGTCAGGCAAGCCATAACGGCGCACCTACATACGCCCAAGGCGAAGGCGATTGGCGCATCCAATGATTGGGAATACAGGCCAAGCTGCATTCTCCTGGCTCTTGCCTTGCTTTGGCGCTCCTCGCTTCGCCCAATAGGCCGTGGGGGCCGGTTTAATTTTCCGGGCCATACGCGGCAAACCGCTATCCGCAGTTTTCGATCACCTCCGCGTTGTCCTTTGCGAGGACGTCCTCACTACCGAGACAATCGAGCAAGAATACCGAGCGCCTTGGCCGGCCTCAGCGCGCCGTAAGGCTGGCCGCAACGTTACCACCAGTTCGCCCTGTTCCACTCAAATCGTTTGGTGCCCGCGCTTTGCTACAATCCAAAGTCACTTCGGTTGTTGGAGGATCGATGAGAAACATACTGTTTACGCTGTGGCTGTCAGTTCTGACTCGGCCGCTACTCGCCCAGGGCGCCCCGCCACAGGCGGCACCTGACCAGCCCTACACCATGGAGTATTACTACAAGGTGCAATGGGGGCATCAGCAGGAATTTCTGCAACTCTTCTTGAAAAACCACTACCCGTTACTCCAGAAGATCGTCGAGAGCGGCCGCATGATCTCGCTGAAGATTGAGCAGCCCGCCAACCACATGACCGAGGATGCGCGATGGGATTATCGCGTCACGATTCGGTTCAAGAACTCGACAATGGCGACAACAGCCAATCCTGACGAAGATCGTCTTATCAAGCAACTCTGGCCGGAGCAGGAGACTTACAAGCGCGAAGAACAACGCCGGTTCGAGATATTGCTGGCCCATTGGGATCTACCGGTAACCGATATCACACCTCCGAAAAGATAGTGAACTGCGCATCGAGTAAGTAAGGCAGACCCGGTTTTCAACGTGTGCTGTTTCCGCAACAGGTGTACCAAACGGACAGCGGGCTGCAGCGGCGCAGCACAGTTTTCGCAACTTTGAATGGCCCGTCCGCATCAAATCAGTTGAGGGCATCATTAATCGTATATCTATGAGACTCTTGCCAGTACTCCTATTGCTGTTTTCAGGGTTAACTCTGCTTCCACCTAACGCCCTGGCGAAGAAAGGCCCGACCGACTACCCTGCAACATATGCCGGCGGCAGCCTGCCGCTCGATCACCACAGGGTTCGCGCTGCGCTCGGCAAGGATGCAGTAGTCTTCATGCAGGGCAGTCGCAGCGTCGCTGTTCCGCTTAAGAACATTACGGAGATATCTTACGGCACCGAAGTGCGCCGCCGTCTGGGTGCCTCGGTTCTCGATGTTGTGCCGTTGATGCATCTTGGCGAGAGCGAGACTCGCTACATCGGCGTTACTTGGACGCGTGCCAGCGGAGATATCCGGCAAGCGCAAGTCCTCTTGCAGTTGAATCGCAACGAATATCGCGAACTACTCGCCGCGCTCGAACAGTTGACCGGAATCAAGGCGGTCAACACCAATCAAGTGCCGACCGTTGTCCGATACGAGATCTAAGGGGGACGGTTCACTCGCACCGCTTCCACAGGGAAGAAATCGGCGGCCTCCAGCAATTCCCAATGCCGAATCAGAAACTCCCTCCAGGTCGTTTTCCGACTCCGCTCCGGTGCCGGCTCGATTCCGTGCCGCTGGCAGCATCTCCGCGATCGTGCTGCGGGCCAGCACGCCCCAGATTGGACAAAGCACCCTCCATCCGCCGATAGCCGCCATCCCGGTTTTCCTCTGCCATGCGCAGTACCAAAGCCTCGATCTGGGCGGCGGTGCGAGGTCGCCCCGGCCCGCGCCTGCCACTGCCGTCGTATTTCTGGGCAATCAGTTTCCGATGCCAGGCCAACAAGATCTCAGGCGTAGACGATGGTGGCCACCTCGGCCAAAAGCTCCCGTCCTAGCCCCTTGGCCTTGGCGGCTAAGCGACGGCGCTGGTCGTCGTTGAGTCGCACAGGCTGCCCGCCGAGTTGCTCGCGCAGAACCGGTTCTCCTCACGGAAGTAGTCAATGATCTGCAGTTGGCGTTGATTCATCCAACCGGCGACGGTGATCAGCACGAACCGGAACGGCTCCAGGACTCTGGGCATCTCGTTAGCCATTATCGCGAGCCTTGACGAACCACAGCGAATTCAAGCAGATCCAATTTTCGGGCCATACGGGGTCGCGAGGGCCGGCGGCGATAGGTGGCGAGCGACTGCTGCCTGACCGCACCCTATCGGGCGATAGCGACGCCATCTCGGGGGATGGGGAGGAAACCAGACCTCATGCGACCTATGGGATGATTTCGAACAGCGTCCCCCAGTCATACTGGCCGCCGCGGGTAGCCGCGCCATATAGGTTGCCCGACGAGTCCAGTGCCACACCCGCATAAGGGTACGAACCGTCCGTTCCGTTGGTGAAGCTGTAGAGAGTGGTCAGCACGCCGGCAGAGTTCAGTTGGAATACAGTGCCATAGCCCTGGGCGCCGCCGGCGTAGGTGGTGCCGTAGAAGTTGCCCTGTCCGTCCGAAATCAAGCCCGCCACCGGCTGCGAACCATCGAGTCCCGTGAAGGTGTGAACCACGCTGTATTGCAGGCTCTCGACATTCAGCATGAACACCACTCCATTGCCGGCGGTGCCTCTGCTGCTGCCGCCCGCCGAGGCCGTACCGGAGAGCTTGCCCTTCCCATCCGGAGCCAGTCCGCCCACGGGAATTGCCCCATCCTTTCTGCCACGAAAGCTGTACAGCACCTTTTCTGTCTTAGACTCGAGGTTGACGGAGAAGACCGTGCCGCAACGGTGCGCGCCGCCTTCCGTTGTAACGCCGTACAGGACGCCCTTGTTCAGCACCAGGCTGGATGCCGGACCTATGCCATCATTCGTGTAGTTGCCGAAACTATAGAGCTGCACGAAGGTGCCACCCACACTAAACGCGAACACGCTACCGGAATCGTTCGCTCCGCCATTACTGGTGGTGCCGTAGAGGTTGCCGTCTACATCGATGATGAGATTGCCTTCCGGGGCTTCGCCTTCGGTTCCGTTAAAGTTATAGAGCACAAATTCGAAGCCTCCGCTAATCTCGTATATCGTTCCACGCAGACCAAATCCGCCCTGAGTAGTAGTTCCAAAAGAAGTCGCCAAAGCCGTCCATGACCAGCCCGCTCATGGGAGCTGCCCCTTCATTCGGCTGGCCGGCGAAATCGCAAAGAGTTTGCTCGAGTGGTACGATCGGGACGAACTCAAAGACTGTACCGGCTTGGTTTGACGAAAGACTGCCTCCGTGAAAGGTGGTGCCACAAATGAGGTCCCCGTTTTAACAGTGGAGTTCCCAGGGGCCCCGCCGTCGGCGCCTCCGGTAAAGGCATAGAGTACTTCGAAAGTCTGCGCTGTGGTTGACGGCGCCGCTAACAGAATGGGTGCCAGCAGCAGCCGCATACAAGCGCATCGGTGAAGAATCTCGATATACTTTTGTCTTGTAACTTTTCTGACATATGTATGCCATCGCATTCGAACAAGCGTCGCTGTCCGCATGAACCATTATGCACTTAGCCAAACCGCAGCGCAAAGTATTAAAGCTGCTGGCATTCGTCGACACTAAGAACGGTGGCAGCTCCAGTTGACAGATCTACTCATGCTATCGCTTTGTCAAAAGGGCAAGGGACGCTAGCTCCTGCCCTTTTGAAATAAATACCGGTTCGTGATTTTCCAAGGCGGCGGTTCGTGGAATCCAGATTCCTTACCAAGCGAACGCGTGGTACTGACCGTCCAGGGCCAGACCGACGCCGACAATCGTTCCATCCGGTGCGATGGCATTGGCCGAATTCAGTTCGATAAACGGTGAACCATTTGGCAGCAGCGTGTTCAGATCCACCATACCGCCGCTTTGGGTCCAAACAAAGGCGTGCACGTCGGTGTCTTCGGCGATATTTGAGGAGCCCACCACCAGGCCATTATCGTTGACGCCATTGGCCTGCGCGTAGGATCCGCCCAGTGTCCCGATGTCCTGCAGGCTGCCGCCGGTCCAGACGAAGGCATCCGTTTGGGCGTCGCCCACCAGGCTGCTGAAGCCCACCGCCAAGTTGTTGTCGTTGATGGCATTGGCCTGCGCGTAGGATCCGCCCAACGTTTTCAGGTCCTTGATCGCACCGTTCTTCAAAGTCCAAACCACCGCATGGGTGGTGCCGTCGGTCGAATCGGAATTTCCCGCGGCCACCAACTTAGTGTTGATGCCATACGCATAGCTGTTGTAGCCTTGCAGGCCATAATCGCCAGCCAGCGTATTCAGGTTGACCATGCCCTTGGCGCTGGTCCAATAGAACGCGTTATAAGCCACATCGCCGGCCACCGTGGAGGCGCCCACCACTATCCCAGTTTGCGTGGCATTACCCTCTGCCAGCGTGCCGCCATTAGTGCCCAAATCCACCAAGCCTGTGCGCGACGACGCGAAAAAGAAAGCGTGCGAAGCGATGTCGCCGTACGAGTCTATGATTTGATCGGAGGTGCCGGTGATGCTGCCCTTGGCGTTGATACCATTGGCGACGCTGTTGCCGTATACGCCGACGAAGGACCCCATGTCCTCCAGATATCCGGCTGCGTTGGTGTAGAAGGCGTGCTGGTAGGCGTCAGTGAAGACGTTACCGCTGCCAACGACTTGGTCGTTGGTGTTGCCGACTGCGTTAGCGATACTGGCGCTGCCTCCGAGCGTGCCCAGGTCCACAGGAGCCGCGGCCTTCTGCGCCACCGCGAGCGGAACCAGGGCCAACAGGGCCGAAAAGGCCAAAACGAATGTGCTGTTTTTCATCGTGTTTTTATTCTCCTGTTATTTGGTGAAGGGTGGATGATTTTAGGCGTATCTCACCCCGTGTACTGTTTCATGGAATCTTCGATGGGCGTCCTCCGAAGAAGCGTTGCGCCCACTTACGAGCCATACAAGGCCGCAAAATGAACTTCTCGACTGGATCACAGTTCAACTCCGGCCGGGTGGGAACTCCCCCGGCGTAATAGACGGGCGTGTCCATGCCTTATTCCCATTGGACGGTGTAGCCCGCGATGAAACGGTAGTATAAATACGCCGCATCCAAACCCGTGGGAACCGGGCTGATTTTCGTCACCGCGCTGGCGGGACCGACCAGCACCAACCCCGGTAGATCCGATCCGCTGGTGGTTTGCGGCATGGCCTGCAGCACATACGTAGGCACGTTGAACGACCCGGCGCTGGCGGGCACCATGCACTCCACGTAAATGCCCGGCTCCGGATTGGTTTCGGACGGCAGGGTGTTCTGTACCGTGGAGCCAACTAGTACGATATCCACGAACCCCTGCGGATCCCCGCCAGTCCAGGTGATGTTCAGCGGCGTGTTGCGAGGTATCGCAGGAGTAGCTGTCTGATTGTCGAAGGTGCCCGCGTTCGTCCATACGAACGACGCGGCGGCGGACGAAACATCGGCGGTCCCCGTG
>Ga0181521_10003187_pt1 | contig 19396 bp, 13 predicted proteins | sample PEATcosm2014_Bin_32_FD_119764 | JGI IMG/M metagenome (GOLD analysis project Ga0181521, IMG submission 119764) | Peatland microbial communities from MTU Mesocosm Facility, Houghton, MI, USA - PEATcosm2014_Bin02_60_metaG | ecosystem: Environmental > Terrestrial > Soil > Wetlands > Peat | place... | reverse complement strand
CCTCGGTGTCATTTGCCGCGGATGTCCAGACCGTGAACGGCTGGATTAGCGACTCCAAGTGTGGGGTTAAGGGGGCCAATGCGGGTGCGGAAGCATGCACGAAAAAGTGCATCGCAGCCGGCGCCAGCGCGGTCGTCGTTAGCGATAAAGACCAGACGGTCCTGAAGGTGGACAATCCCGATACCCTTAAGGATCACTATGGACATCACGTGGCTGTGACCGGGCATGTCAACGGGGACACGATTCACGTTGACACCGTCAAAATGCTTTAAGCTTAACGAGTCGAACTGATACAAGAAGGGCGGCCCTGGCGGCCGCCCAATGTTTTTCCGATTGGAGCGACGGGCGTCTCGCCCGTCGGCCCCGAAAGTCTACCGAACTACTACCGCACAACGCCTTCGAGCGGCGAACTGGCCGTCGCGTAAAGCTTTCGTGGCATGCGCCCTGCCATGTATGCCTGTCGCCCGGCTAGCACAGCGTGCTTCATCGCTTCCGCCATCAGCACCGGTTCCTGGGCGCCGGCGATGCCGGTGTTCATCAGGACAGCATCATAGCCCAGCTCCATGGCGATGGCCGCATCGGAAGCTGTGCCCACGCCTGCGTCCACGATCAACGGAACTCCCGTGATCATCTCGCGCAGGATTCGCAGGTTGGCGGTGTTCTGAATGCCCAGTCCGCTGCCGATGGGCGCACCCAAAGGCATCACCGCCGAAGCTCCGGCGTCCACCAGTCGTTTGGCGAAAACGATGTCGTCCGAGGTATAGGCCAGCACCGTGAATCCTTCTTTCGCCAGCACACGCGTGGCTTCGAGGGTGGCTTGCACATCCGGATACAGCGTTGCCTGGTCGCCAATCACTTCCAGCTTGATCCAGTCGGAGAGTCCAACCTCGCGTGCCAGGCGGGCCGTGCGGATGGTGTCGTTGGCCGTATAGCAGCCGGCGGTATTCGGCAGAAGAAAGTACTTATTCGGATCGATGTAATCGAGCAAAGATTCCTTGCTGCGGTCGAGATTCACCCGGCGCACGGCCACGGTCACCATGTCGGCGCCGCTGGCATCGAGAGCGCGCGCGGTCTCCTGAAAGGATTTGTATTTCCCGGTCCCGACAATCAAGCGGGAACGGAATTGCCTGCCAGCGATAATCAATGAGTCCGTCATGACTTTATTGTACGGCGACAGCGAGCCAGGAACCAGATTGCGGAGCGACGGGCGTCTCGTCCGGCGCTCCACTGGCTCATCCGCCAGCCACTTCCGCTTTCGCGTACATCTCGTCAATCAACGTCCGGTACCGGTCCTCAATCCCCCGCCGCCGCACCTTGAAAGTATGCGTCAGGGTTCCATCCGCTGCCGAGAATTCTTCGGATACGACTAGAACCCGTTTCAGTCTTTCAAAGCGTGCCAGGTTTTGGTTCAGGTCTTCGATGATGCCGTCATACAGTGCCTGTACCTTGAGGTGGGCGACGAGCGTTTCTCGGGAAGCAAAGTCAACCTGGTTCGCCCGGGCCCAATCTTCCAGAGCAGGGAAGTGCGGCGAGATCAGCACCGCCGGAAACTTCCGCCGATCACCAATCACCACCGCCGTCCCAATGAGTGGGTTGAGTTTCAGCGTATTCTCGATCGGCTGCGGCGCGATGAACTTCCCGCCCGAAGTCTTGATCAGATCCTTCTTGCGATCGGTGATCGATAGGTAGCCTTCGCTGTCGAGTTGCCCGATATCGCCCGTCTTGAACCAGCCATCCACAAACGCGTTGCGCGTTTCCTCCGGACGATTCCAATAGCCCTGGAAAATCGAGGGCCCGCGCACCAGCAATTCGCCATCGTCGGCAATCTGCACTTCGACGTTCGCCAGTGGCTTGCCGACTGTTCCCAGTTTGTGCGCTGCGGGCGTGTTCACCGCGATCACCGGCGACGTCTCCGTCAGCCCATAGCCCTCGTGGATGGAAATACCGATATCGGCATACCACTCTGCCAATTCCCGGCCCAGCGGTGCGCCTCCGGAAATGAACTCCTCCGCCCTTCCGCCCATCCCCGCGCGCACTTTGGAAAAGACGAGCCGGTTCGCGATTTTCATTTTCCAAGAGAGCGCCGAGGGCTGGGTTCCAGCCAGAGTCTCGGCGCGATGAGCGCGCCCCACCGAAAGCGCCCAGCGGTAAATCGTGTTCTTCGGAAAGCCCGCAGTCTTCAGGATCACCTGTTGACGAATCTTCTCGTACACGCGCGGCACCGCCACAAAGATGGCGGGTTGTACTTCCTCCAAAGCCTGTGCCAGTTGCGCAAGGTCGGGACAATACGCCAGCACCACACCACGGTATAGCAGCGCGAAGTCCACATGCCGCGCCGTCACATGGGAAAGCGGCAGAAACGATACGCTCACCTCTTCTCTTGAGCCGAAGCCGAATCCCTCCATCGAACGCGCGATGTTCGATGCCATGTTCCTGTGGGTCAGCATCGCGCCCTTTGGCGGTCCTGTCGTGCCTGAGGTGTAGATAATTGTCGCCAAGTCGTCGGGCCCAATCGATTGTGAGCGAGCGTCGAACACCGGATCGAAGTCAGCCGGCCCACTGAGCATCAGACCCTGCATCTGGACCGCGTGCGCAGTTTCCACTGCGTCCATCACCATGATTCGCTCCACCGGCGTGTGTCGCTGGATGGTCAGCACCTTTTCCAACTGGTGCTTGGTGGACACCGCGATGACGCGCGCCCCGGAATCGTTGAGGAGGAAGGCAGTCTGCTCCGCTGTCTGTGTGGAATAGACCGGGACTGTGACCGCGCCCAGGGAAAGCGCGGCGAAATCAGTGATCGTCCACTCCGGGCGATTTTCGCTGAGGATGGCGACGCGATCCCCTTTGCCAACACCCCAGGATTCCAGCGCGCGAGCGACTCCCACGACGCTGCGGTAAATCTCCGCTGAAGAGATCGGTACCCAGCCCAAGGCCCGTCTTTGGAGCATGACGCGATCACGGCGGCTTTTACCGACCGCCAACAAAATGTCGTTCAGAGTTTGGAGGCTCATCCGATCCGATTAATGGCCGCAATCATTGTACGAAGTAATTGTACGCAGTCGGGCGAGTCCGCAGAAGCCGTGTCATCACACAAGTATGTGACGCTTTGACCCCATCCCTGTGCGCAAGGTACGCTTGAGAAGTTTCTCCGGAGGAGTTTCCATGAAACGAAGCGCTGTTTCGATACGTTTAGGGCTCTGCTTGATCCTGGCAGCGATGGTCCCGCAGATCCAAGCTCAGGACAACAAGGCCCAGACAAGCAAGCCCGCGCCGGCGCCCATGAAACTGAAGGTCGGCGACGCCGCTCCTGACTTCAAGCTCCAGTATTTCGATGGCAGTGACCTGAAAGACGTCACCCTGAGCCAGTATCGGGGTAAGAGCAACGTCGTGCTGGCCTTTTACATCTTCGCCTTCACCGGTGGCTGAACCGCGCAGATGAAGGCCTTCCAGCAGAATCTGAAGACGCTGGAAGCCGCCGACACCCAGGTCCTGGGTGTAAGCATGGATAGCCCCTTCGCCAATAAAGCCTTCGCCGACCAGATCGGCGTCACCTTCCCGCTGCTAAGTGACTGGGGCGGAGACGTCACCCGAGAGTACGGCATCTACGTCGACAAGTACAAAGCCGCGCGCCGCGTCAACTTCCTGATCGGCAAAGACGGTAAAATTCTGGAAGAACAGATTGACCGGGAAGCCATCGATCCCAAAAAGATTGTAGACGCCTGCGAGCGCAAGAAACTGAGCCGCTGAATCAAACGCGTACGCAAGACGGAGAAGCGCCAGGAGCGGGTCTGCTTTGAGTTCCGGGACACGACGTCAAGAATTCGGTCGGAATCCGCCAAGGCAGACCAGTCACTGTATGGAGTGTGAAGCCACCGTCTTGAATTGCTCACGACGGTCTTTGATTCTGACCTGTTCATTGCCGAGCCAGCCCTTTTAACCCCGCTTCACCGCACTGTGTTATGCTTTTCTTGCGGGGTGGAGCAGTCTGGTAGCTCGTTGGGCTCATAACCCAAAGGTCGGTGGTTCAAATCCACCCCCCGCAACCAAATCCTCCATTTGGTTTCAATGGGTTGAGCCAATCTCACAAACGGACTCTACGACTCTAAACCCTGATTCCCAGCCTATTTTTCAGAAATTGTTTACGCACAGATTTACGCAACTGCCCTCTTGGCGCGTTGCCCGTGAGCCTAGTCTCCTCATGCTCGCAAGCTCGACCATTCCTCGACTGTCCGTGACGCACGTTCTCGTTGTGCTGTGATGAACCCCGCCGTGCTGGAAAGCGGTTCGCCAGACATTTGTCACTGGGAAGTGGTTCTACTCGCCTGAAATGGTTCCAACGCTTGTTTTTGACCTTTGTGACCAACTAGAAGTGCGTTCTGGAGCGCTGTGGTGTGCGCTCCGACGAAGCGGATCGTGCTCTGGGAAATTCCACTTCTTTGCCCTGCTGGAAGCGATGGCGAACATAAGGCGAAGATGTTAGACTGCCGGAGTGGATGAGGGCAGGAAGCGCGTATTGTTGATCGCCGCCTCGATTTTGGCGGCCCGCAGACTCGCACAGTACGATAGCGGAGCGCGTGTTCCTGCAACGGTAGCTGCCATTGCAGATGGAGTCCGCTGGGCAGAGCGGATCATGGAGGAGATTGATCGACGGCACCCTCCCAGACGGGGAGACGATTTAGTGCCCTTGCGAACAACCCGTGACTGAGATTTCGGATGACAGAGAATTTACCAATTATCACTTTTGACACAAGTGCTCACAACAGACTGGTTGATGATGGCGCTCGTTCCCAGCCTGTGATCGCAGGTATCAGAGCCGGATTTTTCTTCCGGTTTGCTGGGTTGAGCATCGAGGAGTTGATTTCCACCTCAGATAGGATCAAAAGGGCTACGCTCTTTGCTTCGTGCGCAAGCCTTCAATCAGATGCGTCAGATTGCCTCTATCCTCAAAACGAACTGATCCGACTTCTCGTGGTTCAGCATTTCAAGAATCCTTCTACCTTTAACTGGACAGCGGTCGATGTCCGAGCATGGGAATACGAGGATGCAATTCGCCGCCGCTACTTCATAACCGACGAGCAGTTGGCGGCAGACCAGCGCCGGGAACTCAAGAACAGACAGAAGAATTACAAACAGATGTTTTCCAATCTGCGCCCAGAACTTCGGAAGGTATTCGATGCTCACCGGGAGCCACCACCGACGACGCTGCGTGAGGCAGTATCTCGACTCCAAAACACAGACAAGAGTTTGATACACAGCATGGGTAAACTTCTCTATGATCGCGGAGCCGGAACCGATGCCAGCTTAGCTACCGTCAAGCAATTCATCGAGGTGTGTCCACCGTTCCGCGCCCTTATCTACGCGATGATCATGTCATGGTATGACCTTGGCGTTCGCGACCCACACGTCGGCGAGAAGTTCAAGGCTGGTGGAAATGATCTATTCATGAGCATCTACCTGCCTTACTGCGATAAGTTCGTGACTGCTGAGAAGAACGGCGAGCAGGAGAAGTGCTTAAGGGAGATTGCATTCTTAACAGGTCTGAAGACCGAGATTTTGTCATACGACGCATTCTGCGATAGCGTCTTGGTCGGCGTATAGAAAGTGTCGTCACCAACTACACCCTCCCCTTTCTCCGAACTCGATATGACCGCTGACGAATTCCACCAATCCATCGCCTCGACCGAGCCGCCAGCCGGATTCTTCGATTGCTTTTTCGTTACTAGCCCGCAGTCACCTCAAGCATGTACTCCGTGCCGCCGAGTTCCTCGACATGCACGGACACGCTGCCGCCGCGTGACAGGTGCTCGTAGAGATCGGCGACGACCTGTCGCGCTGCTTCCTCAGGCGTCGCGTTCCACGCATGGCATCCCCACAAAACCTTCACGGTGAGCATCGTGCTCCTCCGCTCGACAGCTTCGGACTCGGCGCGGTCCCTCTTTGCTGGCTCCGTCATAGTCGTCTCCTGAGTTGCTAAATTCTCGTTGGGCAACTCACAATAAGGGAACCGACAGCGAGTATTTCAGATGACCTCGGACGACTTCCGTAAATCCATCACTGCGACCGAACCGCCAGCCGGAATCACGCAGGCCCTCGCCGGACTGTGGTGGGACGGCAAGGGCGACTGGACGCGGGCGCACGAATCGGCACAGCAGGACGAAGGGCGCGACGGCTCGTGGGTGCATGCCTACCTCCACCGCAAAGAAGGCGACACCAGCAACGCAGCCTATTGGTACAACCGGGCTGGTAAGCCCGTGTGCCGGGAGCCGCTGGACGCAGAATGGCTCCTCATAGTTAAGGCGCTGCTCCGATGATCCTCGCAAAAGCACTGACTCGCGCTCCGGTGTGACATACAATACAGCCACGTTGAGCAGGGGGAAGAGTGACCCTGAACGAGGTTGCCGATCTCATCATCTCGCCGCAAGCCGAAACACTCCTGCGTGGGAACTACGTCAACAAGCGAGGAGTTCGCGGATACTTTGTTCAGATCAAGTGCGGCAATCACTGGTGCAAGGTCTCCGTTTCTAACGCAGATCACCATTCAGCCCGCGTCACGGTGGAGGAACTCGACTCTATCGACTCCGCAATGCTTGAACCCGCTGTACTAGTCCCAACTGCTTCTATTTCTGAAGCACTCAAATCGCATACTGCTCAACACACGCCCGTCAATACCTATCTGAATGGTGCTGACATTGAAGGAACATGGGCTGAGTTTCGCCACGCCGCGAACTGGTACATGGTGAGCGTCTCGCATATTGATGTTCCTACCTACGCCAAGTCCGAAGAACTGGAGCGCATCACGGACGAGTTCCTCTTCCAACAGGGATTTCGGAAATTGAGTGGGCGGAATCGCCGGGGCTGATTCCCCTTAGAAAAAGCGTACAATCTTGGGTTCAAGTGCTACGCGCAAGCGTGCTTCCCCAGATTACACACGCGTGCTTCGCGGGCAAGTGTGTCCTGAGGGAGCGTCGTAGGCATGTCGGAGTCCGCAGCCAGAATCCAAACCCCGCCATTGGTCGAAGGGCAAGTAGTAACGGGAACGCTTTTCAGCGAACCGATGCGCGTGGAAACCATTCGCGAGAGCGGCCCGGGCACGTGGGTCGTGGGTTTGTGTGGACTCAACACCGAACGCTTTCGCAAGGTGACTCTCACCTCTGCCGATCTCCAGCAGCTTCAAGTCCAGAAACCCCATTTCACCTATGACGGCGACGGACAAGTCCTTAGGATCGGCGTTCAGGCGTACTCCCTTGGCATCGCCTACGAATTCGATCCCTACTTCGGACTCTCTATCTCCCGCGTAGACCCGCTGCCGCACCAGCTTGAAGCTGTGTACGACTATCTGCTGAAGCTCGCACGCGTCCGGTTCCTTCTGGCGGACGACGCGGGCGCGGGCAAGACCATCATGGCAGGTCTGCTAATCCGTGAACTCAAGCTGCGCGGACTCGCCGAGCGGGTGCTGGTCATCTGTCCTGCTAACCTGACTTTCCAGTGGCAGCGTGAACTGAAGGAGAAGTTCGAAGAGAAGTTTGTGGTACTGAAGGGCGACCTTATCCGCGAGCAATTCGGGATTAACCAATGGCTCGAAACGCCGATGGTAATCACGTCGCTTGACCTCGCGAAGCGCGACAACATTCTGCCGGGACTGAAGCAGGTTAGGTGGGATTTGGTGATCGTTGATGAAGCTCACCGTATGTCGTGGACGCCTCCGTCCAAGAAGACGGCGCGATACGCGCTGGGCGAACTCCTGCGAGACTCCTCTGACAATCTGCTCCTCCTGACCGCGACACCTCACAAGGGCGATCCAACGAACTTTAGCCTGTTCCTTCAACTCCTCGATGAAGACGCATACGCCGACGTGAAATCAATCCGCGAAGCGATGGAGCGCCGTCACGCCCCGTTCTACCTCCGCAGGACTAAAGAAGCGATGGTGTACTTCCCGCAGCGCATGCCTGACGGCACATGGGAAGCCAAGAAAATCTTCACGAAGCGCATCCCGCACACGGTGGACTTCCACATCGACGGCGCGGAAGACGAACTCTATCGGGAAGTGACTGCGTTCGTGAAAGCTCAGTCGAACCGGGCAGCGGCAAATGGTGATGATCCTCGCGCCAGAGCCGTCCGCTTCTTGATGGCGTTGTATCAGCGTCGTTTGGCTTCGAGCACCTATTCGCTGCGACGATCACTTGAAAATCGTGGCAAGCGCCTGACCGAGATGCTGAAAAAAGCCCAAGAAATAGCTCGGTTCGCCCCGCCCGACCTGCCAGACATGGAAGAACTGGATGAGATGGAAGATTCCGAACGCGAGCGACTAGAAGACATGATCGCCGCTGTGAGTCTGGCGAGAAATCCAGATCAGGTTAAGGAAGAGGTAGAGGAACTCAAAGGGCTTGTCGAGCACGCGATCCGTGTCGAGAATGCTGGAAGCGAGGCAAAACTTTCACGGCTTCAGGAACTCATGAAGCAGCAGGGCTTTTTCGACAATCCGCAGCAACGCCTTCTTATATTCACTGAGTTCAAGGACACGCTCGACTATCTCGTCAAGAAGCTACGAGAGTGGAATTTCACCGTTGGCACGATCCACGGTGGGATGCACATCGGCTCCCGTGATGAGGCTGGGACACGGCTCCACGCAGAACAGCAGTTCCGCGAGGGAGCGACTCAGGTTCTCGTCGCGACGGAAGCTGCCGGAGAAGGTATCAACCTCCAGTGCTGCAACATTCTGTTCAACTATGACATTCCGTGGAACCCGAATCGTCTGGAGCAGCGGATGGGGAGAATTCATCGTTACCTCCAGACGAAAGACTGCCTGATCTTCAACTTCGTCGCGACAAATACTATCGAGGGTCACGTACTTCAAAAGCTGCTCGACAAGTTGCAAGAGATTCGGGATGCGCTCGAAAGCGATTCAGTCTTCAATGTGGTCGGCGAGATTCTTCCTCCAAATGAAATCGAGCGCATCCTGCGCGACTACTACGCGGGCAAAATCGGTAACGCCGATTTGGAGGAGCGCCTGCTTCGTGACGTGAAGGAGGATCACTTCCGAGCCATCTGCCAGAACGCGCTCGAAGGACTCGCGACCAAGAAGCTCAACCTCGAAATGCTGATTGAGCGCAAAGCGCGTGCGCAGGAGCGCCGTGTTGTGCCGGAGACCATTGCCCGCTTCATCAAAGACTCGGCTCCGCTGGTACCGTTAACCCTGAAGACGTTCGCTACCCTGCCTTACACGTTCGAGCCGACCGCCACACCGCAGGCGCTTCGGCAGTATGAGAAGCAACCAGACTGGAAGTGCCAGCCGATTGCAGCGAGGTACCCGCGATTCTCGACAGATCGCGAGGTCGCCGATACTAACAACCTAGAGTGGGTTACTCCGGGGCACCCACTGTTCGAGGCTCTGCGCAGGCACGCGGTCGCCAGTTCGCGAGATGCCCTTGCGCAGGGAGCGTGCTTCACCTCGCTTGAGGTGGATAGTCCTAAGCGGGTTGATTTCTACCGCGCCCGCATTGTCGATGGGCTGGGTCATGTCGTCCATGAGCGGCTCTTCGCCGTTGAAATCGACAGCGACGGTACGTCTCGCCTTTCCGGCCCTACGGTTCTGGGCAATCTTCAACCAGCCCCGCTGCCCAAGAACTTACCCGACTTGGCGACGGCACAAGACTCGGCGACTTGGCTACAGGAGAACGCGCTGCTGCCGTTTTTGGAAGATGTGCGCAAAGAGCGCATCGCCGAAGTCGAGCGGGTCGCCGCTCATATCGAGATGTCCCTGACCGAACTCATCTCGAAGGAAGACGCGTCAATCGGACGGTGGGAGGGCGAAGCCGAGCGCGGCGTCGAAGGTGCTGCGGGCAATCTCAAACAAGCTGAGGATCGTCACTCCGTCCTGCTGCAAAGGCGCGAGACTCGCAGGCAGGAGATGGAGCGGCAGAGATCGCTCACATTGCAGGCGGTGGATCGGCTCACAAGCATCATCATTCTGCCGCATCCCGACCGAGACCGTCCCGACATCGCCAACCTGCGCCCCGATCCCGAAACTGAAGCGACCGCGATGCGAGTTGTCGCCGAGTATGAGGAGCAGCAGGGACGTGTCGTCACTGATGTCCATGAGAAGAACCTCGGCTATGACCTCACCAGCATCAATCCCCAATCGGGAGAGTTGCGGTTGATCGAAGTGAAAGGCATCGGCGCACATACCGGAACCGTTTGTTTGACTCCGAACGAAAAGCGCGTCGCAGAGGACAGACCTGATTGTTTCTGGCTCTACGTCGTTTCCAATTGCAAGAGTCCGTCGCCGCTGCTCAACGAGCCGATCCTGAACCCGGCTAAGATGCCGTGGATCGAGGTTAGAAAAATCGAACACTACTACCTCACGCTTTCAGCGATCAACGTTGCGTCCACTGATCTACGGCTCTATCCAAAGAGCGGGGCAGACAATTGAAAAGCGAAGGAACGCGTCAGCGATGATACCGAGGGAGTGTAAGCGGCTAGCGGAGGTGGACTTCCCAATCGCAAAGGTCGGGCAGCATTCGGCAAGCGCCGGACGTGAAGGTCAACCTAGTACGTTGCACCTTTGGTGGGCTAGACGACCGCTTGCTGCTTGCCGCGCTATGCTGCTTGCGTTGTTACTTCCTGACCCCGCTGATCAGTATTGTCCAAACGACTTCAAACTGCGCACCCGGAATATCTTGCCTCGCGTCCAAGGCACGCCGGGTCAGGACGACGTTGCTCTTCGAACAGAGCTACTGCGATTTATCGCTGATTTCGCGAAATCTGAGAACTGCGTGAAGCAGGGTTATCTAGATGCGGCGCGTGGACTGATAAGGGCAGCGCACGGCGATGAAGCACCTCTAGTTGTGGATTCTTTCGCTGGGGGTGGTTCAATCCCGATGGAAGCGTTGAGACTCGGCTGTGACGCTTTTGCAAGTGACCTTAACCCGGTCGCTGCCCTAATGCTAAAGTCACTGCTCGAAGACATACCCCGTCACGGAGGAGAACTTGCGGAGGAGCTAGAGAGGGTCGGAGCGGCGATTCAAGATGCGGCACAGAAGGAACTTCGAGGGTTTTATCCGGTCGATCTAAACGGCGGCACTCCGATTGTGTACCTCTGGGCAAGAACTATCACATGCGATAACTGTGGAGCCGAAGTTCCGCTAATTCGCTCATTTTGGCTCAGCAAGAAACCGAATCGCAAGCGCGCTCTTCGTTGCAAAGTCGTAAAGACGGATAACAAAATACCTTGCGTCGAGTTCGAGGTTTTCGAGCCAAAGAAAGAGTCGGACGTGGGCTCTGCAACGGTCGCACGTGCGAAAGCCAGATGTCTATGCTGCAACCTTGTAACTTCCCCGGAGCGCGTGCGTCTCCAGCTTGTTGTCCAACATGGTGGAGCAGACCCAGTCTTTGACAGTTCCGGTCACAGGACGGGTGGTGCCAGATTGCTAGCCGTCGTTTTAAAGCAAAACGGGGTCAGTGGACGCGAATATCGCGTGGCGGTCGATGCAGACTACGTTGCTGTGAATCGGGCTCGTGCGAGGTTGCTGGAACTCGGAGGGAACGAGGATGGTGAATCTAGTATTCCGACTGAAGACCTTTCATATGACGAGATCAGGCGAATTTCAGTGCCCCTCTACGGAGCAACCAAGTGGCATCACCTGTTTACTCGGCGTCAGTGTCTCGCAATTGTCTCGTATCAAAGGGCTGCCAAGAATGTAGAGATGAGTCCGGCGTGTCGGCGATTAGTAGCACTCGCACAAGATCGACTTATCATGCTTCTCAGTGCTCATTGCAGATGGAAAGCCTCAGGCGAATCTTTGATTGATATGTTTGGCAGACATGCAATCGGGATTGTGTGGGACTTTGCGGAAGGGACGCCCGGTGAGGGAGAGTCCAATATCTTTTCCAACTGGGTTGGACAGTATTGTCGTCTGATTCACCACGTTGAGCATGCGTATGGCGTCGGGCAGGTTATGACAGCCGATGCTTGTCATCATCCCCTTTCTGATCGTTCTTGCGACTTATGGTTTACTGATCCTCCGTACTATGACTCGATTCCTTATGCTCACCTTTCTGACTGCTTCTATGTCTGGTTGCGGAAAGCAGGATTAGGCAATCTGATGCCAAACGAGTTTTCGAGTCCAGTCACTCCAAAAGCGGCAGAGTGCGTGGTGGATAGACCTCATTCGCTTAGCAAATCAAACAAAGACGCCGCTTACTTTGAGAAGAGTATCAGCATTGCCTCTAAGGAAGGTCGCCGAATTACATCCGATGATGGAGCCGGGTGCGTAGTTTTTGCGCACAAGACTACTGAAGGTTGGGAAGCTCTACTTTCGGGCATCGTTAGCTCCGGTTGGCGTGTCACTGCTTCGTGGCCCATTGCAACCGAGCTTGCATCGCGCCTGAACGCACGGGATACCGCTTCGCTAGCGACAAGCGTGCACCTCGTGTGCCGACCTCGTCCAGACGCTTCTGAGGTCGGCGATTGGGCAGAAGTGCTGCGCGAGTTGCCGAAAAGGGTCGGTGACTGGATCGAGCGACTTCAGAAAGAAGGTATACGAGGCGCTGACCTCGTGTTCGCGTGTATCGGCCCCGCTATGGAGATTTACAGTCGCTATCGAGCGGTGGAGGATGCTGAAGGGAGAGAAATCCCTTTAGGAGGCGATCCGTCCGCTTCGGAGCCATTTAAGCGAGGCTTTCTCGCATACGTTTGGGAGACGGTTGGTCGCCTAGCTCTGGAGCAGGTGTTAGGGACTGCCGAAGCGAGAGCCAGAAACGGCGCAGCAGGGGCATTGGAGGAGGATGCCCGTCTTACAGCCTTGTTCCTATGGACTCTGCAAACGACGGAAACGGAATCCAACGGAGCGGTAGAAGCGGGGAGCGACGACGAGGACGAAGAAGACGACGAGGAGGATAAATCCAAGAAGAAGGGATATAAGCTCGTCTATGACGTAGCTCGTCGTTTCGCCCAGCCGCTCGGAATTCATCTGGAAAAATGGGAGAGTCGAATTATCGAAACTGAAAAAGGCGTCGTTCGCCTTCTCCCAGTTTCCGACCGAGCAGAACAGCTATTCGGCGATGTCGATGCTGCTGCCATGTCTCGACGGATTGAACAAGACCTGAAGGCGAGCCGCAACTACACATTTGCATTCATGCAAGACGTGGCAGCACCTCCTGAAATCAAGACTCGCGGACGCCGAAAAACAGCAACATCTACTGCTACTGTCGAGGACAATGCCACAGTCCGAACAGCAACGACTCTAGACCGAGTACACGCTGCCATGCTTCTTCAAGCAAGCGGTCAGGCAAACGGACTCCGCGCCATGTTGAAAGAAGAACAGCAGCGCGGGCCTGACTTTTTGCGATTGGCGAATGCACTCTCGGCTTTGTATCCGAAGGACAGCGAGGAGAAACGGCTGCTTGACGCCATGTTGCTGGCGGTGCCGAGGGGTTAAACAACGCTCAAGGTTCGGCGTACACGTGTTGGAAAACGCCCCGGAGCTTAACCAGAACCTCGTAGGCTTTGGCGAGGGTTGTTGGCTTTTCGTGGAGAACATCGTCGGCATCATCGGCTAGTTCACGAGCCATCTTTCGAACTGTCCGGTCAATGACGCGAGCGCTTTCCGCTTCGTCCAACAGGTCGTTCATTTCGATAAAGGTATGAGTGCTTTGGTATCCGATGCCCTCTTTGAGAGCTTGTTCGAGGGCGGCACGACTGAGCGCAACTGATGCCTGCGGCAATCCGAGAATATAGGTTCGGACAGCCTCGCGCAGGTATCCGTTTGTGATACTGGATGCCTTGCCCGATGCCTGAAGTCTTGAGAGTTGCAGCGTTCGGTCAACACAGCCTGAGACTTTGTCGATCAAGTCGCGGGTAAATCGGTCGTCGAGGAAGTCCTTTATCAACTCCGGCTCGGACTCTACGAGCTTCTCAACCGCAATGAGTTTGCTGTCGGTGAGCATTTCACGGGACGTGATGATGTCGTTAACTATGACTTCTACGAACTTTGCGCTATGTTCTGCTTCCTTGCGCTCTTCGGGGGAGAGGTCGTGCGTATTCCGCCAGTCCTCCGTTTCCATGAAGCCTTGCACGCGTTCGGACAGTGTTAAATCTCTGCTCATAGGCGCTCTCTGTTACTCTTTGGTGTTCCGGCAGCGCTACAGCTAGCCGAACACAGCATTCTACGGCTATGGAACCTTGGTATAGAAACACGGTGCCCCGCGCCGAGGTGCGCGAAGGGCGATCCTTCAATCCCGATGAATTCGCTATTGCTCTTGAGCAGGTAGCTGCCAACAAGGGCCCGGAAGACTACCGCGACCCGGCGAAATTCTTTTCCCGTACCTGCTTCACCCGCGCCCTGCGCGAACACATGGGCATGGTGCTACGCAGATTGGCGGGGCGAACCGACAATTCTGCGCCAGTCATGACGCTGGTCACGCAGTTCGGCGGTGGCAAGACCCACACGCTGACGGCACTCTACCATCTGGCAAAGCACGGAAGCGGGGCGAAGAACGATCCGGGTGTCGCCCAACTGCTGTCCGACGCCGGGTTAACCGAGGTACCTACCGCCAAGGTCGCCGTGTTCGTGGGCAACGCATGGGACCCGGGAGAAGGACGCGAGACGCCGTGGATGGATGTAGCTCGCCAACTGGCAGGAGACAAAGGTGTGGCTGTCCTCGGATCGTCCGCAAAGGAAATCCCACCGGGCACGACAGCCATTGCCAAGCTGGTCGAGGTTGCTGGTGGGTCGGTGCTGATCCTCTGCGATGAGGTTCTGAATTACATCAACCGCTATCGCGGCTCAGACGCCGACAAGTTTCACGCCTTCATTCAGAACTTGACTGTCGCGATGACCGGGACGGAACGGTCGGCTGCGGTGATCAGCTTGCCCCGCAGTCAGGTGGAGATGTCTGACTATGACCTCCAGTGGCAGGAAAAGATCAACAAGGTCGTCCGTCGCGTGGCAAAAGACCTGATCGCGAACGACGAAGCGGAGATCAGCGATGTCGTCCGAAAACGCCTTTTTGAGAACATAGGTTCAGAGAAAGTCCGCAAGTCGGTCGCGAAAGCGTATGCGGACTGGTGCTTCGAACGCCGCAACCAACTTCCGCCCGAATGGACTGCCGTCGATAGCGCAGCGACGGATGCGAAGGCGCGGGAGTTCCTGCGAACGCGGTTCGAGGCTTGCTATCCCTTCCATCCCGCGACCCTCTCAGTTTTTCATCGCAAGTGGCAAGCCCTGCGTCAGTTTCAACAGACACGTGGCGCACTGGCGATGTTCGCGCAGTGGATTTCCTACGTGTACAAGGACGCGCATACAAAGGCACGAAATGAAGCGTTGATCACTTTAGGTTCCGCCCCGCTGGATTGGGCGAGCTTCCGAGCAGCACTGCTGGGACAGCTTGGCGAAGCTAGACTGCAAGGCGCAATCGACGCTGACATCGCCGGACAAAACAACCACGCCCAAGCTCTTGATGCCGACACAACGGGTCAGCTTCGGGACATTCATCGGCGGGTTGCAACCGCGATCCTGTTCGAGTCGTCTGGTGGACAAACCGACAAGAGTGCCCACCTTCCAGAGCTTCGATTCGCGCTTGGCGAACCCGGCATCGAGACTACCTCCATAGACACTGCCGCAAACCAGATGGAGAGCCGTGGATTTTTCATACGTCGCAAGGGCACCGATGGCTACCAGTTTGGGTTCAAACCGACGCTGAAGAAGGTAGTCAACGACCGCCGCGCTTCTCTGGATGAAGACGAGGTTCTCGCCGAGACCCGGAAGATCGTGGAGAACGAGTTCCTAAAAGGAAAGGCGCTTCCGGTCATAGCATTCCCAGAGGATGGCGCGGCGGTACAAGACACCACAAGGCTTTCGCTCGTCGTGCTTTCTCCGGCGCAGGAATGGTCAGAGGACGGCTCACTCAAGCAGACGATCTTGGACTGGACGCGAAATCGGGGAAGCTCCCCGCGTCTATACCCCGGCTCCCTAATCTGGTGCATTCGCAAGCCCGGTCGCGAATTGCGCAACAAAGTCGAGCTTCTGCTCGCTTGGCGCAATGTGAATCGTGACTACATCGACGGAACGCTTCCGGGTGAGTTCGACAAGTCGGACAGCGAGGAGATCAAGGCTCGCCTTCGGGACGCAGAGGAGGCGGCACAAGACGAGGTGTGGGCTGGATACCGCTACATCGCCCTTTACGACGCGAAGTCCGAGACGGGGATCACCGTCATCGACTTGGGCGCAGGGCACGCCAACGCGGGCGAGACTCTTACGGGTCGGGTGATCACGACGCTTAAGTCGCGAGCATTGCTCAACGAATCGCCGGGGGCAGGATATTTAGAGCGCAGATGGGCTGAACCCTTCAAAAAGTCGGGCGCATGGCCCGTCTCTGCCCTTCGGCAGGCATTCCTGAACGGCACGCTGGAACGACTGCTGGAGCCGGACAGCTACTTGAAGGCGAAGCTGCCGGGTTTCGTCATGAACGGCGACTTCGGCTACGCATCGGGCGCTACGGGCGACGGATATTCGCGGGTCTGGTTCCGAGAGCTACTGCCGCAGGAGGAGATCAGCTTCGATTCCGACGTGTACCTGCTACTCCCGAAGAGAGCACAGGAACTCAAGTCGGGTGTGCAAGCGGTCGAGGTAGTACCGGAGACGCCGGGAGCGACGGCGGGCGGCGATATGGAAACTGGTGGCGGCCCGTTGTTCACACCGCCTAAAGCCGGGGCTGTTGCCGTAGCAGCACGCGAAAGGACGCTCACGATTCGGGGCGAGATTCCGACAGAGGTCTGGAATCGTCTTGGTCGAACGCTCATCCCCAAACTGAAAACCGGGAACGGACTGGTCATGAAGCTCGATGTCTCGGTTCAAGTGGAGAGCGACACGGCTCAAGGATTTCAGCAGGAACTAATGCAAATCCTGCGTGACCTGAATCTGACGGACAGTGTCACCGTTAACCTCGAATAACAATTAGGTCGTCCGTTTTGAACATGGAGGGCGCAAGTGCAAATTCAGCCACTTTACATGACGGTCGGAAATTTGCTTTCTGGGCGGCTGTTTAAGATTCCTGAATATCAGCGGGCATATAGCTGGCAGCAAAAACAGCGTGCCGATCTATTTGGCGACATCGAGAAGGTGTTCTCTTCCGACAGCGATTCCACGCACTTCATGGCAACGGTTGTCGGCTTACGGCGGAAGAAGAAGCGAATTGCATCGGATGAGTTTCTCGAAATAGAAGTCGTTGATGGGCAGCAGCGACTCACGACACTAACAATCCTGCTGAAGGCTCTCAGCAAACAGATGAAGTCGGATGATGCCCGTCGCGCTGAGGAAATAGATTCCCTGCTGGTCAAGGGCGATGATCTTGCTCTCCTCGTGACCAATCACGACATGAACCATATCTTTGCCGATTATCTGAGGGACGGAGTCGTCCCAGACGGAAAGGTACTTTACACTTCAGCAGACCAGAACATCATAGATGCTATTTCTGAGTGCGAGGAATTCGTATCTGCGTGGGCAGCGAAAACATCGCGACCGCTGATTGACCTATATTCCACGATCAAAAATCGTCTCTCTGCGATTTTCTTTGAAATTGAAGATGAGGGTGTCGTTTATACCGTCTTCGAGGTACTCAACACACGTGGTTTGGATGTCACGTGGTTTGATCGCCTAAAAAGTCTCTTGATGGCAGTTGTTTTTGAGTCAGGTTCTCGGAGCACCAGAATTGATACAGTAGCCGAACTGCATAAGCTCTGGAGTGACATCTATCGTGCCATCGGGTTGCGCTGGCAGAGCTTGAATAAAGAGACTGTACGATTTGCTGGAACGTTGAAATCCGCGACGGCACCCGCTCGGCCCCTGAGTGAAGAAGATGCGGTAGCGATCCTCGTGTCAAGCTGTGAAGACAGCCCCAAAAAAGTTGTTGACTGCTCAAAATGGGTCTTGAAAGTCACCCAAACCGAAAGCCGCCTTCTAAGCAATCATCGTCTCACTGCTGCAACACGAATTGTTCAAGCAAGGCTCCTCGCAGTAGCGATATTGCTGCGTGACCTTCCAGCCGAAGACGAGAAGCGGATATTGCGGCAATGGGAATCTGTGACGTTCAGAATTTTCGGCTTAGGCAGATTTGACGCACGACAGCGAGTTGGGGATTACGTCCGGCTTGCATGGAGAGTGATCAATGAGAAATTGAAGCCTGACACAATCATTGACGAACTGAAGACGCTTGGAAGTGACGAAGAGTATGCGATCAGCTCGGTCGTGAAAAAGCTCTACAACAAGGACGCATACAAAGATTGGTCAGAGGAGCTTCGATACTTTTTATATAGGTATGAAGAGCACTTGGCGGACAAAGGTGGACAGAAGATCAATGAAGGGATGTGGAACAGGATTTGGGAACTCGATCCCTCAAAATCCATCGAGCACATTTATCCGCAGAGTAGGGGTTCTGACAATCCTGCGACAAACGGTGTGTATGTGCATCGCCTAGGCAATCTCGTCATGCTGCCGCCGGGAGTGAATTCTAAATTGAAAGACCTCTTGCCCAGCCACAAAGCCGAGACGTATGCGAAACAAGGCTTGCTTCAGGCGATAGAAGTGTCGAGACTGATTGCAAAACGGAAATGGAATCGAGAGGCAATACAAAAGCGCGAAAGACACATGATCCGCTGGGCAACGAAAGAGTGGGCAGGCTGAAAACCTTTAGTGTTCGTGTGCCTCGCCCGCTGACGTGAGTGTGTGAAGCAATCTCGCCCACCCCAATGTGTCCTGTTTGCAGTAATCGAGAAGAGCCTTCCTGATCTTCTCTCGCTCGCTTGCATCCACACTGTCGCCCACCAGCGAATCCTACGCCAGTCCAGCGTCCTGCCCATTCGCGACCTGCATCCCATCGTAGGTTAAGTCTGGCACGAGCGCTGCCTGCTGGTAATGGCTGCTGCGGCGACCCCGATGAAAAGCGAATAGGCACTCGCGAATAACGACCGCCTAGCTTGCGAGCTTCAGCTTTTCCAAGAGCCTAACCATCGCCAACGTGTCCTGCCCGCAGTAGCTGAGCAGAGCTTTCGTGATCCTGTCACGCTCTTCGTGATCCAATCTACCGCTCACGAGCGACTCCCATGCAAGCCCCGCCTGCTGCCCGTTGGCGACTTCCATGCCCTCGTAGCTCATCTCCGGCACGAGTGCAGGCAAGACCGTCTTGATGGAGTATGAACCTGCGAAAGCTGGGTGATACACGTGCTCCCGCACCACAAGTAGCAGATCGCACAGGCGGGCTTGGATCGTGCCGATCCGATCCGCAAATTCAGGAAGAAAAGACGCAAGCTCCGAAAGACGCTGGGACTCGAACCCGGAATAGACGACGACGCTTCCACTGTCTTCCAGCGCAGCGCACAGGGATGTTATGAACTCGCGCCGTG
>Ga0181521_10003186_pt1 | contig 19396 bp, 18 predicted proteins | sample PEATcosm2014_Bin_32_FD_119764 | JGI IMG/M metagenome (GOLD analysis project Ga0181521, IMG submission 119764) | Peatland microbial communities from MTU Mesocosm Facility, Houghton, MI, USA - PEATcosm2014_Bin02_60_metaG | ecosystem: Environmental > Terrestrial > Soil > Wetlands > Peat | place... | reverse complement strand
TCCGGGCACGTGCGCCAGGCTCTCGACGCGAAGATCGAGCGGCACAACCTGCTCGAAACGAAAATCCGCGAGATGGTCGAGCAGAACCTGGTGTTCATCGATACGACCGGCGGGCGCGTCGGCCAGGTAAACGGGCTAAGCGTGATGGAAATCGGCGGTTATGCCTTCGGCAAGCCCGTCCGTATCACGGCGTCGGTGGCTCTCGGAAAAGTCGGCATCATCAATATCGAGCGCGAGTCCAATCTGAGCGGCCGCTTTCACGACAAGGGCGTGCAGATCATCGCCGGCTATTTGCGCAACACGTTTGCGCAGGATAAGCCGCTCTCGCTTTCCGCGAGCGTTTGCTTCGAGCAATCCTATTCCGGCGTCGATGGCGATAGCGCCAGCTCGACGGAAATCTACAGTCTTCTCTCCGCGCTCGCGGAGCTTCCGATCCGGCAGGATCTCGCCGTCACTGGCTCCGTGAACCAGCAGGGCGACGTCCAGCCGATCGGTGGCGTGAATGAGAAGATCGAAGGCTTCTACGACGTGTGCCGGCTCAAGGGCCTCACCGGCCGGCAGGGCGTGCTGATTCCAGCGGAAAACGTGGAGGATCTGATGCTGCGCGACGAAGTGATCGAAGCCGTCGCACAGAGCCGCTTTCACATCTATCCGGTCGCGACCGTCCAGCAAGGGATGGAAATCCTCACCGGAGTTCACGCTGGCAAGCGCAGCGCCTCCGGAAAATTCGAGCCCGGCTCCGTGTTTGCGAAGGTGGACGCGCGCTTGAGCCGGATGGCCTCGACTCTCCGCCGCTTCGACTAGACCTGCCGCCAGGCAGCCCGCGATTCAGAGCAGGCGCCGCAGCTTCATCGTGAGAGAAAGCGTCTGGCCGTTCCGTTCGATCGTGAGTTTGTACGGATGGCCCGGCCGGCGGAAGAGATCGCGAATCTCCTCCAGTGAGAGATCGGCCGCCGGATCCTGGTCGATGCCGGCGATGACGTCGCCCTTCTGAATGCCCGCGTCGGCCCCTGGAGTGCCTTTGCGTACCTGCGCGACCTCGAAGGTTTTCAAACCCGGCCCTTTGGCGACGACGGCGATCCCGCTCATGTCCTCCGGTTCGTCGCTGCGGATCTCGCTGTTCGGATTGAAGATGATCTGTTCGTGAGGGTAATCGAAAACCATGATGTAGCGCCGCAGCATTCCTGCACCGATTTCGCCCGCGAGGCGCACCCCGCCGTTCACAACCGGACTCTCCCGTGAGAATTCCGCAATCGACTCCTGCACGGGAATGGACCCGATCTGAAACATCGGCAGGCGTCCGAGAACGGCGTTCTCTCCTCCATTCGGGTCCATGGCCGGAATGGTCTTGACGTGCGAAGAGAACGCGCGGCCGCCCTCATAGTGGTCCGAAATCAGGACCGAGACGTCGAGGGCCGGATTCACGCCAAAGCCGGCCTCAAGGACCTTGTTGCTCGTCACGCTGAACTTCGCCTGCACGACGGGCATTGCTCCCGCGAAGGCGAGATGGAAGCTCGTGCCGCGTCCGGAATACTGATAGACGGCGGGATCGTAGAGCCGGACGGTTTTCCGCGCGTAGTCGATCTCGACCACGACGCTCCCAGCGAAGTCCTTGCCGAGCGTCCCCTCGTAGGCGCGACCGACCCGCGCGGCGAAGTTCGGCTTCGGGACCTGCGGCAGCGAGGGCAAAAGAAATGTGACGCCCGCCAGCTCGAGAGCGGCGCTCTGTCCGGAGCGAATCCCCAGTTCGGCGGCGCGGTTCGGATCGATCGACGAAGACTCGGCGGTCGGATCGAACAGGAAAAGGCACGGCTGGCTTTCGTTCACGCGAAGCGGCAGGAAGACCAGATCGTCGATGAATTCGGCGGGAATCTCAGCCGCGTTTCCTCCAAAAGCAAATTGCGCGGAAGCGGAAGGAACCGCCTGCGGCGCGGGCGCGCTGTTCGTTTGCGCGCGTGGCTCAGGTCTCGCAGTGAGTCCTATGGATAGGACGAGAATTATGACGAAAAAGATGGCGCTTCTCGATTTTTGCAATGTGAGCCGGCCGAGTGAACCCGCTCCGATCAAGTGCCCGGTGGCGTGGCTGGTGGCGCGGCGGTCGCGGACTTCGGCGTGCTCAAGTAGCCCTTCGCCTGGTCCTTGCTGAGATCGAACACCACGATCTCGTACGGAGCGCGCGCACCGCGGACGTAAAACTGCACGGGCTCGCCGACCGTCTTGTCCTTCTTCTCGATGGTCTTGTCGTCGGCGACCACGTTCACCGTGTAGCGGTAGTGCTTCGTGTCGACTTTTCGCAGTTGCACCTGGATGGGGCCGACTCGATCGGGACTCTTAGCAGACTTATTGAGCGAAAACTCGAAAATATCCCGCTCGCCGAGCCGTTTCAGTTCCTCGACCTCGTCGTGATTGCGCGCGATCAGCCCGCTCTGGACTCCTAGATCGCCGATGGTGCTCTGGAGTTTGCCCTTCGTGGCTTCCAGGTCCGCTTTCGTGGCCGAAAGGTCGCTCTGCGTGCCGCTGATCTGGGTCGTCACCTGGCCGAACTTCGTCGTTGTGTCCGCCTCGACCGCGCCGATCTGCTGGCGAAGGGATGCGTCGCTCTTCTGTTGCTCGGCTCGCGCGGTCTGCGCGAGGCCGCGCGCTCGCGCCAGTTCATCCTGGCTCAGGCTGAGCTTCTGCGACGTGACGTCCAGTTCCCCTTTCAGGTCGGCGAGGCGCGAATTCGTCTTGTCGAGTTCCGCCGCGATTGCCTGCGTCTTCTTGTCGGCGTCCTCCTGGCTCTTGACCAGGGCCTGGCGCTGCGCGTAGTTCGCGTAAAGCAAATAGCCCACCAGCGCAAATGCCGCCACGAAAAGCACCGTAACCCAGCGCGGGAGGGCCGCTGACTCGATTGCTGCCGGGGCGTCACCAGGCGTGTTCGAACTCGAACTCATCATTCCTCCTTCGCGGCGAGCGCCGCACTACCGTTGGCCGGGGTGCGATGAGGGATTATCGCCGAGCCGCCGAGCGAAGTCTATCCCCTCGCGCGCGACCGGGCCCGGGAGCCGCGCGGCCAGCGCGCCTCAACCGTTGTCGTCAATCCGCCGCGCGGCGTGAATTCGCCGGTCACGCGGCACTGCACGGGACGGATCGCCGCGACGATATCTCGCAGCATCCGGTTGACCGCATTTTCGTAAAAGATTCCCAGATTGCGGTACGCGAGCAAATACATCTTCAGCGCTTTCAACTCCAGGCAGAGCTTGTTCGGCTGGTATTGAATCGTGATCGCGCCGTAGTCGGGAAGCCCCGTCTTGGGACAAACCGACGTGTACTCCGGAAAGCGGATGGTGATCTCGTACCCCGGGAAATGGTTGGGCCAGGTTTCGAGCTTGGGCAGTTTCGAGTCGATTCCCGCCCGTGCGTGCACGGCGGTGTAGTCGGGCATGCGCGTTCCTTTCGGCCGTATTCTACACCGCCCGGGAGTTTGCGCGGCAGGTCGGACCGGGGACGCACAGCATTGTCTTCCCTGCTCGGAATAGTAAGTGCGCCGCACCGGACGCACTCTTGCCGGCCAAACCAGCTACCATCCGACCATCCTTAAATCTTGCCTGAGGAACGTGTTTTGGTTACTCTAGCGCCCCACATGCAGAGGCGGCCAGCCCAATGATTTGCCCGCAGTGCCGGAGCGCACACTGCTTTCGCTCGCGCCGCGCCGGCGTACGCGACTTCCTATCGACGTGGCTCGGATTGCGGCCCTGGAGATGCCACTCGTGCGACCTGCGATTCTACGCGCGGCACGTAGCCATCCCCTTTGCGCGCTACGCCCATTGTCCGAAGTGCGGAAACTTCGACCTCAAGCGCGTTGCGGCCGACCGCGTGGAGGAAGGCACGCTCGTCTTTGTGAAGCGCCTTGTCGGGTTCCCCGCCTACCGCTGCGATCCCTGCCGCCAGAAGTTCTTCAGCGTGCTGCCATTTCGCCGCATCCTGCCATCCATGGTTCCCGCCGCGGCGCGCAGAGCTTCCGGCGCCTGAATTCCGTCGCCAAGGCCCGCCGTTGCTAAAATGGCCCTCAAATTCGTTCGAATTCGAAGCATGAAATGCTTCCGCTGTGGTGACAATTTTGGCCACTTTTGGCCACTTTTGTGCCCCGTAGGGTCTCCTTCTGGCGCTTGCAAAGCCGCTCCGCCATGCGAGATACTTCACGAGGTTTGGGGATAGAAGAAGTCATACGGGGGGCCCATGAAACGCAAATCAAAGCAGCCGAAGAAGGCCAGCAGCGGCACGTCCATGAATCGCCGCAGTTTCATAGGAACGCTCGCGGCAGCCGGCACGAGCGCCGTGGCCGGTGGCCTGTCTCTTGGGCCGACGGCAAAAGCCGAAACCGTCCATTTTTCGAACCCTCCCGGACTCGGCGGCGCAGGTCCCTTCCGCACGGAATGCGACATTCACGACTGCGACGTCGAGGGCGAAATCCCTCTGAACATCGACGGCGCGTTCTATCGCGTCGGACCCGATTGGCAATATCCCCCGATGACCGGCAACATCCCCTTCGACGGCGAAGGCCACGTGAGCATGTTCCGCATCCAGAACGGCCACGTCGATTTCCGGTGCCGCTACCCTCGAACGCAGCGGTTCAAGGCGCAGGCTGCGGCGCGCCGCCGGCTTTTCGGCATGTACCGCAATCCTTTCACCGACGATTCGAGCGTCAAAGGCGTCAGCCGCGGCACGGCCAACACGCACGTCGTCTACCATCATGGTTTGCTGTTCGCGCTCAAGGAAGACAGCCCGCCGGTGGCCATGAATCCGCTCACGCTCGACACCGTGGACGACTACTACACGTTCGGCGGGGGTTTGCACAGTCTTACGCACACAGCTCATCCCAAGTTCGACAACGCGACGGGCGAAATGATCTCTTACGGCTACGAAGCCAAGGGCCTGGCCACGGACGACATCTACGTCTTCTCGGCCAACGCCAAGGGCAAGATCACATGGGAGGCGTGGATCAAGGTTCCCTACGTGGGCATGGTGCACGACTTCGCGGTCTCGCAGAAGTACATCGCGTTCCTCGTGATTCCGATGGCGACGAACGTGGAGCGGATGAAACAGGGCCAGGTGCATTTCGCGTGGGATTCCACCTTGCCCACTTGGTTCGGCGTTCTCGAGCGCGGCGGCGACGGCAAGGACGTCCGCTGGTTCAAAGGCCCCGAGCGCTGCGCCACTCACGTGATGGGCGCGTTTTCCGACGGCAACAAGATTTACGTCGACATGGACATGGCGCTGAAGAATCAGTTCCCGTTCTTTCCGAACCTCCACGGCGAGCCATTCGATCCCAAGGCGGCATCCGGAACGCTGCATCGCCTGTCCGTCGATCTCTCGGACAAAACCCCGCGCGATTACAACATGGAGCAGCTCTACCCGCAGAGCGGCGCGCTGCCGCGCCAGGACGATCGATATCAAACGATTCCCTATCGCATCGGCTTCATGCCGACCAGCGATCCCACGCGGCCGCTCAATCCGAAGCTCGGCAATATGGCGTTCCGGCCTACGAACGTCTATACGAAGTTCGATCATTCGACGCGTCAGACCTCGGCCTTCTTCGTCGGCGATGATTCCAGCTTGCAGGAGTGCTGTTTCGTTCCGCGCAGCAAGGACGCGCCGGAAGGGGACGGCTATCTGGTGGGCGTTGCGAACCGTTTGCTCGAATCGGCCCGCGCCGATCTCGTCGTTGTGGATACGCAGCACATGGAAGACGGCCCGATTGCCAAGGTGAGGCTGCCTTTCCGCAGCTACAGCCAGGTGCACGGCTGGTGGGTGCCAGGCTACGCGCTGCCCAAGGCCTGATGCCGGACCTTAGGAGCGAGGCTCGGCGGCCCTGCCGGATTCCGCACCGCCGAGTGACACAAGCAGCCGGCGGAGCTTCGCGCGGTCTTCCAGCTCCATTCCGACCATTTCGAAACCGGCCTGGTGCGAACGGACGAATCGCACGATCGCCTGCATGCTGATCGAGCGAAGCCCGGCCGGAATCTTCAGCGTCGCTTCGGTTCCCACGGAAAGCTGGACGTCGCCGCTCAGCAGTCCGCCTTCGAGGCTCAGCACGCTGATCGCCGACGAACATTTTCCGCGCGCCGACGTGATGACCGCCGGCACGTTGCGCGGCAATCGAATCCGGCGATAGCGGCGGTGCCGCACGACGTCGCGGCCGGGGATCGGGTCGAGTGGAGCGAGCACCATCACCTTCTCATCCAGGCCCGACTGCGGCAGGAATTCCTGAATCCACTCCGGATCGATTTTCATCAGCGCCTGAGCGGCAGCCATCCGAATCTCTTCGGGGTATACCCAGCCGAAAGTCTTGCGGGCCTCGACGAAACTCCGGAGGTGCCCCGCGGCGCCGGTGGCGTGCATCCGCCCGAGCGCTTCGATCGCCTTCACGCGCAGATACTGCGAGCCCGCCGGCAGGATGTCTCCTTCCGCAAGCCGCAGAAGCGTCGCGGCCGTGCCAAGATCTCCGCACATGCCGATTTCGTCTAGAGCGAGCGGGAGGACCATCGGGTCGAGCAGCTCGATCGAATTCGCGAGGAGTGCGCCTCGCTCCGGCGCGCCCGCAATCGAAAGCTGTCGCACGACTGCGTCGTGAAACCCGCGCCCGCCATGGCGCAAGCGCAACGGGAGCAGGTCCTCGACGGCCATCGGATCGAGGCGGCTCAGCAGCCCGACCACAGTCGCAGCCTTAGCCGATGGCTCGGACTTGAGCGCTTCTTTCAAGTGCCGGGCGCATGCGCCTCCCACCGCCTTCGCCAGTTGAACGATGTTTTCGCGTTCGCTGCGCCGCCCCGCGCGCGCGAGACGCACCGCCAGATGCTCGCCCGCCCCCTCCGGGACGCGCGTGAGCACGGCCACCAATCCCTCGGGCATCGCTTCCGCCGTCAGCGCCTCTTCGATGAATTCCGGCAGGCGATTCTCGACGCCAACGCGCGGGCGCAGGCTTTGCGCCCACGTGGGACGCAGCTCCGCCAAGTCGGCCAGCGAGTCGAGCGCCTGCTGCATCGCCCGGTAGTAGCGGCGCTGCGCCGACTCCTGGCTCAGCCGCACGAAGGCCGCGCTCAGCAGCGTTTGCAGCTCCGGATCTTTTTCCGCCGCGAGCTGCTGGCCGATCTGCGCCAGCGCGTCCTGCAATCGCTGGCTCGCCGCCTTGCTGTACAGCTCGGCCAGTTGGCCCAACCCGATGGCGGCTTTCTTGCGGGCTTCCGCGTCCTTGTTCCGGACGCAGGACGCGTACTTCAGCAGGACGTCTCCCGCAGCTTCCGCCTCACCGCGTCCGAGCAGTTCTTCCACGTATTGTTGAACGTTCCGGGGAGGAATGCACCACGCCTCTGTCGAAGTCAGCACCGCGCGCTTGCCCGAATCGGGCACGGCCGCCCAGAACTGCCGGTCGAGCAGGTCCGCATGGGATTCCACCGAAAGCCCGGCGCTGGCCATTTTTTCCTCGCGGGCCTTCAGGAGTTTTCGCAGGGTGTCGAGTTCGTGGCCCATGCGGTCCAGCATCTGGCGCACGGCGTTGACCCGCACTTCTCCGCGCTGGAAGCGATCGAGCGCAAAGCGGATGGCGAGATCTTCGGCCAGCCGCAGCAGCATGGCCTCGTCCATTTTCATCGAGGGCGTCTTGGCCGCGACGGTCGCCAGCGCCTGCCGCAGCGTCGCCTGCGCGTTCTGCGGCAGCGACGCCAGCTTCTGTTGCCACGTTGCCCGATCGAGTTGCTGCGCGTTCTTTCCGTGGGCCGCTTCGCCGAATTGCCCGAGGAGCCGCAGTAGACCCTGTAGGTCCGCCTCTTCGAGCGGCTGAGCCGCAGCAGAGCCTGCTCCTGACGCTCCGCCGGGGTATCCTCCGCCCGGCCCCGCGCCTGGACCCATGCCTTGACCTGATCCGGCGGAAGATGTGCCGCCCGTTCCGTCTCCGGTGCTCCCTCTGGTTCCCGACCCACCGGACCCGCCGTGGGCGCCTTCGGCAACAGCGATGAGCTGAATCATCTTCTCCGGGCTGCGGAACCAATCCTGGATGCGATCTGCCTCCGCGCCGAGGGTCTTCACCGTCAATTGCGCGGCGACGCGGGCATCCGAGAAAGCGGCATCTTCCGCGACGAATCGAATCTCGTTGACCCGGATTCCCGTCGTGGTGTCCTTCCCAAAATGTTGCTCGAGGCGATCCGTGAGGGAGCCGGCCCGGGGACCCGTCTCCATGAACACCCTCACAAGATTGGCAAACTCCTCGCGTTCGACGCTGGGGTGGAAGCAGATGCTCGCGACGCCCGCGTTGTTGAGCAAGTCGGCAAAGCTGCGCTCGGCGTGGGTGGACTCGAGCGGCACGCCATCCAGCAGAAGTTGCGATCCGGAGGCTCCCAGCAGGAGGCCCGTTTCGCCGGCCGTTCGGACGGCGTCCTCGAGTTCACTCCAGGTGGACTCGAACTGGTTGGCCGAACGCGTGTGCTCTAATCCATAGAGACGAGCGAACTTAAGAAGGACGTTCAGGCTGCGCACAAAGGCCCGGGCGCTCGGAACGGTTGACTCGCTGGGCACGGTCAACTCACCTGGAGGACGCGACATCTTCATTAATCTCTCGACAAGTGTACTAGATCGACCGGAGGGGAAAATGGTACAGACGTACCAAGGTGGCAGAAAGGATACCTGCCATCTTATTGTCAGGCGGGGAGATGCACCTGGACGTTCAATCCTTTGAGTACCGGCCGCACGCGGCGAATCACTTCGCTGGCCCAGAGCTTCTCACTCAGCAAGACCAGCGAGCCGTCCTCGAATCCGCAGACCGCGCAGAAAAAATAGTTCGGAAAGGCCGCGTGGTAGGCATCCGCGCCGCGCCGCGCCAAATCCCCCTCGAGGCCAGGGTCGCCCGCCACAACCGGAGCGCCTGCGCGCGCGCCGAATGTCTCTCCTTGAAAACGTTCGAAGAGGGATTCGAGAGCGGCGGGCTCAGGCGCGGGGACCACAATCGACCGCTGGCTGACCTCCCGGTAAGCGATCCCGTGGCAATCGCAGAAATCGCGCACGCGGTCGAGGTGGCTGAAGAAGTCGAGCGCCCAGGGCTCCTGGCCCGCAGCCGCCGGAAGGACGCGGCTCCAGACGCGCGCCGCATCCGCTCCGCGGACCGGTTCGCGATTTTCATCCCCTTCGACCAGATCCAGCCCGACCGCGCGCACGTCGGGACCAAGATCGAGCGCTTCGATATCGAGGAGATGCATCTATTGCTCCTCGTCGGCCGTGTTGGGGAATTTTTCCTTGAATTCCGAAGACTGCTTCCGCACCTCGAGCCAGTCGAAAAAAGCTTCCGGCGTCTCGAGCCAGATGGCGAACCAGTGGGAGATTTCCTCTTTCTCCTCGCGCTTCTGCGCGTCCACTTTGTGGTTGCGGGCGATCATCTCCGCGCGCCGCCGTCCGAGGCGCGCCACTTCGCGCACGCGTTCCGCCGCGCTGCGCTCGCCCTCGAGCGCGAATTTCCGCAGCAGCTCGTCGAGCCGGACCAGGCACATCTCCGCCTCCGCGAGAGTCGAGAAATGCAGCAGATCCGCAAACTCTTCCTCGTAGCGTCCTTCGGTATCCGACGGCGTCGACCACACGACGCGCAATCCCGCACCTTCGAGAACGCTCACGATGTAATCCGGCGAGGTCTTTCCGCGCGCGCCGAGCTGCGCGATGAGTTGCCTGCGAATCTGTTCGATCTCCGCGGGAGTAAAGCGCGGCTTGCCCAGTCCGCGCGCGGCTTCCAGAATCAGCGCCTTCTTCGTGGATTCACCGGAGACATGTTCGTCGGAATGGCTTGAGCGCAAGTGCGGCCTCAGTGCTTCACGGTCTTCGATGCGAGATCGGCGGCCTGCGCATCGCTCGCGAGGCGCCGGCGCAGCCGCGCCACGTTTCGATTGTGCTCCGCGAGCGTGCTGCTGAAGAAATGGCCGCCCTCGTCGTTGGCGACAAAATAGAAATAGTCGGTTGTCGCGGGCGCGATCGCCGCCCGCAGCGACGCTTCGCCCGGATTCGCGATGGGCCCGGGCGGCAGACCGGGATGCTGGTAGGTGTTGTACGGCGAATCGAAGCGCAAATCCTGGGGACGCACGTCCTTCACCGGATGGCCGGCCAGCTCCATCGCGTACTGCACGGTGGGATCGCATTGCAGCGGATAGCCGCGGCGCAACCGATTGTAGAAGACTCCGGCCACGAGCGGGCGCTCCGCCGCGTTCGGCGTCTCCCGTTCGACGAGCGACGCAAGCGTGACGACTTGCACGAGCGTCAGGCCGTTGGGAAGAGGCGCGCCCGGCGGCTCGATCGTCTCCCAGACCGCGTGGAAATCCTGCACCATGCGCTTTGCGACCTGCTCGCAGGTGTTGTGCCGCGTGAACTCGTACGTCGAGGGGAAAAGGAATCCCTCGAGGCTCTTCGCCTGCGGAGCGAGATCCGAGATCAGCGACGTGTCATGCCCCACGGCGAGAAAATCCTCGCGGCTGCAGATTCCCTGCCGTTCGAGCTCCGCCGCGACCTCGTGCATCGTCCAGCCCTCCGGCACCAGCACGGTGCGGACGAAAATCCGGCCGCGCGCGATTTTCCAGAAGACCTCGCGCGAATTCACCGGGTGATCGAAGAGGTATTCGCCGGCTTCGAGCGGCTTGCGAAAATGCCAATAGCTGAAAAGCGTGAACGCCAGGCGGTTTCGAATGACGTCGTTCGTCCTGAGAATTCCGGCAATCCCCCATCGAGAGGTCCCGCGCGGAACATCGACGAAAAGCTTCTCCGGACGATGGCCGCGGTACGGACGGCTGATCTGCGAATCGAGCCATCCGGCCCCCGCGCCGAGCGCCGCGATCGCGAGTAGCGCCAACAAGCCGAGGCGCCGCATCACGAGCTAGCCCTTCTCCGCAACGGGGGGCACCTGGTGGGATTGGCGTTCGAGGTAGTCTCGCAGCAGAACGGCGGCGGCTACATCGTCCAGCGGTTCGCGCCGCTTTCGCCGGGAAGACGATCGCGTTTCGCCCACGGTTTGCTCGGCCTCCCAGCTCGTCAGCCGCTCGTCCAGCAATTCCACTTCGATGCCGAGCGCCTTTTTCAGCCGCTCCGCGAATCGCGCCGCCTCGTCCGCCATGGAACCCGCTTCGCCCGTCATGTGCACCGGGTGGCCGACGATGATACGCGCGATTTCGTGCACGCGGCAAACCTCGCGCAGGCGCCGAAAGTCGCTCTGGCGGTTCGTTCGCGTGAGCGTCGCCAGCGGTTGCGCCGTCAGCCCGAGTTCATCCGATATCGCGAGGCCAATCCGCTTGCGGCCATAGTCTATGGCCAGAATCCGCCGCGGCGTCGCTCCGGCAGCCGGCGCAACCGCAGAGGTCTCCCCGTAACTGGCACGCTGGGTCATCACGAAGTCAATCCATTATACGTGAGGCTTGTTGCACGACGAAAACCCGTGAAATGGCGGCGTCACGTGAACGCGGGCGACGGGCGGATACGAATCCTCAAGGGGAGGCGATCACGTCCCCGCGGCGGAGAAGTTTTCATGTGCCACGCCGGCGGCCTTCTTGGCGAAATCGTAGGTCGCCCTGAGATTGCCGCCGAGAAACCAGACTTTCCCCTTGATGTCGCGCTCCAGCAGCGGCTTGCCGTTCTTATCCGTGAATTCGCAGTGGACGCTCACCGAGGTTGCGCCCGCAACGGTCGTAACCTGGCGCGCCATTTCGCTTCCCTTCTTGAAGCCGCGAACCGTGCTGTGAAGGATGATGAGGTCAGGAACGTCGGCGGAATTGCGGTCACCCTCGCGATAGACGTGCTGGAATCCGCCTTTTTTCTGGAGTTGCTCGATCAGGTTCTCGTAGAGCGAAATCTGGAATTCGGCGGGTAACTTGATCTCGTCCGATTCGATCATCAATACTTGGATCGCCGATGCCTTCATTTTTGCCGGCTTCCCTTGCGCCGCGCGCGCGAGTGGCGCTGCAACAAGTGCGAGGATCAACAAGGACGCGGGAGCCGCGCTTGCGAGAATTCGCTTCATGGCTTCTGCTCCTTCGTGCCGGATGGGTGGGCATCCGTTTGCGCGGGAATGCTGGTGTGCGCGCCTTGCGCGATGAGTTCGCTCTTGATCACCTCCGCCTTGCCGACCGGCATTGTGAAGATCGCGCCGTGCAGGCCGCCGTCCGCGTCACGATACTGAATCGTCAGCGTATCGAGCGGGCTCCGAAACAAGCTCAGAAAGCGGCCGGACTCGTAGGGCGCGAACATGGTGAGCGTTCCCAAAGTTCCCCGGATCATTCGCTGGCTGTCGTTTCCCGTGACGACATCTTGAATCGAAGTTGCGGCCACGTCCAAATTGCTCTTGGAATGGACAAAGTGCAGATTTCCGCTTTCGACCTCCAGCTTTCCTTTCGTGTTGTTCTTGACGCCCGCGAGGCCCGTGAGTTGTACGACCTTCGTCGGCCCCGGCGCCTGTTGTGCGTTGCTGACGGAAACCAACGGACTCGCCAAAAGCAAGGCAGTTGCAAACACGATTCCCTTAGCCCTCGATATCATTCCGGCTTCCTTTCTCTCCCTCTATCCGAGACGGGTCGGCCACCAGTGGAGGCATGCTAGGTCTATCGCGTCCCAGAAGCAATCAACAAAAAAATCCTGGGCCAGCAATGGCTTGGAAAACTCAGAGGTGCTACGGCTGGCGGCCGCGCTCGCCGCTTTCCCAAGCGGGCCAGAAGCCTTCGAGTTTCATCTCCTGGCCGAGATCGGTGTCCTTCATCAATTGCGCGATCTCGGCGCGCGATTGGCGCGGTCCGATGCGCTGTTGCGCATCGGCGAGTGCGTAGGCGGTCACGGCGGCGATCGCGACGTGGCGTTTCAGTTCGTCGATGCTCACCTTGTCGAACGTGTCCGAAGCCGCGTGGTAATTCAGCGGGTAGTTCGCGGTCTCCTGGTTTGCAACGAGCGTGGGCACTCCCTCGAGCAGGAAATCGAAATTATCCGTGTCGACGCCGGCATCGAGCGTGAATTCCTTCACGCCGAGGGATCTCACCGGCTCGAGCGCCTCGCGCATGGCCGCCAGCGTGTCCTTCCGCCCGCCGAGCGAATACCCCGTCACCTGTCCCACGCCGGCATCGAAAATCACCGCGGCAACCATGCGGTCGAGCTCCGCGCGGTGCGCCTGCGCGTACGCCCACGAACCCAGCATGCCCTGCTCCTCACCTGTGAAGAGAACGAAGCGGATCGAGCGCCGCGGAATCGTCCCGGAAGCATGAATCACGCGCGCCGCGTCGATCACCATCGCGACGTTGCAGCCGTTGTCGAGCGCGCCGGTCCCCAGATCCCACGAATCGAGATGCGCGCCGAGCAGGACGAACTCATCCGGTTTCTCGCGACCGCGGATTTCGGCAATCACATTCTCCGATTCCACCGGACCGCCGACGCGGTTCGGCATATCGAAATGCGCGCGGACCGCCTGCTTCGAAGCCAGGAAGCGCGCCATGCGCTGGGCATCCTCGCGCGCTACAATCGCCTGCGGCAATGGCTCGATCAATACGTCGTACGCCGCCTTGTGACGATACAGCAGCAGATTCGGCCGCGTGGACATCCAGAAGATGGCCGCCGCTCCCGCCTTCTTCGCGCGTTCGATGATCGTTCGATCGGCCAGATACTCACCAACAAGATCGTCCCAGGTAGCGAGCTCTTTCGTATGGATCAACACGATCGCGCCGTTCGCCGCCGCTCCGACTCTTGCAAATCCCGCATCATCACCCGCACCCGCGTCGACAACCCTCGCCGTGATGCCTCCCTCCGGCGTCGGCGGCGACCATCCAGTCGAAACCAGTCGCAGCGCGAACGAAACCGGCGCGAGAACTTCAGCATGTGTGTGCCCCTCGCTCCAGCTGGCCGGAACCGTGAACTTCTCGGTGTGCACTTCGTCCACGCCCGCACGGCGGAATGCTTCCACCGCCCAGCCGGCGGCCCGATCGGCTTCCGGTGAACCCGTCATGCGACCGCCGATGGAATCGGTGAGGTAGCGCAGGTTCTCTTCGACGGGCGAAGGACCAAGAGCGCTACGAATCATGGCCGGCGCCAACTCCGCGCAGGATTTCTCGACCGAACACGCTCCCTCACCCTGAGGCACCTGCTTCCAGCCGGGCGGCGGGTTGATCGGTGTGGTTTGGCTGTATGCGGACGGGATCAGCAGGCAAATCCACGAAATAACCGGCGCGGAATAGCGGAGGATGCGTCTGCGATTGGTCACGCGCATTTCACCGCCTCGGATTATATCGAGCCGTCCCGTAATCACAACAACTCCAGAAGAATTCCCTCAACGGGAATCATTCCTTGCACAAATTTCCAGATCGGCGAACTTTCTACATAGACTACAGTCTTCACTGTATCGGAGCGCTCGCGTATTTTCCACAGGCTGAGTAGTTTACAAAAGTGACAAACTTTGGCACTCTACCTGCCAGTCCTGCATGTCGGCCCCGCTGCAAGACAGCGCGATCCCAAGGTGATCGAGCCCCCGATCTCTCCTTGGATCGCGGAAGTTCCCGTTTGCGAAGCAATTCAGCTTGCAGTTTCGAATTGTGAGAGCAGTCAAACCAAAAGAACTCTGCCCGCAATGGGCGAGACGGGGAAGGCCAATCTTGAAAAAAGTACGTGCAGTTCCGAAGTTGATTCCCCCGCACACCAGAAAGTCCAACCCAAACCAGCCCGACTTCTTTGCTTTCTGCGAAAAATCCACAGGCGTGGTGCAGTTTCGAACCGAGCCGAGCGCGGATTTGAATTGCACCGTGGAGCGCGTGGCCGGCCTGCTGGCCATGCAATGCCTGATCCGCGGGTCTGATCCGGAGGATTTCGACATTCTCGTCGCGGCGGAGCAGGCGTTTGCGAATCGGTTGCTCTCCCGGGCGAAGGAACTCCTCGAAGAGGGACGCGCGGTCGCGAGTCCCGCCTCTTTGAGCCCGCGGCAACGAGAAATCCTTCACTCCGTGATCCGCAACCGGGCCAACAAAGAAATCGCTTCGAAGCTCAACATCACCGTCCGCACCGTAAAGTTCCACATATCCTCCTTGCTGAACAGATTCGGCGTGCAAAACCGCGCCGAGCTCGCGCGCAGGGCCGCGGGCTTCATGCCGTCGGCGCTCCTGGACCGGGGAAAAACAGCGGAAGATTCGGAACTGCAAGCGTTGGGGCCGGTGGCCGTCAACTCACTGGTGGGCCTGGCGGCGAAGGCGCGCGGCGCGCAATTTCAGAGACGCGTTCTGAGCGCTTGAGAACGGCTGACGCGCGAGAACGGAATTAGCGGGCCATTGGCATCGGCATTGCCATCGGTGTCGGCGTCGGCGCCGCCGCCGATGGCCCAAAGACTTTTTGCGCGCCCGGCGGAAGCTTTTCGAGGTTACTCAGGAACGTCACGATCTGCCAAGTCTGCGTTTCGTTGAGCGTTTTGCTCCAGGCGGGCATCCCGGTCCAGCGGACGCCGTGCTGGATGATATAGAAGTTCTGGCTTTCCGGCATGTCCGGCGCGTCCTTGAAAAAACCGGGCGCGGGCGGATTGAACGACCGTGCGAACTGGCTGTCGGGATTCGACGGAACGCCGTGGCATCCCGCGCAGTGATCGAGGTAAATTTTGGCGCCCGCCGCGATGTTTTCCTCCGTCGGTTGAATCGGGTTCTTCCCTTCCGGGGCGCGACGATCCGTCCAGGCGTCCACTGCCGCCATCGCGAGCTTCGCTTCCATCAAAGACGGTCGCTGGTCCGCTGCGAAATTCACGTAGCCTTTCGCGAGGCAGAAATACCCGCCAGCAAGTAACACGACGATCGCAAACAAAATTCCGAGAATGAAGTTCCTCACGGTCGCGCGCCCCCGGTCATCGCCATTTCAAGTCTTTCACGTCGATCGTGGGCGGCGGGAATTTCATGTCCATGCTTTCGAGCGTCTCGGCGACGATGTGCGAGACGGCAAGATTGCGGAACCATTTTTTGTTCGCGGGGATGACGAACCAGGGCGCGTGGTCCGTGCTGCATTTCGCGAGGACATCTTCGTAGGCGGCAGTGTAGTCGTCCCAGAATTTCCGCTCGTCGAAATCGGTCTGAGAGATTTTCCAGCGCCGGTCGGGATCGTCGATGCGCTGCTGAAACCGGCGTTTCTGCTCGTCCTTGCTGATGTGGAGGAAGAATTTGACGATCTTGACGCGATTGCCGTGCAGCAACTCCTCGAAGTCGTTGATCTGATCGTAGCGCCGCGACCAGACTTCCTTGGGCACGAGATTGTGAACGCGCACGACGAGAACGTCCTCATAAACGGACCGGTTGAAGATTCCCATGTCGCCGTATTCAGGGACGGCCTTGTGCACGCGCCAGAGAAACTCGTGCGAGGCTTCCTCGGCCGAGGGCTTCTTGAACGACGTCACGTGGCAGCCCTGCGGGTTGCAGCCGGTCATGACGTGGCGAATCGTGCCGTCCTTTCCGGCAGCGTCGCGGCCTTGCAGGACGATCAGCAGGGCGCGCTTGTGCTCGGCGTAGAGCAGATATTGCAGCTTGTCGAGCCGCTCGAGCGATTTCTCGAGGCTCGCCTTCATCTTGCGGCCCTTGTCCCAGCCTAGCGTGTTCTCGGGATCGTAGTCCGCGAGCTTCACTTTCTTCCCCGGCTTCACCATCAGTTCTTTGCTGAAGTTCGTCGCCATTCAGTTTTTTCCCTCCGCGAGACACCCCCGGTTCCAGTGACGGGTAAGAGGCACACCGATTCTTTGTTTTGAATGAGTTACAGCGAAATCTACTCGGCAGCAGTGACGGGTAGAAAGCAGGGCGCAGGGCGGACCGACGCGAGGACCGCCGAGCCAATTTGCTGTCGGCCGCCACGACGCCATCCCCGGCTCCGTCATCCCCAAAGTTTCCATGCTACTTATCATGCGCTCAACGTGGCACATTTCGGGGCGGTGCGCAACTGTGCGGGCCCGTGGACTTTGGGAGGTCTGCGTAAGGCAAGCGAATTAGGCACGGGGTTGTATAATGCCGTCTTGCTCCTCTGCTTCGCATGGAACCGGCGCGCATATCTACGAGTAGCACCAAACGGTTTTCGCTGACGCGTTCACTTATTTGTGCGCTTCTATGCGGCGCGCTGGTGGCAGGTGGCCTTGTTGTTCAAGCGGCGCCGGCGGCCTCCAGGCAGGCGCCGATTGTGGCTTTGCACGTGCCGGAACTCGAGGCAGGCTTTCACCTTCTCTACGAACTGAAGCCTGAGGAAGCTCACAAGCAGTTTGAGGCCTGGCAGAAGTCACACCCAGAAGACCCTCTTGGGAGTGCGTCGGAAGCGGCAGCTTATCTGTTCGAGGAGTGCTATCGACAGGGCGTGCTGACCTCCGAGTTTTTCCTGGACGACAAGCGTTTTCTAGGCGAGATCGCTCTCAAACCCGACCCGAAACTGCGCGCGGCATTCTTCACCGCAGACAAACACGCGCAGGATTTGGCGCAGCTGCGATTGAAGACGGACCCGGACGACACGAACGCCCTGTTCGCCATGTCTCTAAGCTTGGGTATGCAGGCCGACTACGCCAGCCTCATCGACAAGCATCAGCTCGATAGTCTAAAAAAGATCCGCCAAGCGGATACATACTCGAAGAAACTGCTGAAAATCGCCCCGGACGCCGCTGACGCCTATCTTGGCCTGGGCACGGCGAATTACTTCATCGGAAGTCTGCCGGGAATCAAGAAGTTTTTCCTCAGCTTCGCTGGAATCCACGGCGACAAGGAAGCAGGGATCCAGCAGATCGAGATCGCCGCCGATCGTGGCCACTACCTTCGGCCGTTTGCGAAGATTTTGCTGGCGCTGGCGGCCCTGCGCGAGAAGAAACCGGAAGTAGCCCGCGCTCAGCTTAGCGAACTCGTTGCGGAATTCCCCGAAAACCCGCTTTTTGCCAGCGAGCTGGCAAAGCTCAAGACTTCTCCTGCCGTGGTTAGTCCCCCTAAATAGTGAATTCTTGCCGGGCAGAATGTGCCTCAGTATCCGCGGACAACTGTCCACTTTTGTACAGCCCACTTCGGACGTAGTTGTTAACGTAATCTAGTGATTTTATTCTCGCATTTACGCAGGTTACGCGTCAGGAGCGGAGCGACTTATGAAACGCACGGCTTCCCATTTTAGTGTTTTCTCTTCAGGAGCCAGCCTAGGCGGCAAGGTCTCGCACTACCGGGAAAAACAAAAGATCTACTCCCAAGGGACGCCCGCTTACACCCTGTTCTACATTCAGGAAGGAGGGGTACGGCTCACGACCCGAACGAAAGATCAGCCGTCGGCGGTTACCGCCATCCTGGGGGTGGGTGATCTCTTTGGTGAGCTTTGCCTCGCAGGCTATCCCCTTCGCATGTCCACGGCCGTCGCGTTGACCGCCAGTTCGATACGGGTGATCAAGCAGGAATCCATGATCCGCATGCTTCGCCAGAAGAAGAAGAATAGGATGTCAAATTTTTTCGTATCCTATCTGCTGTCCAGCATCAAGAACTACCGGGATCATGTGGCGGACCTGCTGACTTCTTCCGCCGAACAACGGCTGGCGCGCGTGCTTCTGCGGCTGGCCCAGTTGGATAGGAGAGGTTCGACAGTCGCCAAGCTTCCCAGTCTAAGTCACCAGGTTCTGGCGGAAATGGTCGGGACTACCCGTCCGCGGGTCAATTTATTCATGAACCGATTCAGGAAGCGTGGATTCGTTAGCTACAACGGCCGAATAGAAGTACACAAATCCCTGAAAAAGGCCCTGCGGCGGCACTAGCAGTCAGCAGTCACCACTGGTCTCATAAATCAATCTCGCTGGGCTTGGGTTTGTCGCCCTGGGTCTTGCGATTCGCGACCCTGTGTTGGGGGATACCTCGCGCGCTGTTCAGTATTGTACAGCGGGGAGGGGCTAATGGTATCCTTGCTTATACCATGCCATCTCCCGCCCGCCGGCGTGTCTCTGCCCGCGCTCCTCGCCCCTCGAAGGCATTCCGGAGAAGCCATGCTTTCGACGTGCATGCGTTTCTCAACTCGGCTGGGCTTTGGAGAAAGGTTACCGAGTTTCGAAGAAAAGAAATCATCTTCTCGCAGGGCGATCCCTCGAAAAATGTCATGTTCATTCGAGAGGGGAGCGTGAAGCTTACAGTGGTCAATGCGCCCGGCAAAGAAGCCGTTGTGGCGATTTTGGGACCCGGCGATTTTGTGGGTGAGGGGTGCCTTGCAGGTCAGTCTGTTTGTATGGCGACCGCGACCGCGATTACACCTACCACCGTGCTCGCTATTGAAAAACACGAGATGATTCGCGTGCTCCACGGGGAACACGAGTTCTCCGATCGGTTCATAGCCTATATGCTGGCACGAAACATCCGAGTCGAAGAAGATCTAATCGATCAGCTCTTTAACTCCAGCGAGAAACGGCTGGCGCGGG
>Ga0181521_10003184_pt1 | contig 19412 bp, 16 predicted proteins | sample PEATcosm2014_Bin_32_FD_119764 | JGI IMG/M metagenome (GOLD analysis project Ga0181521, IMG submission 119764) | Peatland microbial communities from MTU Mesocosm Facility, Houghton, MI, USA - PEATcosm2014_Bin02_60_metaG | ecosystem: Environmental > Terrestrial > Soil > Wetlands > Peat | place... | reverse complement strand
CAGGAATGAAGGCACTTAGTCTTCGAAGAGCCTCTTGCCGTTATTCCATGGAATCACGGACTCGCTGCCAGCGACTTACGAGATCAGCGAACCTGCACGAACGGGTTCCCAATCTCAAGCGGCCAGCGAACAGCCCGGCCTGGCAGGTCCTCCGAGTAGAGGCGGGTAACACCGCATTCCAGGCAGGCGGCTACGATCATCGCGTCCCAGAATGACCATCCGTCCTCCGCGTGGAGAATGCGAGCCCGTTCAAACACTCCGGCTGCGGGCAGGATGAGCGGAAAGATTGCCAGATAATCCGTCAGGCGGTCCCATGCGTCGGCGATCGTGAAGCCCTGGGATCTCAGCTTCCTCGACGCCGCCACGAACTCACACGCGACCTGCCAGAGCAGCACCCCATCGTCGGCACTTGAGACGAGATCGAGGGCCACTTGCTGTCGCTTAAGATCGGCTTTGTCACAGGCGTAAATGAGGATGTTGGTATCAAGGGCGATCATGAAGTTCGTCCCGAGAGGGCAAACGTTCACGGGTGGAGAACCTCATCCCCTCGATCCCCGCCAGGAGCCGCTCGAGGGCCGCGGGCCTGTCTCCACGATCCGCGTCATCATCGAGTGGCTCGACGATCAGTCGCACACGCTGGGCCTCACGCAAGCCCAGTTCCTCCTTGGGTTTGAGAACACCATTTGTGTAGACAGCCTCTATAAGCTGAGCCATTCCATTAAGCCCTCTGTCATTAGATTATACGTCACTGGAGCAGGCGCAGGCCGTTGGGGCCGGGGATGGTGCGCACCCAAGAGTTCATCTCTTCTTCGTTCTGCAACAGGTCGCGCAGAGTGGCTTTGCTCAAAACCTGGTCGACGGCAATCTGCACGGAGCAATCCACGGAACGGGTGCAGATGGGGGCTTGGCCGGAATGGTGGTCGCAGGATTTGCTCTCGAAGAGACGGCCTCCCAGGGCGGTGACGACGTCGGCGATGACAATCGACTCCGCCGGGCGCGCCAGCGTGTAGCCGCCCTCTTTGCCGCGCTCGGCCTTGACGAAATTGCCCTCGCGCAGCACGCGCAGGATCTTGGCGGCATAGGCCGGGGAGACGCCTTCGGCGTGGTTCATTTCGGGAATGGTGCGGCTGCCGTTTGAGGGAAGCAGGAATAACGCAGCCGGCACGATTCGCATGAGCGTAGTATTCTTGGGCCTTTTGCTCATCGTATCGGGCAGTAGCGCCGGTGGTCTTGCCACCGGTGATTTTTCGCCGCTACAGCGAATTCAGATACGCGATCAAATCCGACATCTGCTGCGCCGTGAACCGCGGCCAGAGGAGCTTCTTTTCGTTCATGAGGTCCAACATGCGGGGGCCGTGCTCCCAAAGGGCGGCCACCAGCGTGATGTCCGAATACGCGTCTTTGCCCTGGGCCAGCTTGGGAGCGCCGCTCGCCGGGTCGTTGTGGCACGCCGCGCAATTCTTCTCCGCAAAGACCTTTTGGCCGCGCTCCGCGTTGCCGTTGCCGCGGAAATACTGGCGCGTCCAGATGTAGCCGATGATCTGCCGCATCTCTTCCTGCGAGAGTGCGGGCGGCGGTTGCTTCATGCTGGGCTGATGGTTCCACATGTCGGCCGCAATATCGGTCAGGGTCTGGTTGCGCAAGAGGCCTTCCAGCGCCAGCTTGCCGGTATGGCAGCCGGAGCAGCCCTTGGACTCAAAGAGCGCTTCACCGGAATCCGAAGGCGGAAACGCGAAGTTGGTTGCCAGGTGGCGCGTCTCGGGCAGGTTTTGCAGGTACACCAGCATATCGGTGAGCTCCTGCGCGGAGATTTGCGGCCTGGCCACTTTCTTCGCGGAGAAGGCCGCGCGCATACGGGCGCCGTGGTTCCACATCTGCTGCGCCAGCACCACCGGGTCGGCCAGGGACTCCCACTTGTCCACGGGAGGCGCGCCCTCGGCGTTGGACGTGGCGATGCCATGGCACTGGGAGCAATGTTTAGTGGTGAACGCCAGCTTGCCGCGGGCCGCGTCGCCGGGCCTTTCGAAGTAGCGCGCCGAGACGAAGTAGGCGAACAGGTCGGCGGCCGACTCCTGAGACATCTCGGCCTTCACGATGCCGCGCTTCTTCATGCCCGCCCACATATCGGGAGCGTGGTTCCACATCAGGCTGGCCATGACGGCCGGCGTATAGTCGCGGTCGATGTGGGTAGACAAGTCGGGCGCGACCGTCCCTCCGACGCCCTTGAAGCTGTGGCACAGAACGCACTGCTCGCTTTTGAAAAGTTGCTCGCCGCGGCGCGCGTCGCCGGGAACGATACTGGCCGCCAGCGCGCTGCAGGCGACCAGCGCGCCCGCGGCCACCACTCGAAGCATCCCCATTGGCTGGTCTCCTATCTCGTCAACCGGAGCCCGGTCATGAACACCTGGGCCCGGAAACCCTCATACAGGTAGAACTGCTCCCCGTAACCGTAATACTTCCACTCGGTGTTCCAGGATACGCGCTTCTGGAGCGGAAGCGAAAGCCGCATGAGCGGCTGATAGTAGCGCGAGGGCCGGGTGCCGGAGGAGATGAACAGCGATCCGCCGGCGGTGAACTTGGGCGTCAGGCCGGCGTAACCGGGCAGGGCGATATCGATGGTGGAACTGGCCGTGTGCGCGTTCTCGCGGTAGAACGAGACCGCCGGGCTGAGGAACAGCCCCAGGTAGTCGATGCTGGAACTGAGGCTCGAGCGGTCGTACTCGCCCATCACGCTGATGCGCTTGCCGCCGGCGGGAGTCCAGTAAACGGCCAGGGAATTGTCGCGGCTCCCAAAATTGTATTGAATGGCGGCGTTCGGGTTTTGATTATTCAGCACCTGGAAATTGGCCTGCAACATGAGCGACGCGGCCACCTGGTATCGCGCCCGCGCGCGGAGTTTGTAGTAATCGTTCAGGCTGGTGCGGAAGTAGATGCGGTCGCTCGAAGCGCCCTCGTAGTCCAGGTTGACGGAGAGCTTCTGCGAAGGACGGAAGGTCAAACCCGCCAGCCCCACGTTGCGGCTCAATTGGCCCGAAGCCAGAGGGCCCGACTGGCTGAGTTGCCCGGCGAGGACCGTGGCGTCGCCCCACACGTAGCGGTAGCCGCCGCGCAGGGTGAGCTTCGAAGTGAGGTCGAACAACACGTCGGTCTGCTGCTGGTTGTAGTTGACGGTCTGGGTGTAGTTGGGCGCCGTAATCAGGTCCGGGCCGAGCGTCTTGGGAGTCAGGAGGATCTGTTCGGCGGTCAAAGGCGACGCGGCATCGTGATACCGGTCGGTCATCCACGACTCGACGATCCGAAGCCGGCGGAATGGGCGCATCTCGAACCCGGCATTAGCGGAGGTGTGCGGCTGATTGGCGGCGCCGGTGCCCAGATTCTGCTGGCCGCTATAGAACAGCAGCGAGCCGATCAGGGCGAAGTTGCCCGTCGCCGAATCCGTATAGTTCACAGTCGTCTTCGGCTCGCTGTACAGAAACTGGCCATACAAGTTGAGCCACGAGAACGGGCTGGCGGTGGCCAGCACCTTGCTGTAAATGCTGCTGCCGCGGATGCCGTAGGCCTGCTGCAGGCTGTTCAGGACCAGGGTCTGGCCGAGCAGGGGCACCGGGTTGTCGCCGTAATTGGTTCCGCTGTAGGACGCCAGGTCGTCGTCTTTAAAGGTGGTGCCGCCCACTTCCAGGGTGAGGTGGAAACAATTGCACCACTCGATGCGGACGCCGGCCCGGTAGTTGTTGGTGGAGTCGCGCAGGAGGGTCGGCACGGCGAACTCGTCGTTGGAATCCTGCACCCAGGTATCGATGCCGTGTCCGTAACCGGAATTCCGGTCGAAGGCCAGGTACGGGATAATTTGTTTCCCCGGACGCAGGTCGAGACTGAAGCTGGTGTTGCGCCGATGGGTATCGAACGCCTGCTCGTCGAAACCGGCCGGCGCCAGAGGGTTGGAGTACGAGGGCAGGGCGTCGAAGTAGGCGATGTTGCGGTAGTCGAAGCTGAAATCGTAGATGCCCTGCTTGCGCGCATCCACGTGGGCGGTGCTGTAGGGATCGCCGCCCCATCCATAGGCGCGCGCATCCAGGCGGTCGAAGAGGCGCTTCTGGGGGTCCAGAATGGTAAAATCCATCCCGGTCAGCTTGGGCCCTTGTCCCAGGTTGACAACGCTCCGATACGACTGGAAATTGCCGGCGTCGCTGACCCAGCGGTAGCCGAAATCGACGCTGCCGGTAAGCCAGTCCTCGGCTGGCGCCGGCACCGGAGATTCGGTCTTCTCTTCGGTCTGCGCCGGAGTGGCGGCGGCCGGAGCGGCGGGCTTGGCTGGCTGTTCCGGCTGCTGCGCCAGGGCCGGAACCATCAGGATGAGGGCCAGCAGGTATCTCATTTGAGGAAGTCCCGGCTCACATAAGAGCCATGCACCTTCTGGTGGCAGAGGTTGCAGTTCTGGAACCGCGGACTGCGCAAGTCATGGATAGCCGGAGGAATCGTGCCCAGAGTGGCGGCGGGCGTGGTCGAAGGCATGTTGGAGTGGCACTCCAGGCAGACGAAGCGCACTTCCGGCCGTGTTAACATGCGCGGATTCGCCGAGCCGTGTGGTTGGTGGCATGCCGTGCAGCCCTCCAGGCGGACGGGCGGGTGCTCGTAGGTGAACGGCCCGCGCTTGTCGCCGTGGCACTTGAAGCAGCCTGGCTCATTGGCGCTCACGGTCTGCATGAGACGCGGCAGGAAGCTGCCGTGCGGGTTGTGGCAGTCCACGCAGGACATGGCGCCTTCCGGCAGCCGGTGTTTGTAAGGCCGCTGGAAGCTGGCCCATATGTCCGCGTGGCACCCGGCGCACAGCTTGTTGATATCGGTCTGTTTGCGTGGCACCAACCCATTGGGCCCATTGGCGTGGATGGAGTGGCAGGCGGTGCAACTCACCTGGTTCCTGGCATGACTGCTATTAATGCGTCCCACGTTCGTGGGCTGATTGAGATGGCAGGTGAGACAGATCTTGTCGGCTTCGGCGGCCTTGAGTTTGGCCGGGTTTCGGATATCGGCGGCGCTGGCCGAATCCGCGTGCTTGCTTCCGGGACCGTGGCAGGATTCGCAGGCCTTGGTGGCCCAACCGTGCTTATTGCCGGTTTCCACCTGTTGATGAGGGTTCTTCTGAAAGGCGTTGAAGAGGTCCTCGTGGCACATCTGGCAGGTTTGGGAGCCGACGTATTCCGCCGGCTGGGTGGCGGCGGGAGGGGGAGCGGGGGCGGCAGGCTTGTCCTGGGCGCCCCAACTGGCGGCGGTGCACAGCGCGGCCATGGCCAAAAGCACGACGCCGCGCACCGCCGGGAGACGGCGAGCGCGTCGCGTGCTCTCGACCAGCCGGAGCAAAGCGGTCATCTCTCCTTTATTCTACTTGCCGGCGTGCTCCTGCAACACGTCGAAGGCCGTACCCGCGGCGTGGCAAACATCGCAGCTCTCGCCGAATCTGGGATCGGTTTGAGAAACCGCGTGGGCCATCGCAGAGGTGTTCAAGTGGCACGACGTGCAGGCCGAAGTGGTGGCCGGCGCCGGATTCAACAGCCCTTGCGGATCGGTGACCGCGTGCAAGCCCTCGGGGAAGACGGCTTCGGAGTTGTTGGCGTGGCACATGTAGCATTGCGCGGTGTCGCGCGTGGCCCCGGTGGGCCCCATCGGCGGGAACAGCACGTTGTCGAAATTGGAGAGCGCCCCGCCGTGGCCCACCACGATATACGTCGAGTTGAAGCTGGCCAGGTTGGCGCCGGTGTGGATCTTGTGCACCATCAGGGCGAAGTTGATCGCCTGGTTGGGCGCGGCTTTTTGGACGGGATCGGTGGACGATGGCCGCGTGGTGAAGTCGGTATTCTCCGGGTTGTGGCATATCACGCAATAGGTCACGTTGTTGCGCAAATCGCCGTGGACTTCCAAGTAGGCGTGGCAGGCGTTGCAGTTCGCCATAGCCACCACGGTGCGCCGCGGCGTCACCGGGCTGCCATCCACGGAGAAATAGGTTACCTGGTTGACGGCGCCATAGCTGGTCGTCTGTTGGTTGGTGTCGCCCGGGTTCAGCGTGGCGGTGAGGCGCGCCTCGGCGCCAATCATGAATGTGCCCGTGGAGCCTGTCGGAACGACATGCGTGAAGGCGTACGTACAGGTGCCATCGGCGGTGCACGTCGACCCGGTGGCGCTCTCGGTGACGTAACCCGGCGTGGTGGAGTCCGCGCCGAAGTTGGTCATCGTCACACCGGACGTCGGACCGGTCATGGTCAGCGACAGCGTCCCCGATTCGGAAATGAAGGTGCTCATGGGAATGCCGTTGCCCTTGTTGTCCCGGACGGTGAAGGTGACGGTAGGAGCCTTTCCGGCGACGCCGTTGGCGACCTTAACGAAGGCGATGTTGATGCCGGCGATCTGCGAGGATTGATCGGGAATCACGTGGGCGCCCTTGATGGAGGCGTCGAATTCCAGTTCGCCCTGCGGGATGTGGCAGTTGGCGCACATCGAATCGTCGGGCTGCGGCCCTCCGACGTGGTTGAGGCCGGTGGCGAAGTTGATGTTATTGTGACACCCGCCGCAGGCTGCCCCGGTCGGAGTGGTCAGCCATGCGCCGGTCTGGGCCGCTCCGTTATTGGGATTGTGGCACATCTGGCAGCGCCGCACATCGGCGGGATCTACCACGCCCGAAAAGTCGTTCACCGAGTTCTGGTATCCGATAATCTGGTAAGGCTTTCCGGCGACCACCGTAGGCAGCGAGCTGCCCATGTGTATGGAGTGGATGAAGACTTTCATATCCAGACTGTTTCCGGTGTTCGGGTCGACGGTCTGCGGCTGATGGCAGATGATGCAAACCTCTACGTCGCGCCGGGACCCTCCGTGGGCGGCCAAACCGTTCGCCCCGGTCACCGTGGCCGCGCTTCCATGGCAGCCATTGCAATCCGGCGTGCGGACCACATCGCGCGGGGCCGGCTTGGAGCCGTTGGGCACCCAGTCGAACCAGGTATCGGCGTAGTCGGTGCCGAGGTCCCAAACGGTCAAGTTTCGCGAACCATACAGGCCCACCCTGTGGGTGGCGGTCTGATCGTAGGTCGTGGGTAGCTTGGTTTTGAAGGTATAAATATATTCGCCCGTCGCCACGGTGGCGGTGGTGCCGCCGGAGTCGCCGGACGCCTGGGTGGCCGTTGCGGGGCCGGTGGCGGCCGCTACCGTACGCGTGATGTAGGAAGCAAACTGCGCCTGGCCTTTGGGAATATAGGCGATCAGGAAGCTGACCGAAATGGGGCCGGGGGTGACAACCCCAGCCAAGTCCAGAGGCTGGCCATTGGGATCGGCCAGCTTGTAGTCCACACTCACCGTACCGTCGGTTGCGATCTTGGCCGAAACCACCGTGATGGTGAATCCCGGCTGGACGTATTCCACGAGTGCCGGATCGGCGTAGAACGCCTTGTCGTGCGGCGTCAATCTGGTTTTGGACGGGGCGCCTATCAACCCACAGGCACCCACCACCAATACCGCTGCGGTCAGATACCGGCCTAACGTGAAAGCCGAAGAAGGAATCCGCATACTCATCTCCAATTCAAGAAACCCGATCAGTCAAAAGCACCGGAACGGCCGGAAACAACCCGCCCAAGCCGGTGCACCATGCCGAAGCTACCGAGCAGGAAAAACACAGCACATACCCATCCAAACCGGGAGCAAGAGGATCAGACTCTCAAACCCGCCGATATCATTAAGTAAGGTATCCCTATATTCATCTATGTTTAAGAAGCCTGATCCGTCAAAAACCCGGCTACGGTAAGGAGACAGCCCACACGGGTAAACCGTGCAGAAACTACCGAGCAGGGAAAACATTGCACATGCCCAACCAAACGGGCGGCAAGGGAATCAGGTCCCGAACCCTTTTATTATCAGTGTGAGGTAAACTTCACCACCACAATTAGAGGTTTCCTCGCCGCTGTGAAATGGGTGAAAAGGATGCATCCTGTGGGTGAAATCGCGCTATCCCTGGTTGCCCTCACTCGCCTCAAGTAGCAGGGGGAGCGGCGCAGTTCCGCGCGATGAGCGCCAGACAGCCAGGTATTCTTGGCTACAGAAAAATCCTATAGCTATATCAGATTTTCCTTGATTTCGGACATGGAGAACGTATATTCTAGTTTCTTCCGTGTCTCAAATCCTTCACCACTGTACAGCAAAGAACATGCCCATCGCCCTTGTTGCTTCTCTCTCTGCCGACCGCGTCCGCGCTTCGTCCGCGGACGCCATTCGTAGACGAGCGTTGGAACGTCTCTACGAACGCAGGGACGTCGTGGAAGATCTCATCCGGTTATTAAAGGGTTACGACCAGTGCCACAAAGCCCGCAGAGCAGCGTGCATCGAGTTCAGCGCGGCTCGGAAGTGCTCGTGAGATTCCGCTCGATTGCGAACTTGACCAGGCCGACCAGGTCGTGGACGTTGAGCTTGCGCATCAGGCTGGCACGGTAAGTGTCCACGGTTTTGGGACTGATGTCGAGCAGGTCGGCGATGTCCTTGGCGCGCAATCCATTCACGAGGTAGGAAAAGACCTCCGTCTCGCGAGGGCTGAGGGAAGCGAGCGGATCTTCGGCCGGGGCGCCTTCGGCCCTGGTAAAGAGGCCGGCGCCGCGCAGCAGCGGAGAGACGTAGACGCCGCCTTCGCGGACGAAGCTGATGGCATCCAGCAGGTGGCGGGTGGGCCCGTCTTTGAGGAGGTAGGCATCCGCGCCCGCCCGCAACGCCTCCCTGACGGTGGCATCTTCGCGGCTGATGGAGAGGATCATCAGTTTGGCCGCGCAACCGGAGGCGCGCAGCCGGCGAATCACCTCGATGCCGGAGATGCCCGGCATGTTCAGATCCAGAACGGCAAAATCGGGCTGGAGCGCGGCGATCATTTCCACGGCCGCGGTGCCATCGGAGCACTGGCCGAGGATGGACATTCCGCTGGCGGAGCACAGCGCAGCGATTCCTTCGCGCACGATGGCGTGATCGTCCACCAGAACTACCGTAATGTCTTGCGATTCCTGCATACTCCTCCTGGCAGGGACGGGGTCCCTCAAGAAAACGGCACCGAGACTACCAGTGTAGTGCCAGTCGGGCCGCTTTGGATCTCCGATCTTCCGCCCAACGCGGCGGCTTGCTCGCGGATGGAGCGCAGGCCAATGCCGGATGCCACGCTGGCGGGGCCCCGAAGCAGTCCGGCCACGTCAAACCCCACGCCGTCATCCCGAACGGTCAGGATGGCACAATCGTCGCGGGTTTCGAGGGCCGCTTCGACGCGCGTGGCGCGGGCGTGGCGGGCTACGTTGGAAAGGGCCTCCTGCGCGGCCCGGTAGAGCAACACCTTGACCTCCAGATCGGGCTCGTGCGGCAGCGGTTGGATGCGGAGAGACGCTTCAAATCTCTGGGGAATACCGCTGATGTCCCACAGTTGTTGGATCGCGTCGGCGAGCGTGAGCCGCTGCCACTCTGGCGGGTGCAGCCGCGCGGAGACGGAGCGCACCTGTTCCAAAGCGTCGTTGGCCAGGGTGGAGATGCGGTCGAGCGCCTGTTGCACCAGCGCCGGCGGGTCGAGGAGGTGCGCGGCGACGATCTCAAGTTGGAGGCGGATGGCGGCCAGCATCTGTCCCACGCCGGTGTGGAGTTCCCGGCCCAGGCGCTGCCGTTCGAGATCGATCTGGCGCACCGCTCCGCGCCCGATGCCACGGCGCCGGTCCCGGGCGAGGCTGGAAAGATCGCGCTCCGCGAGTTGCAGCCGGAGATAATGCCGCAGCAGGCTGCTCTCCAAGTGGAGCAACCCGGCGGACACGGCCGCAGGCATCCGGGCATCTACCCGGGAGCGTATTGCGGCTTGAATTGTGTCAGTCAGGTTATCCGCACCGCCGGGCGCTGAGCGCGGCCTTTCGCTCATCCAGAGCACGTCGCCGCGAGAGCCGCATTCCCATAACAGTGGACAAGCGACCTCGCCCCGGCTGGCGGGCCCGGATTCCCAGCCGTCACTCAACCAGAAGTCCCTTAGAACAAAGGACGTATCCTAAGACAGAATGCCAGTTTTCCGACTGGCTTTCAATGTCGGTACGTACCCAGTACGATGGTTACTAAATGTAGTACTTGCATGGAGTTCCGGAAAAGTATTATAAAGGAAGCAGCCATGTCGCGAGTTATCAGTTACGTTCCCCGCTTGGCCATCTTCGCGGCCGGAATCGTGGCGGGGGTATTGACGAGTTCCCGGCGCGGGTATGGCGGGATCAGTCCGGCAGCGGAACAGGATTTGAAGCGCTCGCTGGCCGATCTGGAGAGCCGCCTGGAGGCGCATGAATCGGCCGACGTTGCGCGGTTCGCTCAGGTCGAGACGCGCTTGGACGAGCATGCCGTCAAGCTGGCGGATGTTCCCTCCACTGCGCAGATCGTGGCCGCCATGGAGCAACTGCTCTCGAAGACCATGACGTCTCTGGACGAGCGCCTCACCACGCAAGCGCATTCCATAGAAGCTCTGAACACCACGGTCGCGCAGACCGACGGCCTGCTGGAGCGGGTGCTGGAGTCGCTCGATTCTCTGCAGACCTACACGGACCCCGAGGAGTTGGCAGGGGATTCCGCGGCCCAGCGTCCAACCATGTAGGCCTCGGTCCATCGCTGTTCCCTATTCCGGGGGCCGGCGTCTATCTCAAAGATCGCAACTACTCGGATTTTCCCGAATATGAATCGGCGCAAGAACGCACTATTCTGGGGGTAGTAGGACGATCATATATGGATCTCGCGAAAGTGCTGGCCCATCTCCACGGGGAGTTGGACAGCTTGAACGCAGCGATAGCCACTCTCGAGCGGTTGCCGCAGAGACGCCGCAGACGGGGCCGGCCGCCCAGGCTGATCCCAACGCACGCGAGCCGCGCCATCGAGCTAACCGGCCAGCAGGTGACTAGAACGGAACGTCGTCATCCGTGATGCCCTGATTCAGGTCGTCCGGAGGCTCGGAGGCGGCGGCTTGAGGACGGGGAGCGGAGCGCGGCATGGAAACCGGTGGCGCGAAATCGCCGGCTGACGCAGCGGGCGCTCCGGCGGTGTCGCCGCGGCCGCCCAGGAGAATCAGGTCGTCGCAGACCACTTCGGTGAAGTACTTCTTCTGTCCATCCTTCTTGTCTTCGTAGCTGCGGCTTTGCAGGCGGCCTTCGAGATAGACCTGCTTGCCCTTCAGCAAATAGTTCGCCACGTTTTCGGATCGCCACAGAAGGATATTGTGCCAATCGGTTTCTTCCTTCCACTCGCCGGATTGCTGGTCCTTCCAGCGGCGGTTGGTAGCCAGGGTGAACGTGGAGCGGGCCACGCCACCGGGAGTGAACTTGGTCTCGGCGTCTTTGCCGAGATGCCCAAGCAGGATAACTTTGTTAACGCTTCGGGATGCCATATTACCCTGAACTGTAGCACACACGGGCGCTACCTCGTGAAGATGGTGGCGTTCACGTTCATGCCAGGGCGCAGAATCAGGTCTCCGGGGCTGTCGACCAGGATCTTCACGGGAATCCGCTGCACCACTTTGACGAAGTTTCCGGTGGCATTTTCGGGGGGCAGCAGGCTGAGACGGGAGCCGGTGGCGCCGGCGATGGAATCCACGCGGCCGCCCACGCTTCGGCCGTACATGTCCACCTGGATTTCGGCTCTCTGGCCGGGGTGCACGTCGGCGAGCTGGGTCTCCTTGAAATTGGCGGTCACCCAAATGTCATGCAGCGGGATGATGGTCATGAGTCCCTGACCGGGCTGAACGATCTGGCCGATTTCGACGCTCTTATGCGTGACCACGCCGTCCATGGGCGCGACGATGGTGGTGTAACTAAGCTGGAGCTCGGCCGCCTCGAGATTGGCGCGCGCCGCCTCGACCGCGGCGGCGGCGGTGCCGGCGTCGGCAGTGCGGATGTCGACCTGCTTGCGGTTGGCAACCGAGGTTGCTACCAGGGAGCGCGCCTGGCCGACCCGCGATTGAGCCGCGTCCACGGCCGCCTGGCGGATGGCGGCATCCTGTTGCGCCGAAGCCAGTTTCTCGCGGGACGCCTGCAATTCACTCTCGGCAACGCGCGCCGCGGCGACGTAGGCGTCGAACTGCAACTGGGAGATCTCGGCCTTGTCGACCAGCGGTTTCATGCGCGCGAGGTCCGCCTGCGCGCGGTCGTTGCTGGCCTGCTTGGTGCGCACGTTGGCCTCGGCAAAGGCGAGGTCCGACCCGGAAGACTGTTGTTGACCGAGGCGCGCACGCTCCAGTTCGGCCTGCGCGTCGGCGAGCTGCGCGGAGGCGCCCGATTCGCCGGATTCGGTGGTTTCATTGGTCCATGGCACCACCACCCGCGCGGAACGCAACTGGCTCTCGGCCTGCATCAGTGCAGCCTTGGCCAGATCCACGCGGGCCTGGAAATCCCGCGGATCGATGCGCACCAGCACTTGGCCGGTCTTCACGGGCTGGTTGTCGTTTACCAGCACGTCCAACACATTGCCGGCGATCTTGGGGGCAATGGCGGTGATGTGGCCATCCACCTGGGCGTCATCGGAAGATACCTGATAGCGAAAATGCAGGTAGCCCCAGAGGGCCGCGGCGGCAATCGCCAGCAGCACCACGAACAAGGCGAATTTGACCCGCCAGCCCTTGCGCGGCGCGGGCACCGAGTCGGGCGCGAGTTCCGGTTGGGGCAAATCTTCTAGCGCGTTTGGCATGTGGTCCTTACCCTTCCATTATTTCCATTTTCCAACAGAGATGGCATGTCACTCCACCACCAGGGGAGCGCGCGCCGGTTTCATCTTCTTCATGAGGAACATCAGCGGTACGATCAACAGAAACAGCATGGCCATCACCCAGAACGCATCGGCAAACGCCAGCATATTCGATTGCCTCAGCATGATTCCGTAGAGCAGACCCGGGGCCTGCGCGGCGGCGTCGGGGATAGTCGCCCCATGGGAGTGCAACAGTTGGGTGGCGCCCGCCAAGGCCTCGCGATAGACGGAGTCGTAAGGCGTCAGGTGCGAAACCAGCACCTGCTGGTGAAACTGCGCGCGCCGCGCCAGCAGGGTGGTGACGGTGGCGATGCCGGCGCTGCCACCCACGTTGCGCGCCAGGTTGAACAAGCCCGTGGCATAGCTGGTCCGCTCCTTGGGGATGAACGCGAATGCCACCACGCTGATTGGCACAAACAGAAACGCCAGGCCGAAGCTCTGCAGGATACGGCTCCACAAAGCTGTGCGGTAGTCGATTTCCAGGTTAAACCCGGCCATGACGAACAGGCCCAGCACGGAGGAGAGGACCCCGAACACCACCAGCCAGCGCGCCTGGAAACGGCGCAGCAGAAGACCCACAATGGGCAGGCAGACGACCACTATGACGCCGCCCGGTGAAAGCACCAGCCCGCTGAGCAGGGCGGTATACCCGAGCAGGGTCTGCAAAAATAGCGGCAGCAGGGCGGTGCTGCCGTACAGCACGAATCCCAGCACCAGCATCGAGACCGTGGAGAGCATGAAGTTGCGCTCTTTGAGTATGCGGAAGTCGATCACGGGATGTTCCTGCCGCAGCTCCCAAACCACCACCGCAATCAGACTGACGGCCATAATGGCGGCAAACGTCACGATGAAGTGGGATGCGAACCAATCCTCGCGCTGGCCTTCATCGAGCACCACCTCGAGCGAACCGAGCCCGGTAGCCAGCAGGCCCAGACCCATGTAATCGATCTTGAGGCCATCGCGGAAGCTCCGGCGCACCAGGTATGACGGGTCGAAAACCAGCGCCGCGGTGAGCAGCAGGGCCACCATCCCGATGGGGATGTTGATGAAGAAGATCCAGCGCCAACTGTAGTTGTCCGTGATCCAACCGCCCAGGGTGGGGCCGATGACGGGCGCCACCACCACTCCCATGCCGAAAATCGCCATGGCCATGCCCTGTTTTTCGCGCGGGAAGCTCTCCACCAGGATGGCCTGGGAGATGGGTTGCAGCGCGCCGCCGCCCAGCCCCTGCAAAACGCGGAAGACGATCAACAGGCCGAGCGAAGGCGCCAAGCCACACAGGAAAGAGCTCAAGGTGAACACCATCACGCAGATCATGTAGAACCGTTTGCGTCCGAACAGCATGGAGAACCAGCCGCCCATGGGCAGAATGATGGCGTTCGAGACCAGATACGAGGTCAGCACCCAGGTAGCTTCGTCGATGCCCGCGGAAAGATTGCCGGCGATATGGGGCAGGGACACGTTGACGACCGTGGTATCGAGCACCTCCATGAAGGTCGCCAGCATGACGGTCATGGCGACGATCCAGGGGTTGATGACGGGGCTTGGGCTCCTACTTGGCGTACACGGCCTCCATCTGGCCGACGGAGTGCGCCAGGTCGGCGCGGGACTGATTATAACGATAGAGGGCGGCGATCTGGTTGTCGCTGGCGCGGGCCAGCTCGTCCTGGGCGGTAATGACTTCGATGTTATTGGCTACGCCGGCCTGGAAGCGGTCGCGCGCCTGTCCGACTTCCTGTTTGGCGAGGTCCACGCCCAGGTTGGCGACATTCACTTCCGTGCGCGCGGATTGGAGTTGGGCGAGGGCCGTTTTGACCTCCAGGGCAATGCGATTGCGGAGCTCCTGCTCCTGCTGGCGAAGCTGGCGGATAGCCAGATCGGCCTTCGCGCGCTGGGCCTGAATCTGTCCCCCTGTAAACAGCGGAATGTCGATGCTGCCCTCGTATATGTAGACCGGAATGGCACTTGCGGGCGTGAGCCCCTGCTCGGACCAAAGGCCGTTGAGGGAGAACTTGGGAAGCCGGGCCGCGTCGGCGGTTTTCAGATCGAGTTCGGCGCGTCGTTCGCGGGTGAGGATCTCGCGCAACTCGGGGCGAGAGGCGTAGGCGCGGTCGAGGGTCTGATCCGTGGAAACCTCCGGGGTGTCGAAGAAGCTCACCTGGTCGGCGAGTTCAATCTTCCGGTTCGGCTCGATGTTGAGCAGGCGCGCGAGGCCGTACAGGGAGGTCTCGAGCTGGGTGCTGGCGACGATCAGCCTCTGCTTTTCGTTCTGGAGTTGTACATTGGCGCGCAGGGTGTCGATGCCGGTGCCGACGCCGTTCTTTTGCAGATCGGCGGCCTGGTCGTAGAGCGCCTGGGCGAGGTCCACGCGGGATTGCGCGGCCTGCACGTCGGCGGCGGCCCGCTGGCTGCCGAGGTATTGCGAAACCACCAGCAGAACGCTTTCTTCCCGCACGCCGACTTCCTGGGCGCGGACGGAATCCACGCCGATCTGGCTGGAGCGGTAGCGGCGCCACAGCGTCAGGTCGAAGACCGGCGCGGTGAAGCCGATGCCTCCCTGGGCCACATAAAAAGGTCCCACGTGCTGGGCGAAACCGGGGAAGCTCATTCCGATCATGGCCGCCAGGTTGAGGCGGTTGACGGTTTCGGTTGCCTTTCCTCCCACCTGCGGCAGAAGCGCGGAGCGGGCGAGGAGGCGATCCTGCTCGCTTTCGGAGACCCCCAGGTTGGCGAGAATCACCTGGGGATTCTGCTTCAACGCGAGGTTGACGGCATCCTTGAGGGTGAGTTTCACCGGGGCGGATTCCTGCGCGAATCCGCCGGATAGAGCAAGAAGGAACAGAATGCTCAGGTTGGTCGGTATCTTGGGCATGGTTTCTCTCTGTAGGATTGCATTTTGCGGTCCAAACGGGTGGCGTGTGGGCCGGGCATGCCCGGCCCCTACAGAGAGGGGCACGGCGCCGAAATATGGGCACACCCGCCTAAATATCGGCGTCAGACGGATTTTGGATTAATCCCCAGCTTGCGCATTTTGGCCTGCAGGGTGGTCCGCTTCATTCCCAGCTTAGCGGCGGCGCCGCGCTCGCCGCCCACGCGGCCGGAGCAATCGCGCAAGGCCCGAAGAATGGCTTCGCGCTCGGCGGCTTCGAGGGTGACGGCGCCGGGCGCCGATCCGGCGCGCTTCAGTTCCCGCACCGGCGCTTGCAGCACCGGACCGGGCGAGATAATCACCGCGCGCTCGATGAAATTCTGCAATTCCCGGATGTTGCCCGGCCAATGATAGCGCGCGAGCGCCTGCATCGACTGGGCCGGAATGGTCTCAATCCGCCGGTTCATGCGGCGCGCATACTGCTGGACGAAATAGCGCACCAGGAGGGGAATGTCGTCGGGCCGGTCGCGCAGCGGGGGCACGGTAATGGGAAACACGTTGAGGCGGTAGTAGAGATCGGCGCGGAAGAGGCGCTGCTCGACCATGGCGGCGAGGTCGCGGTTGGTGGCGGCTATCAAGCGCGCGTCGGTGCGGATGGTGCGAGAGCTGCCCAGCCGCTCGAATTCCCGCTCCTGCAAAACGCGCAGCAGCTTGGTTTGCAACTCGAGCGGGATTTCGCCTACCTCGTCCAGAAACATGGTGCCGCGGTGGGCCAGTTCGAAACGCCCGATGCGCTGCCCGATGGCGCCCGTGAAGGCGCCCTTCTCATGCCCGAACATCTCGCTTTCCAGCAGGCCGGTGGGGATGGCGGCGCAATTCAGGTTGACGAAGGTGCCCTGGCGCCGCGAGCTGAGGTCGTGGATGGCGCGCGCCACCAGTTCCTTGCCGGAGCCGGTTTCGCCGAAAATCAGGACCGTGGAATCGGTGGGCGCAACCGTCTCCACCTGCTTGAGGACGGCTTTCAGCGCGCGGCTCTGGCCGACGATCTCCTCGAACCGGTTATCGGTGCGGATCTCGTCTTCCAGGTAGACTTTTTCCTCCGCCAGTTGGGCATTCAGCTCCTCGATGCGCTGGTAGGAGAGGGCGTTGTCCAGAGCGATGGCAATCTGCCCGGCCACCTGGGAGTAGAATTGCAGGTCCCCGGGGGCAAAGAAGTTCTCCTGGCGCGAACCCAGGTTGAGGGTTCCCAGGGCCGCGCCGCGCGAGATCAGAGGTGTGCAACAGAGGGATTTCAGGCCTTCGCGCTGCAGAATGTCGCCGGTGGCCTTGAAGAGGGCGCGGGCTTCCTCAAGGTTGGCGAGGCGGCCTTCACGCGTGCGAAACACGCAGCCGGGCAGCGAATCGTCGAGCGGAACCACGGCATCCACCCGAATGGCGCCCACTCCATCCGGGAAGTCGAGCATTTGCAGGCGCAGCGCGCCAATTTCTGGGTCGTGGATCAGGAGGCTGGCGTAATCCAACCCGAAGGTGCGTCGCAATGACGCGGAGATGGCCTGGAAAAGTTGCTTGCTGGAGAGGCAGCTCACCACGGCGTTGTTGACTTCGAGCAGCGTCCGCAGGCGGTCCCGCTCGCGCGCCAACTGCTCTTCGTAAGCTCGGGCAGCCTCATGGTTCAGGGCGTTATCCACAGCCACGGCCACCTGGCGCGCGACGTGTTGCATGAACTCGATGTCTTCGGCCGAATAAGCGTTCTTCCGGAGGGAGCCGAAGTGGAGGCCGCCCAGGTCCCGCTGGGCGGTGAATAGCGGAAGAACGCAAAAGGACTGGATGCCGTTGGCCCGAAACACGTCCCGGAGGATCGGAAAACGCCGCTCTTCGTCCCCATCGGCGACGTAGTACGGTTGCCGGGTATTGAGCACCAAGCCAGTGGGGGCCTCGCCGGACGGGAGAGATTCAGTGGCCGGCCCGACTACCGGACGATCGGTTTCGAGGATGTGCAGACGAACCACCCCTTGCCTGGCGTCGAGCAGCGTCAGGCTGATGAAATCGAACGATACCAGGCGGTTCAGAAAACGGCTGAGATCGGCAAACAGGGTCGAGAGTTGGCGGTGTGCCGCAATGGACTCGGCCACCTCGAGCAAGGCTTCATAGCGAGCGCGGGTGGCGTCCGGCGGTGTCGGAGCTGGCGAGGGCATGGGAGCGTCGAGCCGGCTTTTCTTCAACCGTAGCACAACCCGGCTGGCCCGAGATTTCCTGAATCAGGGCCTGAATGAGCGGCGTAACCGCCAGCAGGCACACGCCTTGCCGGTGCATCTCCGCCAGCAGAGACTGGCCGTCCGGGTCCACGAAATCCACGTCGCGCAGGTCCACGACGGTGTTCCTGCCATGGGTGGTGGAGGCCGCGGTCCGCCAGCACTGCTGCAATTCCGCCACCCACAGGCCGGCCAGCTTGCCTTCCAGCTTGAGGCGAAGTTCATCGGCGCTGTCACGGAGCGTGATCTTCAACATGGGAAGCCCGCTGGAATATCAGGCACGATGGATGCCAGAACGGAGGAGACGCAGAAGTAACGGGATAGGAGGGGCGGCAAGTTGAAAGAAGCGGCGGTTGTGCCCAAATACCGGCGCAAAGGCACAAACACCGTGAATGACCCCTACAAGAATCGCAATTTCAGACGATCTGAATAGAGTAGGACCGCAAGGCCATATGCGCCGCTTCTTGTTCGCTCTGACGATCGTCCTGGGCACACCTGCCTGGGGGCTCGATCCCAAGGTGGCGATTACCCAATACGGACATGAAGTGTGGACCACCGCCGACGGTCTGCCGCACAACTCCATCCGCGCCATCGCGCAGACACCCGACGGGTACCTTTGGGTGGCCACATCCAGCGGTCTGGCGCGGTTCGATGGAGTTGGCTTTACCGTGTTCACTCCGGCAAACGCGCCGGGCCTCACGGATGACCGGCTCACGACGTTGGCAGCGGCGGGCGACGGATCGCTCTGGATCGGCACTGGTGCGGGGGTATTTCGGTATCGCGACGGCAAGTTCCAGCAGGTTGTGGCTTCCGAGTTGCCCGATCGCACCGTGCGTGCCCTGTACGCCGACTCGGCGGGGGTGGTGTGGATCGGGACCGAACTGGGGCTCTCCAAGTATGAAGGTGGAAAGATCGGCATTGTTTTCAGGGGCGGCAACCGGCAGTTGGGGGTGCATTGTCTTTTCGAGTATCCCGCGGGAACCATGTGGGTTGGCACGAACAGCGGTTTAAAGAAGATCGAGCACGGCACGATTACGTCCTATACGGTGAAGGATGGAATGCCCGGCAACCCGGTCTGGGCCCTTGCGGACGGTCCCGATGGGGAACTCTGGGTGGGCACGCGTCCGGGTGGCCTGAGCGCGCTGCGCAACGGGCATTTCCGGAATTACACCGAACGCGACGGCCTCACCCACAACGCTATCATCGCCCTCAAGAGAGATCGCGACGGCAACCTGTGGATCGGGAGTGATGGCGGAGGCGTGAATCGCTTCGCGAACGGCAAGTTCACGTCCTATCAGACGCGCGAGGGGCTTTCCAACCAGGTGATCCGGTGCATTTATGAGGGCCGCGAAGGCAGCTTGTGGCTGGGAACCGCCGGGGGCGGGCTGAACCAGCTCAAGGACTACCGGATCGTGGTGCGGTCGATGCGCGAAGATCTGCCCAGCGACATGATCCGTTCCATCTTCCAGGACGCCGGGGGAGATATCTGGTTGGGGACCGGCAACGGGCTGGCGAGAATCCCGGCAGTGGGCAAGCTG
>Ga0181521_10003182_pt1 | contig 19419 bp, 19 predicted proteins | sample PEATcosm2014_Bin_32_FD_119764 | JGI IMG/M metagenome (GOLD analysis project Ga0181521, IMG submission 119764) | Peatland microbial communities from MTU Mesocosm Facility, Houghton, MI, USA - PEATcosm2014_Bin02_60_metaG | ecosystem: Environmental > Terrestrial > Soil > Wetlands > Peat | place... | reverse complement strand
TTTAGCCGCCTGGCCTACGCCCAATCGAGCGATCGGTTTACTTCGCTCCAAACGCTGATCAGCACGATCGGCGCGACCCCCGACGCCAAATCGATCGAGGAATTACAGGGCCGGACCCAGGCCGAGCTGGCGATGTTGACCGACGAAGGCCTGAAACTTGCCGCACTCGCGCAGATCGCCGCGGCCGAGAGTGCCGCCAATGATCTCGTGCGACGGGAGCAGATTGTTGCGAATCACGGCGCGTTTGCAAGTCGCTTTCAGCCGACACCTCCGGCGCCGTGATGTTGTTCCAGACATTTTGGACCTGGCTCACGGCGCGCCTGTCAACGTACGTCAGCGCACACGTAGCCGCTACGGCGGCAGCAATTGAGCCCGCCGCGGTGACTGCCGGCGTCATCTACGTGATGCTGTGGGGCTACCTGCACATCCGCGGTCAGGTGGAGGAGCCCGTCATTACAGGCGCAGCGCGCTTGCTGACGCTTGTCGTGGTGTTCGGAGTCGGCCTAGACCTATGGGTCTATCACAGTCTGATCGTCGACACTTTCTTCACGGCCCCCGCAGATCTTGCGGCGGCCCTCGTCGGAGCGGCCGATCCGGTGACGATGATCGATTCGATCTGGGATCGCGGCGGTGCCGCGGCAGCCAGCCTGTGGGACAAGGGCGGAATGCTGTCCGGCGAAATGGGCTTCTACCTGGCGGCGCTGGCGGTGTACATCCTGGTGGGCCTCGTGTGCGTATACACGATGTTTTTGATGGCGTTGTCCCGCGTGGCACTCGCGGTGCTCCTGGCGGTCGGGCCGCTCTTCATCGTTCTGACACTGTTCAATGCGACGCGTAGGTTTTTTGACGCATGGCTGCACGAGCTCGCGAACTACGCGTTCGTGACGATCCTCACAATGCTAGTGGCCGCGCTGATGCTCGACCTTGTGGATGCCTATGCAGTGCAGACGGCAGATCGAGGCAGTGCGATTCTGACGGTCGACGCCCTCAATCTGGTTCTCGTCGCCGGGCTCGTCGCGCTCGTGATGCGCCAAATACTCCCGATTGCTGCTCGGCTCGCCGGGGGCGGGGCACTCTCTACGCTTGGTGGCCTTTCTGTGGTGCGCCAACGGCTGACCGGGACTGCGCGTTATGTCGCCGTCCAGGCGTTAAACGCCGCCGACAACGGCGGAACGGAGTTGCGCACCGCCGTATGGCGGCCGGCGTCAAACGGAAGCCGGGGAGGAGGCACATGAATCGCATAGCGGTGGCGACATGGATCCTACTGCTGTTTCTGTCCGGCTGCGCGGGACGGGAGCGGCTGCCGGAGTGCCGCGGGCCCTTCACGCCGATCAATCCGGTTGGTGAGGACCGCGCGCATGACTGACGAAGCGGAACAGTATTTTGCCGAGGCGGCTGGCTGGGAGTTCGATCGGACGTCCACGCTTGCCCGAGCGGCGCGGCGGGCCTGGGCGGTCGCAATCGTGGCAAGCGGAATCGCGGTGCTAGCGACCACAGCGATTTTGCTGTTGACGCCGCTCAAGCAGGTCGAGCCATTTGTTGTCCGCGTGGACTCGTCGACAGGCATCGTCGATGTCGTGCCCCGCTATGCCGGGACCGCGGAGCTCCCGGAGGTCGTCACCCGGCATCTAGTGACGCAGTACGTAGCGCAGCGCGAACGCTACATTCCAGCCATCGCAGAGGTTGATTACGAAGAGATCGGCGCCTACCACTCGGCGGCTATGAACCAAGCCTGGGCCCTCGCTTGGGCGCGGTCGAATCCAGACTCGCCGCTCAATCGCTATTCGGACGGGACCCACGTGCGCGCCCAGGTGCAATCGGTCTCCTTCTTGAAGCATGCCCGGGGCGGTCCTGATCTCCTGCAGGTGCGTTTTCTGTCCGCGGTCCAGCGCGGCAGCGGGGCCAGCGAGGAACTGCGGCACTTTGTTGCAACGCTACAGGTCGCCTTCGGGCCACCATCGACGGACGTGCGCCTCCGCGCACTCAATCCGCTCGGATTCAAGGTCTTGGAATATCGGCGGGAGCCCGAGGTTGTCGAAGCCACACCAGCAGCGGCTGCACCGGCCCCCGCGCACGGGGCATCCACGACGGGTGGCAGCCCATGATGATCTCGGCCGTAACCGGGCGCGGATCGCGATGCTGCGCGGCGCTGTGGCTAACAGTCGGACTACTAGTGGGACCAGCGCTATTTGCGGCGCCTGCGGACGACTCGCCGGATGCGCGCCTGCGGGTCGTCGACTTTCGCCCGAACCTCGTGCTGCCGTTGACTGGCTTTGTTGGCTACCACGTCCACTTTCAATTCGCGCCCGACGAGCGGTTTGTCAGTCTGGGCGCGGGTGACACCGCGAGCCTCGACATTGGCGCCGAGGCGAACCATCTTCTGTTGAAACCCAAACAGCCAACAGCCGGTACCAATCTCACGATTCTGACAAACCGCAGGGTCTATTTCATAGACTTTCGCGCTCTTGCGCGCCCGCCGCTGCCGGCCGAGGCGGTGTACTCGGTGTCATTTCGCTATCCAGAATCCGACCGAGCGCCCGCAGCCGGTGCAGCTGCGACCGCACTTGCAGTCGCACCGGTGGCCGTCAATCGCAACTACTGGTTCTGTGGCAGCCCGACGTTGCGGCCGGCGACGGCCGTCGACGACGGCGTGCAGATCCGTCTCACGTTCCCACCGCGTGCGGAACTGCCAGCAATCTACGCGAGAGCACCCGATGGCGCCGAGACGCTCGTCAATACACACGTCGAGAACGACACTATCGTCGTGCACCGGCTGGCGGAGCGGTTGATCCTGCGACGCGGTGGATTAGTCGGCTGTGTAGTCAACCGCGGCATTGATACTCTCGCGCGCCGTGCGACGAGCGGCACGGTGCGCGACACGGTCGAACGCACCACGCGGGAGAGCGCACCATGAGTCCGGAGGCAGCGGTGGCCGGGGAACGTACCGTCGCGCACGTGGCACAAACGCGCTCGCGCGCCGTGCGCATGCAGCGTCGACTTGCTCTCGCGGTCGTCAGTGCTATGGGCACGGCGATTCTGACCTGGTACTACCTTCACCTTGCTGAGGAGTCGCGAGTGAAGGCGTCGGCGGCGAATTCAGGCTCGAAGGCGGCCGCATCATCCGAGATGAAACTACCGATGCTGGATATCGCTACGCGAGCGGGGAGCACGCCCCTCCCGGGCGCAACACCGCTGGATGTCATCTTGAACCCGGATCGTTCGGAACGACCGACGGGGAAGGTCGATCCGTCAGCGTCCCAGGGACTGGCTGCGCTTCCGGACCGCGTCGGGCCGGGGCGTCCACCAATGAGAGAAGCGGCCTCTGCCAATGCTGCGTTTGCGCGACTGAGTTCGCCCGTGCTGGTACGCCCGACTAGCGCCGGCAGCGCCGCTTCTCAGGGCCTCATCGGTGTCACCGGCGATTCGGTCGACGGACGCGACCTCGAGCAACCGGTACCGGCATCCGACCATACAACAGCACGCGGCGCTCCGGCGGGCAGTCTCGGCGACGCGCTCGTGCCAACGGTCATGGCGCCCGGTCAGGCGGCGCTCGTGCCGACCCGCCGCTGGCTGCTTCCAAAAGGATCGTTCCTTGACTGTACGCTCGAGACGGCGATTGATTCGACGCTTCCCGGCATGACGAGCTGTGTCCTCGCCACCGACGTGTTCGGGGCCGACGGGCGGGTTGTGCTGATGGAGCGCGGGACCAAGCTGGTAGGAGAGACGCGTGGCGATGTGCGCGCTGGCCAGGCCCGAGTGGCGGTTCTCTGGTCGGAAGCGAGGACGCCGACCGGTGTTGTCGTCAGCCTCGCTTCGCCCGGAACAGACGCACTCGGGCGCGCCGGAGCTGCGGGCGCTGTAGACCTGCACTTCGGCCAGCGATTCGGGGCAGCCATACTTCTGTCGCTGATTGATGGTGCCGTCGACGCTGCGGTATCGCGCCAACAGGGCTCCGGCAGCGTGGTCTACAACGCGCAGGTTTCGCGGGATGTCGCTACCGAGGCGCTACGAAATACGATAAATATTCCGCCGACCGTGCATGTGGCGCCGGGAGCACGTATTCAGGTACTAGTGGCGCGGGACATCGACTTTCGCAGCGTCTACCGGCTCAATCAGAGTGCGGAGCGCTGACCCAGCGTGCGCCGACATCGCTTCGTCGCTCGAACATTACAGTCGGCCGCTCGCCAACCTCCTCGCTGATGCAAGCATCACCGAGCTTTGCCTGCAACGGCCGGGCGAAGTCTTGCTCGAGCGGGCTAACGGGTGGTCGTGCGAGCCGGCCGCATGGGCCACAGCCGCGTGGGCACGGCATTTCGCGCGTCTGGTCGCGACAGCGACCGAGCAACGCGTCAATGCCGATGCGCCGCTGCTTTCGGCCACGCTACCAACCGGCGAACGGGTCCAGATCGTGCTGCCTCCAGCGACCTGGCCGGACAGGGTCGCGATCGCGATTCGGCGGCCGAGTGGTCGCGACTGGTCACTTGATGAATTGAGCAACGGAGGCCTTTTTTCCGACTGCCGCGCTGCGACCAACGTTGCGACCGCAGAGCAGGAAATGCTCGGTCGGCATTTTTCGGCCGCTGACTGGCGTGCGTTCCTCTCGCTTGCGGTACGCCGGAAGCTCAATATTCTCGTATCCGGCGCCACCGGTTCTGGCAAGACGACGTTGACGAAGGCGCTAATCCGGGAGATTCCCGAGGACGAGCGCCTGATCAGCATCGAAGACGCTGCGGAACTTCGATTCGAAAGGCACGTCAACGTCGTCCGGCTCTTCTACTCGAAGGACGGTCAAGGGCTTGCGCGCGTGACGCCGAAGCAATTGCTTGAGGCGTCGCTACGGCTGCGGCCGGACCGGATCCTCTTGGCCGAGCTGCGCGGTGAGGAGGCATATTATTTTCTGCGCAATGTGAGTTCGGGTCACCCTGGATCGATCACAAGCGTTCACGCCGGCAGCGCGATGTTGGCGTTCGAGCAGCTTGCACTTCTGGTCAAGGAAAGTGCCGCCGGCCGGGAGATAGCGCTCGGGGACATACACCGGTTGCTGCGGCAGGTCGTCGACGTGGTCGTGCAGTGCGAGCGCTCGAGTGGCGGGCGGCGCGTGCAGGAAGTGTGGTGGCGAGACGCGGCTGGCGCCTGAAGCACAGCAGAACCCGTGACTGATGCGTACCCGCGCGCAGCCTGCGTCACGTGGCGCGGGACGTGGCGGCTACCCGACGCGCAAGCGGCGGCTCACGAATGGGTAGGTGCACGACCGCGGCCACGGCTGCAAGCCCCATATCGAGATTCCACATCCACTGATAGCTTCCCGTCAGCGTCAGGGCAACGCCGCCGAGCCAAGCGCCGAAAAAGGCCCCGGTCTGATGGGATAGAAGCGTGAGCCCGAAGAGCGTCGAAAGATGTCGAGCGCCGAACAGCTTGCCGACGAGCCCCGCTGTCAGCGGTACCGTCGCGAGCCAGGTGAGACCGAGAACGGCGGAGAAAACGTACAAAGTCGCCAGCGTCTTCGGCGCCAGCAGATAGACGGCGATCGCCGCCACGCGGGCGCTATACAGGCCGGCGAGCAGCAGCTTCATCCGGTAGCGACTGGCTGCCCAGCCGATGGCGATCGTGCCGACGACATTGGCAAGGCCAATGACGCCGATGGCGAGCCCGGCGGCGGAAGGAGCGAGCCCGCAGAGCGCAATTTCTCCTGGCAGATGGGTAACGAGAAACGCAATGTGGAAGCCGCAGGTGAAGAACCCGATGTGCAAGTACCAGTAGCTGCGATTGCCAATGGCCGGGCGGAGCAGGTCGATAATCGGCAGGTGCGGTTCCGGTTCGCCACCGGTCGAATGCGTTGCCCCGGCGCCGACCGCCGGACGTGCAATCAAGATGGTCAGCAGTGCCGACCCCGCTAGCATCCACATCGCGATCGGCCAGCCGGCAAAGGCCATGACCGCCTGCGTCAGCGGCGCGAAAATGAATTGCCCGAGCGATGCGCCGGCGTTGATCAGTGACGATGCCACGGCATGATGTGCCACCGGGAGGCGCCGCGAGACGGCGCCAATGAGGATTGCAAAGCTCGCGGCCCCCCCTCCGACCGCTGACACGATCCCAAGCGAGGCGAACAGTCCTCCGGCCGTGGCAACGAGCGGGGCCGAGGCAAGGCCGGCGGCGAGCAGAAGCGCTCCAAGCACGATGACCCGGTAGCTACCGATCCGGTCCGCTAGGGCGCCGAATACCGGCTGCGATGCGCCCCAGCAGAACTGGCCCACCGCGAGTACGAGACTGACGGTTGCAACCCCGAGCCCGGTTGCGGCGAGCGGCCGGACGAACAGGCCGAGCGACTGCCGGCTGCCGGTCGTGATCGCAATCAGCGCAGCGCTCGCGATGACCGCCGTCCACGGCATTCTTCCTGCGCTGTCGGTGGAGGCGCTCATTTCGGCGCGGCGGGCTGTTGCCCGCGCACAGCCGAAAGGACGGTCGGGGCCGGGCGGTCGGCGTGCGTGCGGAAGTTGACGGTCGTCCAAAGACCCTGAATCACCGCATCGCCCCCCTGTCCGCGCACCGACTCCGCTGAGGTTCCATGAGAATATGCGGCTCCGGGCTGCCGGGCCGTGTACGCATCGCTATCAGCGCGGACGGCAGCATCTGCTATCACGCAAATCAAAGATATCATCCCGGCCGGAGCGCGGTTGATGATCCCAAAGGCAGACACTGACCCATCAGCGTAGCGATCGTGCAAGACACCGCCATCCCGGCCGATGCGCGACAAGGGCTGTCGCCCGTGATCGTCGCTTGCGTGGGCGCCACCTGGCTGATCTGGGGGTCGACCTATCTGGCGATCCGGGTCGGGCTCGAAGGATTCACGCCGTTCTTTCTGATGGGCACGCGATTTGTGGTCGCGGGGGGTGCACTCTTCGCCTGGATGCGCTGGCGCGGTGCGGCGCTGCCGAGCCTGGTCGAGTGGCGCAACGCGCTTGTTCTTGGCACGTTGATGCTCGGTTGCGGAATGGGCGGCACGGCAGTCGCGGAACTCACGGTAGGTTCGGGACTGGTCGTCGCATTCACCGCCGTGACGCCGCTGCTGCTCGTCGTACTCAACCTCGCCTACCGCGTCTATCCGCGACGCGGCGAGGTCATCGGGGTTCTCGTTGGCTTTGCGGGCGTGGCCATGCTGACCCAGGGCGCGGGCTTCAAGGCCTCCGGCGCGGGCCTTGCCGCCATGATGATTGCCTGCTCGGGCTGGTCGCTCGGCAGCGTCCTCAGTCAGCGCGGGCTGCCGCTCGCCCGGGGGGCGATGGGTTATGCGAGCGAGATGCTCTGCGGCGGGGTCCTGCTGCTCGTGCTTGCGGCGCTGCGCGGCGAGCCGATCAGCCTGTCGGCCCTGCCGGCGGCATGGCTGGCCTGGGCGTACCTGACGACCTTCGGCTCGCTCGTGGCGTTCAATGCCTACATGGTGCTGCTGACTCGTGCCTCGCCAAGCATTGCCACGAGCTACACCTATGTGAATCCGGTCATTGCGATGCTGCTGGGCGTTGCGCTTGGCGGCGAACACATTGCCGCGTGGGAGTGGCTGTCAGCCGCCGTGATCCTGTGCGGCGTCATCACTCTGTTTGTCAGCCGTCGCTGAGCGGCTGCCACGGCGTAAGCTGTCGTCGGCTGGGTACGGGGACGGTCCATGCGCGTTGATTGGTACTTCGACTTCATCTCGCCGTTTGCGTACCTGCAGTTCGGGAGGCTCGCGGCGCTGCCGGGCCACGTCGACGTCCATTTCGAGCCGGTGCTGCTCGCCGGCATTCTGGGCCACTGGGGGCAGCTCGGACCCGCCGAGATCGGATCCAAGCGCCGCTTCAGTTACCGGCACGTCACCTGGCTTGCCGAGCAGGCCGGACTCCCGTTCCGCATGCCGAGCGGCCACCCGTTCAATTCACTGCCGCTGCTGCGCCTCGCCTGGCGGTTGGGTCCGTCGCAGGAGCTCATCGCGCGGCTGTTCCGGTTCGTCTGGGCCGATGGGCACATCCCGCAGGAGCGCGATGCGTGGCGCGCGCTGCTCGCCGAACTCGGTGCGCCGGACGAGCCCGAGACGGCGGAGGTCAAGGAGCGGCTGCGGCGGTCGACGGAGGCAGCGGTAGCGCGCGGCGTATTCGGCGTGCCGACCTCGATCGTCGGCGGGCAGCTTTTCTGGGGTAATGACGCCACGGACTTCCTGATCGCGTATTGCCGCAATCCCGAGATCCTCGCGAGCCCGGCGATGCGCCACGCCGACGCACTGCCCGTGGCTGCGACGCGCGCCGGTAAGCCGCCATAGCCCCTGCCCGCAACCGCCGGCCCGCGAACCGATTCCCGTGCACGTAATCCGCTCGACTGACTACAGGCGCATGCCCTGGAAGAACGGCGGTGGCGAAACGGCCGAGGTAGCAATATGGCCCGACGACGCCGCCCTCGATGCCTTCGACTGGCGGGTCAGCATGGCGCGAGTGGCGACCGACGGGCCTTTTTCGTCGTTCGCGGGAGTTGATCGGACACTCGCCGTCCTGACCGGCGGGGGATTGCGTCTGAGCGTCGCCGGGAGCCCGATCGTTGAACTGACGCCCTGCTCGTTGCCGCATCGGTTCCCGGGCGATGCGGCGACATCGGCCACGCTGATCGCAGGTGCCATCACCGACCTCAACGTCATGACCCGCCGCGGGCGATTCACGCATCGCGTGAGGCGCGTGGAAGTCGTCGCGCCGACCTCACTTCCGGTAGCGGCCTGGGCGACGCTGATCATCTGTGGTGAGGGGCGCGTGGCCGTCACGTCGGAATCCGCTTCCTGGCAGATCGGGCCGCTCGACACGCTGGTGTTGAAGCCATCCGACGCGCCCGTTTCCCTGACCGCTGAGCCGCAGGCATCGATCCTCGTCGTGGAGCTGCGGAAAAGCTGAATGCATGGCCGAACCGCCGCCGGCCGGTCGTCACCGCGAGCATCGGCTCCCTTGATATTCGTCGCGACCTCGCTCAAGGTCGGCGCGAGCGCACCGCTGCGCAAGGAGTAGCTCGATGAGTGGCCGAAGTGCTCCGCTGGTTGCCTGGCAGAGGCTGTGCCGACTGCCGGGCGGCAAGTGGCTGTTCTCACGGATCGTGTGCCGCAAAGCACCGTACTTTGCGAGCATCCGACCGCGATTCACGGAGCTGAGGCCTGGGCGCGCGGAAATCCGGATTCGCAAGCGCCACGCAGTACTCAATCACCTCGGCGGCGTGCATGCGATCGCGATGTGCAACATGGCGGAACTGGCGGGCGGATTGGTCACGGACGTCACGATTCCGGCGACGCACCGGTGGATCCCGAAGGGGATGAGCGTCGAGTACCTGCAGCAAGCCCGCACGGATTTGCGGGCTGTCGCCGAACTCGAGTTCCTGCCGTCGCTCGGCGATTCGGCCGAGATCCCGGTGACCGTGGATGTGTTCGATGCTGCCGGTGAAGCAGTGTGTCGCGCCGTGATTCGCATGTGGCTGTCGCGCAAGCCAGGCAAGCCAGGCAAGCTAGGCAAGCCAGGGAAGCCCGGGCGTTAGACGCGACGGAGCGGTCAGAGAGGCAGCTCCAGCGAACCCGCTTGCCGGGGCCGTCGCGCGTTCCAGCGTCGTGAACTCATGCAGCGCCGTCGCTAGCCGGCGCCACCTCGGCAACCGGCTCCTCGAGGTTCACCGCGCGATGCCGTGCAAGCCATGAGTAGACGGGCCAACATGCGCCAATCAGCAGGGCTGCCGTGAGCCCCGAGCGTGGGTCGTCGACGATCGCGCTGATCAGGAACAGTACGGATCCCACGAGGACCACGGCGGTCGTGACAGGAAAACCCAGCGCCCGGTACGGTCGGGACGCGCTAGGCTGTCGTCGCCGCAACACGAAGACGGCCGCGTAAGCCGATAGGTAGTTGAGCAGGAAGAGCACCGCCGCGAGCGCGATCAGCTGTTCGAAGCTGCCACTCAGGATCAGCAGCGCCGCGGTCAAGCTCGTGACGCCGAGTGCAACCCGCGGCGTGCCGCCGGCACTGACAAGCGTGGCCTTCTGCGTAAAAAAGCCGGCCCGGCCGATTGCAAACAGGACGCGCGGCGTCATCAGAAGAGTTGCATTGACGAGGCTGAGCACTGTCACCAGCGCAATCAGCGTCACCAGCACCGCGCCGCCGTGGGGCAGCACGACGCGCGCCGCGTCGGCGGCCGGCAGTTCCGAGGCCGCGAGCACCGGTAATGGCAGCACGCGTAGGAAAGCCAGGTTGATCACAAGGTAGAGACCCGCGACCAGAAGCGTCCCGCCAACGATCGCCCGCGGCAGCGTGCGCGCCGGGTGGGTGTTTTCTTCGGCAAAATAGATCGGCGCGTACCAGCCATCGAAACTGACAAGCACCGGGCGCAGCGCCGCTACGAGTGCGGCGAACATCGCCATCGAGAGCAGCGGCACGGAAGCAGCCGACATAGCCGGCGGCGGCGCGATCGTAGCCGCAGCTGGTGCAGCCAGCAAGCAGGCAACTATCAGGACCAGCATCATCAGCCCGACCGCGATGCTGATCAGGCCCGCGAGCGCGCGGCCGATTCTGAGGCCCATCCACTGCAGTCCCGTGAAGGCAGCAACGATCGCGACCGCGATGAGCTGCGGGTGAACAGTCGTCGCGGGCCACAGCACGCCGAGAAACGTGGTCGCGGTGATGGCTGCATAGGCGATCGAAGCCGCGCCGCAGACCCAATCGCTCCAGCCGACGACGAAGCCCGGTCCGTTGCCGAACGCCCGTCGCGCGTACACGTAGAACCCGCCGGCGGCCGGAAACATGGTGGCGAGTTCCGCGACCGCGACCGCGCCGAGCAGCGCATACAGCCCACCGAGGACCCAGAACAGCGCGATCAGCCGGGAATCCCCGAGCGCCGCCGCCACGGTGCCCGGAAGCCGCAGGATGCCGACGCCAACGGTGCCGCCGAAGGCCATCGCGAGGCCGAAGCCAAGCCCCAGAATCCGCAGCAGCGGTCGCGTGCGCGCCGTCTCGACCATCATTGCCGCTCCGGCTGCGCTCTGGGAAGCACTAGCATGCATGCCGGGGCAATGTCCGGCAAGCGCCACTATTACCGCGCAGCCCTGGATGCTGGAGCGGAACGCGACACGCTACGCGCTGTGCGCGCGGTAGTCCTCGAGCCAGGTGCCGGCACGACGCGCATCGGCCTCGTGAGCCGGCTCGCGCCAGGGTTCGGCCAGCGCATCGGCATACCAGGCCTGCATCGCCGGCAGCTCGAGCAGCCGTTTCGCGTAGGCGCTGGCAGCGGTGCCGAGCGTAAAGCCGTAGGTCTGCCAGCGGAACGCAACGGGGGCGTAGAACGCGTCGGCCGCGGTAAACGCATGGCCAGCCAGGAACGGACCGCCGAATGTCTCGAGCCCGCCGGTCCACAGCTCGTCAATCCGGGCGATGTCGCTTGCGACGCCCTGCGGAATACCCGCAAGCCGGATGCGCAGTCCGCAGCTCATCGAGCACAAATCGCGCAGAGCGCCAAAGCCGGAGTGCATCTCTGCCGCGGCGCTCCGGGCCCACGCGCGTGCAGCTGCCTCACGCGGCCACACCCCCGGGTGGCGCTCCGCGAGATATTCCGTGATCGCGAGCGAGTCCCAGACCACCGTCGCCCCGTCCCGGAGGCAGGGGACGCGGCCGTTCGGCGAGAATTGCCGGAACAGCGCCCAGTTGGAGCCGACCACAAGTTGGCGCAGGCGTTCGGTAAAGGATATGCCGAGCTCGCGCATCAGCACCCATGGCCGAAGCGACCAGGAAGAGTAGTTCTTGTTGGTGATGAACAGCTCGTACATCGGAGCGGACCAGCTGGCCGAGATCGAATCCTAGCACTGCGCAACGCGCCAACATGCCGCGGCGCACCCGCCGAACGGCCGATCCCGGGCCGGCAACCCGCATGCCGACCCTCAGACCACTGCGGCCAGCAGGTTGACGCCTGCCCGCCGAAACCGGCGCGCAAGCTCCGCCACTGCCGCGTGCTCCGGTCCCGGAGCGAGGGCGGCGGCATGCTCGGCTAGAAGCGCGAGCTCGGTTGCCCGGCCCAGCGTGAGCGCAAAGCGCCGTGCGCCCGCCTGCCGCTCCTCGGCGTCGCGGTCGGTCTTTAGCCAGGCGCGCGCCGCGGCCAGCGCCTCCTGCGCCGGGTCGGCGAGATCTCCGAGCCCCGCGAGTCGCGCGCTTTCGTACGCCGCCTGAACCCGCCGTTCGAGCGCCGCGACTCCGCGCGCCACATCGGCGCGCAGCAGCAGGTCGAGCGACAGCACGTTGGTTGTGCCTTCCCAGATCGGCAGGACCTGCGCATCGCGCAGCAGCACGGGAAGCCCCGTATCCTCGACATAGCCGGCGCCGCCGAACGCCTCGATTGCCTCGCTGACTGCGTGCACCGACTGCTTGCCCGTCGTGAGCTTCGCGAGTGGTGTCAGCAGCCGCAGCAGCGCCGCCTCATCCTCCGTTACAACGCCAGCCTCGGCCCGGCCCACGAGCTCGACCAGCATAAAGGTCAGCAGAAATGCCCCGGCGCACTCGGCCTCCACGTCCGCCAGCGTGTCGCGATGGAGCGGGAGTGCGGCGAGCGGCGCGCCGAAGGCGACCCGTCGGTTCGCGTAATCCGCAGCGAGGCGGTGCGCGTGGCGCATGAAGGAAGCTGCGCAGACGCTGTTCCAGGTGCGTGTGATCCGGAGCATCGGCTCGATCGCGCGCGTGCCGCCGTTGGTGTCCGCGACAAGCTCGGCCGGCGTGCCGTCGAGCAGCAGCTCCGCGGTCGGCACCTTGCGCGTGCCGAGCTTGTCCTTGAGGCGTTCGACCCTGATGCCGTCGAGACGGCCGGACGCATCGCGGCACTCGACGTAGAACATCGCCAGGCCATTGCCGCCCGGTCCGTTGCCGACCGGGCGCGCGAGCGTCAGGGCCATCTGCGAGGTGGCGGCGGACGTGAACCACTTCTTGCCGTACAGGCGCCAGCGCCCGTCCGGGCCAAGCTCGGCCGACGTCTGGGAGGATCCGACGTCGGATCCACCGCTCGACTCGGTCATCCACTGGCCGCTGGTCCAGAAGGTCGCCGGGTCGCGACTCGTGAGACGCGGAACCACGCGGCCGATCAGCCCGCGGTTGCCGGAATCAATCAGGGTCCGCGCCGCCCCGTCCGTCATCGCGAGCGGGCAGCTGTACACGTCAGTGACCGGATGGAACAGATAGACGAGCGCGAATTGCCGCAGGCGCGACCATTCGGCTTCACGACGCTCATACGGAACGGAGGTCAGCCCGTAGTGAACGGCGCGGCGCTCGGCCTCGCGCCACAGGGGCGTGAGCTCGATGGCATCCACGCGGTTGCCCCACGCATCCCAGTGGGTCAGGACCGGCTCACGGAGCCGATCGGCGTGCTGCAGTGAGGCCAGCGGGCCCGCCGCCTCGGCGCCGAGCTCGATGAGCTCGGGCTCGATGGCGACCAGCATCTCGCGCGGCAGCTTGCGGCGCAGGAATCCGACCAGCAGCCGATCGGACGTATAGAGGTTGTCTAGTACCGGCGGGCTTTGAACGAATGGCTCGATCACGGCGTCGCCGCGCGGTGCGTCAGCGGACGGCGTGGTAACCACCGGGGACGCCATCGGGCGACAGTACGATCTGCCACAGCTGGCAGTGGCGCGCGCGGAAGGAGGCGGCCGAAACCATCAGCCAGTAGTGCCACATCCGGTGGAAACGCTCGCCGTACCGGGATGCGATCGCCGGCCAACCGCGCTCGAAGTTGTCGGACCAGGCGAGCAGCGTCCGGTCGTAGTCGACGCCGAAGTCGTGCCAGTCCTCCACGACCCACAGGCCCTCGGCCGCCGTGTCGATCTGCGCCCGCGACGGGATCAGCGAGTTCGGGAAGATATAACGCTCGATCCATGGGTCGTTGGCCTTCTGCGTCACGCGGTTGCCTATGGTGTGCAGCAGGAACAGGCCGTTGGGCGCGAGCAGCTGCCGGACCTTGGCGAGATAGGTGCGGTGGTTGCGGGCGCCGACGTGCTCGAACATCCCGAGCGAGTAGATGCGGTCAAACTGCCCCCCGAGGCTGCGATAGTCGTCGAAGACGATCGTGACCGGCAGGTCCCGGCAGCGCTCGCGCGCCGCGGCGGCCTGGTTCTTCGAGACGGTGATGCCGGTGACCTCGACGCCGTAGCGGCGCGCTGCATGCTCGGCCGCACCGCCCCAGCCACAGCCTATGTCGAGTACCCGCATCCCGGGGCTGAGCCCGAGCTTGCGGCAGACGAGGTCGAGCTTCGCCTCCTGGGCGCTTGCCAGGTCGTTAGCCGTCTGCCAGTAGCCGCAGCTGTAGATCATGCGCGGATCGAGCATCCGCGTGTAGAGGTCATCGCCGACGTCGTAGTGATGTTCGCCGACCTTGAACGCGCGCCGGGGCGTCTGCAGGTTCACGAGGCGCGCCTTGAGTGCCAGCCAGGCTTCCCGGGTCGACGGCAGCCGCGCATCGATGGTCGCGCGCATCGCGCGCGTCATCAGCTCATCGACCCTCGGCGAGTCCCACCAGCCATCCATGTATGACTCGCCGACACCCAGCGAGCCGTCGGCCAGGATCCGGGTGAAAAGCCGCTCGTTGTGCACGGCGATGTCCCACGGGCGATTGCCGTTGATCTCAATATCGGCGCCGGCAAGCCAGTCGGCGACAAGCTCGCGGGCCGATGCGTGGCGGCGCCGGGCCGGAACCACCTCAGTGCGCGGATGCGGCAGCGCGGGAGTCGAATCGTGGGTGCGCAGTTCCATCGTTGAACCTTTGGCGAACGCGACGGAAATCCTAAAGTGCCGCTCGCCCGACGCAAAATCATAGCCGGGGGATACCGTCAGCGGAATCGGGGTTTTCCTTTGCGCGCCGCAGCAAACGACCGGCTACCGCGGCACGGGCCCCAATTGCCGGTCGAGCCGCGACCTCGAGAAGATGCCGCGCACGACGACCTCGCCCGGGTGCCTTCCGTCCTCGACGACCAGCAGGTGTGTGTCGGGGCGGGCACGAAACAGCGCGGCCACCTCGCCAGCCGTGGCGTCGCGCACCCAGCGGTACCGAAGGGGATGTGCGTCGTCAATCGTCGTCATGATGTCCTCGACGCGGACGTCGGTGTGCCGGTGCGCCTTGTCGCTGTGAAACGGATCCTGCAGGACCTGGAGGGGCCGCTCGCCCATGATGTCGTAGGAAGTGATGATTCCAACGACCTCGCCGTCGCGCACGACGAGCAGCAGCCGCACGCCGAACGCGATCATGTCCTGCAGCGCCGCATCGATCGGCCGGTCCAGCGTCACGACGTGCGGCACCTCGGTCGCAAGATCGGTCATCAGCGCGATGGCCGGCGCGGACGGTGCGAGCGACACCGTGGCGGGCGTTATCGGCGAGACGAGGCGCGCCCGCGATATCGGCGATCGGTAGACACTCGAGTCCGGCACGGCATCTCCTCTGCGTCGTCCGCGTGGTGACGCTGATGATCCTGGACCACCGTTGGGACGAGAGGCCCGCCCACAACGGATGGTCACCGTTCAATGCTTCGCGCCCGAGCGGCTCGCCGAAACGAAGTTTACGACCGACGCCACACGGTCGAGTTCCGAGGCCCGGAGCCCGTATTCCTGAGCTGCGCCGCGCGAGGGTCGCCGGGCCGCGTCCGAACAGCAGCTACCGGCGCCCGGTCCCGTTGCTGGCCGATCGCTTCGCCGACGCGCAGCGTCTCGCCGACCTCCAGCGCCCGAAAATGCCCGGCCGGGACCGACCGGCGCGCGAGCGCCGTCGCGAGCTCGATGACTGGATCGTCAAATCCTTCGTCTGTCAGCTGGAAACAACCGAAGTGCGTGGCAATACTGAGCTTGGCCTCGAGGTCGAGGTGCGCCCGGACCGCATCATCGGGGTCCATGTGCTGCTCCTGCATGAACCAGCGCGGCGCATAGGCGCCGATCGGCAGCAGCGCCACGTCCGGGCTTCCGAGACGCCGTGCAATTTCGGTGAAGTGGCCGCCGTAACCCGTGTCGCCGGCGAAGCACAACGTCCCGGCGCCGACGCGCACAACAAACCCGCCCCACAGCGTGCGATTTCGGCCGCGCAGCCCGCGCCCCGACCAGTGCTGCGCCGGCGTGAACGTAATCTCCGCGCCGCCGACCACCGTTCGCTGCCACCAGTCGAGTTCGATCACGTTGCCTACGCCGTGTGCGGTGAGGAACGCTGCGTTCCCGAGGCCAGTGACGACGCGCGGCGCGTGGGACTCGTACAGCCGACGCAGCGTCTCGAGGTCGAGGTGATCGTAATGGTTGTGGCTGACCAGCACGATGTCGACGGGTGGGAGTGCCTCGAAGGCGAGGCCGGGCGCCCGGACCCGCCGCGGCCCCGCCCACGGAACCGGGCTCACGCGCTCCGAATAGACCGGATCGGTGAGCACGTTGAGACCCGGGTACTGGATCAGGAACGTGATGTGATTGATGAAGGTGAGCGCCGCCTCGCCGGGCGCGAGCGCGCGGGCAATGTCGGGGTGCGCGCGGTTCTCGACCCAGGCGGGCCACAGTGCCGGCTTACGGGTTCGCTGCCAGCGCCAGAAGTCGGCGAAGCTCTTGCCCGCTCCCGCGCACTGGTTGCTGAACACCTCGCCGTCGAAATGATCCGAGCGCGGACCACGGTATCCGGGACCGCCGGTCATCGAGCGGCGGGTCGCGTAGATTCCCGCGAGGACGGCCGATACCGGCCGCAGCAACCGCTTCATGGAGGTCAGGGCTCACCGTTGCGTAATCGGGCCGCGATCATAGCGCGTCGGGGAACCGGCGTGCCGTCGCCCCGGGACGCGATGGGACAGCAGCGATGCCGCCGGCCGGACCGGCGGCACGCCTCACTTGCCGAGCGGCGGTATCGGGATCATTCCCGGGAACACGTACGCCTGCAGCAGCGCGATCAGGCCGATCGCCGCGGCTCCGGCGATCGAGTGCCAGAACACGGTCCGGAAGATGGGTCCGAGCGCATGCGTCCGTTCCTTCGGATCCTCGTAGCAAGCCGCGCAGGCAACCATGATCGACTGGGCGTCGATCATCTTGCCCATGACGCCGCCCGTGGAATTGGTCGCGGCGGTCAGGATCGGGTTCAGGTGCAGCTGCTCGGCCGTGATCCGCTGGAGGCTGCCAAACAGGGCGTTCGAGGCCGTGTCGGAGCCGGTCAGGAACACGCCGAGCCAGCCGAGATACGCCGCGAAGAACGGATACAGCACTCCCGCGCTGGTAAAGGCGAGGCCGAGCACCGCGTCGGTGCCCGCGTAGCGCGTCAGGTAGCCGAGTCCGAGCACCTGGCCGATGACGAGCACCGGGACCTTCATCCGTCGCAGCGTCTGGGTAACCGACTGCCGCCACGCCGCCGCGCTGAGGCGCAGCACCAGTCCCGACAGGATCGCCGCGGCGAACACGCCCGTGCCGGCAGCCGACAGCCAGTTGATCGTGAACCTCGCGGCCTCGGGCTTGGCGTTGGCTGCAACCACCGGCGGCATCCGCTGCACGAGGTTGTGCAGTGCCGGCATGTCCCACGCGGGCAGCGACAGCGTGCCCTTGAACGGCGAGCCCAGCAGTGTCGTCGAGAACGTGACGCCGGAGAACAGGTTGTTGAGGTACTTCTTGAACTCCGGTATCCCCCAGAGTGCGCAGCAAAGGATCAGGATCAGCCATGGCAACCACGCATAGAGTGTTTGCCCCGCGCTGTAGGAATACTTCCAGTCACTGCGATCGCTGGTCGCGGTCGCGGTGCTCTTGCCGGTGCTGGCGAGGGCCTCGCGCTCCGATTTCAGCAGGAAACGCGTCTTGGGATGCCAGACAAAGCGCAGGAAGAGCGCCGTGCAGATCACCGAGAAGACTCCGGCGAGGACGTCGGTCATCAGGTGGAACTCGCTCGAACTGGAGGCGAGGAACTGCATCAGCGCGAACGAGACTCCGGCGCACACCGCAGCCGGCCACACCTCGAACACTTCCTTCCACGTTCCGCCTTCCATCTTGACGAACGTCGCGACCAGCCAGAACGGAACGAGGACGGAGACGAATGGCAGCTGGCGACCGGCCATCGCGGATAGCGTGACCTGATCTAGACCGCTGACCGAGGCGAGCGTCACGATCGGCGTGCCAATCGCCCCCCATGCCACTGGGGCCGTGTTGGCGAGCAGGTTCAGCACCGCGGACTGGAACGGCTTGAACCCGAGCCCGACCATGACCGCTCCGGCGATGGCCACCGGTGTGCCGAAGCCGGAAGTGCCCTCGATGATCGCGCCGAACGAGAATGCGATCAGTACGCACTGCAGGCGCCGGTCGAACGAGATGTGAACGATCGATTCCTTGACGATCTCGAACCGGCCGGTTACGACCGTCATCGTGTACAGGAACATCGCCGCCACGACGATCCAGATGATCCCGAGGAACCCGGACAGCGAGCCGAGCGCAAAGGCCGAGACGGCCGACACGAGCGGCATTCCGAAGACCAGGCAGGAGACCAGGAACGCGGCGATCACGCCATAGAAGACCGCATAGGGTGCGGCGATGCCGAGGCGTCGCATGCCAGTCGAATCGCGGTGCGGATGGAGAGCGATGAAGTAGAGCAGCACGAGGATCGGCACTGCGGCCAGGACGGTTGACAGCACGGCATTCCCTACCGGGTCATAGCTCTGCTGATACATGGGCTCCCCCGTCAGTTTTAGGTGTCTTGCCCGATCGGTCGCGGCGGCTCGGCTGTGCCCAGAACGACTTTGTCACGCGGGTGCGGCTGCCTGCAAGGATGACCACGGCTGGAGATGGCGTCGGAGCCAGCACGCGCCATTCGACGGCGGGTTCCGGCCGGACGGCGGTGCTGCAATGCCGCAGAACGGCGCAGTCACGACTCGCGCGACGGCGCCGCGGCCGGCAGTTCGGCACTTGCCAGACGCGCCCGCCGCTACACTGGGGCAGCGTCCAGGCGAGCGGACGACTGGCCGTGCGCCGCGGCCGCACTTCTCAGGAGATTCCATGCCACCAGATACTGCCCGCGCGCCGATTCGTGCGCTGGCGCTCAAGGACGGGTTCGGCGACAGCGGCGCGAGCTACCTCGGCGCCGAGATCAGCGCGGCGGGCGCGCTCGTGATCTCCGCCGCCGACACCGCCCCGCTGTGCGAGGCCATGCGGGGAGACCTCGATGCAGAGAGCTGGGTGACGATCGCACCGGCGTGGAAGGACGAGCTGCTGCTGCGGCTGCTGGCCGAACGGTTTTCCGCCCTGCACGAACTCGTCCGCTACCTCGAGGAGCGCGACATTCCGATCGCCGTTCGCACAGCCTAGCAGGCTGTTGAAAAACGCTGCATTTGATGCACAGTAAGGCATCGGCGTTGCACGAGGCGATACAGATGCGCGGTACCGATGTTCAGCAAGGTGGGCTCTTCAGCTACGTGTCGCTGGA
>Ga0181521_10003180_pt1 | contig 19427 bp, 17 predicted proteins | sample PEATcosm2014_Bin_32_FD_119764 | JGI IMG/M metagenome (GOLD analysis project Ga0181521, IMG submission 119764) | Peatland microbial communities from MTU Mesocosm Facility, Houghton, MI, USA - PEATcosm2014_Bin02_60_metaG | ecosystem: Environmental > Terrestrial > Soil > Wetlands > Peat | place... | reverse complement strand
GGCGCAATATAATCTGGTGATCGCCTACTACCGGGAAGGAAATACCGACACCGCTCTTTCCAAAGCCGACGATTTTTTTGCCGCCTACCCGGAAGGCCCGCAGGACCCGATGCATCCTATAACGGTACAGTTTCATTCCCGGGATTTTGCCAATTTAGCCCTGACCATCGCGACCGAGGCCAATCGGTCCCAGGACGTGGACTATTGGCGGCAAAAGGGCGGTGTAGTCCTGGGCAACTTCTACGTCATCGCACTTCACCCCTCCAACCCCCAGTAGGTGGCCTGCGTTTCAGCCCGGCGCCTTGGGCGAAGAGGCGGATCAGTCTCTATAATGAAGAGCCCCGCAGCCGCGGGGATCCTTAACGATGCTGCTGCCCGATTACAAACAATTCTCCCGACTGGCCCGCAAAGCCACGCTCGTGCCGGTGGTGAAGTCGGTCAGCGCCGACCTGCTCACTCCAGTTTCCGCCTTTCTCGCCATCGCCGAGAAAGAGCCGCACGCGTTCCTGCTGGAGTCGGTCGAGCGCGGCGAGCAGATCGGGCGCTACACCTTTCTGGGCGCTCGCCCGTATATGCGGCTGAAGGCGCGGGAGGGGAAAGTTGAGATTGAGCGCGGCCGCCGCCGGGAATCTTTGCGGGAGAACGTTTTTCAGGCAGGGAGGCGGCTGCTGCGGGAGCATCGGCCGGCCCATGTCCCCGGATTGCCTCCGTTCACCGCGGGCGCAGTCGGATATTTCGCTTACGACGTGGTTCGCCAGCTGGAGAGAATCGGCGACCACGCCAAAGATGATCTCTCGCTGCCCGACGCCGAGCTGATGTTCTTTGACCGCCTGCTGGCCTTTGATCACCTGCGCCACCAGATCCACATCGTAGCGGCGGCCGACGTGACCCGCGAAACTCCACGCCGCGCCTATGACCGCGCCCTGGGTGACATCGCCGTGCTGGAGCGGAAGCTGGCGCGAGGACTGAGCGCGGGCTTCTGGCGCAACTCGGCCCAAAGGAGATTACGGACGGCGGGAAAACTCAAAGTTCACGCCCGCACGCGGCGCGAGGATTTTCTGCGCGGTGTGGAGCGTTGCAAGGAATACATTGCCGCGGGCGACATTTTTCAGGTCGTCCTCTCGCAGCGGCTCGATTTCACTCCTGGGGTTGCGCCTTTTGATTTATACCGCGCGCTGCGCCAGGTGAATCCCTCGCCCTATCTCTATTTCCTGCGCATGGGCGACACGCACATTCTCGGTTCTTCTCCCGAGATGCTGGTGCGGGTAACCGGACGCAGACTGGAATACCGGCCGATCGCGGGCACGCATCCGCGCGGGCAGGACGAAGCCGAAGACCTGCATCTGGAACAGCAGATGCGCAGCGACGAAAAAGAGCAGGCCGAGCACGTGATGCTGGTGGACCTCGGCCGCAACGATCTCGGGCGCGTCAGCGAGTACGGCTCGGTCAAGGTGAAAGATCTGATGTACGTAGAGCGCTATTCCCACGTCATGCATTTGGTCTCGGCGCTGGAAGGCACGCTGCGCCCCGATCTCGACGCGCTCGACGCCTTTGCCGCATGCTTTCCCGCCGGAACGCTCAGCGGCGCGCCCAAAGTGCGCGCCATGCAGATCATCGAGGAACTCGAACCCACGCGCCGCGGCATCTACGGCGGATCGGTGCTGTACGCGGATTTCGCCGGTAATCTCGATTCCTGCATCGGCATCCGCACCCTGCTCATGCAAGGGAAGAAGGCGTATCTGCAGGCGGGAGCCGGCATCGTAGCGGACTCCGACCCTGCGCGTGAGTTTGAAGAGTCGATGAATAAAGCCCAGGCGGTGCTGCGGGCCGTAGAAATGGCGAGGGGCAGGGGGCAGTGATCAGTGATCAGTGGTCAGTGATCAGGGGCCAGGGCCCGAGTTATCTTCGGGGCGATAGAGATCGCAGCAGGCCATTCACAACCTTGCCAATTTCTGCGGTGCGTTCCAGCAGACCGGTCGAAGCTCCCGCCTCAACATAGCCCAGACCCTGCGCTATGAGAATCTGCGTCTCGACCTCCATCAACGAGCCGAGCGCGTGGCCGAGAAACTGCTTGAACTCGCCTGTGGACAGCCTGGCATGGCCTTCCGCAATATTGCTGGGGACCGAAACTGCGGCACGCCTTAATTGCGAAACCAATCCGTACATTTCCGTCTTGGGAAAGGTCTGCGTACAGCGGTAAACCTCAAGCACCAAATCAAGCGACTTCTGCCACGCAACCAGATCGCGATACGATCGCACTCTCATCGAAACACAGTTCATGCATGCGACTATTCCTCATCGTCCTGAGCGGAGCTGTGACGAACGTCACGTGAACTCTGTGGATTTCCCGATAAAGGAACTGGCAGCGAACTGGCCCCTGTTCACTGACCCCTGACCTCTGGCCCCTGGCCCCTGAGAAAGTTCTCCACCAGCTTTTTCCCCGCGTCCGTCAGCACGCTCTCGGGATGGAACTGCACGCCCTCGACGGCGCACTGCCGGTGGCGCAGGCCCATGATGGTGCGGTCGCCGTCTTTTTCCGTGGTCCAGGCGCTGATTTCCAGTTCCGCGGGCAGACTCTTCTCTTCGACGATGAGCGAGTGGTAACGCGTGGCCGTCATCGGCATGGGCAGGCCCTGGAAGATCGTCTTGTTGTCGTGCATGACCGAACTGGTCTTGCCGTGCATGAGATGAGTGGCGCGCACGACTTTGCCGCCAAAGGCCTCGCCGATCGCCTGATGTCCCAGGCAGACGCCGAGCACCGGAACTTTTCCGGCAACGCGCCGGATCAGTTCAATGCTGATGCCCGCCTCGCTCGGTGTGCAGGGCCCGGGAGAAATCACAATCCGCTCCGGCCGCATCTTCACGACTTCGTCCACCGTTACTTGATCGTTGCGCCGGACCTCAACCTCCGCACCCAGTTCGCCCAGGTACTGCACCAGGTTGTAGGTGAACGAATCGTAATTATCGAGGACCAGAATCAAGCGAGCAGGGCTCCTGGAATCAGATTACACCAGGGAGCAGTGGTCAGTGATCAGTGTTCAGTGGTCAGTTAAAAACCGACCCCGAATCAGCGGTGTTTCCTGACCACTGACCACTGACCACTGGATTCTCATTACCAAGGTCATGTTTCGCAGGCTGCCGACGGCGCGCTACATTAGCCCCATGGCTACCGGACCCGGACGCGCAAAATACCGCTGTTCGCAGTGCGAGAAACCCGAAGACGCCTGTGAGTGCGAGAAGTACTGCTGCCTCTGCCAGGGAGCGGTGGACGTCCGCATCTGCGCCGACGGCCTGATGTACTGCCAGCCCTGCCGCGCGGCCTGCGATTACAAGACCTCCGACTAAAATCCGGCGCGGGCGTCCCAGTTCCGCCACCCCAGTTTCGCCATTCTCTTCTGTCCGTTCACCGTCAGACACGCTCCGATTCCCGGCTGTGCCCCTGACGCTCGTGCGCGCATCTAAATGAACGTGGGGATTCATCAATGTGATCCTTCGCCGCACCGAATGTGCGGCGTTACAGCTCCGCTGCCTGCCCTCGATTCGCGTTTGGCAGGGCGCCGGTTTTTGAGGGAGAATAAGTAGCCTTTGCTTTGAACCCCCTTTTTGCTCATTTCTTGAGGAGATCTGATGGCTACAACGATGCACGTCAGCGACGTGGCCGAGTTGCTGAACGAAGGCAGAACCCACTTCAACCTCTCCCCGGCGGCGCTGGTGGAGCACTCGGTCCGGCGCCATGAAGCGCAGTTGGTGGCGAACGGCGCGATCGTTGGTTACACCAATCGAACCGGCCGTTCCCCCAAGGACAAGTTCGTGGTCAAAGACGAGATGACCGCTCCCACCGTCGCCTGGGGCGCGGTCAACGCGCCCTTCGAGCCGGAGAAGTTTGACGCTCTCTACGCCCGGGTGATGGAGCACCTGGTGGGGCGGGAACTCTTCGTGCAGGACCTGTTCTGCGGCGCCGATCCGGTGTACCGGCTGCCGGTGCGCATCGTCAACGAATACGCCTGGCACAACCTGTTCGTGCGGCAGTTATTTCTGCGCCCCACGGCGGAGGAACTGAAGACCCACCGTCCGGAATTCACCGTTATCTCGGCGCCGGAGTTCAAAGCCGATCCGCGGCGGGACGGGGTGAATTCCGAAGTCTTCATCCTGCTGAATTTCACCCGCCGCACGGTGCTGATCGGGGGAACGTCGTATGCCGGCGAGATGAAGAAATCCATTTTCAGCGTTATGAACTTTTTGCTGCCGCCGCGCAACGTCTTCCCCATGCATTGTTCGGCCAACGTGGGACGTGACGGCGTGAGCGCGCTGTTTTTCGGGCTTTCGGGAACGGGCAAGACCACGCTCTCGGCCGATCCCTCGCGCGATCTGGTGGGTGACGACGAGCATGGCTGGAGCGCCGATGGCGTTTTCAATTTCGAGGGCGGATGCTACGCCAAGTGCATCAAGCTTTCGCGCAAGAACGAGCCGCAGATCTGGAACGCGCTGCGCTTCGGCTGCGTGCTGGAAAATGTGGCGCTCGACGCCAACTCGCGCATTCCCGATTACAACGACGACAGCAAGACCGAGAACACGCGCGCCGCTTACCCGGTGGATTTCATGGACAACGCCGTGATTCCGGGCGTGGCCGGGCATCCGAAAAATGTCGTGTTCCTCACCGCCGATGCTTTTGGCGTTCTGCCCCCGATCTCGCGCCTGACGCCGGAGCAGGCCATGTATCACTTTCTCTCCGGTTATACGGCGAAGGTGGCGGGGACCGAAGCCGGAGTGAAAGAACCTTCGGCGACGTTCTCGACCTGTTTCGGATCGCCGTTCTTGCCGCTGCCGCCCAAGGTTTATGCCGAAATGCTCGGGCGCCGGCTGCGCGAGCACAACGCGCAATGCTGGCTGGTTAACACCGGCTGGCAGGGCGGGCCCTACGGCGTGGGCCGGCGCATGGAGATTCCTCTCACCCGAGCCATGGTGGATGCGGCCGTCGAGGGCGAACTGACGAAAGAGGAATGCGAGATCGAGCCAACGTTCGGGTTCAGCATTCCGAAAGCGTGTCACGGCGTGCCGCCGCAGGTGCTGAACCCGCGTAATGCGTGGCCGGATAAAGCTGCGTACGACCAGGCCGCCGAAGAGCTGCGACGCCGCTTCGCGAAGAATTTCGAGCAGTTCGACGCGCCGCCGGAAGTCAGGGCAGCGGGCCCGAAGGCAGGGTCAGGGGCTAGAGGTCATTGATCAGTTGTCAGTGGTCAGTGGGTCGGACTGGTTCACAAATGGGTTTGGGCAGGGCACGACTTCAGCCGTGCCGCTCAGGCCCACAGAAGACGCGGGCTTTAGCCCCTGAGGGAGTTCCGCAGTTGGCTTGTGGTCATCAGGGGATGGCCTTCCTCGAGTTATTCAGAGTGCTGGGAGGGGATGCACAGCAGATGGTGCAATTCCTTCTAATAGGCTGATTCCTCAGCCGCTTAGGCGGGGTCGACCCTGTGACAAAAATTCCCCGTAAACCATTGAAATCAAGCGACTTAATTCCTGAAGTTAAACCGATTTAACTCGCCGCCAGAGCGCTCGCGAACGCACCCCATCCCAACCCTCAGACCGAACCCTTCCACCGCGCCAGCGGGCAGCAGAATCGCCGCGCCGGGCAGTCCACGAGGCGGGCTGCTCCTCGAGTCGAACCGAAATGGCGCCTGCTACCAGGCGACTATCGAAGACCCCCGCTACAACGTGACCTCCATCTGCAACGCTTCGATCATTTCGTTGAGCGCGCTTAGCGCCGAGTCACGCTTCTGCTGCCAGTCGGCAATGTCCCGCTGCAGCGACTGCACGCGATCCTCCTGCTCGTTCAGCTCGCGGACATAGCGTTCGAGCAGCGCTTTTTCTTCCGCGCTCCCTTTGAGCGCCTTCATGTTCTCGCGGACACGTTGCTGATCGTTGCCAATCGCGGTCACCTGCGCCTTGCGATCGGCAATGATGCCGTTCATCAGGGAGATGTTGTTCTTCTGTGACGCGATGTTGCGCAACGCTTTTTCCACCTCCGCATTGATCATTTTCTGATCAAAGAAGAACTTGATGTCGTTGTCGGTCACGTTGCTGATCTGGTAGCGATTTGTGATGGGGCGATATTCCTTGACTAGCAGCGTCGCCGTCTTCTTGGGTTCGACCACGATACGAAAGCGGTGGAAGGAAGCGGAACTCTCCGCCGGAGTTTCGCCGTCGGTGAGCTTCCATCCCGAACGCGCCGGGTGCTCGATCACAACGACACGGGACTCAGTGTCGCGGTTGCGGATGGTGTAACTGTTCTCCTGCCGCTCCTCCGTGCTTTGCGTCATTGCCCCGTGCGCAATTACGATCCTGGTAACGCGCTGGTTCTCGGTTTTCTGCTTGGAATCGACCAGCACGCCCAGGTCGGCAGCATAGGAGAGCAACCGCTTCTCGCCCGGCTTGAGGGCGTCCAGCAGGCCTTCACCGGCAAAGGCGTCGCCCTCGAGCACGTTGAAGCTGCCGCCGTCAAGCGTCAGGTTGCTGGTGTTATCCACCCAGAGGGCGCGCAGGACGGAACTCTCCGAAGGATTCCAGACCGAGACCTTCTCGGCATCGATGCGCGACTGCAGAATCGGCACCGGCGCCGACTGATTCTTGCGGATGGTGACGCGGTCTTTGAGTTTGTATTCGAACAAGTCGCCGAGTTCCTGGGATTGGCCGACCGTTGTGCCTTCTTCGAGGGATTCGGCTACTTCCGTGGCATCGGGGCGACCGACCCATGTCTTATAGGCCCCGCCACCGACACCTTCGCCAGCGCCTGGGCCGAGGCCCGCGCCCTTGCCCGAGCCGCCGCCCGCTCCTGAGATTCTAGTGGCTTTCGACGCCATGCCCATCTGTTCGTACATTGTGAGGCCAGCATTCGGGCGCATCCGGAGAGCGCTAGAAGCCCCAATGTCCTTCGAGGAGGGGGGCGGAGGCGGTGGTGGTGGCGGCGGCGCGTTTTCCGCCACCGTCTCGATCGTCGCCTCATGCGTCTGCGGCGTAAGCATGGCGTTCTCCGGCAGCGGAACCACCGGCCGCCGCGTGTAGTACGGCTGCGAGAGTTCCTGCACAAACGATTGCGGCGCGCCCGCGACCAGCGACAATTCGACGTTCTTCCAGTCTTCGCCGACCGTGTTGTCGACGATGGCCCAACCCTGCAGCAGCGGTTTGCCCTCGTTTGGGATCACGATGCGGTAGGTGCTTCTCCAGACCGGAACCTCGCTGATGTAGCTGACCAATAGATCGCGTTCGCCGTTGCCGGCGGTGGAGATGGTCATGCGGCGGACGTCCTGATCGCGGGTGGAAGCGACCAGCCCGAGATACTTGCCGACTTCTTCGTTCACGTCTTTTTCCGTGACGCGAACGCTGGTCGAGGGCGTCAGATCGAAGACGCGCACTTCGCCAGTGTCACTCACGATGGAGATCTGTGTCCGGGCAACTTTGCGGCTGGGCGTCGCGTCGTCGCTCTCGTCGCCCTTCGCCTCGTCGCCTCTTCCCGGCAGTTCCCGCTCTTCAATGCTCAGCAGGCGGCAAGACGCCGACACCGAGCCGCTGCGGATTTCCACGCGCGCGCCGCGGAGCGCGTCGAGGAATTGGGCGGTGGTCGGATTCTCCCCAACGGGCAGGCGCAGCGAGCCCAGCCGGTGCTCCAGCGGCGCGGTTGAGTTGTAGCTGACGCCGGTGATGCGTCCCTTGCCCAGATCGAGAACGGTCAGGGACTTCAGTACATCGTTCAGTTGAGCGGTGGTGAAATCCACATTGACGTCCTGGCTGCCGCGAACATGTCCTGCGTGCTCAAAGTAGCCGACGCCGTTCTTGTAGAGAATTACACGGGTCACCGGCAGGCGGGCGGCCGATTCAGCCGGAACTGCCGCCGCTGGGGAGGCTTGGCTAAGGGACGTTTGGCCAAAAGAGAATTGGCTGAATGAAAGCGAGCTTACCGCCAGGCACAATGCTGCCGTCTTCAGGAAACGCATGGCTCCTCCGTCGGTGAGAGTCTCCCCTCCGGCGGAGAACGAACGGCATAGCGGTTCCTGCGCCACGAAGCGAAGCTCTACCAATGCTCAGACACCTCAACCGAGGTATCTGGAACGGTGGATGCGCTTCGTGCTTCCTAAGATGGCCGGGTTCGACCGGGCGGTAGTGTCCTGATTTGAGCGCACTACGCCCGCTTGAGCAGGCGTGTGATCCAGATCAGGAACACTGCCCCGAAGATGGCGACGATAATGGTGCCGATGAAGCCGCCAGCGTGGATACCGAGCACGCCTACCAACCATCCGCCGACCACCGCGCCGATAATGCCCAACACAATATCCATGACTACGCCGTAGCCGCCGCCTTTCATGATCCTTCCGGCAGCCCATCCCGCGATCAAGCCGACGACCATCCACCAAATCAGGTTCATAACCATGAGGCGTCCTCCAAGTGTCCTATTGTAGGTGCGACAGTTGTAGGTGCGCCAGAGCGGTGTGGGGTTGCCGTGAATCAGGGGTCAGGGGCCAGGGGTCAGAGGGAAGGCGTCGGTGGATGGGATCAGCGTGAAGGCGGACGCCTGACGATCATGTGAGCGACTAACGACTAGCGACCAACGACTAACGACTGATGATGATCTCTGACAGGTGATGATCTGACGACTGCCCCTGACCCCTGACCCCTGTGTTTAAATCAAACTATGTTCGCGCGCAAGATCGGCGTTGTGTATGAGAAAAACGGAAGGATGGTCCCCTGCCCGCTGAAATGGCTCGACAGTTTCTCGATGCGCAACTTCACCAACTCCAGCATCTTTGATGACACGCTGCCAATTTCCGACGGCCAGATGGAGGTCGGGTCAAGTGTTCCTCTCGATCAACTCCGGGAAGCGATGGAGGACTGGTTCCGGCGCAAGGGATACCTGCCCAAAGAGTCGAAGTTGTCACTAGCGGAGAACTGAAAGCCGTTTCACACTCTGAGGGAGTCCGCTGCTTTTCAGGGACCCTGGGAGCAGGCCGCGCACGAAGTGGGGGAAATCAAGCACACACGCCCCACGCGCTCGGGGTTCTGACGCAGCGCCGAGAGCGGTGATTCTGGTGCTGGAGGGAGAGCCTTAAGTTTTCAGAGATTTGCAGGGACTCGCAAATTGGCAAGCAAGTTGCTATTGTGAGATCGGAGGTGCTCTGTGAGCTACAGTTCATCGCAGCTATCCCCCCCGGCAAGCACCCGCGAAACCAGATTGAGGATCGTCGCTCGCGGCCTCAACAGTCCCTCCCCCAAACCTTTTCATGACGCGCCTGCGCCTGCCTGGATCGAACCTGATCTGCGGGAGTGTGTCCTGGCCGAGGGCGACTGTGAAGCTTGCCCGGTTGGCGAGCGGGGCCACAGCCTGGGAAACATACTCCTGGGAGTTGCTGTCATCGTGGGAGTCAGCGGCGGCTTCTGGACCGGAGTCGGATTACTCATTGCCCGCCTGTTACGCTAGACCGTTTTCAGGTATAGCGTGGGCTTAAGACGCTTGTCATCCCGAGCGTCGCGAGGGATCTAGGTTCTAGCTTGTACCACCGGTATCGCCGCCGCGGGCAAACCCCCAGATCCCTCGCTGCGCTCGGGATGACAGTTCGTAATGGGCTAACTGTGAAAATGCTCCAGCGGGCGGATAACACAAACGGGGCGGGCGCCGAACAGCGCCGGGCCCTTTACTTATTGAGACTTGCTTCGTTCCCTCGCGGCTGTCGAACCCCATTGATTCTTGATTGCTGATTGAATATCTCAAAAGCCTCCACGGTTCTGGTTTCTCAATCAACAATCAAGAAGTCAACAATCAGCGTTTGTTCTACTTGTCGTAGCGCAGCAGCGACATCACGTCGTAGGCTTTCAGCTTGTCCCGCCCTTTCAGGAATTCGAGTTCCACCACAAATCCCAGCCCGGCGATGTCAGCGCCCAGAGAGGCGGCGAGTTTCGCGGTGGCTTCGGCGGTGCCGCCGGTGGCGAGCAGATCGTCCACGATCAGCACGCGCTGGCCTTTCTGGATCGCGTCCTTGTGGATCTCCAGTGAGTTGGTGCCGTACTCGAGCGCGTAGTCATACTTCGCAACTTCTGCGGGCAGTTTCCCCGGCTTGCGCACGGGAACGAATCCGGCGTTGAGACGATAGGCCAGCACCGGGGCGAAGATAAAGCCGCGCGCTTCCATGCCCAGCACCAGATCAACGTCGTGGGAGATGTAGTACTCCGAGAATTTGTCAATGAGCGTGGCGAAGCCGGTCTTGTCTTTCAGCAGGGTGGTGATGTCGTAGAACAGAATTCCTGGCTTGGGAAAATCGGGAATCTCGCGAATGAGTTTCTTCAACTGGTCAGCGTTTAGCGACGGGGCAACGGGCATCGAACAATCCTCCCGAAAGTGCAAGGTTTCAAAGTTTCAGAGTTTCAAGGTTTAAATGTCAAAGTCAGCTTCTTGTTTGAAACCTTGCAACTTTGAAACTCTGAAACCTTGAAACTTTGCATCTACGCTACCACGCTCCTTCAATGCGAAATGAACTGAGTCCGGCGACGGGATTGGCGTCGGTGACCTCGACCGCGTCCACGCGGGCGGCGCGCGGTCCCTCGCGCAGGCGGGAATGCAGGCCAAGAAGCTGATCGCGCGTGCCCTGGGCCAGAATCTCTACGCTGCCGTCATGGTTGTTGCGCACCCATCCGGCAATGCCCAACATGTGCGCCTCGCGCTCCACAAACCAGCGGAAGCCGACCCCCTGGACGCGTCCGCGGACCAGGAAGCGGCGGGCCTGGGTCGGCTTTTCAGAAGTACTCATGTTTCAAGGTTTCAAAGTTTCAAGGTTTCAAAGGCAGTTCTCGTTCGCTCGACCTTGAAACTTTGAAACTCTGAAACCTTGAAACCTCACGCCCGCGACAAATAGGCGCCTTCTGACGTGTCCACCTTGATCTTCTCGCCTTCGTTGATGAAGGGCGGCACCTGCACGACCAGCCCAGTTTCGGTCTTCGCCGCCTTGGTCACGCTGGAAGCGGTGGCGCTCTTCAGTCCGGGCTCGGTCTCAATCACGGTCAGGATGACAGTCTGGGGCAGTTCGATGCCAACCGCCTTGCCGTCGAAAAACTCCACCTTGATTTCGAGGTTGGGAATGAGGTATTCGACCGCGTCGCCCAGAACTTCCTTGGTCAGGTGGGTCTGCTCGTAGTTGGTGGTGTCCATAAAGTAGTAGCTGTCGCCGTCGGCGTAGAGAAACTGCATTTCGACTTCGTCCACGTTGACCTTCTCGATGGGGTCGGGCGAGCGGAAGCGGTGCTCGAACATGGCGCCGGTGCGCAGGTTGCGCAGCTTGGCCTGGATGAAGGCGCGCAGGTTGCCGGGCGTGCGGTGCTCGACCGAGAAAACGGAATGCAGATCATTGTTGTGCTTGATGATCATGCCGGGACGGAGTTGTGTGGCAGGGATCGACATTGCTTAAGAAACTCTCCTGTGCGATGGCAGTTTGCGGAGCCGGCAGAAGAGCTTGTCCTGAGCGACCCCGAGGCATCGAGGGGGCGCCGAAGGACGGGCAGGCCACAAGTTCCGCCGCTACGATGGCTGAAGACTTATTTTACACACAGGTGCGGGGGAAGGGAAACGTAGCAGGGGCCGGGGATCAGTGGTCAGCCTTCCAGACGCGTTGGACTTCGGACCTTCAGACTTCGGACCTTCAGACCTCGGGTCCCTGACCCCTGGCCCCTTATCCCTGACCGGGCTAGAATTGATGGAGACCCAGCGGCTTGGTAATCGTTCTAAATGGTTGGACGCGCCCCTAGTGGGCAGAAAAGAGGTCTTCATCATGCGCATCGGACGTTACGAGTCTTCGGAAGGCAGCAACGTGGGTACGGCGATTACCTTCCTGCTGATCGGACTGGGAGCCGGCGCGCTGGCCGGGCTTCTGCTCGCGCCCAAGAGCGGCCGCGAGTTGCGCCGCGATATCAAGCGCGGCTACGACGACACCAAGGATGCGGTCGGCGAGTGGGCCGAAGAGACCGCTGAAACGGTCAAAGGCCGGGTGCGCGAAGCGGGAGAGCGCGTCCGCGACGTGAGCGCGGATCTGGCTGAGGACCTGCGCGACGCGGTTCGGGAGAAGACAGAACCGCTGCGGCGCGCCATCAAGCGCAGCTGAGAAGATCAGGCCTCAGACCTCGGACCTCAGACCTCGGACCTCTGACCTCGGGCTTCAGACCAGGGGCCGTCTGAGATCCGACGCCTGAGGTCTGACGTCTGAGGTCCGATCTTTCTAGTACAGGTGGAAATCCACCTCCACGGCGATCTGGGTGGCCACGGGTTGGCCATTGAGGGTGGCGGGCTTGAAGCGCCAGCGGCCAACGGCCTCGATCGCCTTCTCGTCCAGACCCATGCCGAGGCTTTGCCCGACGCGGATGTTGTAGGTGTGTCCGTCTTTGCCCACGACCAGCAACAGCATCACGACGCCTTGCATCTTGGCTTTGCGGGCTTCGTCGGAGAAGCTGGGTTCGGGGTTGTAAATCACCTGGGGCACCGTTACTCCCTGCTTGCCCGCGGGAAAAATTCCGGGCGGACCGGAGCCGAAGAAAGGTCCTTCCGATGGTCCCACGCCATCGCAACATCCGGGTCCGATTCCTCCCGGACCGCCGGGGCCATTCGAGGGCGTCGTAAATCGCGACAACGGGTCGCCGATCTGACCGCCCTGAGGCAGCTTGACGTCGGGCGCCATCATTATGGTTTCTTCGACCGGAAGCCTGGGCATTTCTTTGGGAACCATCACAGTAGGGGGCACAATCTGCGAGTCGAGTGAGGCTCGAGGAAGATTGCCATGCCAGGCCGGGAGCGGGTCGTGGTTGCCACCGCCTCCGCCGTAGTGTCCGGAGAAAACCAGGGGCAGATCATCCAGCTTGGGGAGTCGCAGGCCTGTTCCCTGCGGGTTCCGGATGATGCAACTGGTGAAATAGATGAGAAGTCCAACGATCAGGGCCTGCGCGACCAGTGAGAATGCGAAGGCCTCTGGCCGCGTGCGATAAGGATCGTCGGCTTTGCCGGAAAACATCGAAAACAGATTCGGGCCGGAGGGTCCGGAAGTGGCTGCGGTCATGGCGCACCTCGGTATGCTCGAACTGGGACTCTGGCGGTAAGACGCAGGAATGCGGAAAAAGGATTTCTGGAGCAGTGGTCAGTGATCAGTGGCTAGTGATCAGGGGCTAGTGGTCAGTGACAGACGCGTTGCCGCCCTCAGTCCGATCCTTCTTGGGTGCCCTGATCGTGATCAGCGATAGACAGAGCCGACCCCGACCATTGATCGCCGACTACGGCCAACTGATCACTGACCCCTGACCACTGGCCCCTGCTCTACCGGAATATGGCGGCGAAGAATCCTCCCAGGCGGCGGAAGAAGCTGCGATGCTCGGTCCGGGCCTTCTTCTCTTCTTCTTGCGGCGGCGGAGGCAGAACCACCGTGGTGAGAAGAACCTGACGTGCGGAGGGATCCTCAACGGGCAGGTCCCTGGCTTGCTGCACGGGCGGCGGCACGGCGGGGGCGCGGTTCCTGGCGTTGAACACGAAGGGTGCGTCCACCTGAACGTGGATATCGTTGGGTTGCAACGGCGGCAAGGGCGCGGTTTCCGGACCGTTCGACAGGGTGATTCCAGAAGGAGTTCTGCCCACGGCATTGATATGCCCCGAGTCGTTCGCTGGCCCGGCATTGGCCAGCATCAGGGATGAAGGCGGAGGACATCCGCATTCCAGAGGAACATCGCTATCCACTTTATCAATCCGCCCGGCGCGAAACACGGCCTGCTGGGCCGGCCTGACCTGATAGATGCGGTCGCCCATGAGTTCGGAAACGATGGCCGAAGACGTGTTTCCTTTCAGGGCCCGCACACAAGTGTTGCCGTGCGAATCGGCGCTGATGGCGAAGTGGAAATGTCCGGGCCCCGCAAACATGATGCGGAAGTCGGGAGTGAGCACGGAATCGGCCGAGGCAGCGAGCGAATAGTTGGCTTCGAGAGCTCCGACGCTCATGCCCAGCATGAGGTCGCGCTTGTTGGGCGAAGGCGTTACGGAAACCGAGGTGCCCGGGCAAACCAGGACTTCTCCGCCGCGAGGCAGGCGCAAGACCGCGGTTTCCGAGCCGGCGGTGAGCGACGAGCCTGCACTCATGCGGTCCGCCGCCTGAACTACCGCGCCCGAAACGCTGCTCACGGGCACGGCAGCGGGAGCGGCGCGCAGCGACAAAGCTGAGCCTGTGGGCGGTTGGGAAGTTGGCGATTTCTTTCCCGCGTTTCCCTCTTCGTTCCTATTTTCCGGCGGCTTCAGGCGGATCATGAGGCGATTGCCCGCCCCATCCCAAGTGGAGCCATAGGGAGCGAGCAAGTCGAGAACGATGCGCGTTACCGGAGGATTCTGCTGGTACTGCTCGGCGCGGATCGCCAGAATGTTTTCCTGCTGGACAGCGATTCGTTTTTGGGCGAGCCCGAGGCGGGAGTTGGGCAGATCAATCACCAGGCGCGGCGGCGAGTTCAGGGTCTGAATCTGAGGAATCACGGGACCGCCAACGGAGAGAATCTCCACCGCGGGCACGCCGTGTTCATGCACGATGCGAACGCTCTTCACCAGCGGCGGCGGACCGAAAGTCTGAGCGGCAACCAGCGCCGCCAGCAGGCTCACGGCAGCGCACAAGGATTTGGGGGCGGAGGGCAAGAACTTCCTTCTCGAAGGGAAACATATCACAGGGGGCCGGGGCCAGGGGCCGGAGGTCAGAAGGTAGAAGTCAGAGGTTAGAAGTCAGAAGTTACAAATCAGAGGTCTGAAGTCTGAGGTCCGAGGTCAGATGCACGCAGCCGGAAGGCTGACCACTGATCACTGACCTACGTTTGTGGCAGGAACTCGTATTCCTCAATGACGGCGGCGACCGCGAGTCTTCCGCTGGAGCCGGTATCCTCGACGCGTACCACGTGGCCTTTACAGCGCACGCGAATGCTGTCGGTGAGTGTGATCTCGGGCGGGAGCGTCAGGGTGAATCCAATGGGCGATCCCTGGGCCACGGCGGACCCGAGGTAGAAGCAGATGCCGCGAGCGCTGACGTCGCGAATCTGGCCAACCTCGCCCTCGGTTGGGTTCCCGTCGGGAGCGACGGAAACCGGGATGTGGAGCGCAAATCGCCGTGCACCCCGCTTCTCATGCTGGGGCTCAGACATGCCTTCCCTCCAAGGTGGCGTGCAATGTTATGAAAGCTGGCACTAGCTAATGTGAGGATGCCCTTGCGTCGTCACCTGGTCAATACCACCCTTGGGTCAGGGCATGGCTCTTTCAGGGGTCAGGGGCCAGGGGCCAGGGGTCAGAGGTCAGGAGTCAGTGATCTGGACGCGTTGACTTGACCTCAGACCTCGGACCTCAGACCTCGGACCTCTGACTTCTGACTTCTGACTTCTGACTTCTGAACCTCTGACTTCTGAACCTCTGACTTCTGACCTCTGACCCCTGATCCCTGGCCCCTGCCCTATAATCCGAGCAATGACCTTTGAACATCTGCTGGAGGGCGCCGAGGTTCTCGCGCACAGCGGGAACGCTGGCGTCAGCGGCGTGGAATACGACTCGCGCCGGGTAAAGCCGGGGTGCGTGTTCGTGGCCATGCGGGGCGAGACCTCTGACGGTAATCGCTACATTGATCAGGCTATTCAAGCGGGCGCGGCTGCGGTCGTCACCGATTCGTCCACGGAGAAGCCGCGCGAGGGTGTGGCCTGGGCGGTGGTGCCGCACGGCCGTCGGGCGCTGGCGCGCGTGAGCGAAAACTTCTATAAGCGTCCAGCGGAGCGCATCGCCGTCACCGGAATCACAGGAACGAATGGGAAGAGCACGACGGCCTTTCTGATGGAGGCGATCCTGACGGCCGCGGGGCGAAAGAGCGCGTTGATTGGGACGATTGAATATCACATAGCCGGGAAGGTCTATCCTGCGCCGCACACCACCCCGGAAGCGCTCGAATTGGCGCGCATTTTCAGCGAGGCGCTGGGGCTGGGCGCGCGGGATGCGGTGATGGAGGTCTCCTCGCACGCGCTGGCACAAGAGCGAGTATTTGGGATTCCTTTTGATGTGGCAGTCTTTACCAACCTGACGCGCGACCACCTCGATTTTCACAAGACCATGGACGAATACTTCGCGGCCAAGCGGGTGCTGTTCGAAGGATGCGGCACGGATGCGCCGCGAGCCGCGGTGACCAACCTGGACGACGAATATGGCGCGAAGCTGGCCGAGTTCAGCCGCAAGCGCAGTGCGGCGGTGTTGACTTACGGATGGGAGCGCGGTGATTTTCACGCCGAGAAGGTGGACATCGCTCCCCGGGGAACGCGCTTCGATATAGTCGCGCCGCAGGAAAAGATTCCCGTTTTCTCGCCGCTGATCGGACGCGTGAATGTGTACAACATTCTGGCGGCGGCGGCCGCGAGCTACGCACGCGGGTGCGCTTCCGACGCGATTGCGCTTGGCGTCGAGGCGCTCACGCATGTGCCGGGAAGGTTTGAGCGGGTGGACTGCGGGCAGCCGTTCACCGTGGTCGTGGACTACGCGCACACCGACGACGCGCTGCGCAATCTCACGGCGCTGGCGCGCGAGTTCGTTGCACGCGCCGGGGCAAAGGGAGAAGGCGCAAAAGGAGATGGTGCGAAAGGCGATGGATCGAAGGGCCGAGTGCTGACCGTCTTTGGCTGCGGCGGCGATCGCGATCGTGCCAAGCGCCCGCTGATGGGCGAGGCCGCCGGGCGAGGCAGCGATTTCGTCGTGCTCACTTCGGACAACCCGCGCAGCGAGGATCCGCGGGCGATCATGAACGACGCTCTGGTTGGGCTGCAGAAGACGGGCGTGAAATACAGCGTGGAAGCCGACCGCCGCAAAGCGATTGCGCTCGCGATCGGCGAGGCGCGGCCCGGAGATATCGTGCTGTTGGCGGGCAAAGGACATGAGAAGGTGCAGGTGACGCGGGAAGGCGCGCGTCCGTTTGACGATCTGGAAGTGGCGCGCGAGGTGCTGCACGCGGCGGGATTTGAAGAAAATTGCTGATTGATGATTTGTGATTGTTGATTGAAAACCGGGAATGCGTGCTTTGGAAGATTTTGTTCAACAATCAACAATCATCAATCAACAATTCGGACGTCCCCACCCTGACGTCGCAAAGTGCGCGACGTCAGGATGGGGCACCCAGCAACTCTTCACTATGAAGCTGCCGTTATCGAAAATCGGTGAGTTTATTTCCGCCGGGGGAGATTATCCTCGCGAGGAAGTGGCGCAGGGTTACTCCATTGACTCGCGCACCGTTGGGAAGGGCGAACTTTTCTTCGCGGTCAAAGGAGAGCGGCTCGATGGCCACGACTATGTCGCCGCGGCGCTGGAAAAAGGCGCGGCAGCGGCCGTCGTACTCAAAGATCAACTGCAGCGCTATCCGGCAAACGCCCGGCTGCTCGCGGTGGACGATACCTTGATCGCCCTGCAAATCCTGGCGACCGCCGTGCGCAAACTTTGGGGCAAGCCGCTGATCGGGGTGACGGGATCAACCGGCAAGACCACGACCAAAGAGGCGATTGCCCACGTTCTCGGCGCGCGGCTGCGCGTGCTCAAATCGGAAGGCAACTTCAATAATCATTTTGGACTGCCGCTCATGCTGTTGAAGCTGGAGCCGGAACACGACGTCGCCGTGATTGAAATGGGCATGTCGCATGCCGGCGAAATTCGCGCGCTGGCGAAGATCGCGCAGCCGGAAATCGGAGTGGTGACCAATGTTGCGCCGGTGCATCTCGAGTTCTTCGACTCGCTGGCCGGCATCGCGCGGGCGAAATATGAATTGATCGAGTCCCTGCCGTCGAGTGGAACGGCCGTGCTCAACGCGGACGACGAATACGTGGCGCAGTTTGGGCGCGGCTTCAAGGGCAACGTGGTGACGTATGGCACGCGGGTGGGCGCCGACGTCCGGGCGGAGAATGTTCAATCGCGAGGCGTGGAAGGCTCCACATTCGACGTCGTGACCGCCGGCGGGCGCGAGACGGCGCATCTGGGGCTGGTGGGAGAGCACAACATCCTGAACGCGCTGGCGGCGGTGGCCGTGGGCTTGGCTCGCGGAATGACGCTGGCGGAAGCGGCCGCGGCGCTAGCGACTCTGGAGCCGGCGGACAAGCGCGGGCAGGTTCTCAAACTGGGTAACATCACGGTCATCAACGATTGCTACAATTCCAATCCGAAGGCGCTTCACGCCATGGTCGATGCTCTAGCGGCCATGCGCGCCGGGCGGCGCATCGTGGTTGCGGGAGAAATGCTAGAACTGGGCCCGGCGGGAGAAGAAATGCATCGCGCCGCGGGCAGCCACGTTGCCGAGCGGAAGATCGATGTCCTGGTTGGCGTGCGCGGCCTGGCGCAGGCCATGGTGGAAAGCGCGCTGCGGGCGGGCATGCGCGCCGAGTTCGTGAGCACGCCCGAAGAAGCGGGCGAGTGGCTGACGCGGGAAACGCGCGCGGGCGACGTGGTGCTGCTCAAGGCGTCGCGTGGCGTGAAGCTGGAGAAGGCGCTGGAGACGTGGAAAAACAGTGGCCAGTGATCAGTGGCCAGTGGTCAGTGAACCCTGCAGCGGGGAGCTGGCCACTGACCACTAGCCCTGACCACTGAACGGGAGGCGGATTGCTCTACTGGCTGTTGTTCCTCAAGCTGCAACGCTACGTTCCGCCGTTCCGCATTTTTCACTACGTAACGTTCCGCACTGCCTTTGCCAGCCTTACCGCGCTGTTTACCGCTCTGATCGTCGGGCCGCTGGTCATCGGACGCCTGCGCGACTTCCAGATCGGGCAATACATCCGCGAAGAAGGGCCGAAGGCTCATCAGAAGAAAGCAGGTACGCCTACCATGGGCGGACTGCTGATCGTGATTGCGATCATCGTTCCGACGTTGCTGTGGGCGGACCTGAGCAACCGCTTCGTCTGGATCGCCGTCTTCTCGACCTGCGCGTTCGCGGCCATCGGATTCGCGGACGACTACACCAAGGTGACGCGCCGCCGCAACCTGGGCCTGACCGCCCGCGCGAAACTGGGACTGCAGATTGCCACCAGCATCGTGATTGCTTCCATGCTGATCGCCATGCAGACCTACGGGATGTATTCCACCCGGCTGATCGTGCCGTTCTTTAAGCAGTTCCATCCTGACCTGGTCAGCCAGAAGCTGTTGCACTACCCGCACCTGTGGCCGCTGGCTTTTTTGCCCTTCGTGGTGCCGGTGGTGATCGTCATTGTGGGATCGAGCAACGCGGTGAACCTCACCGACGGGCTGGACGGGCTGGCCATCGGATGCACCGTGATCGCAGCGGGCGCGCTGTCGGTGCTGACTTATGTGAGCGGGCACGCAACGTTTGCGACCTACCTGGAATTGCAGCGCATGCCGCAGGTGGCGGAGCTGACGATTTTCTGCGGAG
>Ga0181521_10003176_pt1 | contig 19447 bp, 18 predicted proteins | sample PEATcosm2014_Bin_32_FD_119764 | JGI IMG/M metagenome (GOLD analysis project Ga0181521, IMG submission 119764) | Peatland microbial communities from MTU Mesocosm Facility, Houghton, MI, USA - PEATcosm2014_Bin02_60_metaG | ecosystem: Environmental > Terrestrial > Soil > Wetlands > Peat | place... | reverse complement strand
GGCCACCCAATCGCAGCTTCGCTACGCGCCTCTGACACCGGCAAGATCGTCTCCGTCCGCGAAGCGGTGCGCCTGATCCGCAACGGCGACACCGTTGCGACCAGCGGTTTTGTCGGCATCGGTTTTCCGGAGAACGTCGCTGTCGCGCTCGAGGAACTCTTTTTGGAGAGCGAGGGCGGTGACCTGCAAGGCCTTGGGATACCGCGCAACCTGACGCTGGTCTACGCCGCCGGGCAAGGCGACGGCAAGGACCGCGGCCTCAACCATCTCGGCCACGACGGTCTGATCGCCCGTGTCATCGGCGGCCACTGGGGCCTGGTGCCGAAGCTGCAGCAGCTCGCGGTCGGCAACCGCATTGAGGCCTACAACCTCCCGCAGGGAGTGATCACGCATATGTTTCGCGACATCGCGGCCGGCAAGCCGGGAACACTGACCCGAGTGGGACTTGGGACCTTCGTCGACCCGCGTTTCGGCGGAGGCAAACTCAATGAACGAACCACAACCGAACTCGTCCGACTGATGGAAATCGACGGGGAGGAATTCCTCTTTTACAAGGCCTTCCCGATCCACGTAGGCATTATCCGCGGAACTACCGCCGACCCGGACGGCAACATCACGATGGAGAAGGAAGCGTTGACGCTCGAAGCGCAGGCGATCGCCATGGCCGCGCACAATTCCGGTGGAATCGTTATCGCCCAGGTCGAACGCATTGCCGAGCGCGGCACTCTGAGCTCGCGCCAGGTCAAGATTCCCGGGCTGTTGGTGAACTGCGTGGTCGTCGCGGAGAAGCCTGAGTACCACATGCAGACCTTCATAGAGCAGTACAGCGCGGCATTTTCCGGTGAACTGAGGGTGCCAATGTCAACGATTGCGCCAATGCCAATGAACGAACGCAAGATTATTGCCCGTCGGGCGGCGCTCGAACTCAAGGCCAATGCAGTCGTGAATCTCGGCATCGGCATGCCGGAGGGCATCGCTGCGGTCGCGGCCGAGGAAAAGGTCATCGATCTGCTGACGATGACCGCCGAGCCCGGCGTAATCGGCGGCATACCGGCCGGCGGCCTGAACTTCGGCGCGGCGGTGAATACCCAAGCCATCATCGACCAGCCCAGCCAGTTCGACTTTTACGACGGTGGCGGACTGGACATTGCCTTTCTCGGTCTGGCGCAAGCCGATCGCGAGGGCAATCTCAACGTATCAAAGTTCGGCCCTCGCCTGGCCGGTGCCGGAGGTTTCATCAACATCAGCCAGAACGCCAAGAAAGTCGTTTTCGTTGGCACTTTCACTGCCGGCAACCTGGAAATCGAGATACGCAACGGCCAGTTGGCGATCCTCAACGACGGGCATGCGACGAAATTCGTCGACCAGGTCGAACATCGAACCTTCAGTGGTGCCGAAGCCGTTCGTCGCGGCACGGCCGTGCTGTATATCACCGAGCGCTGCGTCTTCCGGCTCTGCCCGCAAGGGCTCGAACTGATCGAGGTCGCTCCTGGCGTTGACATCGAGCGCGACGTTCTCGCTCACATGGCTTTCCGGCCCATCATGAAGGCCGAACCGGCAATGATGGACGAGCGGGTGTTCGCCGACGAACCGATGAACCTGCGTCCCGAGCTGCTGGAACTGCCCTTTGAAGAGCGCCTTGCCTACAACCCGGACGGGAATGTCTTTTTCGTCAATTTCGAAGGACTCGCGGTGCGCAGCCAGGCCGATATCGAGCGGATCCGCTGCGCCGTCGAGGACAAGCTGGCGGCAGTCGGGCACAAGGTGTACGGCGTTGTCAACTACGACCGCTTCAGCATCGCGCCGGAACTCATCGATGATTACATCGTCATGGTCAAGGGATTGATGGACCGGCACTATCTTGACGTAACTCGTTATACCTCCAGCACCTTTCTTCGACTCAAGCTCGGCGAAGCATTGGCCCGAGGCAACGTCGCGCCACACCTGTATTCAAATGCGGTCGAGGCCCAGGCGAACCTCGAAACCGACTGATGGACCGCTTGATACCGCCGCACGTCTACGTGATCCCGTTCCAAAGCCCTGCGATCCAGTTTCCGACGTGGGCGTGATATCTCCTTGACAACCGCGGCTTGCCATAGGCGGCCAACTGCAAGGTGAACAATTTCGGCGCCTGGTCCCCAAAGTCCTCGATTCGGCATCGGAAGCGCCACGCAGCTTGATCAAACTCGCGACTGCCGGGAGCATCGTCGGACTCTTTCAGGCATCCAGATCATCGTGCCCGGGAGCACATATGCCGTTTCAACAACTTGTGTTGTATGCGCCTTGGACGTCGTCGGCGCCGGAGGCGATTCGGGACGGGCATGTCATCGTCTTTGATGGTTCCGTTTCGTTACAATTTAATGCAACGGTACCGTTGCGTTTTATTTCCGAACGGCTTAGGCTGTCCTGCATGTCCCGATGAATAAGGGGACACCTTCCCGGAGGGACCAACCATGCCAAAACTCAGAAACGCACTGATCGCGGTGGTGCCGCTCGTTGGGCTGAGTCTTGCCCCGGTCAACTCCGCATTGGCCTACGGCCATGAATTCGCACACGGCCATGGATTCGGTCGCGGACTTGGCCCGGTCGGCGCCGTGGCAGCCGTGGTCGGCGTGGCCGCGGCCATTGTCACTGCACCATTTGTGATCATCGCAGCCGCTGCACAGTCCGCGACACCGGCCCCGGCCTATTACCCGCAGCCCGCGTATTACCCGGCGCCCGCCCGCGCGGCGTATCCGCCCGCGGCCTATTACCCCCCCGCATACCCGCCCGGCTACAACTATGGTCCGCCCCCGGGCTACTATCCGTCCGCGGCCGCGTATTACCCTGCGCCGCAGGGGTACTACCCGCAGCAGTAAGGCCGACTTGGGCGCATGACCTCACACACAGCGAAGGCGACCCGAGGATCCGACCCGCACCCGGCAAGACCGCGCGGTGGACGGCCATCGCGCGCCGTGGCCGAGCAGCTTCGTGAGCACATCCTGGACGTTGCGACCGAGATGCTGCTCACCCATGGCTACGGGGCCACGAGCATCGAGGCAATTGCTCGCCGCGCCCGCGTTTCGAAAAGAACTTTCTACCACCGCTTCCCAGACAAGCCGGCGCTGATGAGCGCGGTGGTGGTCCGCCTCATCGATAGCCTGCGTCCGCCGGCTGACGTTGCGTTGATCGAAGGCCGCGGACTGGAGCAAATCCTGGTTCACCTGGCCTCGTTGATCTTGCGCGCGGCACTGACGCCCCGAGTGCTACAGCTGCACCGCTTAATTGTCGCCGAGTCGCAGCGCTTTCCGGAGCTGGCGGCGGCGGTCGCGATGGCCGGCGGCCGGCAGGAGGCGGTGACATTGATCAGCGATTTGCTCGTGCGTCACGGCAGGAGCGCCGCGGTAAAAGCCACGGACGCGAACTTCGCCGCACAGCAATTCCTGCAGATGATCGTTTCGCTGCCGCAGCTGCGCGCGATCGGCCTTGGCGCACCGATGAAGCCCGCCGAACTCGACGTCTGGGCCCGAAACACGGTCACGCTGTTCCTGAACGGTTTTAAGAACCAGACGAATCGTTCGACGCCACCGGGTCCACCGGGCATATAGCCGCGCGCATCAACGCACGGCCGGCGTGAGCCCGCCCCGGCGACTCGATCGATCGCTTATCCGCGCCTTTTTCGTGCTCCGGTACGCGCTTCGCCGCAGCACTGTGCGTTTGCGTCTTTTTGCCGCCATATCAGGCAGGAGTTACGTGCACCGCTAAGGCGTCGGGTGCTTGCGCGTAGCAGTTCTCGTTTTTGCCCTCGCGAGCGCCGTCTTCATGGCCACCACGGCATCGACGGTATACGGGCCATCGACTGGGGGTCAGGGCCCAGAACGCCAAGACGACGGCCGTGCTGTTGGTCCGGGTCTTCCCGCTAAGCCGCCTCCCGCTGCGCGCGTTTGCGCTCGTTCTCCGTGAGGTATCGCTTGCGCAGGCGGATCGTAACGGGCGTGACCTCCACGAGCTCGTCGTCGGCGATGAACTCGACCGCATATTCAAGGGTGAGCTTGATCGGCGGTGTCAGGTCGATGTGCTCGTCCTTGCCGGAGGCACGCACGTTGGTGAGCTTTTTCTCGCGGATCGGGTTAACGACAATATCGTTGTCGCGCGAGTGGATGCCGACGATCATGCCCTCGTAGAGCTTGTCTCCCGGCGACACGAACATGCGCCCGCGCTCCTGCAGTTTCCAGAGCGCATAGGCGACCGCGTCGCCATCGTCCTGGGAAATCAGCACGCCGTTGCGACGCTCCCCCAGGTCGGGTGCGCGCACCGGCCCATAATCATCGAATACGTGGCTGATCAGCCCCGTTCCGCGCGTCATCGTCAAGAACTCCCCCTGGAAGCCGATCAGTCCGCGCGCGGCGATCCGATACTCGAGGCGCACGCGGCCGCGCCCGTCGGGCTGCATGTCCAGCAGGTCGCCGCGGCGCCGGCCGAGCTCTTCCATGACCGTTCCCTGGTGCTGCTCCTCGACGTCCACGGTCAGCATTTCAAACGGTTCGCAGCGCTCGCCGCCAATATCGCGGAAAACGACACGGGGGCGCGAGACCGCCAGCTCGTAGCCCTCGCGGCGCATGTTTTCGATCAGGATCGTCAGGTGCAATTCGCCGCGCCCGGAGACCTCGAATACGGTCTCATCGTCTGTTTCGCGCATGCGCAGTGCGACGTTGGACTTCAATTCGCGCTCAAGGCGTTCGCGCAACTGGCGGCTGGTCACGAATTTTCCCTCGCGCCCGGCAAGCGGACTGGTATTGACGCAGAAATTCATGACGAGGGTGGGCTCATCGATATGCAGCAGCGGCAGCGCCTCGGGACAATCCGGCGGACAGATCGTCGATCCGATATTGAGCGCCTCGATTCCGTTGACCAGTACGATATCGCCGGCAATCGCCTCGTCGACGATCTCCCGCTCGAGTCCCTTGAACTTCAGCACCTGGTTGACGCGACCGCGCGTGGGCGTTCCCTCCGGACCGTCCAGCACCAGTACTTCCTGCCCGCTGCGGATGCGGCCACGCCGGATGCGACCGATGCCGATTTTTCCGACGTAACTCGAATAATCGAGCGAACAGATCTGCAGCTGCAGTGGGCCGTTGGGATCCTCATCGCGCACCGGAACGTGTCGCAAGACGGCTTCAAACAACGGCCGCATTCCGATGCTGCCCTGCTGGGCCTGCGGCAGCCCCTCCAGCGTATCGGCAGCGTAGCCATTTAGCGCCGAGGCGTAGACGACAGGGAAATCCAGCTGATCCTCGCTGGCGCCGAGCTTGTCGAAAAGATCGAAAGTCGCGTTCACGACGTAGTCCGGTCGCGCCCCGGGCCGATCGATCTTGTTCACCACGACGATGGGCTTGAGTCCCAGCGCGAGGGCCTTGCGTGTCACGAAGCGCGTTTGCGGCATGGGACCTTCGACCGCGTCAACCAGCAACAGCACACCGTCGACCATCGAGAGCACCCGCTCCACCTCCCCGCCGAAGTCGGCATGGCCCGGCGTATCGATGATGTTGATGTGCGTGCCTTCGTAGACGACCGCGCAGTTCTTGGCCAGGATCGTGATGCCCCGCTCCCGCTCCAGGTCATTGCTGTCCATTACGCGATCGGCGATCTGCTGGTTGTCGCGAAACGTTCCGGACTGCGCCAGCAGCTTATCGACCAATGTGGTCTTGCCGTGGTCGACGTGCGCGATGATGGCGATATTGCGCAATGCTCTGGGTTTCATGTTGCGTCCTCGATTCCGTTCTCTCTTGTAATTCCGTTCACTGCGCGGCGCGCCGTAGTGCAGGGCTGCGCCACCAGCCGTGTTGCCTCCAGCCAGCCGCCGCGGCAGCTCGCGATTCCCAGCAGCCGCCCAAGGGCGTCATAGACCCGCAACCGAGGCCAATCGCCCTGCTGCTGCACTTTCTGGCCATGTCCAAAACGTACTGCTGCATGGGCGTCGAGCGAAACGCGCGGCAAACTGGTCAGCAGCGCATCAATGGGCAGCAGCCGGGCTCGACGGGCATCGAGCTCCTGTCCTTCCAGTTCCACCAGCGTCGTGGCCTGCGCCAGGCGCAAATGCCCCACGCGAGTGCGGCGCAAGGCATGCAGGTGCGCACCGCAACCCAGCGCCCTACCGATGTCCTGCGCCAAAACGCGCACATAAGTCCCCTTGCTGCACTCGAGCTCAATCGACGGCCGCCGCTCGTCCCACTGCACCAGCTGCAGGCGGGAGACGACGATCGGCCTGGGCACGCGCTCCACGTCCCGCCCCAGACGCGCCAGTTCGTACAGCGGGCGCCCATGGCGTTTGAGTGCCGAATACATCGGCGGCACCTGTTCTCCAGTGCCTACGAAGCGCCTCAGCACGGCTTCGAGGCGAGCGCGGCTAACATCGACCGTGCGGCGTTCCAGCACATCTCCCTCGGCATCGCCCGTACTGGTCGTCACACCCAATTCGATCTGCGCCAGGTACTCCTTGTCCGCTTCCAGCAGGTCGGCCGAGAATTTTGTCGCCTCGCCGAAGGTCAACGGCAGTAGACCGGTCGCCAGGGGATCGAGCGTGCCCGTATGTCCTGCCTTTCGTGCCTGCAGCAGGCGCCGCGCCTTTTGCAAGGCCAGATTCGACGACAGTCCCAGCGGCTTATCCAGCGCCAGCACACCGTCAATGGGATCGGCATGAGCGCGCCGCATCGCGGGTCCCCGCTCGGCCTATTTCGTTTGCGTGCCCGAAACTGCGCCGATATTCTCGACGCCTTCAGCGGGTTCGCCGGCACTGCGCAGCGCCTGCTTGATCAAATCATCCATCTGGAATCCACGCTCCAGCGAAAGGTCGCGCACGAACACCAGGCGCGGCACCGTGTGAATCCGCAGGCGCTTGAAAAGCAGATTGTGCAAATGGCCGGCCGCAGCGTTTAACCCGGCCGCGGCGTCGGCCGGATCCGACCCGATCACCGTAAAAAAGACCTTGGCGTGGGCGTAGTCCGGCGTCAACTCGACGCCGCTGATGGTCACCATGCCAACGCGGGGATCGCGCACCTCGCGCGCGATCAACTCGGCCAGGTCGCGCTGGATCTGGTCGGAGACGCGCTGGGCCCGGTTGGGCGATTTCATCGGTCGAACCATACAACCCAAGCGCGGCCGCGGCTCCGGATTACCCTACGACACCCGCACGCGGGCACGACGGGATCAGCGGATTACAGCGTTCGTGCGACCTCCTGCACCTCGAAGATCTCGAGTTGGTCGCCTTCCTTGATGTCATCGTATCCCTTGAGCGATAGGCCGCATTCAAAGCCGGCTTTGACCTCGCGCACATCGTCCTTGAATCGCTTCAGCGATTCGAGCTCACCGCTCCAGATCACGACGTTGTCACGCAGCAGGCGCGCATTGGCGGTTCGCTTTACCACGCCATCGAGCACCATGCAGCCGGCAATCGTTCCGACCTTGGAAACGCGGAATACCTGACGGATCTCAACGAGTCCGAGAACCTGTTCGCGCTGCTCCGGCGCCAGCATCCCCGTAAGGGCCGCTTTCACCTGGTCCACGGCATCGTAAATGATGTTGTAGTAGCGAATGTCGATGCCATTGCTCTCGGCAAGCTTGCGCGCGGATTGCTCGGCGCGCACGTTGAATCCAATGATGACTGCCTTGGAGGCCACCGCCAGGTTGACGTCGCTCTCGGAAATTCCACCGACCTGGGCGTGAACGACCTGCACCTTGACCTCGGCCGTGGAGAGCTTGGTCAGCGCATGCACCAGGGCCTCCTGCGAACCCTGCACATCCGCCTTGATGATGAGCGGCAACAGCTTTGCCGCACCATCTCCCATGTTCTCGAAGATGTTCTCGAGCTTCGCGGCCTGTTGACGGGCAAGCTTGGTATCGCGGAACTTGCCCTGACGGAACAGCGCGATCTCCCGCGCCTTGCGCTCATCCCCCAGAACCATCAGTTCATCGCCGGCGGCGGGAACATCGGACAGGCCCTGGATCTCCACCGGGATCGACGGTCCCGCCGAGGAAATCGACTTGCCCGACTCGTCGAGCATCGCGCGCACGCGCCCGAAGCAGCTTCCGGCAAGCACGACGTCGCCGCGGCGCAAGGTCCCCGACTGCACGAGGACCGTGGCCACCGGACCACGGCCTTTGTCGAGCTGCGACTCGATGATGAGGCCTTTTGCCGGCGCGTCCTTGGGACACTTGAGCTCGAGCACCTCGGCCTGGAGCAGGACCTGCTCGAGAAGTTCGTCGACCCCGCTGCCGGTCTTGGCCGAAACCGAGACGAAAGGCGAATCGCCGCCGTACTCCTCCGGCACGACCTGCTGCGCAACCAATTCCTGCTTGACACGATCGGGATTGGCTTCCGGCTTGTCGATCTTGTTGATCGCGACCACGATCGGCACGGCCGCCGCCCTGGCATGCGCGATCGCCTCGATCGTCTGGGGCATGACCCCATCATCGGCGGCCACCACCAGAATTACCAGGTCGGTGGCCTTGGCGCCACGCGCGCGCATCGCGGTAAAGGCTTCGTGACCCGGGGTATCCAGAAAAGTGATGACCCCACGCGGTGTCTCGACGTGATAGGCACCGATGTGCTGCGTAATACCCCCCGCTTCCCCAGCGGCAACCTTGGTACGACGGATGTAGTCGAGCAACGAAGTCTTGCCATGGTCCACGTGTCCCATTACGGTCACCACCGGCGGCCGGGGCAGCAACTGCGCCTCGTGGGCCGGCTCGTCGCTTACTGCGAGCAAGGCCTCCGGATCATCGAGCTTGGCCGCGAAGGCCTTGTGGCCCATTTCCTCCACCACGATCATCGCCGTTTCCTGATCGAGGACCTGGTTGATCGTGACCATCTGCCCGAGCTTCATCAGGATCTTGATGACCTCCGATGCTTTCACCGACATCTTGTGCGCCAGCTCGGCGACCGTGATCGTCTCCGGCACCGAGACTTCACGCACCACCGGTTCGGCCGAGGCCGTGTACTGCAGCTTTTCGCGTTCGTCCTGGCGCCGATGCCCCTTGGGCCCGCGCCAGGCACCGACTCCGGTTGAGGCATCGCCCCGGGTCTTGATCTGGCGGCGCTTGGCTGCGTCCTCCGACCAGCTGGAGGCAAGCTTGGCGGACTTGACCTCTTTGGCACCGGGCTTCTTTTCGTCCTTGCGCTCTTCGGTAGTACGCAACAAGGGCGTTGCGGCCGTGGGCTTGTGCAGCGTGCCCTCGGCCGCCGGCGCCTTGATCAGCTTCTTGGGCGCCGACATCATGTTCTTGATCGCGGCGACTTCCTCGTCCACCACGCGCCGGGCCCGATCCTGCGCCCGGTGCACATTTTCCGCGTGCTCCGCGGCGACCGCGGCGGCCTTCGCTTCCGCCGCCGCTGCGGCAGCCTGCTCGGCGTGAGCGCGGTCGAGTTCGGCGCGGGCCACGGCGGCGCGGGCCACGGCGTCGCGCGCGACGACATCGCGCGTCGCAGCTCCGGTCGGCGCAGCCTCGCGCGCCACGTGGGCTTCCTTGGCCTCGCGTTCGCGCCGGTGCAATTCGTCGAGATCGCGCTGCGCGCGCTCGGAGCGCTCGCGCGCCTCACTTACCTGGCGCGCGACGAATTCGGCCTGCCGACGCGCTTCTTCCTCGCGCCGCGCCATTTCCGCATCGTCGATCACCATGACCTGCGGAGCCACCACGGCCTCCACCTCGGCGTCCGAATCGCGCTTCACAAATACCCGCTTCTTGCGCACCTCGACCTGGATCGTGCGGGCCTTGCCGGTGGCATCGGCCTGCTTGATGGCCGAGGTCGAGCGTCGCGTCAGGGTGATTTTGCGCTTCTCGACCTCCTGGCCACCGTGGGCCTTGCGCAACGCCTCCAGCAACCGCGCCTTGTCGTCTTCCGACAGTTCGTCGCTTTCGGCATGCTTGGCCACGCCGGCCGCGCGCAGCTGGTCCAGCAGCGCCGGCGGCGTGAGCTTGAGCTCGGTGGCAAATTGCGCAACTGTGTTGCTGGCCATGCTCTTTGTTTTCCTCTTTCCGTTAACCGTATACGCGCGCTCTACGCGAACCAGTGGGCGCGGGCCGCCATGATCAGCGCACTGGCTCGCGGCGCGTCGATTCCCGCCATTTCAACGAGTTCGTCAACGCCCAAGTCACCGAGTTCATCGCGTGTCCGAACGCCGCCGGCCGCGAGCTTGATCGCCAAGTCCGTGTCCATGCCGTCGAGCTCGAGCAAGGACTTGTCCGCGCGGTCAAGGTTCTCTTCGCGCTTGATCGCCTCGGTCAGAACCACGTTGCGGGCCCTCGTACGCAACTCCTCGACGGTATCGGCATCGAAGGCCGATATCTCGAGCAGCTCGTTCACCGGAACGTAGGCGATTTCCTCCACGCTGGAGAAGCCCTCACCGATCAGGATGTCGGCTACTTCCTGATCGACGTCCAGACTCTGCATAAACGAGTTGCGGATGCCCTCGCGTTCCTGCTGCTGCTTCTGGGTCGACTCCTCGGCCGTCATGATGTTGATCTGCCAACCCGTCAGCTCGGAGGCCAGGCGCACGTTCTGGCCGCTGCGACCGATGGCGATGGCCAGGTTGTCCTCGTCTACCACGACGTCCATGGCGTGCTTGTCCTCGTCGACCACGATCGAGGATACGTTGGCCGGCGCCAGCGCACCGATGACGAACTGCGCCGGATCGTCCGACCAGAGCACGATGTCAACACGCTCGCCACCGAGCTCGTTGGTGACGGCCTGGACCCGCGACCCACGCATGCCGACACAGGTGCCGATCGGATCAATTCGGCGATCGTTGGTCCAGACGGCGATCTTGGCGCGAACCCCAGGATCGCGCGCTGCCGACTTGATCTGCAGCAGGCCCTGTTCGATCTCGGGCACCTCGAGTTCGAACAGCTTCATGAGAAATTCCGGCGCGGTGCGCGAAACGATGACCTGCGGCCCGCGCAGGGAACGGTCGACCTTGGCAACGTAGGCCCGGGCCCGATCACCGATACGCAGGTTTTCCTTCGGAATCATCTCGGAGCGCGGCAGGCGCGCCTCGATCTTGCCGATCTCGATAATGACGTCACCTTTGTCCATGCGCTTGACAGTCCCATTGACGATGCTGTCGTTGCGCGCCAGGAATTCGGCCAGCAGCTGCTCGCGTTCCGCGTCGCGGATTTTCTGCAGGATGACCTGCTTCGTGTCCTGCGCGAAACGCCGTCCAAGGTCCTGCCGCGGCAACTGCTCCTCGATATATTCATCAATTTCGATGTCGGGAATCTGTTCGCGGGCATCCGAGAGAATGATCTGGTGACCGGGCTCCTGCAGGCCCGCCTCGTCTGGAACGACGTGCCAGCGGCGGAAGGCATCGTATTCGCCGCTTTCCCGATCAACGGCCACGCGAATTTCGACGTCTTCCTCGGCAAACAGTCGCTTGGTGGCGGAGGCAAGCGCCGATTCGAGCGCGCCAAAGACGATTTCCTTGGGCACGCTCTTCTCGCGTGCCAAAGCGTCAACTAGCAGCAGAATTTCTCGACTCATGGCTCAAACCCTATATCGTCAACGATCATTCTGTGCGCGATTGCGCCGTACGATCGATCGCATCGCGGTCGAACTCCCATTCGGGCGCAAGGCGCGCCTTTTCGACGTCGGCCAGCGCAAACTCTAACGTCTCGCCCACTTCCACCTTGCGGGCACGGGATCCGCGTTTGCCGCGCGGGCCCGGCGGCGGTGGTTCCGGCACCAGTGTCATGCGCACACGATCCGATGCACCGTGCGCCGCCGCAAGCCCCGACACAAGCCCAAGAAGGCGTCCGCGCAAGCGCCGCCGGCCATCGATGGGCGAATACAACTGCACCTTGACCATGGCCCCGGCAAAGCGCACGAAGTCGCGTGCGCCCCGAAGCGGACGGTCCATCCCCGGCGACGAGACCTCGAGCCGGTCATAATCGATGCCCTCGACGGCAAACAAGTGGGTCAATTGCCGGCTAACCCGCTCGCAATCGTCGATGCCGATTCGCCCTGCACCCCCGGCGCTCGCCCCGGCGCCATCGGCCGCGGCGAGGTCCAGGGTCACCCGCAAAAGCCCATGACCGGCCCGCTCGAGATCAACCAGCTCATAGCCGAGTCCCGCCACCGTGCGCGCAACCAGTTCGGCCAGTGGCGACGAGGGCATCGCGCCATCGGCTGCTACCGCCAAAGTCGGCTCCCGCATCTCGTCCCGCACCCTGTTCACTCGCCGTCCGCCATCGCGTCAAGTCCGCCGTCGACCAGCACGGTGGACCGATCCCGTGGTCGGCCAGACGTGCGCGCCTTGCGCAGCAAAAAAAAATGGGCCGTCGTCGAGCCCATTTTTTCTCATCAACAGGCTGGCGCTACGGCTCCGACGGCTCGGTCCACTAGCGCCGGGCACCCTGATTCCGCGATCGGTCCGAGAAACCGCTGCCGAGCGGAAACTATCCCAAGCTTGCCAGCGGGCGCACCATTTCTGGCAACCGCCGATTATATACCGGAGCCGCAACGCCGACGCGCGTCCGCGGCAGACGCCCCGCGACCCCGAGGAATCCGGTCTCAGCCAAATCCGCCCCGCCCCTTGGGGCGGCGGAAGTTGGCTTGGCCACCGCTGCCGGAGCGGGGTCCGGCACCATGGCCCCGGGCAATATAGTTCACCGTGCTGGTCATCGGGTCCGGCTGCCGGCTGACGCTCGGCCGGCCGGGTTTGCTGCCCGGCTTGCCGCGCCGGGCTCCGTTAGGATCCTGGGCGATGTAGTTGACCGTGCTGGCCATCGGATCCGGCTGACGATTGCCGCTTGGCCGATCGGGTTTGCCACCAGGCTTGCCACGACGAGGCCCGTTGGGATCCTGGGAAAAATACCCCGCGGTGCTTGCCATTGGGTCTGGCCGGCTGCCATTGGGCCGACCGGGCTTGTTGCCGGGCTTGCCGCGCCGGGGTCCGGTGGCATCCTTGGCAAAATAGCTCACGGTGCTGGCCATCGGGTCCGGTTGGCGACCGCCGTCAGGGCGATTGGGGTTGGAGCGCTTCGGCCCGCCAGGCTTGTGCGCAGATGCGCCCGAGCGCGCGCGGATTTCCTCCGATCCGATCCCGAGGTCATGCAGCCACGCTTCTACCCAAGCCGGAGCAAGCTCCTGGAAGCGGCCGCGGGAGAGCGCTCGTGGCAACTGCACCGCCCCATAGCGGATGCGGATCAGACGGCTGACCTGCATGCCGAGTGCTTCGAAAATGCGCCGCACTTCGCGATTTCGACCTTCCGCGATTACGGCGCGGTACCAATGATTGACACCTTGTCCGCCCGCGTCCTCCAGGCGCGAAAGGCGCGCCGGCCCGTCCTCAAGTTCGATCCCTTCGAGCAGCCGCCCGCGCTGCTCCGGGGTCAATTCACCGAGCAAACGCACCGCATATTCGCGCTCAACCTCGTAGCGCGGATGCATCAGGCGATTGGCCAGTTCGCCGGAAGTCGTCAATACCAGCAGGCCCTCGGTATTGAAATCGAGCCGGCCCACCGCAATCCAACGGCCACCGGAAACCTTGGGAAGCTTCTCGAAGACATTCGGCCGCGCCTGCGGATCGTCCTGCGAAACGATTTCCCCCGCCGGCTTATGGTAGAGCAACACGCGCGGAGGCCGGCCGAGTTGTCGGCGCGTATTCAGAGGCTTGCCGTTGATCCGCACCTGATCCGTCGGCAGGATGCGCTGGCCGACGTGAGCGGGCTGCCCGTTTACGGACACACGACCGGCGACGATGAGTTCTTCCATGTCACGCCGCGAACCAACTCCGGCATCGGCCAGCACCTTGTGTAGCTTGTCCGACTGCGCGCTAAGGGCGACCTTGGCCGCGCGACGACCCCGCTCCAGCAAAGAATGCGCCAGCGGTTGCTCTGCCATGGCCAAGGCGTTGACCTCATCCCCCTCCCCGGCCAGGGAAACTGCGGGCGTTACGGCCTCGCTGCCGGTCTCGGCCGACTCGATGGCATCGCGCGCCGGCCGCTCGCCGCGTCCACGCCGGCGCCGGCCATGCGGTCCACGATTGCGACGCTCTCCATCGGCGCTCTGGCTGCCGGACTCGGATTCATGAGTCACTGCGGCGCCCTTGTGTGCGTTCCCTTCGTCCGGTTCATTCGCGGAACTCAAATCCGGGGCTATTGCCGGAACGTGCGCCGCAGGCGCGTCACGGGCCGATTCGGCATCGGTGCCCAAAACGGCTTGCGCCACGCCGCTCCCTGCGGCTGTTGCTGGTGCATCGATGCGAGCCGATTCCGGTGGCGATTCGGTGAACGGCGCGTGCGTTTCGTTGAGCGGGGACGGATTCATGGCGTAGCGGAACTCATTTCACTCATGGGTGGGGTCGCTTCCCGGTAGTCGGCGGAGTCGCTATCGGATTCGGGTGCACGGACTTGCGGCGCAAGGCTCAGGCCATTCGCCGCTACGGCGTCTGCGCCAATTGCCTCGTCGGGCAAAATCTCGGCAGTGTCAGTGGTGGTGTTGGCTGCAGCCAGCGCGGCCGCTTCAATTCCCAGCTCCGGGAAGGGCAATTCGAGCTTAGCGCTCGGGGCCGTCGCGTCCGAGCCGATCGGCGGCAGTTCCTGCAGGGATCGCAGGCCGAAATCGTCCAGAAACTCGCGGGTCGTAGCAAGCAATCCGGGGCGTCCGGGAGCTTCGCGATGGCCGACGGTCTCGACCCATCCCCGCTCCTCGAGCGTCTTGATCACCGGTGCCGATGCCGTAACGCCGCGAATCTCTTCGATATCACCGCGCGTCACCGGCTGACGGTACGCGATGATCGCCAGGGTCTCTAGCACTGCCCGCGAGTATTTGGGAGGCTTTTCCGGATTCAGCCGATCCAGAACCGGTCTCATGGCCACGGTGCTTTGAAAGCGCCAGCCAGAGGCCAATGCGACCAGCTCGATGCCGCGGCCCTGCCAATCGCTGCGCAATTCCTCCAGCAGCACCCGAATGGTGTCGTCGTCGATCTCGTCCGTGAAAAGCCTACGCAGGTGATCGACAGGCAGCGGTTGCTGCGCGGTCAGCAGTGCAGTTTCCAGAACGATCTTGGCCTCATGCGTGTTCATGATTTGCGTCCGAATCAATCGGGCCGGCGTAGGAGCCAGGTATGTTGCAGCGCTGCCGCAATGGCTAATGCGCAATGTTCGGGGTCACCGAACAAAAACATAAGAATCCGGTTTTCAAGGTCCGCGTGACCGACGGACCCTGACTCGCAGGCGTCCCGTACGGGCTTCGTCGGACATAACGGCACGAACCGTGGGGGTGGGCTGGCTGCGCTTGGCGCAACGGCTTTGCCTACGCGACTCCCACGTGTGGCCGCTGTCAGCAGCTACCGTCGGTTACAAAGCACGGTAGCTTCCGATTGATACTTTTTTGCAGTGTATCACGCGCTCGCCCTGGTGCGAAAGGCGGGGGCGGCGCGGGCCACTGGTGGCAAGGGCGTGGAACGAAACGCGAGAGAAAGGATGGTTGATAGGTTGACAACATGTACTGTATGCAATTACAGTGAAACATCTTCAGTCCGCGTCACTGCCATGACCATCGATCCCGCCAATGTCCTGACCGTCCGCCAAGGTGAAATTCTCGAATTCATTCGCAGTGCTCTTGCGGAAAGCGGCGCACCACCAACGCGTGAGGAAATTGCGCGCGCTTTCGGTTTCCGCTCCCTAAACGCCGCCGAACAACATCTACAGGCATTGCAGAAGAAAGGCTTGATCGACCTGCTTGCCGGTACCTCGCGTGGAATCCGGCTACGCGACTCGGCACGTGCCCTTGGCGAGGCAGCGCGCGAACTCGGTCTGCCCCTGATCGGTAAAGTTGCCGCCGGCAGCCCGATCCTGGCACAGGAAAACGTACTAAAGCGCCCCGCTGTTGATCCCTCCACCTTCAAACCGCGCGCAGACTACCTGCTCGAAGTGCGCGGCATGAGCATGCGCGACGCCGGCATTCTCGACGGCGATTGGCTGGCGGTGCATCGGCAAAGCCAGGCACATAACGGGCAAATTGTCGTTGCCCGCCTCGGCGACGACGTCACCGTCAAACGACTCAAGTTGCGCGGAACACGCGTCGAACTGATCGCCGAGAACCCCGACTACACCTCAATCATGGTCGATCTCAAACGCGAAGCGCTGACCATCGAAGGTATTGCGGTGGGCGTCATCCGCGCTGCCGTCTGACAGACGCCGCCGCGCGGATCATCACAAGGGCAAACCATCCATGCGTGCCGCCACCACATTAGTTCCCTTACTGCAGGCCACCAGTGCCGAGGCCATCCCCAATCTTTGGCGTGGGGATGAATGGATTCAGGCCGATTCACGCTCGGATTGCACATCCAGCGGTTTCGAAGCTCTCGACCGGGAGCTTCCCGGTCACGGCTGGCCGCACGGTCAGCTTGTCGAACTACTGCTCGACCATCCCGGTATCGGTGAACTGGGTCTGTTGTTACCAGCACTGGCAGCGGTAACGCGTGCCGGGCGCACGTGCGTCTGGGTGTTGCCGTGCCAGGCAAATCTGCCGGATACGACACACCCTCCTCAAGCAACCATCGAACAGCGGACAGCACCGCATGCCTTGCCCTACGCGCCGGTATTGGTGGAAGCCGGCATTGACCTGGCGCGCAACATTTTCGTCAAGCCACTCACCCCACGTGAGAGCGGCTGGGCACTGGAACAATCCCTGCGCGCCGCCCACCTGGGCGCCCTTCTTGGCTGGTTGCCGGAGGGCACCGGTGCCGATGCTGATTTTCGCTCCCTGCGCCGCTTGCATCTGCTCGCGCAGCAACACCGGGCATTGGTTTTTGTCCTGCGCACAGCTCGCCACGCACGTGCACCATCACCGGCAGCCTTGCGCTTGCAGCTGAACCATGATGGCAAGCAACTGCAGGTACACCTGCTCAAGCGTCGTGGCCGCCCGTTGCTCGAGCCCGTCGCATTACAGGTTCACCCCGCTCGCTGGAACCGCACTCGAACCCCGGCGCTACCCGCCCTATCCCCCGAGGTCAAGCCCACAACGGCATCACAATCGCTAGCGCGGATAGTGCAGGCGCTGTCGCCAAACACAGCCTGGTCGATGCACACGATCTTCAGCCATTGAATCGACCCGATTTCCCAAGTCCCGCCCAAGCCGGCCGTTAAAAGGAAAATGAAAAACTCGTAACCGGAGTCCCCATTCCCGGCAGCACGTTGCCGGAGTTCGAACACAACGTCGCTCCTGTCCGTACGATGGTCGTGCAGCGCCCACCGCCACCAGCGTCCCGACTGACAAGGCCAGGCGAAATCAGCGGCGAACCGAAATAGCGGTCGAATACCTCGCCCGGCGTGGGCTCCCGGATGCGCTCCCCGGAAACCACGATCTCTTCGGAGTCGGGACCGGCCGACCGAACCTGTTGCCATTGCAACGGAGAAATGCCCCGCAAGGGCAGATCCGGATCAACCACCATCGTAGCGGTCGTTCGGAGACGGCAACGCCGGATCACCAAGGAGCCGCATTTGTCGCTAGCGATGATGGCGTTTGCACCTGCGGCGGCCGAGGCGTCATCCGCCGACACCGACGTGGTGGCTGCAGACCCCGCAGCCACGAGCAATAGCGTGCAGATCGCGCCCCTGCTCGACCGCTGCTGCAACAACCGCCCCCACGGACGCTGCGAAATTTTCATAAACCCTTCACGACCAGCTCGTTGCCTTGGATTCGAAATCCCCTGACCCATCGGCGGAAACCACGCAGAACCGATGTCCCGTCGGCGCTTGCATCACCCACCAGGACTGTACCTGTTCTACACGTTTCGCACCGAGCGCTTCCAAACGCAGGACTTCGGCTTCGATATCGTCGGTTTCGATGTCCAAGTGCACTCGACTCGGATGGGTAACCATCTGCACCTCGATGTCCAAGGCACAATTGCGGTCGATCAAGCTCATGTATTTTGTGCCCTCCGCGCCCGGCAGCGGCCGAACCTCCATACCCAGGGCACGGCCCCAAAACGCTGCCGCAGCCGACAGATCATCCGTACAGCAATCCACGATAAAGCCGGCCAGCTTGCTCTTGTGCATACCGCCTCCGTGAGAGTGTCATATCCAATGTATGCGCGAGGGATCTACTGCGCGGAAAAGAAACCATCGAATACGATCGCACGTGCCCTGTCAACCAGGTCGCGCACGACGATGCGTGAATTCATGAGATAGGTGTGCAAGGCCGGAACCAGCACGAGCGGCACGCCCGTGAGACGGGTTTCGGATACCTTGAGGACGCCGTCATTGGGTTCGTCGCCAAGGGGAAAAAAACCTAGTGCTCGGACCACCCGTCCCCGCATAGATCCACGTCGGACAGCACGGTATTGGCACGCTCCCCATGAATTCCTCATTGGCGAGCAGCTGGCCCATTTCCCCCGCCACGATCCGGTAGGGCAGATGTGGCGCCAGCATGCGTGCCCACACACAGGCCCGCGAAGGCGGCGCGAGCAGGAAGCATGCTGCCGGCTGCTGCACCAGCTTGGGAAGCACGCAGCGCAGTAGCACGGCACCCAGCGAATGGCCAATCACGATGAAGCGTTCCGTACCGAGGCGCGATTCGATGAACCGCTGCAATCGCGCCACGCAGGAAGGAAATCTCTCGACGGTCACGGAATACCCGAAGATCGGGGTGCGAAAACCATCGCGTCGAAGGCGAAAAGCGAGCAGTGCCATGGAGACGGGCGTTCGGCCCATTCCATGGACCAAGATCGCCAGTGGGTGGCTCATGGGATTCAGCGCCTTGGTCGACTAGCCTGCCGGCAAATTCCCTCTCACACCGTCGGCGCATGCAGCGCGATGCGATTGCCCTCGCTGTCGATTACGATCGCACGCCAGCCATGCTCGCCGATCTGATGGACGGCCTGGATTACGGAGCCGCCATGGTCCTGCACTGCCTGCACCGCCTCGCGCAGCCGACCTGTCGCATTGAGGTAGATGAGTGGCCCATGCCGCGACGGTGCATTGTCCGGTCCGGGCTGGTACAAGCAACCGCTGACACCATGGTCGGCGTGCGGCAGCAGACCGAAAAAAAAACCAGGGCCGCCCTCGCGCGATACGGTGCCGGTGAGCACCGAAGAATAAAACGCGATGGCCCTGTCCAGATCGACGACCGGGATATCCACCCACACGAATTGATTGCTCATGATCAAGCTCCCATGGAAAGGTCCCCAGCGCGCCATATCTGATTGAAATGATATGCGGTCGCAGGCAATCCTTGACACCTTTCGCGCAACAGTTTCCGTTCTCCCAGACTTGCCCAAAGCTACGCATAGGTAGCCTCGGTGCTGAGTTCCTGTTTCACCGAGGCCGGTAACACACGGACCTCTCCGCAGGCTGACACCGAGGAACTCTCGGCCAAAACCTTCAAATTGATCGCGGCGTTCTCGTCGCGATCGTGTACGACTGCGCACTCGGGACACACCCACTCGCGAACCTTCAGCGGTAATTCGTC
>Ga0181521_10003175_pt1 | contig 19448 bp, 15 predicted proteins | sample PEATcosm2014_Bin_32_FD_119764 | JGI IMG/M metagenome (GOLD analysis project Ga0181521, IMG submission 119764) | Peatland microbial communities from MTU Mesocosm Facility, Houghton, MI, USA - PEATcosm2014_Bin02_60_metaG | ecosystem: Environmental > Terrestrial > Soil > Wetlands > Peat | place... | reverse complement strand
CGCCAAAAAAGCCGTACGACGTGACGGCCAACACCCTTCTGCTGCTGATGGGTGTGGACGTGAAGGCGGTGGATGCGCCGGTCGCGGTGACCGGCGAGTGGAAAGCTCCGCCCGTGGCGGCCGGCCCGGTGCTGGCGGCGGCCGATACCGATTCGTGGAGGGCCGTGACGCGCGCCTGGAAAAGCGGCGCCGCGGTGTGGCGCGACCCGGCCAGCGGCGATTTTTCACTCGAGCGGCGCGAACCATGGAAGGAATTGAAGCAGCCGCGGGTAGGGCTCTACCAGCCCTGGCAGCCCAACATGGACGAAGGCTGGACGCGCTGGCTATTGGAGCAGTTCGGGTTTGCCTACACCGGCCTGCGGAACGCGGAAATTCAGGCGGGCGGATTGCGGCAGAAGTTCGACGTGCTGGTATTTGCGGATCAGGCGGCCGAAAGCATGGAGAACGGCTACCGACGCGACGCCATGCCCGAGGAATACACGGGCGGGCTGGGAGCGGCGGGCGCCGCGGCGCTCAAAGAATTCTCGAATGCCGGTGGCACGCTGGTGTTCTTGAATGGGGCAACCGACTACGCCATCACTCGACTCGGCGTAGCCGCCCGGGTGGTCACTCCGGCGCGGGGCCAGACCGATGAGTTCTATTCGCCGGGATCGCTGCTGAATGCACGCATCGACACCGCCAGCGCGCTGGCGTATGGGGTTCCCGGTGAAGTGGCGATCTGGAGCGAGCAGAGTCCGGCCTGGGAGACGCAGCTACCGGTGGTGGCGCGGTATGTCGAGTCGGGCGTCTTGGCTTCCGGGTGGCTGGTGGGTGAGAAAACCATTGCAGGCCGCGCGGCGGTAGTGAATGCACCCATGGGAAGCGGCCACGTAGTGCTGTTCGGCATGCGGCCTCAGTATCGAGCGCAGAGCTATCTTACTTTTAAGATGTTCTTCAATGCACTCGTCCTGTAAGCTGCGCCGCTAGCCCGCGCGCGCCGCCTCAGGCTTTCTCGCCGGCCGCTTTCCGCTTGTTATAGTCGGCCCAGCGCTTTTTCTGCGCGGCCGCAATTCGGCGCCGGCCCGCAGCCGACATTTTCCGCCTGGCCGGCTTGGAGGAAGCCGCGGCGGCGGCTGGCTGTTGACCCAGCATGGCGCGGATATTTAGCATGGCCTGTTGTATCTCGGCGAGCTGCGCCTGGTATCCCACCAAGGCAGCTTCTAGAAGAGAACGATCTGATTTCATGGGTAACAGTCTATCATTGCTTTCCTCGCGGTACGCAAGGAATCTTAGTAAAGAGATAGCGAATGCCTGAAATGGGTCATGCTGCCGGCCAGGAGGAATGCGGCGGGCAATCCCGTCAGTGGCCGGCCTCCCGGCCGGCTGGGCAAGCTTGGAAAGCGGGTCCGGGGGCTGAAGTCTGGCTCACATTCGGCCGGCATTTTGGACTAATTTCGGCGGAATTTCAGTTGCAAAAGCGCGGCTCGACAAAGAGCCCACAAAGAACTGATTGCGGTATACGGCCGGCAGCTATTAGGATATTTTGCTCCGAAACTAGTAGTTGGGTGACATGCAGGACTTATAGGCGGACAACCGCGTACCAGCGATGCGGCAAACTCCGAAGCGGTATGGAGGAAAACAGAACCGGCACGACTTACACGAATATCCAAGCGGATGGGGTCCCGCTTTCCTTCGTACTGTACCAGTACGTTCCTGACTTCTCCACCTGGCAGAACGCTGCATAGTACGCTAGAATCGTTTAGGCCATTTTTTTTCATAAAGCTGGCACTTACAATGAGTCTTCGCTTGACCGAGAGCGGCCACGTGTTAGACTGAGCAAGCTGATGCCAATTGACTTACGGAAAGTACTGAAAGACCTTTATACCCAGCGGGATCGGCTCGAGCACGTGATCACGTCGCTCGAGGCGTTGCAGCAGGGGTCGGCGGCGGAGCTGCTTCCCCAGAAGAAGACCAATCGAGGCAGGAAGTCAATGGGCCCGGAGGAGCGGCGCGAAGTATCGGAGCGTATGAGGAAGTACTGGGCAGCGCGCCGCAAGAAGAAGACGCAGACGGCGGGCTAAGTACGCGGTTTCGGGAGTTCGCTCCAATCTGCCTGCTATCGCGCGACTCTAGCCAGAACCACGACAGTTAGGCAGCGGTCTTCCTGGAATGCCATACCGTATTTAGGAAATAGCGAGCTAAGTCAAGCGCTAAGGCTGCTGCTTTTCGAGTTTGATCTCGACGGGGGCCCGCAAGCGGGCGGCGGAATCGGCTACATAGCGATCCCACTCCGCGCGGCTATGGAAATCGGCGCCAAGCGTGGAAGCGAAACCTGCATAAGTGACACAGGGGCGGCCGGGCTCAATCCTGGTAAGCAGGATGTAATTGAGATCGTCCTCGGTGAAACTCGCGATCGTCGCCGGGTCGGCGAGCACGGCCTGGCCTAACTGGCTGGGGCCTTCCTTCATATCCTCCCAGGTGCGCATCCAGCCATGCTCCTTATCCCGCTCGATGGCGGTCCCCTTCAATTTACGAATGCCGGCGGCGTTCATGAGATTGGCGGCATCTCCGTCGATGGTGTAGCGGGTTTCATAGCGGTCCAGATTATGACCCGCGTCGAGCGAGATCAATTTCTTTTCGGAAACGCGGGCCCGACCGGCCCTCCAGGCTTCGTATGTGAGCTCGAACAGGACGCGGATGGGGCCTGTGGCGTAGACCCGCGTATCGCGGAAATTGGCCGAAGGGATCAGCTTGCCATCCACCCAGATACCGGTGCCGCCATCGCCGCGGGTCTTGCCGGCCGCATAGAAATCGCCGCCCTGCCCGTGATCCTTGTGGTAATCGTCCATCATGTACCAGTCGTTGATCACAAGTTTGGGGACGCGCTTGATCCAGACATCCACGGAGCTGGAAGTGAGCGGCTCCTGAGGCCAGGTTTCGAGGGCCTTGCCGTACATGCGGTGCGCGATGCGATCGTTCTCCCAGGCGAAATCGTCCAGCCGCTCGCGCACGAAGCGGCCGTAGGTCTTGTAGTCTTCGACGCGGGCGATCTGCCGGTCGCCGGCGGTCAGCAGGAATACGCGCGTCTGGCGCGGCGCGAAATCGGCCTGAAACAGGAATTCCTCAAATTTCCCGTCACCGTCGGTATCGACGGCCTGGATGATCAGATCCTTGTCGGAACCTTCGGCGCGAACGTGGATTTCGCGGGCGTCCTTGAAGGTCAGCAGGTTGTGGAGCTCGGCGACCGGGAGGACGATGGTTTCGGCCGGGCGCGCCAGATCGATGGGGTTGCGAACCGTGACGGCAACGCCGGCCGCCGCGGAGAGGCTAAACGCGAGCGAGACTACTAATAAGAATAAGTACGTACGCATGTTTCTTCTCCTGGCAAGTTACCTCTTCTTGACGCGGTAATGGAACGTGTTGAGAGTGTGTTCGATGTCGAAGGAACGCAGCATGGTGATGACTTCGGCGCCGGCCATCAGCACCGGGCCATAGCCCTGCATGGCATCGAGGTCGGTAGGCCGATTGTAGTAGTAGACGGCGTCGTAAGCGGCGGTGGTGCTGACGCAAATGCCGGCCACGCGGCCATCGGGGTGCACGCGCGTGGCCAGCGCCTGCCAGCCGGTCTGAGCCGCCGGCGCGTAGACCGGCGTGAGCCAGCCGCGGTTGACGCCGCGCGCGATGGAAAAAGTGAACATAGCGGTGGCGGAAGATTCCAGGTAGCTGTCGGTCTTGTCGAGTAACTGGTGCCACATGCCGGTAGAGCTCTGCACTTCGACCGCGGCGCGCGCCGCGGTGCGGAAAATATCGAGGACCTTGACGCGGCCGGAATGATTCTCAGGCAGCACGCTGAGCAGTTCGGCCGTCGCCATCAGCACCCATCCGCCGCCGCGGCCCCAGAAGAAGCGGGGATCGTAGGGGGCCGTGTTTTCATACCAGGCGTGGTCGTAGAGGCCGGTGCCGAGGTCCTGGAGACGCTGCGACATCTGGATCACCTGGCGCACGGCGTCGTCGTACCAGGCGCGGTCGCCTGTGAGCTTGCCCATTTGCGCCAGGAACGGGATGGACATATAGGCATCGTCCGCCCACAGAGACACGGGTTGCGGGCGCGGCCGGGCCAGCGTGCCATCCGGCAGGCGCATCTGCTTATGAGCGATGTAATCGGCGACCGCGTCGATGGTGGCGCGGTAGCGGGGGTCCGGTTTCCTGGCGTAGGCCTTGACCAGGGCAGCCCCAATGGCGCCGCAATCGTCCAGAGCGCGCATCTCCAGCAGCCGGCGGAAGCCGTAGGATTGCGCGCCGAACTCGGCGGCCTGCCTCCGGAAATAGTCCAGGTGGTCGAAAATGAAATCGAAGTTTTTCAGCGTGTAGCCGGCATAGCGCGGATCGCCGGTCACGTCGCTCACGTTCAGCAGCCCGGCCAGGACCACACCCACGGGATAGTCCCAATCGTTGAACTGGCCGGCCCGGTTGTCCACACCGGCGGTCTTGATGGGACGCGTGAAATCGGTGATGGGCTCGCCGGTTTGCATGTCGATAATGCGATATGCGGTGGAGCGAACGATGTAGCCGAAGATGCGGTCGATAGTGGCCTTGATCTCGGCTTCGGTGGGGACGACATAATCGACGCCGTCGGCCAGCGAGGGCTGCTGGAACGAAGCGTCGCTGCGGCCTTTCGGCGGGCTTTGCGCTTGAGCGCCGGCGGCGAGCGCGACCAGGGCCAAGGCCAATACCACGTGAGGAGACTGTGTCATACGATTAGATGCGCGAACGCGATTTTAGCAGACGCCGCCCGCGTTCCGAGCCGCGACCGTCAGGGAGCGTACTCGTCACGGCATGATCCGAGCCTCAATAAATCGGCCGATCTCTCGCCGTGCCCAGCCCTACGACACCTGCCAGTAAACCGAGTAGCGCTTGTCCGTGATGCTATACAGCGGCTCCATCGTGACGTCCTTTTGCTGGCCGGTGGTGCGGAACGTCAGTGGCCCGTCCGCCGGTTTGATCCAGGAAGCCGGGTCGTCGCCCGACGCCCTGAATACCGGGACCTGCATCTGCGCGCGGAAGGTATTCGGCCCTTCCTGTCCGTTCACCATGCGGTCCGTGAGTCCCTCGTTGCCCAGATCGCCCGCCAGCACCAGCGGCCCGTAGAGCACGGCCTGCATCTTGGCATCGTCGGGCATCCGTTCCATCGAGAGATGCATCGGCATCGCCATCTCGATCCGGTCGCCCGTCTTCCACGTGCGCGAAATCGCCAGGTAGCTGCCCGGCGCGGCCGTGGCATCGAGCGCTTTGCCATTCAACTTTACGGTGGGCGCCTGTTGCAGCCAGCCCGGAATGCGCAACCGCAGCGCCAGTTGTACCGGCTTCTCCGCCGTTACCGCCAGCGCGGTCGCCGGCTCCATCGGGAACCTGGTCTCCTGACGCAAACGGAAGCCTTTCTCGCTCCAGTCGAGCTCCGAAGCAATGAAGAGGTTGACGAACAGCCCCGCGTCGTCGTGCCAGTAGATGCTGCTGTTGAGCTTGGAATATTCCTCCATGCCCGACCCCGTGCAGCACCAGAACGATTGGTCTTCACTGCACCATGTGCGCCACGCGCCCGGCGTGAGCGACAGGTAATACTGCGTGTGCCCGGTCTTCGGCTGAATCGTGCCCATCCGATGATTCAGCAGCGTGCGCTCGTAGTAATCGAAGTAGCGCGGGTCGGCGTCCCAGGAATACAGGTGGCGCGCCACCTTGAGCATGTTATACGAACAGCAGCACTCGGCCGTCGCCCCGCTCTGCCTCAATTCGTGAGCCAGGAAGCGCGGCTGTGTCAGCCAGCCTTCGCCGTCGCTGGTACCGCCGGTCACGTACGTGCGCCCCGTGGTCACCGTGTAATAGAAAAAGTCCGCGACGTTATAGAAGCGCCGGTCGCCGGAAATCTCGTAACGGCGCGCCGCCGCGATCACCTGCGGGATGTGCGTGTTGGCGTGCAGCCCGCGCAGTTCGTCGCGCCCCATGGCCAGCGGATTCACGAACACCTTCTTGGTGAACCGGTCGCCGGCCTTGGCCCATCGGTCGTTGTTGGTGGCCGCCGCCAGGTTGTACAAAACCTCGGCCATGCCGCCGTACTCCGTGTTCAGAATCTCCTGCATGTGCTCTTCGGATTTCGAGGCCGTCCACGTATCGGCCCAGTCCGCCATGCCTTCGAGCACTTTCAGCGCATCCTGGTTGCCGCCCACGTTATACATATCGAACATGCCGGCCATGATCTTGTGGATGGTGTAGAACGGCGCCCACGGAATCGTCTGGCTGACGTCCGGCGCCACGCGCGGAGCGTTCGGGTCGCGCGGCGGTCGCGGCTTGCCCGCCAGCCGGTCCAGCCGTTCCCAGAACGACGCGGGGAAAGCGCTCAGATATCCGCCGCCCAGCTTCTCCTGGCACTTGGCCAGTTCCGCCACCATCTCATCGCCTTTGGCTTTCGCGTCCTTGTCGCCGGTCGCGGCCCACAGTTGCGCGCTGGCGGAGAGGAAGTGGCCGGTGAAATGACCGCGCAGTTCGGTCGAGCGCGTTCCGTCCGCCGGCCGCTCCCAGTTCCCGTTGCCGCCGCCGGCGAAACCTTGTGACTGGCCCGAGGGCAGACCCGCATTCACGCGGAAGTTGTACAGCAGCCGGTCCGCGTCGAGCCGCGACATGTAGCCCTGGTTCCAATCCTGCGCATCGTGGAAGATGCCGGGCAGCAGCCGCACTTGCGTCTGCGGGAACGGCCGCGCTTTCAGCGCCACGTCTTTGCGCGTGAACTCGATTGGCCCCTCGAACGGCGGGATAACCCCGATAGTGCCGCCGCGCATCGCCGGCGTCACGCTGGTATTGGGGTCCGGAATCCCGGCCGGGGCCGTTTGCTGTGGTGCCGCCGGCGTCTGTGCCAGCGCCGGCGCCGCGACCACCATGGCGCCAAAACCACGACGAGTAATCATTGTCTTTCTCCCTTCAGAATTGGAATCGCTTGGAGGGCGGGCGCCCTCGCCCGCGCCGGACCCCCCGGTCCGGCTCTCTCACTTACCTTATTACCATTACTCTACGTGCCACTTATTCACTCCAGCCGACCCTTAGCCTGAATTACTAACTCCAGCCGCACGGCGTTAGTCGTCACCGGCTCAAAAGTAACTTCATTAAACGTGCCCTTTCCCACGCTGTAAGGCCCCAGGTTCTCCACCGGCTTCCATTGGTCGCCGTCCTGGTATAGCAGCGTCCAGGATGCCGGCACCGCGCACCCACTCGGCCGCATAGACAATCGACCCGCGCTGCAATCGCTTTCACGAAGCCCATTGTAATCCGTCCCGGTCCGCTTCGCACCCCGCACCTTTTTTCGCCCGCATGTCTCCCAGCAATTCGGCCGTGACGATGTGGCGCACGCACTCTTGCGTGCCGACGCCCGGTCCAGCCAGACTGTTCGTACCCCACCAGGGTGCCGAGAAGAGTCTCGACACCCCACGCACGAGTGCGTGCGCCACCTTGGGCCACCACCCGCCTTTGTTTCGTTATACAATGGCTCTCTCCTGGAGGTATTGCAAGAATGTTAGCGCTATCATCAGCCGCCGTCGTCCTGCTCGTCGCCGGCGCTATGACCATCCACGCCGCCACCAAGATCGCGAAAGCCGATTTCGGCAAAACCAAGGACGGCGCCGCCGTCCAGATCTTCACCCTCACCAACGCCTCTGGCATGGAGCTGAAAATCTCCACTTACGGCGGTGCCATCGTCTCGTTGAAGACACCCGACCGCACCGGCGCCATGGGCGATGTCGTCCTCGGCTTCGACTCGCTCGACGGCTATCTCAATCCCAACGAACCTTACTTCGGCGCCCTCGTCGGCCGCTATGGCAATCGCATCGGCCACGCCAAATTTACCCTCGACGGCAAGACTTACACCCTCCCGGTCAACAACGGCGAAAACTCCCTGCACGGCGGCACTCGGGGCTTCGACAAGTACGTCTGGACTCCCAAGGAGCTTTCCGACGGCGGCCTTCAGCTCACCATCCTCAGCCCAGACGGCGATCAAGGCTACCCCGGTAACCTCCACGTCACCGTGACCTACCATCTCACCGCCGCCAACGAAGTCAGGATCGACTACTCCGCCACCACCGATAAGGACACCGTCGTCAACCTCACCAACCACGCCTATTACAACCTCAAAGGCGCGGGCACGGGCGATATCCTCGGCCACGTGATGATGTTGAACGCCTCGAAGTTCACCCCGGTCGATGCCGGCCTGATCCCCACCGGCGAGCTCAAGCCCGTCACCGGCACGCCCTTCGATTTCACCAGGCCCACCGCCGTCGGCGCCCGCATCAACCAGGACGACGAACAGCTCAAGCTCGGCCACGGCTACGACCACAATTGGGTGATCGATCGCAAAGGCGCGGGCCTCACGCTTGCGGCGCGCGTTGCAGAGCCCACCACCGGCCGCGTCATGGAAGTGCTCACCACCGAGCCCGGCATTCAGTTCTATACCGGCAATTCCCTCGATGGCACGCTCACCGGCAAGGGCGGCAAGGTCTATCCCATGAGAGCGGCTCTGTGTCTGGAGACCCAGCATTATCCCGATTCGCCCAATAAGCCGGATTTCCCGTCCACCGAACTGAAGCCCGGCCAGACTTACAAGACCACCACGATCTACCGCTTCTCCACCACAAAGTAGGAGGGACGCAACCCATGGACCGCCGCGGTGAACGGCCGCGCCGCCACTATTGGCGGTGAGCACCACGACACCGTCATCATCCGGACCGGGACTGAAAAGCACTTTGAAGTAGTGGGCAGTTGATCGCCTGAATGCAGCATGCATCGGCGATCTCGGTCGATCAACCTTTTTGCCGAAACAGGAGGCAGTATGAAATCGCATCCCGCATTCGCAGCCGCGCGCGCTCTGGCGCTCGCGGCCTTTGTGGCCGGCCTCGCTCTGGCCCAAGGCACCCTCGCCGACTATGAACGCGCGCAGGGCCTGCAGGCCAAAGCCCGCGGTCTCGTCGTCGGTACGCCGGCCGCCGCCACATGGATCGGGGATTCCGGCCAGTTCTGGTACTCGCGTGCGGTGAAGGGAGGCTCTGAATTCCTGATGGTGGATGCAACCGCTGCCACTAAGAAGCCGGCCTTTGACCACGACAAGCTGGCCACTGCGATCAACGCTGCCACCGGCGGTCACTACACCGGACTGGCGCTGCCCTTTGCGCCTCCTCAGGGTGGCCGCGGCGGCGCTGGCGCCGGACGCGGCGCGGTGGGTGCTCCGCCGCAGACCGCGCCGCTCCGCTTTATCGATGCACAGTCGATTGAGTTCGGCGCCGGCGGCTCCATGTACACCTGCAAACTCGCCGACTACACCTGCGCCAAGGGCGGCGCCATACCGGCCAACGCCGGCGGCCGCGGCCGTGGCGGCGCGCCCGAAGATCTGAATGCCGACCAGCCCATGCCGATGGAAATCGGCGGCGACCCGGTCGACGGTCTCGAGTATCAGCCGTTTCTACCTTCCCCGCAGCAGGATGACAGCGGTGGCCGTGGCGTTGGCCGCGGTCAACAACCCCCTTGCGCGGTCGATGAAGCCTCGGCGCCAGGAGGCCGTGGGGGGCGTGGCGGCCGCGGCGGACGTGGCGCAACCACCACCACTACCCTGGGCATCGGCGCCACTCTCAACAGCGCTGTCCAGCTTCCCGCCGATACTTTGGTCTGCACTTCGTTCGACCACAAGTGGGATGCCTACATCCAGAACTACAACGTCTTCCTCAAGCCTGCCGGTTCCAGCCAGCGCGGCACTCCCCTGAGTTACGACGGTTCCGAAGGCAACTATTACACCATGCGCTCGGTTGCCTGGTCCCCCGATTCCAAACACCTGGTGGCGTACCACACCCGCCCCGGCTATGACCGCGAAGTCCACTACATCGAATCGTCGCCCGCCGACCAGTTGCAGCCCAAACACACCACGCTTCCTTACCAAAAGCCCGGCGACGCCCTCGATATCGCCTACCCCGCGCTCTTCGACTTAGCCACCAGACAGGAAGTCGAGCTCGATCGCGCGCTCTTCCCCAATCCGTACAACATCACTCCGCCCGTCTGGTGGAAAGATAGCCGCGGTTTCACCTTCGAATACAACCAGCGCGGCCATCAGGTCTACCGTGTCCTCGAAGTCGACGCCAATACCGCTAAAGTTCGTCCATTGATCGACGAAGTCAGCAAGACTTTCATCTATTACAACCAGCTCGGCCCGGGCCTTTCCGGCGGCCGCCGCTACCGTCATGACCTCGATGACGGCAAGGAAATCATCTGGGCCTCCGAACGCGACGGTTGGGAGCATCTCTATCTCTATGACGGCTCGACCTGCAGGCTCAAGAACCAGATCACCAGGGGTGACTGGCTGGTCCGCAACGTTATCGAGGTGGACGATGCCAGGCGCCAGATCTGGTTCCAGGCCGGCGGCTCCATCCCCGGCCAGGATCCTTATTTCGTCCAGTATTACCGCGTCAACTTCGACGGCACCTCGCTCACACGCCTCACCGACGCCGATGGCGACCACGCCGTGGTCTTCTCGCCCGACAAGAAGTATTACGTCGACACCTGGTCGCGCGTCGATCTGCCGCCCCAGTCGCAGCTTCGCCGCGCCGAAGACCAGAAAGTCGTCATGGACCTCGAAAAGGGCGACGCCTCCGCGCTCCTGGCCGCCGGCTTCCGCTTTCCCGAAGTCTTCGTGGCCAAGGGTCGCGATGGCAAGACCGATATCTGGGGCACCATCACCCGCCCCATGAATTTCGATCCCACCAGGAAGTATCCCGTGATTGAAAACATCTACGCCGGCCCGCAAGGCTCGTTCGTGCCCAAGACCTTCAGCGCCGTGCCGGGCGATCAGGCCATGGCCGAACTCGGCTTCATCGTGGTCCACATCGACGGCATGGGCACCAGCAACCGCTCCAAGGCCTTCCACGACGTGGCCTGGAAGAACCTCGGCGACGCCGGCTTCCCCGACCGCATTCTCTGGCACCAGGCCGTCGCCGCCAAGTACCCTGCTTACGACATCTCCCGCGTCGGTATTTTCGGAAATTCCGCCGGCGGGCAGAATTCCCTGGGCGGCATGTTATTCCATCCCGAGTTCTATAAAGTGGTCGTCACCAACAGCGGCTGCCACGATAACCGCATGGATAAAATCTGGTGGAACGAGCAGTGGATGGGCTGGCCGCTCGGGCCGCAGTACGCCGAATCTTCCAACGTCGACAACGCCGCCAGGCTGCTAGGCCGCGCGCTGATCATCGTCGGCGAGATGGATACCAATGTCGACCCGTCCTCTTCGCTGCAAGTGGTCAACGCTCTGGTGAAGGCCCACAAGCATTTCGACATGCTGTATATTCCCGGCCAGAATCACGGCGTCGGCGTGCTGTCGACCGAGCACTACCGCGACGATTACTTCGTCCACTATCTGCTGGGCGTCGAGCCCCCCGATTGGAACAAAGTATCGCTCCCCGCGCCCGCCGAGCCGCCTACTGCCGGCGGCAACTGAGTCTATTTCTTCTTCCGGATGTACACCGCGCCGTTGAGCGTGCGGAAGCCGGGAGGGCGGGCGCCCTCGCCCGCGCGCGACCCCCTGGTCGCGCTGCCGGAGCAACCGTATCGGCGTCTTGAAAGCACGCGCGGAACCTATTTCTTCTTCCGGATGTACACCGCGCCGTTGAGCGTGCGGAAGGTAAGTTGCGCGCCCCCGCCGTTAATCGTGCCGGCGATGTTGCGATCGATGCGGATCACGAAGCGCATGTCCGCAGAGTCGCTCTTCTCCGTGACAGGATGCCTGGCGCCCAGCGTAACGTCGAAATCGGAGTAGACCGGGCCGCGCATCGTCTTGACCGCCAGATCGGCTTTGAGGTCCGGCGGGAAAGTGACGTCGATCGCCGCGTTGAGCGTGGAGAAGGCCATGGGCTTGGCCGCATCCACCGCATCCATCTCCACGTGGATCGGCCCGTTGAGCGAATCCGCCGTCACCGTGCCGGAGATGTGGTCCAGAGTGATGTGGCCGCGCAGCGTGTGGGCCGACACTTCGCCGTGCACGCCGTCCACATTCACATTGCCGTTCATGCTCTTGAGGTGGAGCGACGTGTCGGCGGGCACCGTGATGAGGAGGTTGCCGTGGCCGCCGAGGCGGTTGTGCACGGTAATCACGTTGTCGTCTTCCACCACTTCCAGGCCCCTCATGGGACGGTCGATGCGCTTCATGCCGTCCTGCGTGTCGGCGGGGCGGGCGGCGCGCGCCCCGGAGGGCTCTTCGACAATCACGTCCGTGCCGCTATGCGTTTTGATGGTGATGTTGCCGTTCGCAACGTTGCAATTGATCACGCGGGCGTGCGAAGTGTTGCGGGCAGGCACCACCACGCGATCGCCCGTCGTATCCTGCGCGCCGGCCAGCGTGCAGAGCGCTATCAGAAGGCCGGTCGAGGCCAGAGTCGCTTTCATTTCCGTGTCCCTTTTCTTCAGTCCCTTAAGCCGCTTTGGAATGCAGGCGGATGGCGCCGTTCAGAGTGTGAAAGGAAAGCGCCGGGCCGCCTTTGCCCGCGCGGACTTTCATGTTGCCGCCGGTGCGGTAGACGAATCTGGTGCCGCTGCCCTCGCCCTGGAGGACCGCAGGCACGGTGGTCACGTCGAAATCCGAATATACGCCGCCATGTAGAGTCTTGAAGGAGATGTCGGCATCGAGCGAAGGCTGGAAGTAGATGTCGATCGGTCCGTTCAACGTGTGGAACGAAGACTCGGCCGTGGGGTTGCGCGTGAACGCCACTTTCACCGCTCCGTTCAGGCTCCTCACCGAGCCCGCGCCCGCGATTTCCTGCATGTCGATCTTGCCGTTGAGCGTGTTGACTTTGAAATTGCCGCTCGAGTTCTTCACTGCAATCGCGCCGTTCAGCTCCTTGAGCTCCAGTTGCGCCCCGCTCGGCGCCTCAATCTCGTAGTCGAAAGTCACCGAGTAGCGGTAGCGGTCGCTGCTCCAGTTCACACCACCCCCGGGGCTGCGGAACGGGCCGTTCTCATAGAGCTTGACCGAATTGCCGTCTTGCGACATGTCGACCGTGACGTCGTGCTTGGCCCGGTCCAGATCGCTTTGCGATTCCCCGCGGATGTGTTTCTCCACCTTCACCCGGATCTCGGAGCCGGCGCCGCCGGTCACATGGATGAAGCCGTTGACATTGTCCACCAGGAGCTTCGAGACATTGTCTCCGGCCGCCACCTTGAAGGTGCGGTCGATGGTTTCGCGGTCTTCGAATGTCCAGTCGCTCTGACGATGTTGGGCGGCTAGAAGCGAAAGGGAAACGGCGGCGAGTGCGATGAGTTTCACTTGGAGACCTCCAGTTTTTGAATGCCGGCCAGGGCGCGCTGCCGGGCCGATTCGTCGGTTTGCGCGTCCTGCGCCAGTTTGCGCATGGTGGGAATGGCGGCAAGATCGTTGTTCCCGACGAAAATATCCATCAGCGCGATTTCCACCAGCGGCGAATCCTGCAGCGGCAGAGCGTCCACCAGGGCGCGGCGAATTTCCGGATTGGATGCCAGCTTCTCCAGCGCATCGGCGGCGGAGAGCCGCACATTGACGTTGGCGTCGTGATTCAAGGTGTAAAGCAAAGCCTGTTCCATTTCGCGGTCCGGCCGGGCTACCTGCGCGCTATAGCCGACGCCGCGAATCCGCGAGCTGGGCGATTGGTCCTGCAGCATCGAGAGAGCCACCATCTGCCGCAGGCTTTCCACCTGCCCCTGCAGTTGCACCAGCTCCGGACTGGCTGCCGGCGGCCGAGTGAGCCAGTGTGCGCCCAGAGCGCCGGCGGCCACCAGCGCAAGCGAGAACGCCGCCTGCCAAACCGCGCGCGCCGGCCACCATCCGGCTGCCAGCCAACGGCTGCGCACCGGCGCGGCGGGCGTTGCCTCCATGCCCGCCTGGTAAGCTTGCAGCATTTCGAGAAAACGCGCCCGCACCCCGGTATCCGGCTCCGCCAGGGGCAACGACGCAAGGCCGCGCCACACGGCCCCCATCTCGGCCAGGTCCGTACGGCAGCCCGCGCACGTATCCACGTGGGCAATCAACTTTTCGCGCGCGGCCGCGTCCAGCCGGCCGGCCAGGCACTCGGGAATCTGCTCGCGGAATTTATCGCAACTCATGACGCTCGTTCTCCACTCAGCGCGAAGAACCGGTCGCCCAGATCGCGCAGCGCCCGGTAGACGCGGACCTTCACCGTTCCCACTTCGCACTTGAGAATGGCGGCGATTTCTTCATACTTCAAGTCGAGGAAGCGGCTCATCACCAGCACTTCCCGTTTGTCGCGCGGCATGGAGGCCAGCGCGCGTCGCAGCAGCACGGCTTCCTGGCGGCTTTGCGCCTGCCGGTCGGGCGGCGCTTCGAGGCCGCGAAACTCCGCCATCTCTTCTCCCAACGCGACCTCCGCGGTGTGCCGCCCGGCCTAATCCTGGTGGACATGGCGTGCCACCTGGTACATCCAGCTCCGGAACGAACCCTCCGGCTGGTACGTGTGCCGGTATTTCAAAATTCGAAAAAAGACTTCCTGCACGAGATCTTCGGACATGGCCCGCTGCGCGGTGAGGTGGAGGAAAAACCGGAACAGCGGGCGATGATGCCGTTCAAAGAGCGCCTCCAGCTTCGAGACGTCTCCCGCCCGCACTTCCAGCATGATTTGTTCGTCTTCCACTGGAATCCGCTGATTGCCTTACGTATGAGGATACTGGCGAAACCGCAAAAGGTTACGAGGGCCCCGCCACCATTTTGGACCATGTTGAGTCCGGTTTGGAGACTAACTGCTTTGTTTGCGTCCAAAAGTGGACCATGTTGGGTCCGGTTTTCCGCAGTATCGTTAGAGGCGGAGATGGACACCGGCAGAGGCTCCCGGATATAATCGGGCGCAATGAGAGGCATGCTGCGCTCGGGGTTGGGGTTGCTGTGCGGAATGCTGCTGGCGCAGCCATCCGCTCCGCGGGTCGACAAGAAAGTCGCGCTGGTCATCGGCAACGACGCCTATCTGTACGTAACACACTTAAAGACCGCGACCAACGACGCTCGTTCGGTGCAGGCGATTCTACAGCAGCGGTACGGCTTTGAGACCACGCTGCTGCTTAACGCGACGCGGTCGCAGATTGTTTCGGCGCTGAACGTTTACCGGCGCGACCTGGGCCCGGATTCCTCACTGCTGATCTATTACGCGGGCCACGGTTACTACGACGAGAAGATGGGCAAAGCCTACTGGTGGCCGGTGGATGCGCAGGATAACGACAACACGAACTGGATCGGCGCGGAGGTCATCACAGGCAACATCAAGGTCACGGCATCGCGTCACGTGCTGATCGTGTCCGACAGTTGCTATTCGGGCACACTCCGAGGCGTGAGCGTACCTCAAAACCTGAATGGGCTGAACTCGGACCGCGCGCGTACGCTTCTGCGGCTGGAGCAGCGGCCGTCTCGCGAGCTGATGGCCAGCGGCGGAAACGAACCGGTTGCGGACGGCGGGGCGGACGGCCATTCGGTCTTCGCGGGCGCGTTCCTGCGGGCGCTGCAGCGCATGCCGGCGGCGCAATTCGCGGCTCACGAACTGTTTGACGAAGTGCGAACTTTCGTTGCCGGTAATTCGGCGCAGCTCCCGCAGTTCGACCCGTTGAGAGACTCCGGGGACGATGGCGGGTCGTTTGTGTTCAGCCGGGCGGGAGGAGTTGTTCCGGCGGTGCGTCCGGCGCCGGGAAACGGGCGGGGAGACGCGGGTCCTCCGCCGGCGCCGGCGCCGAAGCCGCCGGTGGACACTCACAAGTATCTGCCGAAGGACCCGCTACCGCCGCCACCCGAGCCCGGCTACGAACCTGTGAGCATGCCCCACACGACGCTGCTGATGCTCCGCGATAACCCGAAGTTTCTCACAGACGAGGTCGCACTGAAAATTGCCGTACAACAGGTGGCAGTAGAGCAGAGCATGTGGACCTTCATCGCCGAGGCTCTCAGGATCAATCCGCGGGAGCCGCAGTTTACTTATGAGTGGCAGACGCTCATCGATCAGAAACCCGACTTCGCGCGCGGCCCGCTGGTGGACGTTTTCAATAAGGCTGACGCGGATTGGTCCTTTTTGAAGAACGAAAAGGGCTGGAATGGGCAGACGGATTCGATTGTCGACGTGTTTATGTTCGCGCGCAACCAGGTAATGGGCGAAGACGGCAAGCCGAAGGACAACGCGTTTACCGCGCAGCGGCTGAAGCAAGTAGCCAGGAAGCACCTGGAAGCGGCGGTGGCCAAAGCGCCGTCGAAGCTCTGGTTTATGGTTAAACTGCCCCACGCCGACTACGACTTCAACTCCTCCGCCATGCGGTTCAGGAAAGATCAAAACACCTTTGAAGATTCCTTCGACCTGTTGGACCTGGTCGCGTCACCCGTCTTCGAGCCCGCGCCGGCCCCGGGCATGAACACAGCCGCGCTTCCGGCCGCCGCCAGGACGACCGCCAACTACCAGTGGTGGTCCGGCGGCCACCTGCTGATGCCGGACAGCGAGCCGACGATCAAGCCCGGATCCGTCTTTAAGACGGTGGAAGGGCTGGCGCTTTTTTCGCCGGCGGCGGGTTGGCGAGACAACTTCACCCGGCTGGCCCGGATTGCTCCGGTGGATCTGCACGTTCTGGCGCTCGACCGGCAATTGCGGCTGGGGTCGATTCCGATGGATGCGGGCAAGGCAGAGGCGCTGCACCCACTGATGTCGGCGTTGCTGCGGGCCCAGGTATTCATCGATGTGGAGCATGGGCAATCGATGCCGATGACGATTTCGTCAGGGACAATGCCGGTTGCCGATTTGTTCGCGCGGGTGACGAAGATCAAGATCATCGATTACCTGGGCGAGGTGGTGGCCACGCTGGAGTCTAAGTCACTCCCGCTGCCGGGCGCGAAGTGAGAAGAAATCGCACGTGGGGTTGTGGGGCGGACCCCTGGGCGGATCCCCTGGTCCGCGGCCGACCCCCCGTCGGCCTGCTCGCGTCTTGCAAGCTGCTGATACCGTCGCTCGGGCAGCGGGACGAGGGCGTCCCGCGCGGACCAGGGGGTCCGCCCCACAGTTACTGCCCATCTTGTTTTTCACGGCTTCCTGTGTTACTGGAAATTGACGGCAGTGGTATTGGCGCCACAAAGAAGGACGCCCACGCGCTCACCGGGCTGGGGCTGATAGCGGCGCGACAGGACGGCGGCAAGAGCCGCGGCGCCGCCGGGTTCCGCGACGATGCGCAATACGTTCCACAAGGCCTGTTGTGCGGCCACGATGGCTTCGTCGGTGACCAGTGCCACGCGGCTGACGTGAGCTTGCGCGATGGGGAACATGATCTGGCCGACGCTGCGGGGCGCCAGGGAATCGGCGGCGATGCCACCGGCGGGAGCGTCGACCGGACGCCCGGCTGCGAGAGCCATGAACAGAGTGGGCGCGGCTTCGGGTTCCACGCCGATCACTTTGGCGCGGCCGCCATACCAGGCGGCGATGCCGCCGATCAAACCGCCGCCGCCGCAGGCTACCAGGACGGAATCGAGCTGCGGCTCCTGCTCCTCGAATTCCAGGCCGACGGTTCCCTGCCCCAGAAGCGTCTCCACCTGCTCGTAAGCGTGGATGGGCATGGCGCCGGATTCAGCGGCCCACTGCTCACTGGCGGCGAGCGAATCGGCGTAGCGGTCGCCGGTGACCACGAGGTGCGCGCCATAGCCGCGGATGCGTTCCATCTTGGCGGGAGACGCAACCGAAGGCACGAAAATGCGAGCCGGTTTGCCGAGGCGCATGGCGGCGTACGCCACGGCTGCGCCGTGATTGCCGCCGGATGCCGCCACCACGCCGGCGGCCGGAACTTCGCGCCGCAGCAGGTTGGTGAAAGCGCCGCGCGCTTTGAAAGAGCCGCTGTGCTGGAGAAACTCGAGCTTGAGCGAGAGCCTCACGCCAGGGAGGCCGAAATCCGCGCCATCCACCTCCATGACGGGTGTGCGGCGGATGTAGGGGCGGATGAGCGGATCGGTTTCGGCGATGCTGTCGCGGTCGATGGTCATTGACCCAGGGCCTGGTCGAGATCGGCGATGATGTCCCCGGCGGCTTCAATGCCCACCGACAAGCGCAGCAGGTTATCGCGGATGCCCATGCGTTCGCGGTGCTTGGGCGAGATCTCGCGGTGCGAGCTCATGGTGGGGTAGAGGATCATGGTGTGGACATCGCCCAGCGAAGTGGCGCGCACGATCAGTTGCAGGGCGTCCATCAGGCGGAAGATCTCTTCCCGGCCCGCGCCGCGGATTTCGAAGCTGACCATGGCGCCGGTAAGACCCGGCGGAAAGAGGCGGCGGATGGCGGCGGCGTCGGGATGCGCGGGATCGCCCGTGAAATAGACGCGCTCCACGCGGGGGTGAGCGGCCAGCCAGGCGGCCAAGCGGGCGGCGTTCGCGCACTGGCGCTCCATGCGCAAGGGAAAAGTCTTGATGCCGCGCATGGTGAGATAGCTCTCGAAGGGGCCGAGAACCGGGCCGATGGTGCGCGAAAGCGCGCGCAGCGGATCGAGGTGTTCCTGGTCCGTGACAACGATTCCGCCGAGGACGTCGCCATGGCCGGCCAGGTACTTGGTGACGCTGTGGACGCTGAAATGCGCGCCGAGCGTGAGCGGGCGGCAGAGCAAGGGCGAAGCGAAGGTGTTGTCGACCACCAGGGCCGCGCCGGCATCGCGGGCGATTTCGGCGATGCGGTCGAGCGAGGCGACGCGCAGCAGCGGATTGGAAATGGTCTCCATGTAGATGCAGCCGGGCCGGGTTTCGGAGACGGCGCCGCGAAGCTCATCGAGGTTGCACACGTCGGCGAAACGCACGCCGACCCCAGCCGGTTGGAGCACGTTCATGAGCAGGCTGACGCTGGCACCGTACAGGGCATTGGCGGCCACCACGGACTTGCGGCGGTCGGCCAGGGCAGTCGCAATGGCGAGGTGAATGGCGGACATGCCGGAGGCGCAGGCCAGCGCGCCGGCGCCGTTTTCAAGCGAGTTGACTAATTCTTCGAGCGCGGCGGTGGATGGGTTGTCGTAGCGGCTGTAGCAGTAACCCTGTTCCTGCTGGCCGAAGATGCGGTCGAGCTGTGCGGTGGATTCGTAGAAGTAACTGGTAGCGGTATGAATGGGAGTGGTAACGGGCGTGTGAGGTCCGGGTTTCTTGCGGTCGCCGGCGTGAACGGCTTTGGTGTGGATGTCCATTCCGATGTCCAGGCGCTATTTCCTTTTCCAGCGAACGCCGGCCTTGGTGTCTTCGAGAATGATGCCCTGGTCGAGGAGTTCCCGGCGGATCTGGTCGGCGCGCGCGAAATTCTTCGCCTTCTTGGCGGCGGAGCGCTCTTCGATGAGGGCGTCCACCTGGGCGTCGGCAAGCCGACCGGCCTGGGCGGAAGGCCGCAGCACGTCGAAGATGGAATCGAAGCGGGCCAGAACCTCGAGCGCGG
>Ga0181521_10003173_pt1 | contig 19450 bp, 14 predicted proteins | sample PEATcosm2014_Bin_32_FD_119764 | JGI IMG/M metagenome (GOLD analysis project Ga0181521, IMG submission 119764) | Peatland microbial communities from MTU Mesocosm Facility, Houghton, MI, USA - PEATcosm2014_Bin02_60_metaG | ecosystem: Environmental > Terrestrial > Soil > Wetlands > Peat | place... | reverse complement strand
TAAAGTTCGGACCGAACCTCATTCAGCGTATGATTGCGGAACAGAAACTGGCGGCGGATCGCATCATCCTCGCGCCGGACCTGCCGCAATACGAGCAGTGCATCTCCGCCGCTCAAAGCCATGACCAGAAGCAGGCTGCCAAAACCCATGGTGAGGGCAAATCGCGCGTTTCTGAAGGGACGATCGGACATATTCAACACGCCTATCCTAATTGCAAGCCTACTGCGGAAACCGTTAGGAATAAACACCAATTACTTCACTACCTGACGTTTTGCGCCGGAAATACCAACTGTTTGGTATAGAAGCAAAGCACTCGAAAGCCTAGATTGAATGGCAGGAGATTTGCGGAGATACCAATCCCATTATGACGCCTGTTTCGAGCGCCACTTTCGAGAGTCTCCGCCGGTTGGATACTTGCAGTGTCTCCAATGCAATCGAGAGATTAAACGTCCGGCTCCGCAATGAAGGCTTTGTTTCCGGCGCGGTAAGGTGCCGGTTCCCCCAGCTTCCGCCCATGCTTGGTTATGCGGTGACGGCCCGCGTTCGCACGTCTTCGGCACCGGCGACAGGAGGGTCCTGTTATTTCGACAGGATGGACTGGTGGAACCATTTGGCGTCCTTACCCGAGCCGCGGATCATGGTCCTCCAGGACGTCGACCGTATCCCCGCACTCGGAGCCCTGGTAGGTGAGATTCACGCGACCATTGCGCAAGCGTTGAAGTGCGAAGGATGCGTTACGAATGGCGCTGTTCGGGATTTGAAAGCGGTGGAAGCGCTTCGGTTTCCCCTTTTCGCCCGGCGCGCCTCGGTTTCCCAAGCATACGCACATATAGTCGAGTTCGGCAGTCCGGTCGAGATCGGCGGCCATATGATTCAGTCCGGCGACCTGGTCCATGGCGACAGAAACGGTGTGCACACCATTCCGCGGGAGATCGCTTCAGAAGTGCCGGACATGGTCCGCCGAATTCAGGAGCGAGAGGGTGACCTAATCCGATTCTGTCGCTCCAGCGTTTTTTCCGCGGCGGCGTTGTCCGATCGCATGCGGTCTGTTTCGCAGGCCAGCCTGCCTCCGGGATCCGCACTCACAACATGAATACAACATTGCGAATGAAATGCCGGTCTTTGTCGAGGGCTTCAGCTCTTGCGGTTTTGGCAGCGGGCCTGATTTCGTGCAACGGTAACGAAGTCAAGGTGCAGGCCGGGGCGAATCCGGGTGTGAAGACCTCGGACGTGACAGTAGGCGTCGTTCCGGTGAAGTCGATGCCCTTGTCGCGCAGCCTGACGCTTTCCTCCGAACTCGTTCCTTTCCAGGAAATCGACGTATACGCCAAGGAATCCGGCTACGTGAAGCAACTTCTCGTCGATTACGGAACGCGCGTCAAGAAGGACCAGTTGATGGCGGTTCTGGAGATTCCCGAGCTGGAGCAGCAACTACAGCAGGATGACGCGGCAATCAAGAGCGCCGCCGATCAGGTGACGCACGCGGAACACGAAGTGAACCGGTATGAGGCGCAGCACAACGTGCTGCATCTGCAGGCCGACCGTTTGAGCACGGTTGCGAAAAACCAGCCCGGACTGGTGGCGCAGCAGGAAGTGGACGATGCGCGTGGCAGAGATCTCGCGACCGAAGCGCAGGTGGAATCGGCGCAGTCGAATCTTTCGGTCACGCAGAGTCAGCTCGTTGCCGCAAAAGCCAAACGGCAGCACGACCAGGTTCTCTTCGATTACGCGAAGATCACCGCGCCCTTCGCCGGCACGGTGACGCAGCGTTTTGCGAACCTCGGTACTTTAGTGCAGGCCGGGACCAGTTCCAGCACGCAGGCGCTGCCCTTGGCGCGGCTGTCGGAGGACGACCGGTTCCGTCTCGTGATCCCCGTTCCGGAATCCTATGTCCGCTATATCAAAATCGGCGATACCGCTCAGGTGAACGTTCCCGCGCTCGATCGGACCTATACCGGCAAGGTCGCGCGCTTTTCCGTGGATGTGAAGGCGGATACCCGCACCATGCACACCGAGGTCGATATCTATAACGCCGACCAGAAGCTGCTACCGGGGCTCTACGCCGACGCCACGCTCGCGCTCGACAGGAAGGATAACGCGATAGCCGTCCCCCTGCAGGCTGTGAACCAGAACGGCGATCAGACGAGCGTCTATGTTGTGACGCCAGCCGGAAAAATTGAAATACGGAACGTCAGTCTGGGCATTCAAACCGCTAACGACGCTGAGGCGCTCACTGGCGTGCGGGAAGGCGAAATGGTGGTTGTCAGCGACCGAAGCAGTCTGAAGGCGGGCGATATGGTGCATCCGACCGTTGTTCAGTCCGTCCAAGCCGAGGGACAGGATCAATAGGCTCCCATGCCGCGCTTTTCCATTCGCAATCCCTACTTCATCGTGGTGTTGTGCCTCGCGCTGGTAGTCCTCGGTATCACCGCTATTGTCCGCACGCCGGTCGATCTTTTCCCGCCCATCAATCTTCCGGTCGTGGTGGTGGCGACGTTCTACACCGGGATGCCGCCGAAGGACATTGAAACCGATATCACCAATCCGCTCGAGCGCTGGTTCACGCAGGCAAGCGGACTCGACCACATGGAGTCCCGGTCGCTGCTGGGCGTAAGCATCATCAAAGCGTACTTCCAGCCCGGCACAAGCGCGGACGCGGACGTGACGCAGCTGTCCAACCTCGCGCTGGCCGATCTCAAACGCCTGCCGCCGGGGACTTTGCCGCCGCTGGTGCTGAAATTCGACGCCTCCAGTCTTCCCGTCACGCTGGTTACGGTAAAAGGCCAGGGACTCAGCGAAACCCAGCTTCACGATCTGGCGCAGTTCACGATTCGAAATCAGATTGCCGTCGTGAACGGCGCCGAAATTCCAGCCGTATTCGGCGGCAAGTACCGGCAGGCGATGGTGTACGTCGATCCGTTCAAGCTGTTCTCGCGCCAGTTGAGCGTCATGGATGTCGTCAACTCCATAAACGACAGCAACCTCATTCTCCCCGCCGGCGATGTCAAGATCGGCGCCACCGATTATTACGTCTACTCCAACAGTCTGGTGAAGAATGTTGCCGATCTCAACAGCGTTCCCATCAAGACCGTGGGTACCAGCTGGGTTACGGTGGGGGACGTCGGCGAGGCCAAAGACGCCAGTCAGCTTCAATACAACATCGTCCGCATCGACGGCCAGAAGTCCGCCTACATCCCCATCATGAAGTCGGGCGGAGACAGCAATACCATCCAGGTGGTCAACGACGTCCGCAATCTGACGGAGCACCTGTTCGACCTGCCCAAACAGCTGGTCACGAGCATCGTTTTCGACCAGTCGGTTTTTGTCAAGGAAGCGATCAACACGGTGCTGCACGAGGGCGCAACGGGACTGGTGCTGATCGGCGTGATCATCCTGGTGTTTCTCGGCAGCGGCCGGGCCACGGGCGCGGTACTTCTATCGATTCCGATCTCGACCATGGCCGCGTTCGTGATCCTGTCTTTGGTGGGAAGCAACATCAACACCATGATCCTGGCCGGCCTTGCGCTGGCGTTTTCGCGCGTCATCGACAACTCGGTCATCTCGCTCGAAAACATATACCGGCATCTGGAAATGGGATCGTCTCCGGCGGTCGCCGCGGAAGAGGGCGGATCCGAAGTGAACCTGGCCGTGCTGGCCGCGACCCTCGTCGATGTGGTGGATTTCTTCCCCGTCACACTTTTGTTCGGCGTGAGCAAATTCCTGTTTTCGGCGCTGGCGCTCTCCTTCGTTCTCGCCATGCTGGCTTCTTATGTCGTCGCGATGACCGTGATTCCGCTCTTCTGCGCGCGGTTTCTCAAAGCGGTTCCCGGCCACGCGGTTCCCGACGATGGAGATCACGGCATTGCGGAGAGGGAAGACCGGTCCTGGGTCGGCCGCTTCAACCGCGCCTTCAACCGCGGCTTCAACCGCGTTCTCGACGCTTACGAGCGCCTGGTGCGCCGTGCCCTGGTTCATCCCGGGCTGACCGTGGCCGGGATTGCATGCTTGTTCGTGGCCAGCCTGGGAATCTATCCCTTCGTCGGCCGCGCCTTCTTTCCGCAGACCGATGCCGGGCAATTCACCATCAACGTGAAGGTGCCGACGGGAACGCGCATCGAACTGACCAACGAGTACGTCGCCCGGATCGAAAACATGATCCGCAGAGTGGTTGAGCCGAAGGATCTCAAAATGGTGCTGTCGAATATCGGCGTGGTCAACGACATTTCCGCGCTCTACACCACCAACATGGGAGAATACACGGCGACCATTCAGGTGGCGCTCAACGGAGACCACAAGGTCGGCAGCCTGGAATACATGGACCGTGTCCGCCACCGGATGGCAACCGAATTCCCGGACGTCCGCGCCTTCTTCCAGAGCGGATCGCTGCAGGACGCGATTCTCAACCAGGGCATGCCGGCGCCCATCGACGTGCAGGTCAACACGCGGGATCTCAATCTGACCTACGCCACGGCGCAGGTTCTCGCCCAGCGCATCCGCCGCCTCCCAGGCGTGGGACAGATCTATATTCCGCAGGACATGAATTATCCCTCCGTGCGGCTGGACGTCGACCGCGTTCACGCGGGAGAACTGGGCCTGTCTCAAAAAGACGTCGTTAACAACGTCATCACGGCGCTGAATTCGAATATCATGATCGCGCCGAATTATTGGGTGGATTATGACACCAAAAACGACTACTTTCTGAGCGTGCAGTACGCGGAACACGGCAGGGGCGCCATCCACAATCTGGTCGACCTGAAGGAGATTCCGCTGCGCGCTCCGAATCTCAAACAGCCGACCACACTCGATTCCGTGGTCAAACTGGCGAACGTTCAGTCGCCAACCGAGATCGACCATTATCAGATCCAGGTTGTGGCGGACGTGTACGTCACTCCCGTCGGAGAGGATTTGAGCAAACTGACCGCCGCGGTTCGCCGGACCATCGCGGACGCCAAACTGCCTTCCAACATCCGCGTGAATCTGCGCGGCATGGTCAACGGCATGGATCAATCCTTCAAGAGCTTCGGTATTGGCTTCGGTCTTTCCTTCGTTCTTTTATTCCTGATCCTGGTGGCGCAATTCCGCTCCTGGGTGGATCCGTTCCTGATCATGCTGGCGATCCCGATGGGATTTATCGGGGTGCTCATCATCCTGCCGCTGACGCACACCACGCTGAACGTGATGTCTCTGGTAGGCGTCCTGATGCTGATCGGCATTGCGGATTCCAACAGCATTCTGATTGTGGATTTCGCCCACAAGCTGGAAGACCAGGGCCTGTCCGTTATGGATGCCGCGATTACCGCCTGCCGCGTGCGTCTGCGGCCGATCCTGATGACTTCGCTTGCCACCATCATCGGACTCGCCCCCATGGCGCTGAAGCTCGGCACCGGAGGGGAACAATATACGCCGATGGCGCGCGCCATTATCGGCGGGCTCACTTCTTCGGTTCTGTTTACGATCTTCATCGTGCCGGCCGCCTACGTACTGGTTTATGGAAAAAAGAAACGCAACGCCACGCACGCTGTGTAGCGGGAAAGTCCTGGTAGTCGCGCTCTTTGCCCTCTGCGCGGGAGAGGTCGTGGCGCAGCGGCCCGCGCCGGCCCCGCCACAACCCGCGGCCCAACTCGCGGGACAGCCGGGTCCCATGCTGACTCTCCAGCAGGCGGAGACGATGGCGCTGCAGAATCATCCGCAGATTCAGGCCGCGCGGAACGAAGCTGCGTTCGCCAATCAACAGATTGTGGAAGCGCGTTCGGCTTACTTCCCGACGGTAAACGCCAACGTTACCGGTTCCGGGGCGAACGACGGAGCGCGAATAGGCGCCGAGTTCATCACCGACTCGCGTCTGTTCGACCGGTTCGGCGCGGGGTTCACGTTCACTCAGCTCATCGCGGACTTTGGGCGCACAAAGAATCTTGTGGCTTCGTCGCGCCTGCAGGCGCAGGCGAGCGCGCAGAACCTGCAAGCCACCCGTTACGACGTTCTGCTGCAGGTGAACCGGGCTTACTTCGACGTTCTGCACGCCCGGGCTTTGATCCGGACCGCGCAGGAGACGATCAAAACGCGCCAGACCGTGCTCGATCAGGTGACACAGCTGGCGCGAAATCAGCTGCGGTCGGATCTCGATGTCGACTTTGCCGCGGTCAATGTATCGGAAGCGAAGTTATTGCTCATCGAGGCGCAAAACAGTCTGGACGACGCCTATGCGGAACTGGCGCGGGCGCTGGGAGCCGATCGGGTAATCGATTATCAGGTCCAGGAAGAGCCCCTTCCTCCCAATCCGCCCGCAAACCCGGATGACCTTGTGGCGCAGGCCATGGCAAACCGGCCCGAACTGGCCAGCTTCCGGTTTACCCGCGATTCCGCCTACAAGTTCGCGGACGCCGAAAAAGACCTGAAGCGGCCCACGGTGGACGCGGTCGGTCTGGCAGGTTATATTCCTTACATCGCGCAGCTGACTTCACAGGCCATCCCGGCGGAATATGGGGCCGCGGCCCTGAATATCTCCATCCCCATCTTCAACGGCCACCTGTTTGCGGCGCGGCACGAGGCGGCGCTGGACCGCGCCATGGAGGCGGACCAGAAGCTGCGCGACGAACAGTTGCGTCTCGCCCGCGATGTTCGCCTCGCGTGGGCGAACGCGTCAACCGCTTTTCAGCGGATCGCCGTCACCGCCCAGTTGATGCAGGAGGCGAACCTGGCGGTCAATCTCGCGCAGGGGCGTTACAATCTCGGTCTGGCATCGATCGTCGAGCTGTCGCAGGCTCAGCTGAACCAGACGGCGGCGGAGATCGCGAATCTCAGCGCGAAGTACGATTATCAGAGCCAGTATCAGGCGCTTCAATATACGATCGGCCAGCTGCGCTAGAGTGCCCGAAAAAAATACCATAACGGCAGTATTCCCGGCCGGTTCCGGAAACGATACGCTTTAAGCGGGTGACTATTAAGTAATCCATGGGCGCGGAGCGCAAATTCGACCTGGATCGTCGTCTGGAGGCTTACTTCGCCACCCTCCACTCATCATCTCTGAAGGAAGCGCTGAAGCGGAGTGCGGGGAACTGGCAGATTTATGCGGCCGTTACCGGCTCGGCCCTGGCGATGGCCACCAACGCATCGGCATCGATTATCGGCAGCGAAGCACGCGATACCGCAGTGGAGCCCACCGCAAGTGTGCGGGACGCCAAACAAAGTCTCCTGAGTTCGAGGACCATGCCCGTGCTCAACGCGGTCAGGTTAGCCATGGCCAGGCAGGATTCCGGACAAAGACTTCTGAACGGCGCGAGCTTGGAAATCGGCCATGCGAGCCCGGCCCCGGCCCCCACCATTTCGGCCGGTGGCGTGGTTCCTCTGTTTGGCACGGTAAGCACCATCCAGCCAGGCGAATGGGTGTCGATTTACGGGAGCAACCTTGCCGGCGGAAACGCTACCTGGGACGGAGACTTCCCCACTTCGCTGGGCGGCACCAGCGTGAAGATCAATGGCAACTTAGCGTATCTCCAGTTTGTCAGTCCCACGCAGATCAACCTGCAGGCGCCGAACGACACGGCGACAGGCACCGTGCCGGTGGTCGTTACCACCGGCAGCGGCAGCGCAACAACGACCGTGACGCTGAGTCGGTTTGCGCCGTCGTTCAACCTGCTGGCCGGGAACCACGTTTCCGGAATTATTCTCAGGCCGAGCGGTTCGGGAGCTTATGGTAAAGGAGCAAACTCCTACGATATTCTCGGCCCTACCGGGAACTCCCTGGGCTATCCCACCGTAGCCGCGCAGGCAGGCGACACCGTTGAACTTTTCGGCGGCGGGTTCGGGCCGACCACTCCTGTCGTCCCGGCTGGACAGGCGTTCTCCGGGTCGGCGCCGGCTAACGACACCGTCAGCCTTTACATCGACAACGTCGTCGTCAAGCCGACTTTCGTTGGACTGTCCAGCGCCGGTCTTTATCAGTTCAACCTTACGGTTCCGCCCGGCTTGGGCCAGGGAGACGTTCCGATTTCGGCGATGGTGGGCGGTATCGAGACCCAACCTCGCGTGCTGTTTTCGCTGCAGTATGGTTCGAACATTCCCCCCGTCGGCGGCACGGTCGGTGGCACTGGCGGGCCTCCGGGCTTTTTCAGCTCGGGTGGAGGCGGATTTACGGGTGGCGGATCAGGCGGTGGATCGGGCGGCGGAGGCAGTTTTCGAAAGCCGGGTGGGAAAAAGCGATACGAACCCAAGCTGCGATTTCAGTAGGACCTGCCGTGTCCCCGAAGTTGCGGAATTAGCTCCGGACATCGGGCCCCGCACGCCGGAACCATCCACAGGCGCGCTGGCCATCCTCGCCGCCGGAGCCGCCCTGCGACGCAGCCGAAAAGCCTCCGCCGTATAATCTGAAGCAGCGGACGGCTCTCTCGCCGCACTACCTTAATTAGTCCCAATGACTCCGCGCAAAGTTCTCCTCGTCGGGTGGGATGCCGCCGACTGGAAGGTCATAAATCCGCTCATGGACGCCGGCAAGATGCCCAACGTCCAGCGCCTCGTGGAAAACGGCGCCATGGGCCAGATCGCCACGCTGCATCCGCCGCTCTCGCCAATGCTGTGGACTTCGATCGCCACCGGGAAACGTCCTTTCAAGCACGGTATCCATGGCTTCTCCGAGCCAACGCCGGACGGGCGCGGCGTGCAGCCGGTCACAAACCTCTCGCGAAAATCGAAAGCGCTGTGGAACATTCTCAATCAGCACGGCCTGCGCAGCGTGGTGATCGGCTGGTGGCCCAGCCATCCCGCCGAGCCCATCGACGGAGTAATGGTTTCCGACCATTATCACCGGGCGAGCCAGCCGCTCGACAAAGGCTGGCCCCTGCTGGCCAACGCCGTTTACCCGCCGGAACTGGCCGAAACCCTGGCCGATCTGCGCATGCATCCCGATCTGCTGGTTCCGGAAATGGTGGAACCGTTTATCCCGCTGGCCAAAGAGATCGATCAGGATAAAGACAAGCGCCTCGCGGGGTGCATGCGGACATTGTCGGAGTGCGTTAGCATGCATTCCGCCGCGACCTGGCTGCTGGACAATCAACCCTGGGACTTCTTCGCGGTCTATTACGACGCGATCGATCACTTCTGCCACGGGTTCATGAAGTACCATCCGCCGCGGCAGTCGTGGATCAAAGAGCGCGACTTCGAGCTGTACAGCAAAGTGGTCTCGAAGGCGTATGAGTTCCACGACCAGATGCTGGGGACACTGCTGAATAAGGCGGGCAAAGACGTGACCGTCATTCTGATGTCGGATCACGGCTTCCATCCGGATCACCTGCGGCCGGCGTCCATTCCCGATATTCCCGCCGGACCCGCGATCGAGCACCGCGATTTCGGCATCCTCGCCATCGGCGGGCCGGGCATAAAGAAAGACGAATTGCTGCATGGGGCGTCGGTGCTCGACGTCACGCCCACGATCCTGACGCTTTACGGGTTGCCTGTGGGCGAAGACATGGACGGCAAGGTGCTCTCGCAGGCGTTCCTGGAAGCGCCGCCAATCGCGTCCATTCCGAGCTGGGAAGAAGTTCCGCCTCTGGAAGGTTGCACCGACGGACGGCATCCGCCGCACACACGGCTCGATCCGGTGGCGGCGCACGAAGCGCTGGAACAAATGATCGCGCTGGGGTATATCGAACGGCCGGACGAGAATCGCGAGGTTGCGGTGGAGAGGACCATCCGCGAGTTGCGCTATAACCTGGGCGAGGCTTACCAGGACGACGACCGGCACCTCGAAGCGCACGAGATCTTCACCGAGCTCCATGCGGCCGATGCCGACGAGCAGCGGTTCGCCGTGCGGCTGTTCGTTTCGTGCCAGGCGCTGGGGATGCACGAGGAGATGCGGCGCATTATCGACGACCTCGACGGCCGACGGCGGGCGCTGTTTGAAGAGGCGAAGGTGAAGGTCGGGGAGTTGAGGAAATCCGCGGTTGAACGCCTGCGGGAGCGGAAGAAAACTCAAGCGGAAAAGGCCGAGACTGAAAAGGCCGAGGCGGAAACAACCGGCCTAGAAAAAACCGAGGCCGAACCGGAGGCCCTGCTCAATCCGGAGGCCCTGCTCAACAAAGACGAGCGCAAGGAGCTGGCCAAGTGGCGCAATCTGGCTCGTTATCAACCACCGGTGATCGATTATCTGAAAGCGCAGGTATTGACGGCGGAGAAGCGGTATGCCGAGGCGCTGGCCGCGCTCGAACGGGTGACCGAAGCGCATCTGGTGCGGCCCGGTTTGTTCCTGCAAACCGCCGATCTGTACCTGCGGCTCCGGCGCTGGCGCGATGCGGAGCAGGTATACCAAAAGGCGCTGGCGATCGATCCCGATAACGCCCACGCCCACATTGGCCTGTGCCGAATGGCCCTGCGGCGGAGGCAATTCGGCAAAGCGGCGCAGTCGGCGCTCGATGCGCTGCAGAGGATCTATCACTATCCGCTGGCCCATTTCCTGCTGGGGCTGGCGTTGGCGGGGATGAAGGAATACGAGCGGGCGGCGGAGGCGCTGCGGGCGGCGATATCCTACAATCCGAATTTTCCCGAAGCACACGTGCGCCTGGCGGTGTTGCTCGAGAAGCACCTCGACGACGGCGCAGCGGCGCGTGAGCACAGGCTCCTCGCACGCCGGATGAGGAGCCGCCGGAAAAGGCGCCGAAACCTTCCCTTACGGCAATCCGCGGCCGAACGGGTGGAGAGCCTGGCTGCTGTTGCCGCCGGGCCCCATGTGCCGGCAACTGCTCCCGAAGCCGAGATGCCGCCGCTCGAAGAATCCCTCATCGTAGTGACCGGCTTGCCGCGCTCGGGTACTTCCATGCTGATGCAGATGCTGGCCGCGGGCGGCATGAACGTTCTCTCGGACGGATTGCGCGAAGCCGATGAAGACAATCCGCGCGGTTATCTCGAATTTGAGCCGGTGAAGAATCTGCTGAAAGATTCCAGGTGGCTGTTCGAGGGGCGGGGAAAAGCCATCAAGATTGTCGCACCGCTGCTGGGTACTTTACCGCCGGGTCTGGCCTGCCGCGTCATCCTCAGCGAGCGCGATCTCGAGGAGGTACTCGATTCCCAGGAGCGTATGCTGGTACGCCGTAATCAGCCGCTGCCCGCGACGCCGGAACGCCGGCGCATGCTGAAAAACGAATATGCGCGCACGCTGGGCCGCGTGAAGGCGATGCTGGCACGCCGCCCGGGCACGCGGTTGCTGGTATTGGAACGCAGCAAAGCGATTGAGGATCCCTGGGGCACGGCAGTGAAGGTGAATGAGTTTCTGGGCGGCGGACTTGAGGTAGCGAAGATGGCGGCTGCGATCGACCCGAGTCTCCATCGGAACCGCGCGGGTGCTCGGGAGGCCGTCCAGCCCCACTGATATCCTGAGCGTAGAGATGTTTCTCAAGATCCTCTCGCACCCGGTTTTCACGAACCTGAATTTTCACATGCCGATGCTCGTGGACCTGTCGCACCCGATCGTCATGCTGACGGGCGAAAACGGTTCGGGGAAGTCGACGCTGCTGCACTCGATTCACTACGCATTGCGCGGCGAGCGGCACGACGGGTACGTGTACAAGCTGGACCGCGGAGATGTGAAGAAGGGGAAGGTTTTTCTCTTCGACGCCGAGCGGCATAATCCGCGGATGCAGCTGGATTTCTTCAAAGACCAGCCGGAGATGATGGAGTTCCTGCAGCTGGCGAGCCACGGTCAGGTGATGCTGGCGATGTTTAAGGAGAATTTCCCGGCACTCGAACGGGGCACGACTCTGCTGCTGGATGAACCGGAGATGGCGCTTTCGGTTTCGAACCAGCGGCGCATACTTAAAATGCTGATGGAGCTGGTGAATCAACGCGGCTTCCGGATCGTGTGCGCAACGCATTCCCAAGTGCTGGTGGATGCGCCCGAGACTTACGTCATCAACCTCGATAATCACGTGAATCGCAACGTGACAACGGAAGCCTTCGGGGTCGAAGGCGCCAGCACGATTCAGTAGCGAACCCCTGCTCAGAGCTCCTCCCGCCTCAAATCCCCGGCAGCCTCCGGCTTCCAAACCCGTTTTCCCGCCGTCGCGCCCTCCAACATGCCAGCGCCAGCGCAATCACCAGGTCGTCATGCTCTCCATATCCATCCGCGCCGATCCGCACCTTCCCCACCGCCAACCCGGCCATAATCCGCACGCTCAGCATTTCCTTCACCAGCGCTCCCGCCTCTCCCAACCGCCGCGCGACCCGCAACTCTCCCTTCTCCATCGCCATCTGCACACCCGCAATCAGGTCCTGCTTCGGCACGCTGCATATCGATCCTCCTCGCGACTGCCGCTCTCCTCCCGTGATCGTAACCGCCGTAATCTCGCACCCCAGCCCCGCCCTGCGCAGCGCGTCCACCACCGGTTCGCCCACTCCAGTCCCATCCACAACCACCGCCCACTGCCCCGGGCACATCACGATCTCCCGGATTCTCTCCACCACGCCCGTATACGGCGTTCCCAGCGCCACGCGTTCCAGATGCCGCACCAGCAGTAGTTTGTCACCGTACTTCTCCACGATCGCGATAGCCGTATGATCGTGCTTCTTCCCCAAATCCAATCCCAGATAAAACATCTTTCCTCCGCGTTGTTTTCTTGGCGACTTTGCGTCTTTGCGAGCGCCTATACCTCCATCGGCTCCACATCGTCGTCCAGCATGCTCTCCACCAGTTCCCTGTCGAATACCCCCGCGCCCCGCCCCACGAACTCGCACATATGCTCCTGCCGGAACTTGTCCATTCCCATCACCCGCCTTTGTTCTTCCAGAAACTTCTTCGAAATCTGCGCGCACTCCGTCGCCGGCCCGCGCACCCGCAGCCATTCGGGACCGCCGTGCTCCCAAGTCTCATAAAAGAACCCGCTCTTCCCGCGCGGCGTGCTCATCATCCACAAATCGCCGTCGCCCACCGCCAGCATCGGCCGCAGCGCCTCGTACATCTCGTCGCTCACCCTCGAAGCCTCGTCGATCACCAGCATCGACACCGCCGAGAACCCGCGTATCGTATCCTCCATCCGCGGCAATCCCACGATCCTCGACCCGTTCGGCAACAGCAATGAGACCGCATTGTCCCCATCGCCCTTCGGCGCAATCCCCATCCGCCTAAGCATCCCCTTCGCCTTCCGCATCCATTCCGCCGACTGCCGCTTGCTCGGACTCGATACCAGCACCAAACTCTCCGGCATCGTAAACACCCGGTACAGCGCCTTCGCCACCGTAACCGTCGATTTCCCCCATTGCCGCGAGCAATTCAAAATCCCGCGCTTCGCCGTCGACCGCAGTACTTCCGCCTGCCGTTCGTCCGCCCGAAAGCCCAGCCGCGTTTTCGCGAACTCCACTTCATCGATTCTTGTCTTCGGACGCTTAATCACCCGCCGCGTCCCTTCTCCCACCAAAGTCATTGGCACACCCCCGTCGGCAGAAGGAGAGTACCACCACAATCATCTTCATTAGACCGTCCGGAACCCGCCCATTCCCCTCAAACAACAGAACAATAAGGGGAATACATCCCCAAAATATTTCGCATTTCCCTGTGAATAGCTCACGGCCCAGACAATCTGACGGACGCTCGCCTGTCCAATTTGGAGGAGCTTCAAGTGTGGGACCCTGACTGCCGATTCTATTCACCTGCAATCGCGAGGAAACGATCGCGCAGACGCCGAGAAATCCAGAATCGGGCGTCTCTTTCCAGCGCATCAAGCATTGGCCGGCAGGCCGGAATCAGGCGCCGGCGTTTCGCTTCGCTAATGACACCGAGCAATCCGACAACCTCCAGACCCATCTCCGCCGCTTTCTTTCTTCCCTTACGTTCATCGGCGAGGATCATGTCCGCGTCTACCTCAAGCGCAAGAGCAATTGCGGCGGCTTCTCCCGGGTCCAGCTCGGATTGCAGGCGCCGAACCGCTTCCATGTCGGAAGGTTCCCGCACTGCGAGACAACTTATGGAACGAACGTCTGCGCCATTCCGCACCAATTCTTCCGCCACAGTGCCGGGAATTAGTATCTCCCGATATAGCAGGCAAAGCAGGTTCGACTGGCCGATTCGCGCGAGGTTCAGAACCGGCGAAGTGTCCGAAACGACGATCAACGCGCGGCCAGACGCTCGAGAGTCTTTAAATCTTCCTCAAATTCCGCCACGTCATAGTGAATAGGAATCTTACGCTCGGCAAGCAGCGCCTGGAAATCCAGCTGCGGAAGAGCGGCCAGCCGGGCTGCCTGCGCAAGAGTGAGGCGATCCCGGGCAAACAACGCGAGTGCAATCTCTGAGCGGACTTCCGCCTCGCTCACGTGCGCCGATTCGAGGATGTCGTCCGGGATTACCATCCGTGCCTGTCTATTATTATGCCGTACGGCCCGACCGCCGCGAAAAGACCGATCCCATAGTGCCAGGACGAAGGCCTGAGATCTGAAGGCGCCGTAGGTCATCTCAGTGCTAAAATTGGGTTGTGGATGCTGTTCGTTCAAACAAAATCGCGGCGGAAAAGATTGCCTCTATCTTCTCCAGGCAAAATGAAGGGCTGAGCAAGGAGCAGCGGGAGAAACGTCTCCTTGCATTGGAGCGAATCGCTAGCTCCGTTCGCGCTCCTCGCGCCAAATCCGCAGGGTCTCCGTCCACTCGGGCGACTCCGGGGAAAGCCCGAATTCACGCATAGTTGCGATCAGCTTATCGATATTGCCCTCGTCCAGAATCGTAAGCAACGCACTCAGCATTCGTCGGCGCTCATCAATGGCCTCTGCATCTACCGGGCGGCGTCCGCGCCTTGCTTCGGCCCGGCGAACTTTCTCGATATCATCTGCCAAAGTCAGCTTCCCTTCGCCCGTTCACTGAGCACATCGTGCCGATTTCAGTTAGTAGGGTTTGAATGCCGATCACTCGCTGGTTTTGAAAACACGATCTTCTACAGCGCGCTTCCACCACTGGTGGGACGCGCACTGGTTCAATGAGGCCGCGACTGATCAGTCGCGGCCTCATTGAAGCCCTTTGCGGCTTTGCGCATTTGCGAGAAAGATCGAGAATTCTGCTGCTGATCAGTCGCGGAATCATTTGAAGCCAGCTCCCTGCGCGCGGCGGCCTCTTCGAGGGTGCCTTCGCCGGAGAGAGGGGTGCCGTAGTAGGCCTGCATTTCAACCTCGGCCACTCCCCAGTTCCACAAAATCACACCAAAAATCTCCACGGAATCAATCACTTGCCGCCGCCAAGCCCGAAAACCGCTTGCGCACCTGAGAGAATGACGGCGACAAGGAAACGACAAGGAAAGCCGAACAGACAAAATGAGTTCCATCCTCCGCATCGCCGCCTCCCGCGCCAACGGCGCCAAATCCCGCGGCCCGGTCACCGTCGCCGGCCGGCTCGCATCCCTGGCCAACTCGGCAAAGTCCACCGGAGCCATCACCCCTGAAGGCCGCGCACGCTCTTCCCAAAACGCCATCCGTCACGGAATCCTCGCCGAATCCATCGTTCTCGACAGCGAATCCGCCGAGCGCTTCTCTGAGGTCCTGTCCACCCTGCAGGAGGAGCTTCAGCCCGCATCCCCCATCGAATCGAGGTTCGTCGAGACCATGGCCTTGGCCGAGTGGCGTCGGTTGCGCCTCATCTGTCTGGAGAAGGAGCAGATGACCATCGAAACCCGCAGGCAGGAAGCTGCCGACCTCTCTAACTTGAGTAACGACCGCGAAGTCGAGGTGAGTTCCACCCGGTACACGGCCCTGGCCTTCCGCGCCCTGAGTGACGAGTCCCGCGCCCAGGAACTGCTCAATCGCTACGAGGCTCGCTATGATCGCCAGTACCAGCGCGCGCTCAACGGCCTCCGGGTCTACCGTGCCGACAAACGAAAGGACGAAAAAGAAGCCCGCAGGGCGAGAAGAGCGAAAATCACCAAAATTAAAGAAAGTGAAAACGCGGAACGAAGTGAACCCAACATCGGATAACTACGGAGCCGTTTCGGCGCGCGATAATCAAGGAGAATCACGTACCGCTGGCGGTCTTTGCCGCCGGCGTTCTTCATTCAAGGAAAATTACCCAGTGCTCGCCGATTTCGACCCCCTGGTCGCCGAATGGTTCACCAATCGTTTCGGAAACCCAACCGAACCGCAGATCGCGGGCTGGCGGGAGATTCGAACCGGAGCGAATGTTCTGATCTCGGCCCCGACCGGGTCGGGTAAAACGCTGGCCGCGTTCCTGATTTGCCTGGACGGGCTTGTTCGCGCCGCCCGCGCGGGCACTCTTCCAACCGAAACGCAGATCCTGTATGTCTCGCCGCTGAAGGCGTTGTCGAATGACGTGCGGAAGAATCTGGACGGGCCGCTGGCTGAGATTGCGGAACTCGCCGCGCTTCGGGGAGTGCCGCTGGCGGCCATCCGGACCGCGGTTCGCACGGGCGATACGCCGGCAGCGGACAGGCGGCGAATGCGCAAAGAGGCCCCGCACATTCTGGTCACCACGCCGGAATCCCTGTTCATTCTGCTGACGGCGGAGAGATCGCGCGAGATGCTGCGCACAGTGCGAACCGTGATCGTGGATGAGATCCACGCCGTGGCAGACGATAAGCGTGGGTCGCACCTGGCGCTGACATTGGCCAGGCTGAACGCCATAGCGCATAAGCTTCCACAACGAATTGGCCTTTCCGCCACAGTCCGCCCAATAGAAGAAGTGGCAGCGTATTTAGCGCCGGACACCCGCATCATCGACGTCGGGCATCGCCGTGAAATGGATTTGGCGGTCGAGATTACCAACGATGAGCTCGGCGCAGTGGCGACGAGCGAAATGTGGGAGGAAATCTACGATCGCCTGGCGGGGCATATTCTCCGCGAGCGCACGACGCTGGTCTTCGTCAATACACGCCGCCTGTCAGAGCGGGTCGCCCATGCGCTGGCTGCGCGCCTCGGTCCCAACGCCGTCCTGCCGCATCATGGGAGCCTGTCGCGAACACTGCGGCTCGATGCGGAAACGCGGCTGAAGAATGGCGAACTGCGTGCGGTGGTGGCTACGGCGTCGCTCGAGCTGGGCATCGATATCGGGACCGTGGATCTTGCCATCCAAATCGGGTCGCCACGGTCGATCGCGGTGGCGCTCCAGCGAATCGGGCGTTCGGGGCATTGGGTGGGCGCGCGGCCGCGCGGTATTCTCTTTCCGACGACGCGCGATGAACTGATCGAGTGCGCCGCGATTATCCACGCGATTCGAGGTGGCGATCTGGAGCGCATTGAGATTCCACAAAATGCGCTGGATATTGTGGCGCAGCAGATTATCGCGGAGACGTCGTGCCAGGACTGGGGCGAAGCCGAACTTTACGATTTGATCCGGACGGCATATCCTTACCGCGATTTGTCTCTGAGCGACTACGAAGCGGTGGTGACCATGCTGTCGGAGGGCATCGCAGCGGCATCGTCAAGAACGACGGGCCGGAGCGGGGCCCTGCTGCATCGGGATCAGGTGAATCACCGGCTGCGCGGGAGGCGGGGAGCCAAACTGGCCGCGATCACTTCGGGCGGCGCGATTCCGGACAGCGCGGCGTATGCGGTTATTGTCGAACCCGAGGGCAAGACCGTGGGCACGATCGATGAAGACTTTGCGGTCGAGAGCCTGACGGGGGACGTGTTTTTGCTGGGGACGCACTCGTGGCGGATTCGGCATGTGGGCCAGGGGAAAGTCCGCGTGGAAGATGCGCACGGGGCGAAGCCGTCGCTCCCATTCTGGCTGGGTGAGGCTCCGGGCCGCTCCGCGGAACTCTCCGCCTCCGTCAGCGCGGTGCGGGTAGATGCGGCTACCAGCCACGTTTCGAGTGTGCTGGACGAACCAGCCGCACGCCAGGCCAACGCATACGTGCAGGCGGGCGTGGCGTCGTTGGGCGCCCTTCCGTCAACCGACACCGTAGTGGCCGAACGCTTCTTCGACGAATCCGGCGGAATGCAGTTGATCCTGCACGCGCCGTTCGGATCGAGAATCAACCGCGCGTGGGGGCTCGCGCTGCGCAAACGGTTTTGCCGGACCTTCAATTTCGAATTGCAGGCGGCGGCCACCGACAACGGGATCGTGATCTCGCTGAGCGAGCAGCACGCGTTTCCGCTCGAAACCGTGTTTGAGTTCCTGCGTGCCGATACGGTGGAAGACGTTCTGCGGGACGCGCTGCTGGCTGCGCCGATGTTCGGCGTGCGATGGCGCTGGAACGTCAGCCGCGCACTCATGATTCTGCGTTTTCGCGGGGGCGCAAAGGTGCCTCCGCCGATTCAGCGGATGCGCGCCGAGGATCTGCTGGCATCCGTGTTTCCCGATCAGGTGGCCTGCGCGGAGAATCTGACCGGGTCGATACGGATTCCGGATCATCCGCTGGTGAATGAAACCATTTCGAACTGCCTGCACGAGGCGATGGATGTGGAAGGGCTGAAGCGCGTTCTCGAGGGTCTGGAGAGCGGGAAGATCCGCCGAGTGGCGGTGGAGAACCCGATGCCTTCGGTGTTTTCGCACGAGATCCTCAACGCGAACCCATATGCATTTCTGGATGACGCTCCGCTCGAAGAACGCAGGGCGCGGGCCGTGCAACTACGGAGTACGTCGCGCACAGAGGTGGCGAACGGCATTCTCGATGCAGCGGCGATCGAGCAGGTGTCGAGCGAGGTCTGGCCGGACCCGCGGAATGCGGATGAGGTGCACGATGCGCTGCTGACGTTCATCGTTGCTCCCCCGGTACCGGAATGGCGGCAATGGTTTGACGAGTTGCGCGCCGCCGGCAGAGCGTTTTCTGTACCCGCCTCCGGATTCTGGGTTGCGACGGAGCGGCGGGACGCGGTTGATGACACGCTGGCGACGGTGCGGGGATGGATGGAGTGCCTCGGCCCGGTGACTGCGAGTGAACTGGCTTCGCGGCTGGCTTTGGATATTCGCGATGTTCGGATTGCACTGGCGACGCTGGAATCGGAAGGGCAGGTATTCCAGGGGCGGTACAAATCCAGGACCGGGGATGAGATCGAGTGGTGCAACCGGCGCATTTTGGCGCGCATTCATCATTTGACGCTGGGGCGGCTGCGCCGCGAGATCGCTCCCGTCACGGCCGCGCAGTTCCATCAATTCCTGGCGCGCTGGCAGCATCTGGCGCCAGGTACGCAACTGCATGGGGCGGATGGCGCGATGCAGATCGTGCGTCAGTTGCAGGGTTTCGAGATCCCGGCGTCGGCGTGGGAAGAGAGCGTTCTCAGTCGGCGCGTGGCGGAATACAGCGCGGAGAATCTTGACGATCTGTGTCTTTCGGGTGAAGTAGCGTGGGCCAGGCTGTCACCGCACCCGGCCTTGCTGGACGCTGATCGGCATGTGCGGCCCACGCGCATCGCGCCGATTTCCTTCTTCGCCCGCGAAGACGCCGATTGGCTGATCGATCCGGCGTTCGGTTTGGTGGAGACTGTCGGGCTGTCTCATGCCGGGCGGGAAGTTTTCGAAGCGCTGTCCATGCGCGGG
>Ga0181521_10003170_pt1 | contig 19461 bp, 13 predicted proteins | sample PEATcosm2014_Bin_32_FD_119764 | JGI IMG/M metagenome (GOLD analysis project Ga0181521, IMG submission 119764) | Peatland microbial communities from MTU Mesocosm Facility, Houghton, MI, USA - PEATcosm2014_Bin02_60_metaG | ecosystem: Environmental > Terrestrial > Soil > Wetlands > Peat | place... | reverse complement strand
TCTTGCGTGGAGTGCCGCGTTCGCGGTGCTCGCGTTTCTGTACCTGCCGCTGCTTGTCATGGCGGCATTCTCGTTCAACGACAGCTCCTATACGGGTCTGCCGTTCACTGGGCTAACGACCCATTGGTACACGGATCTGATCGAGAACGATCAGATCGTCGCCTCGCTCGGTGCAAGCGTCTATGTCGCACTCGGGGTCGTGGCGCTGAGCACCTTGTTTGGGCTGCCCGCAGCGATCGCGCTTGATCGCTATTCATTTCCTCTCAAGGAGGCATTTCGACGCATCGTCCTGTTGCCGATTGCGCTGCCGGGCGTGATCACCGGTGTTTCGCTGCTGCTCTTTTATATGCTGATTGGCATCAAGCTGTCGTTGAACACGATCATCCTCGGGCAGGGTACCGGACTTATGTGCGTGACGATCACCGAGGTCTTCGCACGCCTGCAACAGGTCGGCCGCAACCAGGAGGAAGCAGCTAGGAACCTCGGCGCTACCGAGGCGGAGGTGTTCTGGCGCGTGATTCTTCCCAATATTCGCTCGGCGCTGATCGGCGCGGCGCTAATTACCTTCTCAGTATCCTTCGACGAGATCGCCGTTACGTACCTCCTGACAGGCAGGAGCAATACGCTCCCGATGACGATCTGGTCAATGCTGCGCCGTTCGGCGACGCCGGAGGTCAACGCTGTGTCAACGCTGGTCGTCGTGGCCTCGATTGTATTAGTCGTCATCGGAATGCGTTTAGCCCGAGGATCGCGGGCGGGGAGGGTAGCGTGATCACTATAGAAGAAGTAAGGGCGCAGATCGAGACGCGCGGGATTCAGACAGTCATATTGGCCGGGACGGATCCGATCGGCGTACAGCGCGGCAAGCGCGTGTCTGTGCCGTACTTTCTGAAGTGCTATGAGGACGGCATCAATTTTGCGTCGTACATCATGACGACGACGACGATGGACGAGGTTCTACCGGGTGTCTTTGACACGGGTATTCCCGACGTGCGGGGAATCCCCGATCTTGCGAGCTTTCGGATTGCGCCGTGGGAGAACAATACCGCGATATGCCTGATGAACTGGCATTACCCAGATGGGCGGCCACACCCATTATGCCCGAGGGGAGAACTCAAGCGGCAGGTAGCGCGGCTACGCGAACGCGGGCACTCGGAATTGTTCAGTCTCGAACTCGAGTTCTACCTGTTCCGGACTCCTCTCGCCGCGATCCGTGCCGGTGGATGGGCGACGATAGAGCCAAGCCAAAAGGACATCCACTGCTATTCAGTGATCGAAGGCTTCCACTGGGAATCAGTGGTTTCGCAGATCCGGGCGAGCTTCGGCGACCAGATCGAAGGATGCATGCCGGAATGGGGGCCTGGTCAGTTTGAGATCAATCTCTACCGGTCCGATGCAATATCGATGGCTGATACCGCCGTGATCTTCAAGATCGCGGTCAAGGAGATTGCGGCGAAGGCAGGCTTCTCGGCAACGTTCATGGCAAAGTGGCATGAAGACTACACGGGAAGCTCAGGGCACATCCACCAGAGTTTGCGAGACACGAAGACGGGGAAGTCTGTGTTCTATGACGAGGCGCGACCGCAGCGAATGAGCCGCCTGTTCGAGAGCTACAGCGCCGGCCAGCTGCAGCTCTTCCGACCATTAATCCTGCTGTTCGCGCCCAACCAAAATTCCTACAAGCGCTTCCAGCCCGATAGTTTCGCGGGATCAACTCAGACTTGGGGTATCGACAATCGCACCGTGACGTACCGTGTGATCAACACATCGGAGTCGCGGTGCCGGCTGGAGACACGCGTGGGCGGGGCGGACGTGAACCCATATCTCGCGTTCGCGGGCTGCATCGGCGCGGGCCTTTGGGGCATTGACCAGGATTTGACACTGCCTCCACCGGGGACCGGCAATTGTTATAACGCCACTGGGGTAGTAATGGCGCCGAGGTCGCTCGAGGAAGCGGCGCGGGAACTTGCGGCTTCAAGCGTCGCCCGCGACGCAGTGTCACCGCCGATAATAGATAATCTCGTGCGCATAGCGCTGTGGGAAGCGGACGTCTTCAAGTCGAAGGTGACGGATCTGGAGCGGCGCCGGTACTTCGAGATGGCATAGGCGGGATGGGACGCACATGGATTCCACGAAGCTTAATGACTTCGTAACCCGGTACACCGCGGCTTGGTGTAGCCAGAACGCGGCGCGCGTCGCATCGTTCTTTGCCGACCAAGGGTCGCTGAAGGTTAATGATGGGAGCCCAGCGGTCGGACGACCGGCGATTACCGCAGTCGCGCAAGAGTTCATGACGGCGTTTCCCGATCTGGTCGTCAAGATGGACAGGCCCACGGTGAACGGTACTCAAGTCACGTACCATTGGACGCTGACCGGCACCAATACGGGGCCCGGAGGTACGGGGAACTCGGTCCGTATTAGCGGTTTCGAGGAGTGGCGATTCGGTTCCGACGGCCTGATTGCCGAGTCCAAGGGACATTTCGATGCGGCAGATTATCGGCGTCAACTGAAGAGCGGCGCTAGCGGCTCAACGTAGGAGTCAAGATGGCGATCTTGCAGCCAAGCGCCACCGGGCCGCCGTCGCGCGGTGAAGCCGGCGGGCACCTCGTGAACCGCAGCGGACGGACCATAGTCGTGGCCACGGCGAAACCGTCTGTCTGACCGGCATCGTTTCGCGTGAACCGCAGCGCATAGGTGCCCTCGCTGAGATCGCCGGTGAAAGTGTCTGGGAGGATCGGTTTGAGTTCCTGCGGGGGAAACATCCACTGCGTGCGCATAAGCCGGGCGTCGCGAATCTCCAAGGTCCAGGAAACACCCAGCTCTTCACTATAATAAGTACCGACGAACTCCGAAAGGTTCGGATCTTGCGATCCGATTTGCTGCACGCGCTCCAGCACGGCGAGATCGGAGTCATCATCCATAGCGTCCACCGTGACGCGTGTCGCCGCGGGATGAAATGCATAACGCGTGCTTGAATTCTGGGCCTGGAACTCGCCGTGTCCGACGTAGATCAACTTCTGCAGGGAATCGCCGTTATCGAGGGCCAGCGCTCCGGCAACGGCGACAAACCGCAGATAGGCGAACGTCTCGGCATTCCAGTATATCCCCGCGTAGGAAGCAATTTCCGTTGTCGTGGTGGCGAAGGGCAGCGAGTGCATATGACCTTGCCGGGGGAATCCCTCTCCTAAGTCAAGGTAGAGGTCGGCGACGCGCTCCGACAGAGCGAGCGGATCGAGATCGCCGACCATATTGCACAGGATGATGACGCTGAGCCCCTGCCGCGGAAATCGGAGGAAGCTCGAGCGATACCCGACCCATTCGCCGGTGTGCTGAACGCGCGGAATGCCGCGGTACTGATCGAGGATGAGACCCATGGCGTAGGGTGTTTTGCTCCCATCGGATCGGACGCCGAGCTCCTGAAGCTGTTCGATGGCGCCCTTGCCGCCCACCACGGGAGCATAGAAGTTCCCGTCCCAGCGAGCCAGATCCTCAACCGTCGTCATGACAGAACCGTCTCCCAGTTCCTCGAAATTCGACATGTCGATTTCGAATCCTCCGCCGGGCCGTGGTGCATACCCAGTGGCACGGCGAGGCACGATCATCCGGTGGTCGTCGTGAAAATGGGTGCTGGTCATCCCGAGCGGTTCGAAAATGCGCCGGCGCGCGAACTCGCGCAAGCTCTCGCCGCTGAGCCGGCGGACCACAAGCGCAAGCAAAAAGTAGTTCGTGTCACTGTACAGATATTGGCGGCCGGGGAGAAAGTTGAGCGTTCTTTGGCGCGCAATCAGGGCGAGGGCGTCGTCATCCGTAGTCTGGTCGATTTCCGGCACACCCACGAGGTCCAACAGATCCGTATAACTCCGCAGGCCGCTGAGGTGATGCAGCATGGTCCGCACGGTGATCGGCAGCCCGTATGGAGGGAGTTCCGGAATGAACTTGTGAATATCGTCATCCAGCGATAGCTTGCCGTCCTGGGCAAGCAGGACGATGCTCATTGCAGTGAATTGCTTCGAGACCGAGCCGATATCGAACACGGTTTGCGGGGTAATCGGCACGTTGAGCTCGAGATTTGCGATCCCGTATCCCCTAGCGTAAACAATGGAACCCTTGCGTACCACCGCGAGCGCGCATCCCGGCGAGGAGGGCGTGTCCCATTGTGCAAAGACTCTGTCAACCCGAGGATCTGATGTGCGCGCCGTGCAGGGTACACTGACCCATGCGATCAACCAGCACCCGAGCAGGAACCATTTCATTGCCATGAGGCTGTTCATTGGATCGCACGGATGGCTCTGGCGCGTTGCGGTTTACCGCCACGCCGTCACGGGGGCGCTGCCATGAGCGGGCGCGCGATTTGCGCCAACAAGTCCTCGGTTCCCGGCTCTCGCAAGAGATTCGGATAGCGTTCTGCGCCGGGATACTTGAGATCCAGTGTCTTATACATGTCGTCCTTTTCAACCAGCAGCGTGATTGTGCCGGACGGGTCCGCGGGCGCTGCGAGAGTGTCGTGCAATAATTCCTTGGACCATTTATAGCCATTGATGGCAATGAGATGACTCCCCGGGGAGGCACCCGCGAGATCGGCAGGAGATCGCGGGATCACATCGCCGATGGTCGAGCGTTCGTCATCGACGTAGAATCCCAGCGAGTAGCGCAAGTCCAAATCCTTGTCGTCCGCCTCATGCGCGGCGTGCATGATCGAAGGAGTGGCCGTGAGCGCCAAGCGCCACCCGGCCGCTTGCAACCCCTCGAGCGGTGCGGCCGCGCGCACGCGATTCAACCGTTCGTTCCAGAAGGCCGCCCAGTCGTAGGCGTGAACCGAGGACAACGCATTGACCACGTCGGCGAATTCGTAGGGTACGACCTTCGCGCCCGTGCTCGGCGCTCCGTAAAATAATTTGCAGAAATCATCGAGGCTTTTGCGCCCATGCGAGGCGCGCCGAATGATGGTGTCCGCCTCCAGCCACAAGAGCGCGGACTCTTGATAAAAATCCTCCTGGCGGCGCAGCCTCGCAGCCCAATTGCGCGACTGATAATAAAGTAGCGACGCGGCAATGGTTGTTTCCTGCAGCGAGCGCCACTCGCGCGCACCGTGCGATTGCATCGCCGCGGCATCGTGCGCGAATTCGCTGCGGAATTCCTCTTCCGTCAACAGACCGCTGCGCGCCGCCAGGACATCGCCCAGGTACTCGGTGAGGCCTTCATATACCCAGAGCATGTCGTCGACCATCGGCTCCTGGTAGTTGGCTGTGGCGAGCCCTTGCGGGCGTCGATATTTGCCGTTCCACGAATGCACATATTCGTGCGGCAGTAGATTGGCCTCCGCGCGCCGGATGGGATCGTCCACCAAGGCGCGTAACGGCGAACGGTTGTCGCTCGATTGATGGTGCTCCAGTCCATCCGGCATGATCTGGTCGGTAAGCGACCACAAAAACTCGTAGTGGTTGTAGTGAGTCGCTCCGAATAGTGCCGCCGCCTCGCGCACCAGGCGACGATAATGCCCCTCTGTCTCGGCACTCATGTTGAGGGCTGCCGGTGTGTCGGCCGCGATGTGCAACGTAACCGCCGGCGTTCCGCCGAGTGGAATCTCTCGCACATAGCGGCCTGCGAGCAGCGTCGAATCGACGAGAGTCGTGAGCGTGACCGGAGCGAACTCGATGCCGTCGGCCTCCGCCGACGTGCGATCGAGCGCCGTCGCAAACTTCCAACCGGGCGGCAATCGCACCGATGCCTGATAGTTGAGGTCATCGCTGCGCGCGCCGGCGGGGTACAACACCAGTTGATTCCATTCCAATATCAGCAGCGATTCCGTCGCGGACCGCGGCGTTTCGAGTCCCTGCACGACCCCGTCCGGCGCGGGCGAGGTGAGGATCTCGAGGTCCACGCCGAGCTGCACAACGCCAGGTGGAATCTCCAAGTGGAAGGCATTGAGGTCGATCGAGTCGCGCCGCCACGGCAATGCGCGGCCGCCTGCCGTGAACCGCGGGCCGCCGAGTGACGTCAAGGGGCCGGCTGGGCTGTGTCGGCCGGGCAGCCATTTCGGGTACACCAACGTCAAGGGGCCTTGGGCCACCGGTAAGATCAGATGCGCGGACATGATGCCGCGCGGCGCTTCCCGCGCATCGACCGCGATTTGCGCGATCTCGGCGTCCGCACGGTCCGACACCGCCCAACTCAAGGCAATGAGCAGGGTCCCCGCAGCGAGCAAGTAACGCCTGAATCCGCCTGGAGTACTCACGGTCATCGGCTGGTTTCCCGTCAGTACCGGTAGCGGAATGTCACTTCCATGAATCGGCCGATGGCGCCGGCTTGGTCGTAGGAAGCATCGTAGTTCTGTCCGCCATAGGTCACGGTGTCGAGCGGGGGCAGGCGGTTGGTGACGTTGGTAACGTTCGCCATCAGCTGCAGATGTTGGCTCACCTGATATTGACCGTAAACATTGGCGTAGCCGAAGCCCGCGACGTAGCAGTGCGGGTTCGTGGCGCTCAACTGTAGACACGTGGGCGCAGAACCCGGCGGCGTGAGCGACATGTCGATGCCCTGCATCGCGCTACGGTAATTGAGCGTAGTACCGAGGGACAAGGCACCCAAAGTCCAATCGAGTGTGAAGGTGCCGCGATTCCCCGGTGTCCCGGTGGAACCGCTCAGCGCCGTGGGACCCACCGTGCCGACGAAATGGTAGGTCACATCGCCGAAGGTCTGCTGCTGTTGAATGAGGTGGGTCGCATCGATGCGTGTCGTCACGACCCCGTATCGAGCGAAATCGAATAGGGTTTTCCACCCGGCGTCGATTCCGGAGGTGATCGAGTACGAGGCATTCACGTACGGCGTCAAATACTCGATGATGGGTCCCGGTAGGGCGGACCCCGGCGGCGCAGGCGTGCGAATCGCGTTTTCGAGCGAGTACGGTGCCGGCGTGATCTCGTGGGAGCGGCGGATATTGAAGTAATCCACCGTCAGCGTATTGCGTTGGAAAGGCTCAACCACGACTCCGAATGTGTAGCTCCTCGACGTTTCCGGTTTGAGATCGGGGTTGCTGCGCGTGAGCAGGGCCACGGAGCTGCCAGGACCGCCGCAGTCGCCGATGGCCCCGGTCACCGGACAGCGCACCGGATCGACGGGCGCCGGCGTAACGCTCGAAGCGGAGCCGGCATTGCCGCTTTCCGCGATCCCGGGTGCGCGAAAGCCGCGCTCAAACGTCCCGCGCAGCGCAAATTGCGGTATCACGGTCCATTTGAAGCCGACCTTCGGCGTGAATGCGGTGCCGGCCGAGGTGTTGTAGTGGTCGACGCGGCCCGCGGCGTCGATTTCGAGGAAATCGAGCACCGGTGCGGCGACTTCCGCGAACGCGGCGGACACGCTCTGCTCGCCGCGCGCATAGAAGCTGCCGTCCTGCAAAATGTCGCCCGCCAGGGCATAGGGTTCGCCCGGATTGTTCTCGTGAACCATCCGAGAATCGATGCCGAGGGCGAGTGAGAGATCGCCGCCGGGCAACGGCAAGATCTTGCGCGTGGCGTTGGCGGAAATGAATGCGACGTCAGACGTTGCCGTGTCATGCGTCTCCGGCACCAACGAGTTGGTCACGGCCGGCGAGTTGAGATCGGCATTCTGGCCGACGAGATAACCGTTCGCGAGCGCAGCGTACAGTGCCGGCACATACATGAATCCCTGATACGTGATCCGGGTGACATCGCGCACATAGCCGATGCTCGCCGCCAGATCCCAGCCGCCGATCGTGTTCGTCAGATCATCGACCAGCCGGTAGACATCCGTGCCGTACATCGTGTGCTGTTCGGGTACATTGGTCAGGGCGCCGAAGAAAAGCGCCGGATCGCCGACGTAGCTCGCGAAATTTGCTCCCATGGAGTCGTAATACGCCTCCGCGCCTGCGAAATAGGGGCTCGCCGGATTGAACGGATTGTCCTTGCTATTCGCCGGAAGCACGATGCGCGTGGTCGCGGGATTGAACTGGTTGACCGTACCGCTGATCGCACCCGCCCAGACGAACGGTACGAGGGCGACGCCGACGTCGTAGGCGTTCGGCTGTCGATACTGCTCGGCCTGCGATAGATAGTAGGACACCGCCAGCCCATTCAACCAATCATCGCCGAGGCGCTGACTCCAGTGAGTCGAGATATCGAGACCGGCGGTACGCGGCTGCAGTTTCTTGTACGCATTCGTGTCCCAGGCGCAACCGTTGCCGGGACCACCGGCCAGCGCCACGTCCTGCGCGCTGCACCCCGGCAACAGGTACGGCGTCTGATTTTGAACCACACCCCCGCTCACCGGGAGTACCTGTCCCGGTACCGTATAGGTCGTGAGCGGGTTCGGCAGGCTGCCGGTGACGACGCCACCGTACAGGTTCGGTCCGCCCCAGGGCGCGAGATTGGAGGCCGCAATGTAGGAACCGCGGGCCTCCTGAGGGATCGCCTGCTGGTGCCGCCCTTCGATGCTGATATAGAAATTGTGTCCGTCGGCGTCGAGATTGCCCGTGCCATAGATCGCCGCGAAGCGTTGCGACAGGCCATCGCCGCGGTCGGTGGAGCCGGCGGTGGCCGACACGTCCACGCCCGTGAATTGCTTCTTCAGGATGACGTTGACGACGCCCGCGATCGCGTCCGAACCATAGGTCGCGGACGCGCCGTCCTTCAGAACCTCCACGCGATCGACGATGGCCATGGGCAGTGAATCGATGTCGACGAACTGCCGCTGGCCGTCGTCGGTGAGCGGGTAGGCGGCCATGCGGTGACCGTCGACGAGCACCAGGGTCGCATCGACCGTGAGGCCGCGCAGAGCCACTCCGTCGGCGCCACCCGCCATTGCGCCGCTGAATGCTTGCGTCAGAGTTCCGGAATTATCGGCGGACACCGTTTTGATTACATCGGCGATGCTGTTGAGACCGCTCTTCGTGATCTCATCGGCATCGATGGTCGTGATCGGCGACGGCGTCTCGGTGTTGGTGCGGCGGATGTACGTGCCCGTCACCGTGATGGTCTCCAGTGTGGGAGTCGATCCCGCGCTGCTGGAAGGGGGGCCCTGTGGGTCGGCGGCGGGGTCGGCTACGGCAAACACCGACGCCAACACAAGGTAGCCGGCAACGCAGCGGGCAACGAGTCTGCTCATTCGAATCTCCCACTATTTTCGCGCGAGTGCCAGCCGCACTCTCCCGAACAGTGCCTTCATCCCGGGCACTCGGCGACAACCCCCCAGTTGTAACCTCGCTAGAATGTAATCCCATTCATAATTCATTGCAATGACATACTCTATAGTGGTGCAGACTGCCATGCCGTGCATGGTCATCGCGTAATTTGAGGTTATCAACGTAGAATTCGCAGCGTGAAATCTCTGTATGAAAAAACCATCGCCTTCGTTCTGCAGTACATCGACGAGCAGAAGCTGCGCGAGGGGGATCAACTGCCCACGGAAGCACAGTTATCCTCCCTAGCCGGGGTCAGCTTGGTCACGGTGCGCCGCGCTCTGTCGGAGTTATCCGCACAGGCGGTGGTACGCCGGGAACAGGGGCGCGGCACTTTCGTCGCGCGTCCGCGAGTCAAAGCCGAGACAACCAAAATCGGCGGCCTGCGCAATGGGCTGCATTTGGATGCTCGTTCAAAATTGCGGACCCGCATCTTAAGCTGCGGGACACGGGTCAGTACGGCGGAGGAGGCCAAACGCTTGAGCTTATCGCCCGGCGCTGCGGTGTGGGAAGTATCGCGTCTGCGGCTCCTCAACAAGCGGCCAATGATTTGGGAGCTATCGGTCATACCAAAAATTCTGGCTCCCGATCTTGGTGGTTACTTGCGCGGGCCTGACAAGCGATCGCTATACGACTTACTCGACGAGGTATTTGGGCTCAAAGAGGCCCGCGAAGAGCAGACGTTGGTGTCGCGCCCCGCGCTCGAGCGCGAGCACCAACTACTCGAGCTGATGAGTTTCGAGTGGGTCGTCGAAGTGTCCGGCGTGAGCTACTCGGCGCGTCACCAGCCCATCGACGCCTTTACAATGGTGTTCGTGGCGAAGGCATTTGCGTTCCGCCTCGAGACCGCGCCGACTTTTTTTGTCGAGGCGGTCGAGGTCATGGAGAGCTTGCGGACGCGCAAAGCTCAATCATCGTGACGCGCGGATGCCTTAGCAAGCTGGTGACCGGCCAATCGAGGTCTTCCACGCCGCGGTAAAGGGCGTCCCTCGCCGCCTGTTTGTGCGCACCGGCGATCAGCAAGAGAATGTGGCGTGCCTCCAGCAGGGTTCGAATCCCCAAGGTGACGCCTCGGTTCGGAATTTGCCACGCGCTCGTCGCTTGTCGATGCTCAGCCGCCAGAGTGGACTGCGATAATTGAACGATATGGGTGCGCTGGTCCCACGAGGAGCCCGGCTCGTTGAGCGCAATGTGACCATTCTCTCCCAAGCCCAAAACACACAGATCAATGCCGCCGCACGCGTCGAGCGCTGCATCATAGTTGCGGCATTCGGCCAGCAGATCCGCGGCGTCGCCGCGCAGCAGGCGCACCTGACCAGCGGCCAACTCGAGCGGCGTGATGAGGTGTTGGTGCAGAAAGGCGGAATAGCTGTGGGGATCCGTGTGCGGCAGGCCGCAGAATTCATCGAGATTGAAAATGCGTGCTGCGGCGAGGCTCAACCCCCCGGCTCGCGACCGTTTCACGAGTTCTGCGTACAGCCCAAGCGGCGTTCGGCCCGTGGGAAGTGCAAGCACCGAGTGCGGTTTCTGGTGAAGTTGGCCGGCGAAGATATCCGCCGCCGCGCAGGCAAACCCGCTCGTGGTGTCAGTTCGTATTAATTGCACAGCGCGGATCTCGCCAAATACTGTTGGTACAGTTTCGCGTACGCGCGGGCGCAGTGTTGATCCGGTTTTATCAATCGCGGCGAAGGGGCCGACCGCCGATCATCGCGGCTTCCATTACCGGCGATGCGACGCGCCAACACGGCGGCGCCGATCGCTGCAGGCGATTTGTCGGGCACGCAACCTACCGCACGCTGCAGAACGTCCGCCAACATTTGTGTGCTGCTGGGCGAGTGTACGATATTGCCACTGACCCTCACGGACTCGACGGGTGTCGTTTCCGCAAGTACCTCGACGCAGCGCCTGATTTCGTAGAACACGCCTTCCAGATAGGCCCGCGCGATATCACTGCGCGAATGCCGCAAGTTGAGGCCAAAAAGGGCGCCCTGCAGGTGAGGATTCCACAACGCCCCTTGTTCGCCGCCCGCGAGATAGGGCGGGAAGAAAAGTCCATTCGCTCCGGGAACGGAGCCGGCCGCGTAGCTATCGATTTGCCCATCGCGCCAGCCGAATAATTCGCTAAGCCAGCGATAACCGGTGCCGGTCGCGAGCAAATCCATTTCGCGACCGTACCACGTATCCGCCACATGCGGGGTGAGCAAATGGCGCGCGGATGGATCAAGACGTAACGTAGCACTCGCGCCGAGGACGACGGTGCTTGAGCCGAAGCTGATCGAGACGATCCGTTCGTCGAGCCCCGCCATTGAATAAGCTGCGCATACCGAATCCGCGGCGCCTGTGCTCACGGGGATGCCCACCCGCAGGCCAAGAAGCGCCGCGCCGGCAGCACTCAACGAACCAGCCAAGGAATTCGAGCCCTGTATGCGCGGCAATAGCGAGTCGGAAAGACTCCAGAATTCACATAAATCCTTGCTAAAACACTGTTCTCGTAAATCATAGACCCCGTAGCCTGCGGCGGTGGAGGGCTCTGTGACTTGCAGTCCAGTCAGCGCGAAGAGCAAATAATCCTTGGCGGACAAAATGCTCTTTAGCTCGTCGATATGATCGGCGAAATGAAACTGCAGCATGGGAGCGAGATAGCGGCCGTCGATCGGCATGCCGGTGCGTGCGTACATGTGCGCACGGCGCTCGGCATCGACCCGTGTAGCTGCCCATGCGTCGGCGCGCCCGTCCTTCCACGTGATCGCCGGCGCCACGGGTCCGTGGCCCGAGAGACACACCAAGGTGGGTAATTGGCCGGTCAGGCCGATTGCAGCAACCCGCTCTAGCCAGTCGGAGCCCCGTGTGCGCGCCATGGCTTCGCCGAGAGTGTGCATCGCGCTAGACACTGCATGCAACCAGTCGGATGGTGTCTGCTCCGCCTGATGTGGCAGCGCGCTGGTGGTGGGAAACCCCGCGGCACCTTCACCGATGACCTCATCATCAAACCCGACCGCGACTACCTTGACCGCCGAGGTTCCCAAGTCGAGCCCCAAGGTGATCAGCTGCGTCGCTGGGGCGTCAGACATGAGCATGCAGGAGTCCCGCCACTTGATCGGCGGCTACCAAGGTGCGATCGATATCCTGCTCGGAATGGGCGAATGAAACGAACAGATTCTCAAACTGCCCGGGATGAAATAGCACGTCACGTTCCATCATCCCTTCCCACCACAGCCGGAATAGGTCGTGATTGGCGTAGCGTGCAGCATCGCGATAATTGAGAATGGGCTTGTCCGCAAACCACACTTGCAAAACTGGGCCCAGACCCACGACATAGGCGGGTAAACCATGGCGCTTGAAAATTGCCGATAGCCCGTCATAAAAACGCGTACAGCGTGCAAATAGCGCCTCGAACTTTCCGGGCGCACCCAGTTCGTCGAGCGCGGCGTTCGCGGCAGCCACCGCGATGCCGTTAGCGCTGTAGGTACCCGCCATGGAGACGGTGCCGTCGGCCACGAGTCTCATGATGTCGCGCCGGCCACCCAGCGCGGCCACCGGAAATCCGCCGCCCAAGCCTTTGGCAAAAACCGTGATATCGGGCTTGATGCCATAAATGCTCTGCGCTCCACCAAATCCTAAGCGAAAACCGGTGATGACCTCGTCATAGATCAATACGATGCCACGCGAATCGGCAATTTCACGCATTGTCTGCAAGTAGCCCGGCTCGGGCAATATACAGCCGGTGTTGCACATCACGGGCTCGGTCAGGATCGCGGCGATTGCATCGCCCTCGCGCGCAACGGCGGCGCGCAGAGCTTCGATATCGTTCCACGGCAGGATGATCAGGTGCTCGCCGGCTGCCTTCGAAAGGCCGGGCCCCTGCGGTACCGCGATGGGACTGTGATCGGGTCCCGCCTCGTGGATCTGCGGATGCTTGCTCCAATAGACTGCATCAGAAAAGCCGTGATACATACCCTCGAAGCGAATGACCTTGTCCCGTCGGGTAAAGGTCCTCGCCAAGCGCAGACTATAGATAACCGCCTCCGTGCCGGTATTGCACAGCCGTACCTGATCGATGCTCGGCACCGCCGCGATAATCTTCTCTGCCAGCAGCGCTTCTTGCGCCGTAGGCAGCGCAAACACCGTGCCGCGATTCTGGATTTGCTCTACCACAGCCGCCGTCACCTTGGGTGGACAATGCCCGAGAATCATCGGACCGAGTCCCAGCAAGTAGTCGATGTAAACGTTGCCATCGACGTCGTACAAATAGGCGCCCTCACCGCGCTCCACGAACAGCGGATAAGGATCCCAACCCGACCATTGCGCACGCGCGGTGCTGTTGACGCCGGCGGGAATTGGTTCGCAGGCACGTGCATAAAGTTCGGCGCTGCGTGCAGAGCGTGCGGGATTCTGGTATTGCATTGTTTTATCGTCGTCCTTAGCGCGCGGCGGTCGATCGCGCAGTATCCAAAGCATTAAAAAAACGCACGCCCTTGAATCGATGTAAAAAGACCGCCACGGCGGCGCCGCAGGCAATCGAACCCAGCCCGTAGAACATGACGGCGGTCGTGACGGCACCGGTCAACAGCGATTCAACGAGCACCCAGACGCTGAATGACACGCCGATCAGCGGCAGCAAGCCACCCAAGATCAAATTGCTTGCGCTCGATGCCAGCGTTGCCCGTTGCTGCCAGAGCGCGGCTGCCGCGGTGATACCGTAGAAGACGATGGAAATCAGGCCGAGGCTACTGGCGGCATTGGTGAGCGCCGCGGCAATGCTGGTGGTTCCCAAGGCCAGCGCCAGCAAGATCAAGTTGATGCCGCTCATTGTCAACGTCGCCGCCCAAGGATTGGAACCGGTCGCCCGTACTCGCCGAAAAAAACCAGGCATCACGTGATCGCGGGACATCGCGAATCCGACTCGGGCTGCCGATACGACAGCTGCCTGCAGCGAGGCAAGGGTACCCGTAAGGACGACGAGTGACATCACAGAATCCCACGGCTTGTGCAGCGTTCGACCGCCGACGGCCGACAGGGCGTTGCCGGCGTGCGCTTGCAATTCACCAGGCGAAAGGACGCTTTGAAACGCAAATATTGTGATTGAATAGACGAGCGCGAGCATCACCACGCTCGCCAGCGCCGCTTTCCCCGGGTTATTGGCCCGATCGGTGGTTTCCTCGTTGACGTAAATCGCCGCATCCCAGCCCGAATACATGAAATAGGCAATCAATATCCCACCCATCAAGCCTTTCATGCCGCCCATGCCGGTCCATGAAAACCATTGCCAGGAGAATGGCGTGGCCGTGGTGCCGTGCAGAAGCGCTGCCAAGGCGATCGCGGCGACGATCAAGAGCACCGCATATTCGAAGACGACGATTGCCCATTCGAAACGGGCGACCATCTTCAATCCCAAAATAGCGAGTGCGGTGATCAGCAAATTCCACACGGCGCCGACGATGAAAATCGCCCAATGATTCTCCATGTACGAGGGTGCCAACAAGTCGATGGTGTAGATGCCTGCCGGAATCGTGAGCGTCGTCGTACCGAGCGTGTAGTACAGCAAGATCAGCCAGCCCGACATGAATCCCAGATACGGATTAAATACCTTGGCGACCCACGTATAGGTGGCACCTGAGCTTTGATCCCAGCGATTCAGACGCTGGTAGGCGATCGCGATCCCGATCATCGGGACGAAACAAATCAAGATCGGCACCACGCCGCCATAGCCACTGACCGCCACGAGGGCCGCCAAACTCACCGCAAGGGTTTGCGACGGCCCCGAACTGGACAGCCCCATGATGATCGCGTCACCCAAGCCAATGCGATCGGTCCGGCTCATTGGGGTAATCAATCCGCTTACGCCACTGCAGATGCTGACATATCAGGTAAATACATTAGGTCATTATAAGGACTTTGCATTTGTTTCGCCATCAACCGGCGGGCTCCGGTTTGGGTATACAAAATCTCATGGCGCGGCCGACCGCGGGGAGAGTTCTAGCGCGAGCCGCCGGGCCGCGCGCACAAATGCCTTTGAGCGCACCAGTTGCAGCGGATACCAGGCATCGTTACCCGCATGCATCATGCCGACGTTCGTCATGATGACCACCACGAGATCACCGTGTTCGAGCCAGCCCATGACGGCACCGAAGCCCAGCACACCACCGTCGTAGCCGATGAGCCAATCGTCGGCAAGCCGTTCGTGGAACAGTCCCTGTCCGACCTCCTCGCCCGCCTCGCCTGTAGGAGCGAAGGACACCATGCGCGCAAGCGTTGCTGGTGCCACCACGCGCCCATCGCGCAGTGCTAACGTGAACGCGGCGAGATCGCGCGCAGTTGCAAGCAGGCCGCCCGCGGTCCACTCAGTCGATAGATTCGAGCGGCTGACGTCGATGAGTCCCGGTGCGGCGAGATGAAATGCAGGGCTGAGGCCTGCAGTGCGGCGGAACTCGGTTGTATCATAATGATAGCGGGCGGGAATCCGTGATGGGTCGATAGGCTCGAAGCCTTCGAGCCGAATGTCGGCAAGTCCAAGCGGTTCGAGCAGATCGTTGTGCAGCACGTCGACGATGTCACGGCTCGTGATTTTCTCCACCACAAGGCCAAGGAGTGTGTAGTTGGTGTTGGCGTAGGCGTAGCTCGTGCCCGGCGCGTTGGTTGCGGGGTGGCGACTTCCCCTCACGTAATCGAGCGTCTCGGCCTTGCCCCATAGGCGCTGCGGAATCGACTCGGCGCCGCGACCCTTGCGGATCCATTCGGCATCGAACTCCCAGGTTGGGATACCGCTCGTGTGATTGAGTAGCTGGCGGATGGTGGCACGATCCGCGTTCGGGATCCCTGCAACGACCTCTGGCCCCAGTATATTCGCGGCGGTCGCATCGAGACTCAACTGTCCCTGATCGACGAGTCGTTCGACGATACAGGCGACAAACGTTTTGGTAATGCTGCCGATGCCGTAGAGATACGCCGCGTTTGCACGTGAGTGCGTCTCGAGGTTGGCGTAGCCCACCGCACCCGTCCAGATGACTCCCTGTCGCGTCGCGATCGCTGCCGAGATGCTTGGTAGCTGGTGCTGCTTTGATGCACGCACCAGAGCAGCGCGAAAAGCCTCCTCTGCACCGTGGTCGTCCGCTTGTGCAACCGACACCGCAATGCTAAGGCTGGCAAGGTAGATGCTAGCAAACACGTATCGCATGCAGGAGATTCCGCGACGGCCGTGATGAATGGCGGTGCCATTCTATAACGTCACTCGATGCCGCGTATGCGCGGCGCTTCGACCGGGACGGTGACGGACAACTAGCGCGCGCAAGACCCGGGCTAGTCCGGCGGCGCCCCGCTCAGGCCGACAGGCGCACCGGTGCGCGACGCGGTCCCCAGTCACCGGGCCCGGCCGTGAACACGCCGGCGCAGGCGGTGCCGCATTCTCTGCATCGCCCCTCCGGCGACAGAGCCCATTCGCCGATCGTATAGCCGTCACGACCTATCAGCGGGGCCCCACACGCGTGGCAAAAGGTGCTGCCGCCTTCGACGTCGCGCACGTTGCCCGTGTACACGTAACGCAGGCCATGCCGAAGCGCAATCTGACGCGCGCGCCTGAGGGTGGCCAACGGTGTCGCCGGCACGTCACGCATCTTCCAGTCCGGATGGAACGCCGTGAAGTGCAGCGGCACGTCGGGGCCGAGGTGTTCGATGAACCAGGAGCACATTGCTTCCAGTTCGGTATCGGAGTCATTGAGTCCTGGAATCAGCAGCGTCGTGACCTCGAGCCAGACTCGGGTCTCATGATGCACGTACTCGAGTGTCTCAAGAACGGCCGCAAGTTCGGCCCCGCAGACCTTGTGGTAGAAGTCCGCGGTAAAGCCCTTGAGGTCGATATTGGCCGCATCCATGTGCTTGAAGAACTCCGCACGCGGTTCCGGGCACATGTAGCCAGCGGTGACCGCGACGCTACGCACGCCGCGGGTGCGGGCCGCCTTGGCAACATCGACCGCGTACTCCATGAAAACGGTCGGATCGTTGTAGGTATACGCGATGCTCGCACATCCGAGTTGTTCGGCCGCGGCTGCGAGCTCGCTGGGACTGGCACGGTCGGCGAGCGTATCCATCTCGCGTGACTTGCTCATGTCCCAGTTCTGGCAGAACTTGCAGGCCAAGTTACAGCCCGCCGTCCCGAACGACAGGACCGCACTGCCCGGCAGAAAATGGTTGAGTGGCTTCTTCTCAATCGGATCGACGCAGAAGCCACTGGAGCGGCCGTACGTGAAGAGCTTGACGCGCCCGTTCTCGGCCCCGCGCACGAAACACAGCCCACGCTGCCCTTCATGCATCCGGCAGGCGCGTGGGCACACGTCGCACTGCACGCGGCCGTCGGGCCGTGCGTGCCAATAACGAGTGTCGATCACCGTGTACTGTGTATCGGGTTGGCTCACCGTTGTCTCAAGCGTCAATCATCAGTCACCGAGGAGCATTGAATAATTCCCCGTGCAGCGTGATATTACGTCGATGGGACATGATTTCAATGCAAGGGCGGCCCTAAAAGCGCCTCAGCTGCCGCCAATATCGGTCCGCCCGGCGGCCGTGGCGGGTTCATTCTACCCGCGGGATCCGCAGGAGCTCGGCGCCACGGTGACGGCTTTGCTCGCCGGGCACCATGGTCCGGCGCGGGCGCCAAAGGCGCTCATCGTACCGCACGCGGGGTATGTCTATTCCGGCAACTGCGCGGCGCAAGCCTACGGCTCGCTCGGTGCCGCAGCGCGTGCGCTGCGGAGAGTTTTGCTGCTGGGCCCGAGCCATCGGGAGTGGTTTCGCGGTCTCGCGGTTCCGACTGTCCAGGCGTTCGCGACCCCGCTCGGCACGGTGCGCGTCGATACGGCTGCGGTGAGCAGGCTGTGTGCGCTGCCGGCGGTGGTGAGGTCGGATGCGGCGCACGCGCTCGAGCACAGCCTTGAGGTGCAGCTGCCCTTCCTGCAGCACCTTGCGACTGCCGCCGAGATCGTACCGGTTGTCGCCGGCGATGCTTCTCCTGCTGAAGTCGCGGCGGTCATCGAGGAACTCTGGGATGGAGCGGAAACATTGATCGTCGTTAGCTCGGACCTCAGCCACTATCATTCATATCGCACGGCCCGGGCACTCGACAGCGCGACCGCGAAGGCGATAGTTGGGGGCCGCACGGATCTCTTGGGCGAGCAGGCCTGCGGCTGCGTGCTTGTCAATGGCCTTACCCTAGCAGTGCGCGCTCACGGGCTACGCGCTGCAATACTCGACCTGCGCAATTCGGGTGACACGGCCGGCGACAAAAATCGGGTGGTGGGCTATGGTGCATTTGGGTTCTTCGAACCGTAAATCGGGGGCGTCGTCGCAGAAATCGACGCGCCGCTCTGTGATAATAGTACTTATGTCGGAACAAACCTGGCGGCGTTGCAGTCCTTTCGGTCCATGACGAAAGCCTCTTCCATTGCTGCGCGCGCACGCGCCGCTGCCGATCCTGCCTCACTGACGTTGGGGTGGCTGCTCGACGAGATGGTCAAGGCCGAACTCATCACGGGATCGTCGGCGAGACAAGTGGTCGAGCCCCCGGCGCGAAAAGACGGCGGAAGCCAACACCCCCTCGTGGTTGCCGCGGCTCAGGATTGGCCCGACCGCCGCACTCCGGGTCGCAAGCTGTCGCTGGAGGTCTTGACGCAGTGGCTTTCGCATCGCGCACGCCTCCCGTATTTGCGCATCGACCCGCTCAAGTTGGATGTCGCCACCATGACGGAGCTCGTCCCTTACGCGTACGCATCGCGCAGCGGAATCCTGCCCATCAAGAGCGGGCCAACGGGGATCGTGTTCGCCGTCAAGGACCCGTTCGACGTGGAATGGATGCGTGACCTGGAGCCGGCACTCAAGGTACCTCTGAAGCGGGTGTGCGCCAACCCGCTGGATATCGACCGGTACCTGGTCGAATTTTACGCCATTGCGCGTTCCGTTAGAATCACGGGTCAAGAGCGCTCGCGGTTGGCACCCACCGAATTGCGGAACTTGGAGCAGCTGACCGAGCTGAGCCGCGTCGGCAAGCTGTCGGCCGAGGACCAGCATGTCGTGGCCATCGTCGACTGGTTGCTGCAGTATGCCTTCGATTCACGGGCCAGCGACATCCATCTCGAACCGCGACGCGATACGGGAAACGTGCGGTTTCGCATCGACGGCATTCTGCACGATGTGTATCAGTTACCGGCACCGGTAATGCCGGCCATCACCAGCCGGGTCAAGATTCTGAGCCGATTGGACGTGGCCGAGCGGCGGCGTCC
>Ga0181521_10003168_pt1 | contig 19468 bp, 21 predicted proteins | sample PEATcosm2014_Bin_32_FD_119764 | JGI IMG/M metagenome (GOLD analysis project Ga0181521, IMG submission 119764) | Peatland microbial communities from MTU Mesocosm Facility, Houghton, MI, USA - PEATcosm2014_Bin02_60_metaG | ecosystem: Environmental > Terrestrial > Soil > Wetlands > Peat | place... | reverse complement strand
CGCGCGATCGCCCGTCCTGCGCCATCGCCACCGGCGAGGGTGGGATCGGACCCGTCGGCCGCCTCGGATGCGAGCCTCCCGTCCTCGGGGATCCCCAGCCCGTCGACGATCCGTCCCAGCAGGTGATCGCCGACGGCGATCCGGAACGGCGCGCCGCTGGCGAGCACGCGCGTGCCCGGGCCGATGCCGTGCAGCTCCCCGAGCGGCATCAGCAGCGTGCGACCGTCGCGGAAGCCGACGACCTCGGCAGAGACCGCCTCGCGGTTGCGGTCGGTGCCCACGAGACAGACCTCGCCGACCTCCGCCTGCAGGCCGGTGGCCTCGATGATCAGCCCGATGAGGTTGGTGACGAAGCCGTGGCGTCTGGCGAGGTCGGCCTCGCGGATCGCCTCGGCGGCCTGCGCCAGCAGCGCTCCGGGCGGGCGCGCCTCGTTCACGCGGGCCTCACTCGCGCGGTCTCGCTCACGCCGCCCGCTCGCTGGTTTCGAGCGTCGTGTTGGCGACCTCGCGCGCGCGCTCCAGCTGCGTGTGCACGCTCGCGTCAACCTCGCCCTCGCTCGTGCGCACGATCGCGCTGCCGACCCCGACGCGCGGATCGGACTGCAGATCGCACAGCTCGACGCCGCTGCCCTGCGCGGTCAGCTCGCCGATCGCCGCCCGCACCACCTCGAGGTCGGCGGGGTTGACCAGCACGGTGATCTGGCGGCGGTCGCTGATGCGCCGCAGCGCTCCCTGGACGATCTCCACGACCAGCTCCGGCCGCGCCTGGAAGGCGCCCGCGAGGATCTTGCCTGCGAGCGTCAGCGCCAGCTCGATCGCGTCGGACTCGACGGCCTCGGCCACGTCGGTGCGCAGCGAGTCGATCCCGTGAACGGCCTCGCCGAGCGCGGCGGCGGCGGCGGCGATCTCGGCGGCGCCCTGCTCGTGGCCCTCCGCGCGTCCCTGCTCGTAGCCCTCGGCGCGCGCGAGCTCGCGAATCTGCTCGGCCTCGGCGCTTGCCTGCGCGAGCATCCGCGCGCCGGCGTCGCGGAGCGGGGGCGCGGAGGGCTCGAGCTGCTCGAAGTCGTAGCTGACGACCGCGTCAGACAACCGCTTCGCGCTCCTCTTCCGCTCCGCCGGCGATCACGATCGCGCCGGCCTCCTCGAGCCTGCGCACGACCGCCACGATGCGGCTCTGCGCGGCGTCGATGTCGCGCTTGCGCTGCGGCGGCTGGATCTCCATCTCTTCCTTGATCATCTCCGCGCCGCGTTCGGACATGTTCGTCAGCACGACCTCCTTGACGTTGTCCGGGGCGCCGCGCAGCGCCAGCACGAGATCCTTCTGGTCTGCCTCGCGCAGCACCTGCTGGACGGCGCGCTCTTCGAGCTTGACGATGTCCTCGAACACGAACAGCATGCCGCGCACCTCCTCGGCGAGCTCCTGGTCGGCCTCGGCGAGCTGCTCGAGCACCGCGCGCTCGGTCGTGCGGTCGGAGTGGTTGAGGATCTCCGCCAGCGTCTTGGTGCCGCCCGCCGCGGAGTACTCGCGCTCGGCGACGGCGGTCAGCTTGTGGCGGATGACCTCCTCCACCTGCTGGACGACCTGCGCGCTGGTCTCGCCCATGCGCGCGATCCGCACCGCGATGTCCGGCTGCTGGCGCTCGGGCAGGCGCGCCAGCACCTGCGCGGCGAGCGTCGTCTGCAGGCTGGCGAGGATCAGCGCGACCGTCTGCGGCGACTCGCTGCGCAGCAGCGCGGCGGTGCGCTCGGGCGGCACGCGCTGCAGGAAGTCGAACGGCGGGCGCTCGGTGCGGGCCGACAGGCGCCCGAGCACCTCGGCCGCGCGCTCGGGCCCGAGCGCGCGTTCGATCACGCCGCGGGCGAAGTCCATCCCGCCGGCGACGCCCGCCTCCTGGCTGGAGAGCAGGGCGAGCTCGGTGAAGATCGAGTCGGTGGTCTCGGCGGGCACGGCGTTGAGGCTGGCCATTTCCATCGACAGGTGCTCGATCTCCTCTTCGCCGAGCCGTTGCAGCACGTTGGCGGCGCGCTCGGCGCCGAGCGCCGCCATCAGCACCGCCGCCTTGCGCGCGCCGGACAGGTCGTCGATCGTGGCCGGCAGCTGCTCGCCGGGCGCCGCGGGCAGCGCCGGGAGCGTCTCCGCGGACTCGCCCGCCATCCCCGCCTAGCCCTCCTGGATCCAGCTGCGCAGCTGCTGGGCGACGCGATCGGGGTTGCTGTCGACGAGCTGCTCCACCTGCTTGCGCGCGTTCTCGCCGCTGATCGGCGGCTCGCCGCCGCTGCCACCGCCGGCGCCGCCGTTGCCGTTGCCAGACGCGACCCCGGCCATCGCCGGCGCCGGGCGCACGGCGGTCTCGCGTTCGAGCTCCGACAGCCGCATCGGCGCTTCGAGCTCGCGCAGCCACACGGGCTCGTCGATCGTCTCGCGTTCGCGCTTGCGCAGCGTGCGCGTGGTGAAGAACAGGAAGATGATCGCGCCGAGACCGAGCAGCACGTACTTGGCGTCGGCGAGCGGGGAGGCGGCCGGCGCGGTCGTGCTCGTCTTGGCGAACGCGACCTGCCCGATCGAGATGGTGTCCCCGCGCTTGGCCTGGATGCCGGCGGCGTTGGTGATCGCTTCGCGGATCGCCGGCAGCGACGCGGCGGGCACGGATTTGTCGAGCAGCACGGAGACGTGCTGGCTTTCGACCGTGCCGGGGGCGATCGTCGAGTGGGTGACGGTCTTGGAGACGCCCAGCGAGGAGGTGGTCGTTTCGTGCTTGAAGTTGGATTTGCCGCCGGCGCCCGTCGCCGCCGTCGTCAGGTTCGCCGTGCCGGTCACGCCGCCGGTCCCGCTGCCGCTGCCGGTGAGCGTTTCGGTGCTCTTGCTCTCCTGCGTGGGCGTGCCGGTCTTGGCGTATTCGAGCGCTTCCTTGGTCGTCTGGTTGACGTTCATGTTGGCGTACACGAGCACCTGCGCCTTGCCCGTCCCGAGCGTCTGCGCGAGCATCGCGTCGAGGCTCGCCTCCATGCTCTGGTCGTAGCGCTGCTCGGCTTCCTGGACTTCGCCGCCGGAGCCGCCCGCGCCGGCGCCGCCGGCCGCCGGCCACAGCAGCTGGCCGGAGGCGCTGGTGATCGTCACCTTGTTCAGCTGCAGGCCGGGCACGCTCGAGGCGACCAGCTGCGCGATCCCGCGCACGGAGGCCTGGTCGAGCGCGCTCGTCCCCGACAGCAGCACAGCGGCGGAGGACACGTTCTGGTTTTCGCCGAAGATCTGGTTCTGGGAGCTCGGCAGCACCAGCTCGACCTGCGCGCCGGACACCCCCTGGACGCTGTTGATGGTTTCGGCGAGCTGCCCCTGCAGCGCGCGCTGGTAGGTCACCTGCTGCTGGAAGTTGCTTTCGCCGAGGTTCTGTTTTTCGAACAGCGAGAAGCCAGGCTGGGTGTTGCCGAGCAGGTTCGCGCCGGCGAGCGCGACGCGCGCCTTGGACGTCTGGTTGGCCTGCACGGCGATCGCGGTGCCGTTGTTCTGGAGCTCGTAGCCGATGCCCTGCGCCGCGAGCGTGCTCGTCATCTTGCCCGTCTGCGACGGTTCGACGCCGCTGACGAGCGTCGTGTAGCTCGGCGCGGAGACCATGTGCAGGAACAGGTAGACGAACAGGATCGCTCCGACCGCCGCGCCGCCGGCGATCAGCCATCCGCGGGGGGTCAGCCTGGAGGCGAGCTGGGCTGCTGGGGGCATCGATCAGACCTGTGTTTGGAAGATGTTCTGGGTCGCTTCGGTGGCCTTGGTGCGAATCTGCGAGGCCAGTTCCATCGCCAGCTGCGCGTCCTCGACCGTCACCACCGCGCTCTCGGGGTCGCTGGCGGTCCCTGTGGCGAGCGTCTGCGAGGCGCTGGCGGCGCTCTCCTGCGTCTTCTCCAGCGAGGAGATGGCTTCGGTGAGCTCGCCGCCGAAGCCCGACGCTTCGCCGCCCGCGGCCGCGCCGCCGACGCCCGACTGGCCGCCGTGCGCGAGGCCTTCCGCGCCGCCGATGGACAGTTCGACGCCGAGTCCGCCGACCGGAGGGATGATCATTTGAGCACCGCGAGCGTTGCGGTGAACATCGACTTGGAGGTCTGCATCGCGGTCACGTCCGACTGGTAGGACTGCGACTCGGAGATCAGGTCGGTCATTTCGGTGACCGTGCTGATGTTCGGCAGCTTGACGTAGCCCTGGGCGTTGGCTTCCGGGTTGCCGGGGTCGTAGACCTGCTGATCGGGCGTGGCGTCGGCGACGATGCCCGTCACCTGCACGCCGCCCGGCGCCGCGGCGCTGCCCGCCTGCGCGAGCGCGCCGGTGAGCGCGCCGCCGAAGTCGCTGGCCCCTACCTGCGCGAGCTCGACCTCCTGGCGTTGGTAGGGCTGTCCGCCGGCAGCTTTGGTGGTGTCGGCGTTGGCGAGGTTCTCGGCGGTCACGTCCATGCGGATGCGCTCGGCCGTGAGGCCGCTGCCGGCGATGCCGATCGCGTCGAACATGCCCATCAGGCGGTGACACCCATCGCCGAGCGCATGATGTTGTCGCGCGCGCCCACGACCTGCGTGAGCGCCTGGTAGTCGAGGCCGTTTTCGGCGAGCTTCGCGGATTCCTGATCGACGCTGACCCCCGTGCCGTTCGGCCCCGCTTCGGTCGGCTGCGCGATCGTCGCGAACTGCACTTCGGGCAGCGACTGCCCGCCGTTGATCGCGCCCTGCAGCGCCGACTCGAAGTTGACTTCCCGCGGCTGGTAGCCGGGGGTGTCGGCGTTGGCGATGTTGTTCGTCAGCGCCGTCTGGCGCTGCCAGGCGCCGCGCATCGCGGCCTCCAGCAGCTGCTGGGTCGAGTCGACGAGAGCCATATAAGGGATGTCCTTATCTTTCCGCCCTCCTTGGGCTGGGCTGAAACCGACGCTCTCCCTGAGGTCGCTGACTTCCTGGCCATCGAGGGGCCGCCCACTTGATCGGCCGATGCGCGCGGATCTTTAGAAGTCGGCTCGATACCCGGCAGAGGGCCGGCGCGTCGGAGGCCGCTACGCCGCAGGGCGCCCACCGCGGGGCCGGCGCGGCGGGGGGTCTACGCGCTGCGATCCAGCCGCGGGCGGCGGCGCAGCTGGCCGGCGTAGCCGTCGGACGCGCGCCTTGCGCGGGTGGCGGCGGAGAGCCCGGAGAGCAGCGACTCGCGCAGGCGGACCAGCTCGATGTGCGTGCGCTCGTGGATCAGCTGCGCGCGCTGCAGCAGCTCGGCCGCGGCGACCGGCGGACGGGCGGGCAGGCCCGCGATCAGCTCCTCCCAGTGCGTGCCGAGCGCGACGAGGGACTCGATCTCGCCCCTGCCCGCAAGCTCCAGTTCGAGCTGCGCGTGCTCGTAGATCGCCTGGTAGCGGCTCAGCTGTGGCTCGACGTCGACATCGGCGTCGGCGTCGCGCGCGGAGGCGCTCACCCGTACTCCACGCCGGAGACGACCTGCGCGCCGGAGGCGCCCTGCGCGGCGCCGTCGACCTCGGCCGCGACCTGGCTCCAGGCGTCGCGCAGCTCGCCCAGCAGCTCGCTGACCTTTTCGACCTTGCTCGGGTCCTGGCCGATGCGTGCCGCGTTCAGCTGGGACAGGCAGAAGACGTAGATCGAGTGCAGGCGCTGCGGCAGGTCGCCCTGGTCGTAGTCGAGCGTGCCGTCGAGATGGCTGATGATCCGTTCGCCGTAGCGCAGCGTCGTGTGCGCGCGCTCGATCTCGCCGGCGTTCATCGCTCCGACGGCCTGGCGCAGGAAGCGACGCGCGCCGTCGTAGAGCATCACCACCAGCTGCGCGGGCGTCGCCGCCAGCACTTCGCCCCTGCGATAGGCGGCGTGTGATGCGCTGACGTTGTTCATCTCACTTCCTTGATCGACCGCGCCGAGGCAAAGTTGAGCGCGGCGTGCTAGCCGCCGGACTTGGCCAGCGCTTCGCTCTGCTGGCTCAGCCAGCTGCTCTGCGAGGTGTTCTTCGAGATCACCGCTTCCAGGTGGGCGTACGTCGCCTGCAGCGCTTTTTCGCGCTGCGCGAGCAGTTCGTTCATGCTGTTGATCTGCGTCGTCAGCTGCGTGACCTGTTCGCCGTCTCCGTTGGCGCGGGCTTCGATCGTGCCGTCGGGCTGGGCGGCGTCGTTGAGCAGGCCCTGGAGCTTCTGCGACCACTGCTGGAGCATCTGCTCGACTCCGGCGGGGTTGCTCTTGACGGCTTCCGCGAGCTTGGTCGGGTCGAGCGTGAGCTGCCCTTCGATCGATGACTGCGAGGACTGCCCGCCGGTCGCGGCGCCGGTGCTGACGCCGATGTCATACGGGCTCGACATCGTTTCGGAGAGCCCCGCGATCGGTTCGTACATCGTCGCCCGCATGTTGTCGAGCAGACCCGTGAGTTCCTGGTCGCCGAACAGCGTGCCGGTCGCGAATTCGGCGGTCGTGTGCGGCCTCACCGGCGACTTGGCGCTCAGCTGCGTCTCGATCGCGCCGACGGTCGAGTTGTACAGCTTTACGAACGACTGCACCTGGGCTTCGATCGCGCTCGCGCTGACGCCGGGTGGCTGCACGTCGATCGTCACCGGGCCCTTGGGCGTGAGACTGGCGAGGGTCAGCTTGACGCCGGCGATCGCGTTGGTGACGGTGTTGGAGCTGGACGTTCCGGCGACGCCGTCGACGGTGTATTCGGCGTCTTCGCCCGCCTTGGCGGTTCCCGCCTTTTCGGTCAACGCCGCACCGGTGACTTTGATGAATTCGGCGCCGGTGCTGCCGGTCGCACGGTTGGAGAGCACGAGGGTTTCGCCTTCGAGCACCGCCGCGTAGACCGTCGCGCTGCTGCTGTTGTTGATCGCGCTCGCCAGGCTCTTGGCGCTCTCGCCGGGCTGGATCTTGAATTCGTGACCGTCGATCGTGATCGCTTCTTCACTGGTCGGGCTGGTGAAGGTGAAGGTCCGCTGCGCGGAGTTCGCGAGCTTCGTGACTTCGACCTCATAGCCGCCCACGCCGGCGCCGCCGCTGACGGAGGCTTCGACCCGTGACGGTTCGCTGGAGGTGACCGTCTGCGAGCTTTCATACAGCGACGGCAGGATGAATTCGGCGGCCGCGAACGACAGCTGCTGCAGGCTGCTCTGGACGCTCTGCAGCTGCGCCTGCTCGGCCGACAGCTTCGCCTGCTCGTCGGTCAGGTGGACCACCGGCTCGCGTTCGACCCCCATCAGCGCGGCGATGATCGAGGTCGTGTTCAGACCGGAGGCCAGCCCCGAGATGGTGATCGGCGCGCCGGCGGTGGAGCTGACCTGGAGCCCTGACGTGGACATCGCGGCGGCCTACCCCGGTTGCCTTCCGGCGGCCAGCTCGAACGCCTCGGCGACGGACAGCGTCCTCACGGCGTTGCCGTCGCCGTCGTGGAGCTCGATGCGCGTGCGCTCACCGGGCGCCGCGGCGAGGAAGCGCAGCTGGTGTCCGTTTTCGCGCAGCCACTCGTGGATTCTGCCGGCGGCGGCGATCTGGTCGAATACCTCCGGCGGCGGGGCGCCCCTGCTGGCGACGGGCGCGAGCGTCGCTTCGCGCGCGGCCAGCTCGGACACGAACGCGCTGATGTCGGCCGCGTCGCCGTCCGCCGACGGGGCCGCTATCGAGGAGTCTGGAGCGCCCTGAATGGGCAGGATCGGCGAGCTCATATGGTGTTTTCTCCCTGAAAACATGTGACGCGGTCCAGTCCATGGGCCGCCCCGCTCTTTATGTGCACCTTCGTAATCGACGCCCTTCGTGGAAACTTGAAGGAACTCCTGCAACTGCGACATCCCTTGCGTGTGTGTCACGGAACCCTCCAGATCCGGCCCTCTACGCGGCCGCGGCCTGCATGAGCAGGCTCGCCGCCGCCTCGTTGTCGGGATCGCGCGCGAGCGCGGCCGCGGCGAACTCGCCCGCCTCGCGCGGCATGCCGCCTGCGGTGGCCACACGCGCGAGCCCCAGCAGCGCCTCGGCGTCGGGCTGCTGGCGACAGACGGCCATCCACTCTTCGCCCGCCGCGGCCACGAACCCGCGCCGCAGGTATATCTCCGCGAGCAGCTCGCGTCGCTCGCGCTCGTCCAGCGGGCAGCGCTCGAGCAACGCGAGCAGCGCTTCGAAGCCCTCGAAGTCCTGCACGCGCAGCAGCGCCTCGAGCATCACCGTCAGCGACCCCACCGCCTCGCGCGGGAGCGCGATCGCGGTGCGGCCGGAGGTGGCGAGCTCATCCCAGGCGCGGAACAGGTCGAGCTCCTCTGGCGCCAGTCCCGCGCCGCGAGCCCGCTCCAGCGCGGCGGCGGCGCCGGCGGCGTCGCCGCCGGCGATCCGCGCGAACAGCTCGGTGCGACAGGCGGCGGTCGCGAGCGGATCCTCGCCCGGGAGCTGGGCCGCCTCGGCGGCCGCCTCGGCGTAGCGCCGCTGCGCCAGCAGCGCCTCGCCGAGCGCCACGCGCGCCCGCGCGGAGTGCGGTTGACGCCTGAGCACGATCCTGAACTGCGTCTCGGCGAGGCTCGTCGCGCCCGCCTCGTAAAGGGCGGTGCCGAGCATGAAGCGGGCCGCCGGCGAGGGATCTCCCAGCAACAGCCCCAGCTCGCGGACGACCGCGTCGGGCTCCATGCCGTCCGCAAGCCGCGCGCCCGCGTAGGGCAGCACCGCGCCGACGAACTCGGGGTGCTCGCGCAGACACAGCTCGAGCAGCTCGATCGCCTGCTCGAGCTCCCCCCGGGAGCGTCTGAGGCTGGCCAGGTGCACGCGCGGCAGGTATGTGCCGCAGCCGACCCTGGCGGTGTATCGGCGCGGCGGGTCGCCCATCTCGATGCAGCGCTCGTATAGCGCGATCGCGCGATCCTCCTGTCCGAGCGCGACGGCGGCGAACGCCTGCTCGAGCACGAGCTCGGTGAAGTCGGGAAACCGCTCGAGCCCATCCGCGGCCCGCGCGAACGCGTCGTGGGGGCGCCCGCAGGCGCGCAGCGCTTTGACCAGGCGACTGAGCAGCGCCGGGGTGAACTGGACGCTGTCGCGATCCTCGTGGCCGCACAGCAGCTCCCAGGAGCGCTCGAGCTCGGCGAGCGCCGCGGCCGCGTCGCCCGCGGCGGCGTACTCGGAGCCGAGATTGAAGTGCAGGAAGGCGGACGGCGCGCTTTCGGCCTGCTGCAGCTGGAGCAGCTCGATGTTGCGGAGCGACTTCTCGCGGCCGTCCCTGACGACGCCCAGGAAGCCGTAGTGCTCGATCCGCACGCCGGTCGCCTCGAAGCGCTCGGGCAGGTACGTGGGCAGGCTCCCGGCGATCTGCTCGTGGAGGCGCCCCTCGAAGCGGTACTCGGGCCGGTTGCGAAACACGCGCAGGGCGTTCTGCGCGAGGGCGGTCCCCTCGCCGGCGTCGCCCGTGTAGTGGGTCTCGGACAGGTAGAACGCCTCACGCCAGGTGCGTGTGGTCAGCGCGCGCAGCAGCTGCAGGTCCTCGCGCACGAGCAGCTCGTCGGCGTCGAGATACATCAGCCAGTCGCCGCTGGCGGCGTCGAAGGACGCGTTGCGCGCGTCGGAGAACGAGCCCGCCCACTCGCGCTCGATGACGCGCGCCCCAAACGACCTGGCGATCTCGATCGTGGCGTCGGTCGAGCCCGTGTCGACGACCACGATCTCGTCGACCGCCCCGGCGACCGCGGCCAGGCAGCGCGGCAGCATCTGCTCCTCGTCGCGCACGATCATGCACAGGCTCAGCGTCAGACCCTCCGCCGGCTGGGCGGCCGCGGCCACGGCGAGCGCCCGGCGCGCGAGCTCGGGCAGCGCGGCGCGCAGCGGAGCGCGCCCCGCGGAGTCGTGCAGCAGCCGTCGTCGCACGGCAAGCTCCTGCAGGTTGCGATCCACCTCCGCGAGCTGCGGGTCCAGGCGCTTGGCGGCCCCGAACAGCGCTTCGGCCGCGTCCACGCTCCACAGCTCGTGCAGCACCACACCGGCGTGGTTGAGCAGCCGCGGCTCGCGTGGCTCGCGCTCCAGCAGCTCCAGGGCGCAGGCGGCGAGCGTGACGTTCAACGCTGGCAGGCGCGCCGCGGGCGCGCTCGCGCCGGCGGCCAGCCCCGCCTCGATCAGGCGCATCGCCGTCCAGTGGCGGCGGTGCCGGTCCTCGATCGATTGGATTCCCGCGAACAGCTCGCGATAGCCGTCGAGATCGTCGGCGTCGAGCAGCTGCCGAGCGTGTGCCGGCAGCTCGGTCGGCGAGCTCGCGCCGTTCCGAGGGGCTGGGCCTGAGAAGCGAACGGTCATTTTCTGGCCCGGTCATCGACCGCGCCCGGCGATCTGTGAGCGGATCGCGGCGATTCGCGAGCGCCCGTGCAGGCGCCGCGGCGCTTGCGCTGCGCGCGCGGGCGCCGACCGCGCGTGCCTGACGTTATGACCGGGGCAGGGAATATCGTGGCGGCCGCGAATCTACTGCCGGTTAGAACGCCGCGCTCGGACGCGAGCAAAGTGCCACAGCGGCGAGCCATGCCCCTGTCAGTTCCCTCGATATCAGAGCAGGAGAATGGAAATAATCGGAAAGCGCGCAGCCAGGGCGCCGGCAGCAGAGGTGCTGGCGATCTGGCACGAATACCACCGCAGCGGCGATCGCGAGCTCCGCGACAGGCTGATCTTCATGTTCATGCCGATGGTCCGCTACATCGTCTACCGCAAGGTCCGCGAGGTGCCGGCTCAGTGCGACGTGGAGGACTTCCTGTCGTGCGGCCTGGAGGCGCTGATCCGGTCGATCGAGCGCTATGACCCGGACAAGGGGGCAACGCTCGAGCAGTACGCGTGGACACGGGTTCACGGCGCGGTGCTGGACGAGCTGCGCCGCCACGACTGGGCGCCGCGCTCGTTGCGCCGCGACGAGCGCGCGATCAACAGCGCCCGCGAAAGCTTCCTCTCGCTGCACGAACGCCAGCCCAGCCGCGAGGAGCTCGCGGCGCAGGTCGGGATGACGCCGCGCGAGCTGAGCGACCGGCTCGACCAGGTCGCGCTCGCGGAGGTCGGCTCGCTGAACCGGATCGTGCGCTCGGACGAGAGCGCGACGATCGAGCGCATCGACACGCTCGAGAGCGCCGACAGCGACTGCGACCCGATCGCCAGCGCCGAGCGCCGCGAAGCCAAGCGGCGCTTCCGTCGCGCGTTCGCGCGGCTGAACAAGCAGGAGCGCGAGGTCGCGGTGCTGCTGTACGTCGAGGACTGGACGCTCCGCGACATCGGCACGCGTCTCGGCGTCTCCGAGAGCCGCGTCTCGCAGATCCACACGCAGCTGCGGCGTCGCCTCTACGAACAGCTCTCCGGCGAGCTGCCGCTGTTCACCGCCGTGAGCTGAGATCAAGAATCGCCCGTAGCGGCCGAACACCGGGCTGAGAATGGATCTCGGCCTCGACATCGCCGCCTCGGGAATGGTCGCCGAGCAGGTCCGCCAGGACCAGCTCGCGAATGACCTGGCCAACGCGTCGACCCCCGGCTTCAAGCCCGACGAATCGCCGCAGCACAGCTTCGGCGCGGTGCTGATGGCGAACACCGAGGGCGGCACGGCGATCGGCTCGGTCAACGAGGGCGTGGCGCTCGGCAAGACGTTCACCAACATGACGCCGGGCACGATGCAGGAAACGGGAGAACCGCTCGACTTCGCGATCGTGGGCGACGGCTTCTTCGCGGTCAAGACGCCACAGGGCGTGCGCTACACCCGCGACGGCCAGTTCACGACCTCCGCCCAGGGTGTGCTCACCGACGCCGGCGGCAACCCGGTGCTCGACGCGAAAGGCGCGCAGATCACGGTCGGCGCCACCGGCACGGTGCCTGCAAGCGCGGTCGGCGTCTTCGAAGTGCCGGGCGCGGTCAAGCAAGGCGAAAACCTGTACACGGGCACGGCCGCGGGCAAGCCGAGCGGCACGGTGCGCCAGGGCTCGCTGGAGGGCTCGGGCGTCGACGCCGCCAAGATAATGGTCGAAATGATCACCTCGCTGCGCAGCTTCCAGTCCGGCCAGCAGGCGATCCAGGCGATCGGCCAGACCCTGCAGGAGTCCGCCTCGCAGGTCGGCTCGCTGAACCCCAACGCCTGACGCCGGCCGCACGGCGCCCGCCGCTCAAGTCCGCCCGCCGGCGGCCGATCACCTTGGACGAAAAGCTCCGAGCCAGGCTGGACCGCCATGCGGAAAGCCCGGCTCGCCGACGACCACCAACACGGGACGGGCTGATGCTCGAAGGTCTCTACTCCGCAGCAGCAGGCATGGCAGCGCAGCAGGAACAGCTCAACGCGATCAGCAACGATCTCGCGAACCTGTCGACGAGCGGCTACAAGTCCGAGCGGGTCGCGTTCAGCGACCTGCTGTACAACCCGATCAAGGTCGCCGGCACGGAAACCACGGCCGGCGCGGGCGCGAAGGCGCAGGTGATCGGACGCAGCGAGGCGCAGGGCTCGATCCAGGAAACCGGCGACCCGCTCGACCTGGCGATCGAAGGCGAAGGCTACTTTCTCCTGACCCGCGCCAACGGGCAGCAGGCGCTGACCCGCGACGGCACGTTCGGGGTCGACGCGACCGGCGCGATCGTCAACGCCGAAGGCAACCAGCTCTCGCCGCCGATCAAGCTGCCCGCGGGCGTGTCCGCCAGCGAAGTGCGCATCGGACCGGACGGGACCGTGACGGCCGGCACGCGCAAGCTCGGCCAGATCAAGCTCGTGACGGTGACCTCGCCGGAACACATGCTCTCGGACGGCGGCGGCGAGCTCACGCCGACGCCCGCCAGCGGCGCCCCGCATCCGGCGACGGGGAAGATCCACCAGGGCGCGCTCGAGGCCTCCAACGTGAACATCGCCGGTGCGATGGCGCTGATGGTGAGCACCCAGCGCGACTACCAGCTGACGAGCACCGCGATCCAGACGGAGAGCCAGATGATGTCGATCGCCAACCAGCTGCGCGCGTGATGAGCATCCAGGCCACCTCCGCCGCCGCCGCCGGCCTGCCCCCCGTCAACCAGGCGCTGGAGCCGGAGTGGGTGCGCCACGGCTCGGCCGCGACGCAGAAGGCCTACGAGAGCGCGCTGGCGTTCGAACAGACGCTCGTCGAACAGCTCTCGAAGTCGCTCGCGACCACGAGCGGCCTATCCGGCGAATCCGCGGAAGGCGAATCGGGCTCCGAAGCAGGCGGCTCCGCGTCGAGCAACGCGGGCGACTCGCAGCTCTCGTCGATGCTGCCGCAGTCGCTGACCGCCAGCGTGATGGACGTCGGCGGGTTGGGCATGGCGGCGCAGATGACGCGCCAGCTGGAGGGCGTGCAGAGCGCCGCGCCGCACGCCACCGGAGGCGCCGGCGCGTGAGCCCGGCCGCCCTGATCCCGCACGAGGCATCCCAGCGCGATCGCGCGCTGGCGGCCGACGTGCTGGCGCATCTGGACGCCCAGATCGCGTCGGCGCGAAGCCTGCTGGAGGTCGTGCTCGAGCAGGGCGCGGCGATCCGCGTGCGCGACGTGCAGACGGTCGTGCGCCTGGCGGGCATCCTGCGCGGGGAGATGGGCCGCAGGCAGCTGCTCGAGGAGGAGCGCTCGCGCCTGCTGGCACGCAGCGGCGAGCGGCTGGGCGTGCCCGCCGAGGCGGTCACGCTGGCGCTGCTGAGCACGCTGATGGACGTCGCCGCGGCCGAGCGCGCGAGCGCCCGCAGCGCCGAGCTGAGGGGCCTGCTGCACGAGCTCCAGCGCGAGCACTCGTGCAACCGCGCGCTGATGCAGATCGAGCTCGGCTTCCTGGACCACCTGATGGGCATGCTCTCGCTCGACGGAGTCAACGGCTACGACACCCACGGCTCCTCCAAGCCCATCACGCGGTCGCGCCCGCACGGCGCCCTGCACGTCCTCGACCTTCACGCCTGACCCATGTCGATCCCGACCCTGCAAGGACTGCAGACCGCGCTCAGCGGCCTGATCGCGGAGCAGACCGCGCTCGACACGACGGGCAACAACATCGCCAACGCGAACACCGAAGGCTACTCGCGCGAGACGGCCCTGCTGGAACCGAACACGCCGCTGCCGATCCCGGCGATCTCCGGCCACACGGGCGACGGCGCGCAGCTCGGCACGGGCGTCACCGTCGCGACGATCGCGCGCATCCGCAACGAGTACCTGGACGCCCAGTACCGCACGCAGAACAGCGCGCTGGGCGCCGCCAACACCCAGGCAGAAGTGCTGCAGGAGGCGCAGACGGCGTTCAACGAACCGTCGACGGCAGGGGTCGCGACGGCGCTGTCCAACTTCTGGAACGCGTGGAACAGCCTCGCCAACTCGCCCACCAGCGAAGCGGCCAAAGAGGGGGTGGCGGCGGCGGGCGAACAGCTCGCCACGACGTTCAACCAGCTCGGCGCGCAGCTGAGCACGATCTCCAACCAGGCGACCGAACGCTACAACGCGCTCACCGGACCGTCGGGCGAAGTCGAAGACTACGCCAACCAGATCGCCCAGCTCAACGGGCAGATCAAGCTCTCCGAAGAAGCCGGGCAGAAGCCCAACGAGATGCTCGACCGGCGCGACCTGCTGCTCGACAAGCTCTCGGCGCTGGCGAACGTGACCGTCAGCGAACAGCCCGACCACACCGACACGGTGAGCTTCGGCGAAGCGGCCAAACCGCTGGTCGAAGGGACGACCGTCAACTGGCCGCAGGCGCTCACCGAAGCGTCCGGCGGGCAGCTGGGCGCGTTGCTGAACCTGACGGGGCCCAAAGGCGCGCTGACATCGCTGCGCACGGGCCTCGACGAAGTGGCGGGCACGCTTGCGAGCACCGTCAACGAACATCTCGTCAAACCGTTCTTCTCCGGCGAAACGGCAGCGACGCTGGCGGTGGCCGTCAAACCCTCCGAAGTCCAGGCCTCGGGGACCAAAGCGCCGGGCGGCAACGAAGTGGCCCTGGCGATCGCGGGCCTGCGCGGCGGCACGGCCGAACAGGGCTACGCCAAGCTCGTCGAGAAGCTGGGCAGCGACGTGCGCAGCGCCAAGGACGACCAGACCACGCTGCAGGGAACCGTCACGTCGATCAACGACCAGCGCCAGAGCGTCTCGGGAGTCTCGCTGGATGAAGAAATGACCAACCTGATCAGCTTCCAGCGCGGCTACCAGGCCTCCGCCCGCACGCTGACGGCGATGGACTCCATGCTCGAAACGCTGATCGAGCACACCGGAACGGTTGGGCTGTAGCGATGAGCGAGCGCATAACCCCGGCGATGGTCACGAGCTCGACGCTGAGCGACCTCGCCTCGTCGCTGGCGGCGCTGGAACGGACGACCGACGAACTCTCCAGCGGCAAGACGATCCGCGAACCGTCGGACAACCCGTACGGCGCGAGCCGCGTGATCGACCTGCAGAGCCAGCTCGAAGGGCTGAGCTCCTACGAAGGCAACTCCCAGGACGGCATCTCGTGGGAGAGCACCGCCAGCAGCGCGATGTCGAACATGAACCAGATCGCCCAGCGCGTGCGCGAACTGGTGGTCCAGTCCGCCAACGGGACAAACAACCAGAGCGACCTCAACACGATCGCGCTGGAGGTCGAACAGCTGACCGAAAGCATCAAGCAGGACGCCAACACGCAGTACGCCGGCCAGTACATATTCGCGGGCACCGCGACCACCACCGCGCCCTACCTGCAGGGGGCGAACGACGAATACAAGGGCAACGCGGAAACCGTCAGCCGCGCGGTCGGCCCGGGCGCGTCGGTGACGATCAGCACCAACATCTCGACGCTGCTCGGCAACGGCGAAGCCGCCAAAGACGGCAAGCTGCTCGACACGCTGCGCACGATCGCCCAGCACCTGCGCGGGGGCACGGCCGAAGACCGCGAAGCGCTCGGCACTACCGACCTGACGAACCTCGACACGAGCCTGGAAACGCTGAGCCAGCTGCAGGCGGTATCGGGGAGCGCCACCGACCAGTTGCACGCGGCGCTGGCCCGCAACGAAGACCTCCAGACGTCGATCACCGAGAGCCTGTCCAACACCGAGGACACGAACGTCGCCGCGACCTCGATCGCGTACGCCAACGAGCAGGCCGCCTATTCGGCCGCGCTGCGCGCGGGCGCGACGATCGTCCAGGAATCGCTGCTCAACTTCCTGCAGTAGCCGAACATCAAGGAGACCGCATCATGTCCGTGACATTCGAGAGCATCCGCTTCGGGACCGTCGAGATCGCCGAGGAGGACGTGATCGAGTTCCCGTTCGGCCTGATCGGCCTCGGCGGCCTGCGCTATGCGCTACTGGACCGCAACCCCGGCACGGGCTTCCTGTGGCTGCACGCGGTCGACGAGCCCGCGCTGGCGCTGCCGGTGGTCAACCCGCGCCAGTTCTTCTCCGACTTCGAGCTCGAGATCGCGCCGGAGGACCGTGAGCGCACCGGCATCGAGGACGCGACGTCGGCGACGCTGTACGTGACCGTGCGCGCGACGCCGAACCCGCTGGACATCACCGCCAACCTGCGTGCCCCGCTGCTGATCCAGGAGGGCCGCGGCTACCAGGTGCTCAACATGAGCGAGGACGCGGAGCTGCAGGCGCCGCTGTTCACGCTCGCCGCAGAGACCAAGATTGCTTCATAATCAGCGTCGATGCTGATCCTGACGCGTCGTCCCGGAGAGCGCGTCGTCATCGGCGACGAGATCCTCGTGACCGTGATGGGCGTCAGCGGTCACACGGTGCGTCTGGGGATCTCGGCCCCGTCCGGCGTGCCGATCTACCGCGAGGAGATCTGGCTGGCGGTCAAGGAGGAGAACCGCGCCGCGGCCGCGGCCGCGGCGGATGCGCTCCCGGCGTCGCCGCCCCACGCGCCCGAGCAGGCGCCCGAAGAGCCATCCTCGCAGCGACCCGACGAGCCGTCGGCGCAGGCGCCCGAGGAGGCATCTGCCGGAGATCAAGCGACCCAGGGTTGACAAAAGACGGGCGGAAGCCCGATGATGGTCAAACGCTGGCTTCGGGTCGTCTCACGGAGGAGGGAGGTGCGTCGATGAACGACGGGGACTTGGTGACGCGGCGCACGCTGTTGCACAGGGCGGTCGGGCTCGGCGTCGCGGCGTCCACCCTGAGCGCGCTGGATCTGCTCGCGCTGGCGCCGGCGCGGGCTGCCGCGAAGACGAGCTCCGCGCTGCCGGAAATCCAGTTTCAGATCGAAAAGTTCATCGCCCCGGCCTTCAAGGTCGAAGGCGTGCGCGTGCGCTTCGCGCCGGTGTACACGACGTTCGCGACCTTCACCCTGACGCGCGCGCCGACGCAGGCCGACCAGGCCGCGCTCGCGCGCGCGCTCGCGACCGTCGAGGCGAGCTACGAGTTCAGCCCGAGCGGCGTGTTCGCGACCGTCGCCTACGGCGTGCCCTACTTCGAACGGCTCCCGGGCGGGATGGCCGGCACGCTCGTGGCCAAGCACATGCCCAAGCTGCTCTCCGAACCGCAGGCGTACGCGCTGCAGGAGGCAGTGCCGGGGCCGACCGACGTCTCCCCCGAAAATCCGGAAGTCGGCAAGCTGCGCTTCGACATTCCGGTTCAGATCGAGTCCAACGACATGCTCGTGACGTTGCGCAGCGACTCGACCGCGATCATCGACGACGTGCTCGCGTGGCTGTCGGGCGAAAGCTCGACCATGGCCGGGGAGAACGTGGGCGACTCGGGGCTCGGGGAGCTGCTGACGGTCACCTCGCGCCGGCTGATGTTCACCCAGATCGGGCTGCCGCGCACGCTCGCCGAAGAACAGGGCCTGCCATACGCGGAAATGATCAACCCCGAGTCGCCGATGTGGATGGGCTTCATCTCCCAGCAGGTCGGCAGCAGCGGTCCGCCGCCGATCACCACGTTCCTCGGCAACGGCTCCGCGAAGCTCACCACCGCGCGGAGCGGCGACTACTTCGACCACGGCTCGATCGTGCACCTCTCACACGTGATCCAGGACCTCCAGCAGTTCTATGAAAGGCCCGCGGAAACATACGTACGGCGGGAGGCCGCGATGTTCAGCGCCGATCCCATCCCCAGGCCGGGCAACGCCAACCAGTTCCTGAACGGCGGCGGGCCGACAGCCATCCCGAACATCTTCACCAACCCGCTGAAGGCGGTCGGCGAAGCCGAAGGGACGACCACGTTCGACGGCCAGCCCCACATCGCCCACACGACGGCGCTGCAGCGCTCGAGCAGGGCGCCCGACCGTCAGCCGATGCACATCCGCGCCGACGGTCCCGGCTTCGACTCGCTCGACGTCCCCGACGGCTCCCCGCAGCCCAAGCTGCACTTCAGCATCTTCGTTCCAACCGCCGCGTTCTTCGCCACGATGCGCCGCAGCCAGGCCTCGCCGGACCTCGCGCAGAGGTACAACGTGCCGGCGGCGAACCTCGGCCTCGAGCGCTTCCTCACGGCCACGCGCAGGCAGAACTTCCTCGTGCCACCGCGACGCAACCGCGCGTTTCCGCTCGTGGAGCTGGCCTGAGCCGCCGGCGAGGCCGCGAGCGGCCTCGCCACCCGCCGAGTCGGCTGGCCGGCCAGCTTGACCTCTGCGCGCGCCGCCGGTAGACTCGCCGGGTCCCGGAGGTCAAGCCGGGTATGGCAGTGCGCCTCGTTGGCGAGGCGGTATCGGGCTCCCGCATGGAGGATGCCGGTCGATGGGCCCGATCACCTCACCTAGGATCGCATTCTGCCAATCAAGACTAGGGAGGGAGACTGTCGAGAATGCATCCCATTCGAAGTGCTTTCAGGAGCGCGCTGATGCTGCCGCGGATCGCGGCCGTCGTGGCGCTCGCCGCCTTGGCGTTCGGCGCGGCCGCAGGCGTCGCCAGCGCCAAGGAAGTCGAGATCGTCAGCCAGGGCGAACCGCCGGCGACGCTTCCCAGGAACGTCCACTACTTCAAAACGATCCAGGCCGCGGTCGACGCGACCAAACGCGGCGCCTGGGTGCTGATCGAGCCGGGCGTGTACGACGAAGAAGTCAAGGTCGAGAAACCGCACGCCGACATCTTCATCCGCGGGATGAACCGCAACGAAGTGATCGTCGACGGCCAGCACAAGGTCGTCCCGGGCGGGGCCAACGGCATCGAAGTCGTCAAAGCCGACGACGTCTGGATCGAAAACCTCACCGTGCGCAACTTCGAACGCGAAAGCCTCAACGGCTCCGGCGGCAACGAGATCTGGTGGAACGGCGGAGCGGACTCGGGGAAAGTCGGCGCGCGCGGATGGTACGGGCGCTACCTCACCGCCTATGACACCGGCCTCAACGGCGGCTACGGCATCTTCACCGGCAACGAGACCGAAGGCGAATGGGAAAACATCTACGCCTCCGGCTTCAACGACTCGGGGATCTACATCGGGGCATGCCCGGAATGCAAGGCGCGTGTGAACAAAGCGACGATGGAATACAACGCGCTCGGCTACTCGGGCTCGAACTCCGGCGGGAACCTCGTCATCGAAAACTCGGTGTTCAACCACAACACGACGGGAATCGCACCGAACTCCGAAAACCCGGGT
>Ga0181521_10003166_pt1 | contig 19473 bp, 16 predicted proteins | sample PEATcosm2014_Bin_32_FD_119764 | JGI IMG/M metagenome (GOLD analysis project Ga0181521, IMG submission 119764) | Peatland microbial communities from MTU Mesocosm Facility, Houghton, MI, USA - PEATcosm2014_Bin02_60_metaG | ecosystem: Environmental > Terrestrial > Soil > Wetlands > Peat | place... | reverse complement strand
TTCTTGCGGTTGGTGCTGCGTAGAAACATCGGAAGCAGCAGCATGCCAGAAATCCAAGAGCATGAAAAGGGGGTAGGTCTTCACCCAGCGTCTTTTCGAAAATCGGCATTGCAGGCAAAAGGCCTATACCCCGGCTGCCCGGAAAATGGCTGCGGAGTGCGAAAGTCAGGCTAACCTACGGGAACCCAATAATGCCGCATACCACCACGCCCCGGCGTATGCGTTCTCGCGGCCCGGTTGTTGACACCGTGGCGGCCTGTCATTTGAGGAACCAGGGCTTCGAGGTTGGATCGCTTTTCAGGAAGTCGAGCCAACTGCCGGCCCACCTTCATCCTCCCAGCGTCCGACGGATGCGTCCCGTCGGGGCCTACATCATCGCGAGCACCTGGCCGGTCCGGCAATCCTCGCTGCTTGGCTGAACTCCGGTCCGGATTGGGGCCGAAAATGCCATTAGGCGCCTATGCGAGAATAGCGGATTATGCGGAGTTACCGTTTTCGCCATTTGCTCGTCCCTTCTCTGCTCTGTGCCCTGGCGCTTGCAGGCGCGTCACTGGCTTTCGCGCAGCGCGCTCCCGGAGCCCCAACGGCCCCGGCCGCCAACGACACGATTCCCGTTCCGAACGAATCCAGCTCCGTCACAGACCACGAACTCACCCTTGATGGTAAAGCCCTCCGGTACGCCGCCACTGCCGGGAACCTGGTAATTGACGACGAGGAAGAAAAACCCTACGGGAGTATCTTCTATGTGGCATACACAGTCAGCGGAGTGAGCGACATGCGCACGCGACCGGTGACGTTCATGTATAACGGCGGTCCCGGTTCGGCCAGCTTGTGGCTGCATATGGGCTCGGTGGGGCCGGTTCGAGTAGTGACGGAGAGCCCGGCGGCGACCGGCGCGGCGCCTTATCAGATTGTTCCCAACCAGTACAGCCTGCTCGATAAGACCGATCTGGTGTTTATCGATGCCCCAGGAACCGGCTTTTCCCGCCCCGTAGGCAAAGCCACCATTCGCAATTTCGCCGGCACTGACCAGGACGTACAGGCCTTTCTCAAGTTCATTGAACGCTACATAAGTGTGAATCACCGCTGGAATTCACCGAAGTTTTTGTACGGCGAGTCGTATGGCACCACGCGCTCGGCCGCTTTGGCGGATGCCCTGGAAAGCGACGGCGTGGCGCTCAACGGCGTGATCTTGATGTCGACGATTCTGAACTACTTCACGCAGGCGCCCGGCAGCGACGCCATCTTCATCGGGAACCTGCCGTCATACGCCGCAATTGCCTGGCACTTCGAGAAGGTTCAACACAAGGGCAGGGACCTGACGGCCTTCCTGAATGAAGCGCGAGCCTTTGCGCGCGGCCCCTACTCGGAAGCGCTGGCGCAGGGACACAATCTGCCGCAGGCGGAGGTGGATGCAATCGCGGTCAAATTGGCGGGATTCACCGGCTTGAGCGAGCAATTCATCAAGGAGGCTGACCTGAGAGTAAGCCCCGTGCGGTTTCGCAAGGAGCTAATGCGCGGCCAGCGTATGATCTTGGGCCGCTACGATGCGCGTTTTGAAGGCACGGATATCGACGCGGCGGGCGAAAACCCCGGCTACGATCCATCCAGCACGGGCATCACCGGCGCGTTCGTTTCCGCGTTTCACGATTACCTGGACCGCGAATTGAAGTACACCTCGAAAGAGACTTACTACCCGCGCGGCGCCAATATCAATCAGGTATGGGATCACACGCACAAGCCCCCCGCCACGGGCGGCGCCGGCGGTGGACAGGCGCAGACGCAGCCTCTGCGTGATGCCTACGTAGCCGGCGATTTGGCCGACGCGATGCGCAAAGATCCGAATCTGAAAGTGTTTTCGGTGAACGGCCTCTTCGATCTGGCGACGCCGTTCTTCATCACCGAGTACGATCTGGGGCATATGGAACTGGAACCGAAGCTGCGGCAAAACATCGAATTCGCCTATTACCCGTCCGGGCACATGATCTACCTCAACGTAGACGCGCTCAAGCAGTTGAAGGTCGATCTGGCTGCGTTTTACGCTCGCGCTGTGCCGGGCGCACGTTAGGCTGCACCGAATGCGGTCACACATCGCTGTTATCTCGTGTTATCGGCAGCGATTTCCGGGCCGCCACCGCCGCCCTCTTCGCATTGACCCGTTCGGCACTTCCGGCAAGACCAGCTTCAACTGATCAACCACCAGGATTCGAGATCTTCCGGATGCCGCTCTGGGCCCGGGATGGAGCAGCGGAGGACCAGCGGAGGAAACGGTGGGGCTGGGTCTGTTTGACGGCTCGCTCAGAAATGTTAAGACCCACGGCGCCTCCGGCGAGACCATCGCAACCTTTGCTCCGCTGCTCCAGCGGTCTCTCTCCAGCCTTGGGCGGCAGCAAAACGAGGGTGCGGCCGTGAAACAGCTTTTTGTCGAACTTCGCCCGACAGCCCATCGCGCCGGCGGCGCCCCCCAGGCCATTCATCCAGGTCTGACACGTAAACTCTTTGTGGCAATCCTGGCAGAGAAAAACGCGGACGTATTGAGGCATGGCCGCTTCCTCCTTGACCCGTCCTCTCTGCACACAGAATAGCGTGCCTCGCCGCCTCTGGAAATCCAGGTCGTTGTTCTCAAGCCGGGTTGTGTTCCCTTGGGAGTCCCGGCCTCAGACCGCAGAGAGCACATCCCGCGCAGTCGTCCAACGAATACCGGGATAGCGATCGTTGTCGAGCGGCTCTAGCTTTGCCCGGCCGTCGAACATGTTACGCATGTACTGCATTCCCTGCCATGCCGGATAAAGCTTTTTCCCTCCGGGAGCGACCGTGCGCGCGACCTTGATCAGCGCGCCGAGCATTCCCAGACCTCCGGCGCGGAACAGGCGGAACTCCTTTCCAGTCACCTCACTTACGACCGCCGTCAGTTCCCGGGCGCTGAGTTGATCGCCGGCAATTCGTAAAAAGCGAGGGGTGGACGGATCAAGAGCCGCGCTCGCCGTGAATGTGGCCGTGTCGTCCATCGTCGTGAAGTCCATGCGTTGGTCCGCGTCGCCCCAATAGAGGACTCGCTTCCGTTTGAAGAGAATGAGCGGCATCTGACCGGTCAGCATATCGGTAAAGGCGCCGTTGAAGATCGTGGTCGCTGAAATCGAAGTCTTATCAAGGCGCTTGTGGAAGTCTCGGCGCAGATCGAGATTGCGATTCTCTCCGGGTGGAAACTTGGTGAAATCAATCGAGTAGTCGGACGGAATAAAACGTGGCACGCCAGCCTGGATCGCCGCGCCGAGCAGAACCGTTTGCGTTTCTACGATCGCATCCCGCAATCCCTGCAGCGCGGACACCACGCAGGACGCACCCGAGCATGCCAGTGTCACTTGGGAAGCGTGGCTCCAGTCGGCGCTGGCAATCGTTACGCCGATCTCCTGCAGTCGCTCAAGCTTGTCTCGCGCAGCACCGTGGCGAACAATCGCTTTTACGCTGGCTCCCCGTTCGAGCAGAGCTCTCGCGATGCGTCCGCCGAGATTGCCGGTAGCTCCCGCCACGACGATGGTCCCGTCATTCATGATTCCGATAGTAGAGGAAGGACAGCGTCGAAGCCAAGTCGCGCAGATCCGATTGGGGTCGGCCGGAGGCGTTTTCGGTCCATCGCAAAGGTGATGCTATAGCCAGGGCTGGAGAGAGAGACCGCTGGAGCGGCGGAGGAAAGGTTGCGACGGTCGTTACGCATTTGGCTGTGGGGTCCGAAGGATCACAGCCATCATGCGGCAAGACGTCCGCGCCCGGCGCGGTCCCGAATTCGACCAGTTGAAGGTGATCGGGAGCGGTGCGCCGGCCGGCTCCGCCGCGGCACACTTCAGGTTCCCGATCAACGTGGCGCGGCAGGCCGCCGGGCCGGCTGATGTGGGAGGAATACCGGCCATGGCATGCAGTCGCTTCACGCCCAGGGCGCCGGCGTAAAACCAGATTTTCCCCGGCCCCGGCGCGGAATTCCCGCTGCTGGACGACATCGGCTACGATGGCTGGGTCGGCTGCGAGTATCGTCCGGCGGGCAGAACCGTGGACGGGTTGGGCTGGTTTCGGCCGTATGCCGTGGCCGCCGGCGCGGGAAAATAAGTCTATTCCGGTCCAAGCCGCGCGGCGGAGCCTGTAGAGAGCGCGCCAATACGCCTGGGTATGGCGGCCTTCCGTGGCTGCTGGGTATGATGCACAACGGAAGCGGCGATCTCTATCGGCAAGCCCCAAGCAGCGACGCGCCGCGGATGATCGCGAGCCGGAGAAAGGCGGAGAGTCTCATGAAGTCGCAAGCTTACGGGATCAAGCGTCGGGAGTTCTTCGCTCACGCCGCTTTCGCGGCCGGCGCGCTGGCTGCGCGCCCCGTCCTTGCCGCTCCCCCGCGGGATGGCCGGGAGCAGGCGCTCCGCGTAATGGTTCGCCCGCGGGAGCGGCTGCATCCCATCGCGCCGGATTTCATGGGGCTGGGATATGAGATCTCGTCGGTCGCCAGAGCGGGGCTGATGAGCGGCGCCAATCGCGTTTATGTGCGATTGGTGGGCACTCTGGCCGCACGCGGAGTGATCCGGATTGGCGGCAGCACTTCCGATTACGCCGCGTATTCCCCAACCGCCGCGCCAGTCTCCAGCGCCCGCGGAACGGTGGTGAACGATGCCGTGCTCAGAGATCTGGGCGGCTTCCTCGAAGCCACCGGGTGGAAACTCATTTGGGGATTGAACCTCGGCAGCGGCTCGCTGGAGAATGCCATAGCGGAAGCGAGGGCCGTTCTTTCCATCGCAGGCGCGAATCTGCTGGCCTTCGAGATCGGCAACGAGCCGGACCTGTTCGCCAGTGCCAAACACCGCCCTCCCGGATATGGATATGACGATTGGCTGGCCGAATATCGGCGCTATAAGACGGCGCTGCGGGCGCAGTGGCCGCGCATCCCGTTGGCGGGTCCCGATGCCGCGGGAAAGACCGACTGGGTGACGCGATTTGGCGCCGATGAGGGCCAAGATGCCGTTCTGCTCACCCATCACTATTATCGCGAGGGACAAAACCCCGGCAGCACCGTCGAAAAGCTGCTGGGCGAGGATCCCAAACTGCGGCCGCAGCTCGATAAGCTGAGCGCCGCGTCGCGCGGCTGCGGCCTGCCGTATCGCATTTGCGAGGTAAACTCCTTTTCCGGCGGCGGGCGCCCTGGCGTCAGCGATACCATGGCCGGCGCGCTGTGGGCGCTCGATTACATGTATACGCTGGCGGCCAGCGGCTGCTCCGGGGTCAACCTGGAAACCGGCGTCAATCAACGCGATTTCATCAGCTCGTACTCTCCCATCGGCGATGACGAACAGGGCCACTATTCCGCCAAGCCGGAATATTACGGCATTCTCGCCTTTTCGCTCGGCGGCAAAGGCCAACTGGTGAAAACGGAGACCGATGCCGGTCCGCCGGAATTGAAGGCGTACGCCACGCGGGCGAAAGAAGGGCCGTTTCGTGTGACGCTGATCGACAAAGGAACCGAGCCATGCAGCACAACCGTCGATTTCGGTGATGGCATTCCGCACGCGAAAGCTTCGGCGATCCGGCTCAGCGCGCCGGCCGTCGACGCCCGGACAGGCGTTACACTGGGCGGTGCGCAAGTGACATCGGCAGGCACATGGAAACCGGCCAGGCGAGAAACGCTGGAAGTGCGCGAGGGACAGTTCCGGATCGCCTTGCCCGCGGCCAGCGCAGCGGTCGTAGAACTCGCGTGACGCGATGCGAGGAGGCGCCATGAGGCGCCACCTTGGGTAAGCTGTGGTTCCCGATCATGGTTAGCCCGAATTTTTCACAATGAGGGTGGCGGAAAACCGTTTCCTGTGGCATAAACATATTTGCCACAACACGTTTCGGCCAAAAGGAGAACTGGCCCGATTTACGAGGTTTCAGGCGGCCCAGACCTACTGGTTGGAGAAGACGTAATGCTGGTGGTGGCCAGGGACGGAATCGAACCGCCGACGCCAGCCTTTTCAGGGCTGCGCTCTACCAGCTGAGCTACCTGGCCAAGGGAAATTTCAGTTTACCAGTCCCCTTACGCGTTCTGCAACGCCGCCAGCTCTTCTCCCGTCGCTCTCTCCACGTCCGCGTGCAAACTGTTGCCGTGCGCATCCATCGTCACAATCGCCGCGAAGTCCTTCACGCGCAGGTGCCACATCGCTTCCGGAATCCCGAATTCCATCAGGTGCACGCCCAACACCTCTTCCACGGTCCGCGCGTAATATTGCGCCGCCCCCCCGATGCCGTTCAAATAAACCGCTCCGCATTCCTGCAGCGCAGCCAGCGTCTTGGGCCCCATCCCGCCTTTGCCGATCACCGCGCGCACGCCGTATCGGCGGATCACATCCGCTTCATAAGGCTCTTCGCGACTGCTGGTAGTCGGGCCGGCGGCTTTCACCTTCCATCGCCCGCCTTCCTTCAGCATCACGGGCCCGCAGTGGTACAGCGCCCCGCCATGCAAATCCACCGGCGGCGCGTTCTTCATGAGATAGGCGTGGACGTTGTCGCGCCCCGTGAACATCTCGCCCCGCAACAACACCACGTCGCCCACTTTGAGGGCGCGCATCTGCGCTTCGGTCAGCGGCGGGGTGAGGATCACTTCTCTTCCGGTCAGCGGGAAGCCTTCGCCGCGCGCCATCTTCTCCACGGGGCGCGATGGATCGCGGTACAGCCATCGCGCGATGGCGCCGCTGCGCGCGTCCAGCCGCACGCCCAGCCGGCGGAAAGCCCAGCATTCATACGCCACCGAAACGAAGAAACTGGCGGGCAGCCGGTTGGCGGCCACGATCTTGCAGCCGATCAGCGACGTCTTGCCGCCGAAGCCCATCGCGCCCACCCCCAGGCGGTTGGCCTCGTCCATAATTTCGGACTCCAGCTTGGCCAGCGCGGGGTTGGGGTTGACGTCGTCGAGCGTGCGCAGCAGTTGGCGCTTGGCCAGGTCGTACCCATGCGCCCGGTCGCTGCCGATGCACACGCCCAGGGCGCCCGGCGCGCATCCCTGCCCTTGCGCCTGCCAGACGGCGTGCAGCAGGCACTTGCGCACGCCTTCCAGGTTGCGGTCGGCGCGGCCCAGGTGGTCCAGGTTGCAGGGCACCGAATATTGAATGTTCTTGTTCTCGCAGCCGCCGCCCTTCAGCACCAGCCGCACTTCAATCTCCTCTTCTTCCCATTGCTCGAAATGCACCACGGGAGTTTCGTCGCCCAGGTTGTTGCCGCTGTTTTTGCCGGTGATGGAATCCACCGAATTGGGCCGCAGCTTGCCCAGCCGCGTGGCTTCCTCCACGGCTTGCAAAAGGGCTTTGCGCAGCTCCATCTGGTTCACCCCCACGGGCGTATGCACGAAGAACGTGGGCATCCCCGTATCCTGGCAGATGGGGCCGCTATCGTCGTGCGCCATATCGACGTTCGACAAAATGATGTCGAGCGCCTGCGACGCTTGCGTTCCGGGCGTCTCGGCCCCGGCGGCGAGGGACATCGCGGCGCGCACGTCGGGCGGCAGATTGGTGGCGGTCTGGGTGACCAGTTCGAGCAGGCTGGCGGCTAGAAATTCCATAAAAGGTTCCGGAAGTATTGTAGCGAACGGCGGGCGGCTCCATAGTATCGTAGGGAGCATGCGGACTCTCCGGCTTTCCCTCTTCTTCGCCGCCGCGGCGGCCTTGGCGCAGGATCGCGCCGCGGTGCGCGCGTGGACGGACGCGCATCAGCGCCAGATCGTGGGAGAGCTGGCGCAACTGCTCTCCATTCCGAACGTGGGGACGGACCGCGCCGACATCCGCCGCAACGCCGCGTTCGTGCGCGCCATGCTGGAGCGGCGCGGCATGCGCGCGGAACTGCTGGAGACGGACGGCAACCCGTTGGTCTATGCCGAGAAGAACGTCCCCGGCGCGGCGCGCACCCTGCTCTTCTACATTCATTACGATGGCCAGCCGGTGGATCCGGCGCGCTGGAAACAGCAGAGCCCCTTCGCGCCCGTGATGCGCGACGGACGCCTGGAGGACGGCGCGCGCACGGTCGCGAACTTCGCTTCGTTGGAAAAATTCGATCCCAACTGGCGGCTCTACGCGCGCTCCTCTTCCGACGATAAAGCGCCTATCGTGGCATTTTGCGCGGCGCTCGATTTGCTGCAAGGCAAACTCGCGAGCAATATCCACGTGGTGCTGGATGGCGAAGAAGAGATGGGCTCGCCCAGCCTCACCGCCGCGGTGGGCCGTTATCGCGACAAACTGCGCGCCACGGCCCTGTTCATTCTGGACGGGCCCGTGTACCCCAGCAACCGGCCCACCCTGTTCTTCGGAGCGCGCGGCCTGGTGGCCCTGAACCTCACGGTGTACGGCCCCAAAATGGCGCTGCACAGCGGCCACTACGGCAACTGGATTCCCAACCCGGCGATGCGTCTGGCGCAGCTTCTGGCCAGCATGAAAGACGACCAGGGCCGCGCCGCCATCCAGGGATTTTACAGCGACATTCCGCCGCTCACGGCCGCGCAGCGCAAGGTGCTGCAATCCGTCCCCGACGACGAGCCGGCGCTGCTCCGCTTCTTCGGCGTGGCGCGGCCCGACGCCGTCGGCGAAAGCCTCCAGGAAGCCCTGCAATTTCCCAGCCTGAACATTCGCGGCATGCGCAGCGGATACGTCGAGGAGCCGCGCACCATCATTCCCCAGGATGCCACCGCCGCCATCGATATCCGGCTGGTGAAGGAAACGCCCGGAGCCAGGATGGCGCAACTGGTGCGCCAGCACATCCAGCGCCAAGGGTATCACGTGACGGAGGGCGAACCCACCGATGAGGAGCGCGCCCGCTACCCCAAGCTGGCGCGGTTGAATGCCGCCGTGGAGAGCGAAGCCTACCGCACCGAGCCGGAATCGGCGGAAGCGGTGCGCGCCGCCGCGGCGCTCGGGGCCATGTGGGGCGCCGAGCCGGTGCTGATCCGAACTTCCGGCGGCACGGTGCCCATCGCACCGTTCGTGCGCGAGCTGGCGCTGCCGGCGATCGGGGTGCCCATCGTCAACTTCGATAACAATCAGCACTCCGATAACGAAAACCTGCGGCTGGGAAACTTGTGGGACGGAATCGTGAGCATCACCGCGATGCTGAAGTAGGGCACGCGCCCTCGCCCGCAGCCGGCCCCCTGGCCGGCTCCTGGCAGCTCCCCAGCACTCGGATCTCGCGCGCATACCGCTCCAGCCCCTCTCTGAAATCCGGATGCGCCACCCGGATCATGGCTTCGGCGCGCTGCCGCAGCGTCTTGCCGTGCAGGTAGGCTACGCCCTGCTCGGTCACCACGTAATGCACGTCGCCGCGCGAAGTCACCACGCCGGCCCCCAGCTTCAGCGTGGGAACGATGCGCGAAACGGCGCCGCCTTTGGCGGTCGAGGGCAGCGCGATGATGGGCACGCCGCCCTGCGAGCGCGCCGCGCCGCGCAGGAAATCCACCTGTCCCCCGATTCCGCTGTAGGGCAGATGCCCCACCGAATCCGAGCAGACCTGGCCGCTCAGATCCACTTCGATGGCCGAATTGAGAGCCACCATGCGATCGTTGCGCGCGATCACAAACGGATCGTTCACGTAAGCGGTGTTGTGGAACTCGAACATGGGGTTGCGGTCGATGAAATCGAACAGGCGCTTGCTGCCCAGCACAAAACCCGCTACCAGCTTGCCGGGATGCAGGGTCTTGCGCCGGCAGGTGAGCACGCCGGCTTCGATCAGATCGATGGCCGGCTCGGGGATCATTTCGCTGTGAAAGCCCAGGTCGTTGTGGCCGCCCAATAATCCCAGCACGGCTTCGGGAAGGCCGCCGATGCCGCTCTGGATGGTGGCGCCATCGGGCACCAGGTTGGCGATGCGGCGCGCGATGGCGCGGTGAACCTCTTTCAATTCGGGGCTGCGATACTCGACCAATGGATGCGACGTTTCGACGAAGGCGTGGACCTTATCGATATGCAGCGCCGTTTCGCCGTAGGTGCGCGGCACCTGGTCGTTGATCTCGACGATGACGTGCCGGGAGGCGTCCACCACGGCCAGCGAAATATCGGTGCTCGGCCCCAGGTTCAAATAGCCATGGGCGTCGGGCGGCGCGCATTGCAGCAGGCACACATCGATGGCTATGGCGCCGGAGCGAAAGAGCCCTTCGATTTCGCTGAGAAAAATGGGGATGTAATCGGCGCGGCCTTGCTGCACCGCCTCGCGCACATTGGCGCCCATGAAGAGCGCGCTCGGGCGGAAATGGCCTTCGAATTCGGGCGCGCAATAGGGCGCCACCCCCATGGTGGCCATGTGGATCACCTGCACGCCGCGCAGCTCTCCGCCGCGGCGCGTCAAGGCTTCCACCAGGGGCACTGGCTCGGAGCAGCCGTTGTGGACGTAGACGCGCTGGCCGGAGCGGACCACGGCGAGCGCTTCGTCGGCGGTGCAAATGCGGGAACGATAATCCGCCGTCACTGCGCCACCGGCGTATAGAGATCCAGCAGTTGCGCGCGGATGGCGTGCAGGCGCTCGCTCATCACGCTGAGGATGGCGCGCATGAACCAGAAGCCCAAGGCGAAATCCTCCTGGCAGGCGTGGCACAGCCGGGTGCCGTCGAAGGCCAGCGCGTGGACGTCCTCCAGGGCGCGCGCCTGGAACTGCTTGCCCGTATCGCCGGTCACCGAAGACCAGCCCAGCACCTCCCCGGCGAACAGCGTAGCCACGCGCACGGGCCGCCCGGGCGCAGTCACTTCCAGGGCGACATTGCCTTCGATCAGGAGATAAAACAGGCTCGAATGATCGCCTTCATGGAAGATCAGCTCGCCCGGCGGGAAGCGAACTTCCGAAGCCATCGCGGCCAGGCGGTCGATATGGGCGGGCCAAAAGCCTTTGGCGAAAGGGTGCTCGCGCAACAAGGCGGCAACAGGATCGGTATTCATGGCACCTCGCGGGGGTGGTGCACCCCTATAGACGATAATGAGGCAACTTTCTCCCGAATTCAAGCCCGAATTGCAAAGAAGAATCGGACCGTTGCGCATCTGGCGAAAAGGGACTGATCCAGGAGAAAGTCCAGCCTTTCCTCAAGTCAACATCAAAAATACGGGCGCTCGAATCGTGGCCATGGATTGCCCCGGCTGCGCGATGCAAATCCGCGGCGGAGGCGCCCCGGTCCGCCCTCGCCTCACGCTCCCTTGGGCTTCCAGATCAAGTAAACCGGCAGCCCCAGCAGCACGATGATCAAACCCGGCCAGGTGAAATTGGGTTTGTAAATCAGCAGCAGCACCTCGATCAAAGCCGCCGCCGCGATGTACAGCGCCGGCAGCACGGGATATCCCAACGCCTTGTAAGGACGGTCCAGGTCCGGCCGCGTGCGCCGCAAAACAAACAGCCCGGCGATGGTCAGAATGTAGAACAGCAGCACCGCGAAAATCACGTAATCCAGCAGCTCGTTATAGCTGCCGCTCAGGCACAGCAGCACCGCCCAGATGCATTGCACCGCCAGCGAAAACACCGGCGAATGGGTCCTGGGATTCAGGTCCGCGGCCTTGCGGAAGAACAGCTTGTCCTTGGCCATCGCGTAGTACACGCGCGCGCCGGAGAGAATCAGGCCGTTGGCGCATCCGAACGTGGAAACCATGATGGCCGCCGCCATGATCTGCCGCGCCAGCACCCCGCCGAACATTTTGGCGACCGCCGCGGTGGCCACGCGGTCTTCGCCGGCATGCTGAATCTCCGGAAACGTCAGCACGTTCAGATAAACAAAATTGGCCAGGATGTAGAGCGCCGAAACAATCAGCACCCCCAGCGCCAGCGAAAGCGGAAGATTGCGCCGCGGGTTGCGCACCTCGCCCGCCGTAAACGTCACGTTGTTCCACGCATCGGCGGAAAACAGCGCCCCCACCATCGCCACTCCCACCAGCCGCACGGAAAGAAAGCTCCAGTCCACGCCGCGCCAGAAGCCGTCGAAATTGCTGGCCACCGCGCCCGGGTTGCGCCCCACCGCGAACCCTAAAACCACCAGCCCCAGGAGCGCCGCCGTCTTGGCGAACGTGAAGGCGTTCTGCACCGTGGCGCCCGTGCGGATGCCGCGCGTGTTGATGGCCGTCAGAAACACGATCACCGCGATGGCCACCAGTTGCTGGCTGGTGCCGACCTTGCCGCTGCCGATCAGATGATTCTGGTCCGAAATCCACGGCACGAACACTCCCGCGAATTTCGCGAACGCCACCGCCACCGCCGCGATGGTCCCGGTCTGAATCACCAGGAACAGCGTCCATCCATATAAGAAGCCGTACAGCGGACCGAACGCCTCGCGCAAATAAACGTACTGCCCGCCGGCGTGAGGCATGGCCGCCGCCAGCTCCCCGTAGCTCAGGGCGGCGATCAAAGTCAGCGCCGCCGTCACGAACCACGTCATCATCAGCAGGCCGGGCGATTGCACCTGCCGCGAAATATCCGCCGCCACAATGAACACGCCCGACCCGATCATCGACCCCATCACCAGCGTGGTGGAGGAGACCAGCCCGAGCCCTTTGACTAAACCGTTTTCGCGAGTTGACGCCATTCTTCCATCCGTTGCCGCATAGATTGCGCCGTGGCCACCGCGGGCAGCAGGCCGGCGATCACCGCCACGGAATCGGCTCCGGCCTTCCAGACTTCCACCGCATTCTCCAGCGTGATGCCGCCAATCCCCACCAGCGGCTTGTCGATCAGGCCGCGGCAGCGCCGGACCTCTTCCGTTCCCACCACCGCATCGGGATTCCGCTTCGACGCCGTCGCGAACACCGGCCCCAGCGCCACGTAATCCACCGGCTCGCCGCCCGCCGCGCAAAGTTGCGCCGGGGTGTGGCTGGAAAATCCGATCGTCGCGTCCGTCCCCAACAATCTGCGCGCGTCGCGCGGCGCCAGGTCGTCCTGTCCCACGTGCAGCCCCGCGCCCAATAGCATGGCGAAATCCGCCCGGTCGTTCACCATCAGCGCCGTCCCGGCCTCCGCGCACATTCGCGCCACGGCTTGCGCGCTTTCGAAAACCGCGCGGCTCCAGTGCCCCTTGTGCCGGATCTGCAGCATCCCCGCGCCCCCCTCGATCAGCGCCGCCGCCGCCGTCTCCAGCCGCACTCCCCGCGCAGCCAGCGCCTCCGAATCTAAAATAGGATAAACCCGCGGCAGCATTTTCAAATTGAATTGCCTATCATACCGCGTCCGCGCAGCGCGGCATTACATTGCGCCTCTGCGGTGAAAAAGCGCTGCCCCAGCGCCCTACAACGCCTTCAACACTTCCTCCGGCGCCGGCATTCCCCGCCGCGAGAACCGGATCTTCCCATCCGGCCCGATCAGGTACACCGTGCGCTTCACGATCAGCCCCGACGCATTGTACAACTCCGCCACCTTCTGCCCCTTGTCCACCAGCAGCGGAAACGGAAAGTGGAACTTCGCGCGGAACTGCTCATGCTTGAGCGCGCTTTGCGGGTTCACGCCGAACACTTCCACGCCGCGCTGCCGGACTTGTTTCCAATCGTCGCGGAATTGGCAAAGCTGCTTGGTGCATCCCGGCGTATCGTCGCCCGGATAGAATACCAGCACCACCGGCTTGGGCCGCAGTCGCGACAGGGTCACCACGTGTCCGCCATCGTCGGCCAGCGAAAAATCGGGCGCCGGCACGCCGGCCGGGAGCGGGTCGGAAAAAAGCCAGGAAAACATATTTCGGGTACTCGATTGTATTGTGCCATGCGCTCCATGTAAAATCCTGCTCATGGCATTCTGCACCGTTTGTGGATCTCAAGTCGCGCCCGGCACGCGCTATTGCAACAACTGCGGCCAGCCCATGGCGGTCGCCGCCGCGGCTCCCGGCCCGTTGGCCGCGGCCGCCCCCGTCCCCGTCCCGCTCGACTACACCATTCAGGGCGACAATCTCCAGGTCGCCCGCGTGCGCCTGCAGCCCGGCCAGGAGATTTACGCCGATGCCGGCCGCATGGTCTACAAAACCGCCAATGTCCAGTGGGATACCCGCATGACCGGCAGCTCGCTCGGCCAGAAACTGCTCGGCGCGTTCAAACGCAGCATCACCGGCGAATCCCTCTTCGTGACGTATTTCCGCTGCGATGGCGATGGCGAAGTGGGCCTGGCCGGCCATTATCCGGGAAAGATCCAGGCTTTCGAACTTTCGGCCGGGCGCTCCCTGCTGGCGCAGCGCGATGCCTTCCTTTTTGCCGAAACCACCGTCCAGTACAACGTGGCGCTGGTCAAGAAAATGGGCGCGGGCTTCTTCGGCGGCGAAGGCTTCATCCTCGAAAAATTCACCGGGCCCGGTCTTGTCTTCGTTCACGCCGGCGGCGATTTCGTCGATTTCGATCTTGAGGCCGGCCAGACCCTGCAAGTGGAAGCCGGCTGCCTCGTGGCTTTCGACGATACCGTGGATTACGATTTCCAGTTCGTCGGCGGCATCAAAACCGCCCTCTTCGGCGGCGAAGGTCTGTTCCTCGCCACTCTCACCGGCCCCGGCCACCTGGTGGTGCAAAGCATGACCATCGAGCGCCTGCGCCGCGAACTGGCCCCCAACGCCACTCACGACCGCGACGAACACACCGCGCTGGATACGCTGGGCGGCCTCCTCGGCTCGCAATAAGCATTTCGCCTGAAGTCTGGGGCGGCGCACTCTACGTGCCGCATCGGCAATTTTGTCGATGCCTGCCTCGCGTCGCCACAATAATGTGTCCTTAATACCTCTACCGTAGAATCCTGCCGTTTTCTGGCAGGAAATTCTTGGGCCCCGTGTCTTGCGCCAATGCTTACGGGGGCCTGGCTGGAGTCTGAAATTGGCTCCAACTTTTTGAGCAAAGTTTCCGCGCGCTCCCGCCGAGTGCGTATCGGTGCACTATAGGCGACGTTGCAGAGAAGGTCAAAGGGATCGGCGTCCGGTTGCTTCGCCGCCTCGGCGAGTTCCTCAAATGAGATCCCCCGCTGTTCAAGGGAAGCAATTATCGCGGCATGCTCTTCGGCATCGCTCCATTTGGCGTCGGCTCGGCCGCTGAAGAGTACATGCTTCGCACCTTTTCGCCGAGGGCTACGAACCCCGACTCGCAGCGCCGATCTGGCATTGCGCATTTCGCCGGCCGGCGTTTTCGGCTGCGTAACCTACGATTGTCATCGGTAGGTCTTTTCGTTGCGGAGAAGAACGGCGAGCACCGCCACCGTGTTCGTTGGATGAACGGGTTTGAAGATAATGCGATACCGGCCCGATACCTTGCGGTAGTGGCCTTTGTGGTCCTTTCCCTTGAGCGGCTTCACGAGACCGCGGAAAGGGTCCTCCTCGAACGCGGCGATGTCGTCCAGGACGCGTTGCCGCCGGTCGGGCGGTATCGCTTTAAGCTGTTTTGCGGCGCCGTCGTGAATGTGGACGATCCAGATCATGTCGGAGTTGGGCGAGGGTAACGAACTTCCCGTCGCGCATCTCTCGTTCGGCCTTCTTCACGAGAGCGCTCTCTTCGGGGGTGAGTACGTCGTCAGGATCAACCACGCGCCGGGGCTTGATGAGCACGCCGTTTTGCGTTTGAGCGAATGCTACAAAATCCCCCTCCTGGATCTTTAGGGTTTCGAGCATCTCCCGCGGAATCACCACTTGGCGCCGCTGGCCGACGCGGCCGATCCGCTCTTGCCTTGTGGTAGATTTTGCTCCCATACTTTCAGAATATCTGACTGTCAGAATATGTCAAGCACCCACAGATCAACTCCTGGAAAGTTTTGGAATCGCCGACACGTCCAGCCTCTCGTTTGACGGATTGCGCCTCCCAGATTATGCTTCGCCTTAGCCCTACGCATCGCCGCCCCAGTCAGCGGACCGGGGAGGAAGCACTTAAAACTCAAGCTGAATCAGGAGAACTATGCCAGAGACCACTCTGCTTTCCAGCCAGGGAAAGCTTACGCGCGAACAACTCGCTTTGGTCCCGACCCCTCTGGGGACGGCGACCCACCGACCCATTCCGCACGTCGAAGTCGTCAACGCCTTGGTTAACACATTAGTACCTCTACCGTAGAATCCTGCCGTTTTCTGGCAGGAAATTCTTGGGCCCCGTGTCTTGCGCCAATGCTTACGGGGGCCTGGCTGGAGTCTGAAATTGGCTCCAACTTTTTGAGGTTTGCCCTGTTTGGTTCCGGCTATGCCGGGTTAGGAGTGCGGGCACGGCACGTTGAGAACGTGCGCCATAGCGGCCCCGCCCTACGCCCCGATACCGAATTCCCGCCCCGCCCCATACTCCTTCAACTTATTGTGCAGGGTCTTCAGACTAATCCCCAGGATCTCCGCCGCGCGCGTCTTATTGTTCCGCGTGTGCTCCAGCGTGCGCAGAATCAATCCCTTTTCCGCGTCTTCCACGGTGGTCCCGATGGGGATCTTCAGCACATCGCTAACTTCCGCTCCCGCTGGAGCAGCCGCCGCAACCACCGCCGGCCGGCTCTGCAGGAACGCCGGCAAGTGTTTCATTTCAATCGTCCCTTCGCCCGCCAGAATCACCGCGCGCTCCAGCACATTGCGCAATTCCCGCACGTTTCCCGGCCAGTTATGCCGCTCCAGCGCCTCGATCACCGACGCCGAAATGTCCGCCACCCGGCATTCGTGCTTGCGATTCAAATCGCCGATCAGCGCCTCGGCGATCGCCGGAATGTCTTCCTTCCGCTCGCGCAAGGGCGGCAGGTGGATGTGGAACACGTTCAATCGGTAGTACAGGTCCTCGCGCAGGTGTCCGCCGCGCACCGCCTCGTCCGGCACTTTGTTGGTCGCAGCCACCACCCGCACGTCCACTTCGAATTCCGTCTTGCCGCCCAGCCGCCGCACCTTGGAATCCTCCAGAATGCGCAGCAGCTTGGCCTGCGTCAATAGCGGCATCTCGCCGATTTCGTCCAGCAGCAGCGTGCCGTGCTGGGCCACTTCGAAACACCCCGCGCGCCGCTCGCTGGCCCCCGTGAACGATCCCTTTTCGTGCCCGAACAACTCGCTCTCGATCAACGTCTCCGGCAGCGCCGCGCAGTTGATCGCGATGAACGGTCCTTGCCGCCGCGGGCTCAGCGCGTGCACCGTCCGCGCCACCAGCTCTTTTCCCGTCCCGCTCTCCCCCGTGATAAACACGCACGCCTTGCTCGGCCCGGCCTGTTGCAGCAGCGCAAAAATCTCCTGCATCTTGGGCGAGGTGCCCACCAGCTCGCCCATCGAGCCCTTGTACACCAGTTGCCGTTCGAGCACCTTCTTTTCGGCGCGCAGCCCGGCGTGGCTGCCCGCGCGCCGGAGCAGAACTTCCATGGCGCCCGGCTGGATGGGCTTTTCCAGGAACCAGTACGCGCCCAGCTCGTGCACCGTCTTCACGGCCGTTTCCACGCTGCCGAATGCCGTCAGCACGATGGTGGGCGGCATATCGCCCGCATCGCGCAGCCTTTGCAAAAGGCCGAAGCCGTCCAATCCCGGCATGTTGAGGTCCGTGACAATCACGTCCGCCGGAAATTCGGCCAGCTTCAAGAGCGCTTCATTTCCGTCAGCGGCCGTCTGCGGGGTCATGCCCCACGCCGAAACCATCGCCGCCAGCCCGCTCCGCTGGCTGGCTTCATCGTCGACAATCAATACTTTTATCGGTTGATTCAAAGGGAGAAGTTCCTTCCGGGCGGACACTCCACAACCATTCTACTGTGCAATCTCCGGATTCGGCGGGTTACGTGCTACGGGAACTCTGGCGTGGCGGCCCGGAAAGGCGGCGGTTTTGCGCGAAAATGATAGTATTAGAACTAATTCCGCGGACGGCGCGTCCAAGCGATATGCTTCCGCGGAGATGCATGGAATTGCACGAGGGAGAATGCTAGCTCTAGTTCGCCAGGCCCGCCGCCGCATGTTGCACAACGAGTTGCTCGCCCAGGGCGCCATCGCCTGCAGCGCCGCTCTCGCCGCTCTCATCCTTCTTCTGCTGGCCGGCACCCAAATCCTGAATTGGCAGTGGGCCCTGCCGATTCCCGCCGCGGCGCTGGCGCTGGGAATCTGGCGCGCCCGCAAGCGCCTGCCTTCCCCCTATCGCGCCGCGCAAATCGTGGACCGCCGCATGGCGCTCTCCGATACCCTTTCCACCGCCCTGTTTTTTTCCGATGCCGGCTCGCGCCGGGCCGCGCCCGAAGTGCGCCGCTGCCAGTTCGAGCGCGCCCAACAGTTGGCGCGCACCGTCGATGTGCGCCGCGCCGTCCCCTACGCCATGCCCCGCGCCGCCTATCTCATGGGCGCGCTGGTGCTGGTCGCCTCCAGCCTCTTCGCCCTGCGCTACGGCCTCACCCGCACGCTCGATCTCAAACAGCCGCTGGCCTCCATGCTGCGCCGGCAATTCGGTTGGGAGGCGCAGCCCGAAGCCGCCAAAGCCGCGCGCCGCAATCCCTCCGCCAAGCCCGATGCGCCCGAGGATGCCTCGCCCGACGCCGGCCGCAACGATCAGGGCCAGCCGGAGCCGCAAGCCGATGCCAGCCGGCAGGATTCTCAAGAGGCCGCCCGGCAGCCGGCGGAAAACCAGGATGGCGCGCAGAAGAACGGCGCCGCCAAGCCCGCCGAGAACGGCGACGAGAAGGGAGCCGAACAGGAAGCCCAGCCCGAAAGCGCCGACCAGAGCGACCCCCAGAACCAGCAGAACAACGGCCAGCAGGGCAACAAAAGCGATCGGCAGCCAAACGGCGCGCCGCAGCAATCGTCCGATTCCGGCGATAATTCCAGCCTTTTGAGCAAAGTGAAGGACGCCGTGCAGAATCTCCTTTCGCGCGTCAAGCCGCCCAATAATCAGTCCCAACCGCAGGCCCAAGAGCAGGCCAACCGCCAGCAGCCGGGCCGGCAAAATGGCGGCAAACAACAGGCCTCCAAGAATTCCCAGCAGCAGAGCGGCGAAAAAGCCGGCGACGCGCAGGACGGACAATCCGGCGAGCAGGCCCAGGCCCAGCAGGATCCGCAAGGCAAAGGCGCCGGCAAAAGCGATTCGCAGCAGGCCAGCAAACAGCCCGGCAGCGGCATCGGCAGCCAGGATGGCGATAAGAGCATCAAGCAGGCCGAGCAGCTCGCCGCCATGGGCAAAATCAGCCAGATCCTGGGCAAACGCTCCGCCAATATCTCCGGCGAAGCCACCGTCGAAGTGCAGTCCACCAGCCAGCAACTGCGCACCGCCTATGTGCAGCGCGGCGCCCAGCACAGCCAGGGCGGCGCCGAAATCAGCCGCGACGAAGTCCCCGTCGCCCTGCAAGCCTACGTCGAACAATATTTCGAGCAGCTCCGCAAACAACCCCCCGTAACCAAGAAGTAGGGCGGACGCCCTCGTCCGCGGCCGACGCCCTCGTCGGCCTGCCGCGCCTTGGAAGACAGCGGGACGAGGCGTCCCGCGGTCGCGGTAGGGACAGCGGTTGCCCACTGCCCCCCGCACAGACCCGTGCTGGCGCTCCTAACGCACACGGTTCCTACCTCGGATATGGGGATGGTTAGCGTCAAAGCGCGCG
>Ga0181521_10003164_pt1 | contig 19477 bp, 12 predicted proteins | sample PEATcosm2014_Bin_32_FD_119764 | JGI IMG/M metagenome (GOLD analysis project Ga0181521, IMG submission 119764) | Peatland microbial communities from MTU Mesocosm Facility, Houghton, MI, USA - PEATcosm2014_Bin02_60_metaG | ecosystem: Environmental > Terrestrial > Soil > Wetlands > Peat | place... | reverse complement strand
ACCTGCCGGTCGCCGGAGTGCATGTGGAGCTTCAGGCGGGAGGGGCAGTGGCCGCCAAAGCCGATACCGACGCTCGCGGCCGCGCCGCCTTCGCCGCGCTCCCGCCCGCCGCTTACACCGTGACCGCGGCTCTGGCAGGTTTTCAAACCGCCCGCAAAGCCGGCCTCGATCTGCCCCAGGATGGTGCGCTCTCGCTCGAACTCACGCTGATTCCCGCGCTGGAGCACAAAGAAAGCGTGGAAGTGAACGCCACCGCTTCGCCCGTGGAAGCCGGCGCCGCTCCTCCCGAGACCCTCGCGGCGCAGACCGCCAAGGAACTCCCCGGCCGCCCGCCCACCGTGGCCGACGCTCTTCCGCTCCTCCCCGGCGTGGTGCGCAAGCCCGATGGCGGTTTGCAGATTTCCGGCAGCGCCGAGCATCGCAGCTCCTTAATCGTGAATTCCGCGGATGTCACCGACCCGGCCACCGGACAGTTCGGCCTCACCGTCCCCATCGACATCGTCGATACCATCAACGTCTATCAAACCCCATTCCTGGCCGAGTACGGCAGGTTCTCCGAAGGCCTGGTCTCCGTGGAAACGCGCCGCGGCGGCGACAAGTGGAAATGGGAGCTCAACGATCCCTTTCCCGATTTCTATATTCGCAGTTGGCACTTGCGCGGCCTGCGCGACGCGACCCCCCGCGTCAACGTGGAAGGCCCCATCGTCGCCGGCAAGCTGTACCTCTCCGAGGGTCTGGAATTCGAAGAGCGCAAGATCGAAATCATCACGCTGCCGTTTCCCAACGACCAGCGCAAGAGATCGGGCGTCAACTCCTTCGCGCAGTTGGATTGGGTGGCTTCTCCCGGCCACCTCATGACCCTCACCGCGCACGTCGCCCCGCAGCGGCTGTCCTTTGTGGGCCTCGACTATTTCAATCCGCCCTCCACCACTCCCGACGCCGCTACCCACAATTACACCGCGACTCTCTCTGATCGCCTCGGCATTTTCGGCGGCGTGCTGGAAAACATCGTGTCCGCCACGCAGTTCGGGGCGCGCGTGTGGGGCAGCGGCGGCCAGGATATGATCGTCACTCCCACGGGAAACGCCGGCAATTACTTCAGCAGCCTGGACCGCACCGCCTCCCGTTTGGCCTGGGCGCCAAGTTATACCTTCCGCTCCGCCAAGGCATGGGGAACCCATACCTTCAAAGCCGGCGCCTACCTCGCGCAAAGCTCCAACCATGGCCAGGAATCCGAACACTCCATCGACATTCTGAACGCCGATTACCGTTTGACCGAGCAGATTACTTTCGTCGGCAGCCATCCGTATTCGCTCGAAGACACCGAATATGCGGTGTACGGGCAGGACCACTGGAGCGTTTCCTCGCGCGTGGCATTGGACCTGGGTTTGCGCGCGGATTCGCAGGAAGTTTCCCAAAGCATTCGCATGGCGCCGCGCGCCGGCATCGCCTGGTCGCCTTTTGCCCATACCGGCACCGTGGTTCGCGCCGGCTTCGGTTTCTTTTACGACCACGTGCCGCTCAACGTTTATTCCTTCAGCCGTTATCCCAAGGAGAATCTGACTTATTACGATCCCGTGACCGGCGACGTGATAGCCGGCCCGTACTTCATCGGCAATGCCCTGGATGTGGTCAACGTCCGCGAGCCTTTCGTCTTCCGCAAAGCCACCGCCGGGAACTTTTCGCCGCAAAGCGCCACCGGCAGCCTGCAAGTCGAGCAGCCGCTCGGACATGCCTTGAGGCTCCGCGTGGGATATATTGAGAACCAGGCCGCCGGCCTGGTGGTCATGAACGTAGTGCCGCCCGACCCCGTGACCGGCCAGGGCGCCAATGAGTTGACTGGCGCCGGCCAAGCCCGCTATCGCCAGTTAGAGGTAACCACCCGTGTGCGGCTGGGCGAATCCCGCAACCTGTTTTTCTCCTACGTCCGCAGCCATGCCCGCGGCGATTTGAACGATTTCAATAACTACCTGGGAAGTTTCCCGATTCCGATCGTCCGCCCCAACCAGTTCGGGAACTTACCCGGGGATCTGCCCAATCGCTTTCTTGCCTGGGGGGTGGTTCCCCTGCCCCGAGGGTTTCGCATCGCGCCCGTGCTGGAATATCGCAACGGCTTTCCTTATTACACCGTAGACGCAGCGCAGGAGTATGCCGGCACTCCCAATCAGAACCGCTACCCCAATTTCTTCGCCCTGGATTCCCGGATGTCCAAGGACATCAAAGTAACTCCCAAATACACCGTTCGCCTGTCGGTCAGCGTTTACAATCTGACCAACCACTTCAATCCGGAAGCCTTCCACAACAATATCGCCGACCCCCAGTACGGTATCTTCTTCGGCCAGCGCCAGCGGCGTTTCACCGCCGATTTCGACGTTTTGTTCTAACCTCCGTTTTTCACAGGTGGCGCAAGAAGCGCCGCTTCGCGCCTCCCGGCGACACAAAGCCGATTGTCCGCCCCGGGAGCTTACCTCGTAAGTAAACATTATTGGGGTTAGCTCGTCAGATCAGTTACTTGTATCTTAGTGGACATATGTAACATGAGCAGGTTTCTTCCCGAGATCTTTTTTATAAAACTTATGTCATAGTACAACCCGTACCCGAAGGAATTCGCTCAACTTTGGCGCTCGATGACTGCTTTCTAAGTCAATTCGATGCCGCGTGTCGAAGCTTGGGAAACCCCGGAGGCCGCTCCATCGCGACACCGGACAAACATATAGGAGGACGATTATGTCTTTTCCCGATTTACAAAACGGGCTCTACAACTTCATGATGCAGGCGCTTGGGTTAACCAACGCCAGCAACCTTCAACTGATCCAACCGGCGGTTCCTTTTCCCGCCCCGCAAACCACTGACACCACCGTCTGGAACTGGATGAACCAAATTCCCCCATTCGCTCTGATGCAGAGCGGCAGCGGCGGGGACCAGTTTTTCAGCGATTACGAGGCTGTGATGAGTTCGCTGACGCCCTCCATGACGATCAACTTCACGGGCGACATCGGACCGCAGGCAAACGCCGCCTGGATGGCTTATCTGGCCGGCATCCCGGCGCCGGCGGCGACGCAACTGCCCAGCGTGTTTTTCAACTGGGCATTCACCCACGGCTTCTACTCGGTCGCGGAAAAGGGCTCGTCGGACTTGTCCGCGATGCTTTTGGAGCCGATCTACCGCGCGCAGTTGGCGCTCATGCCGTATCTCGCCGTTGCCGGCGTCAGCAAGGGAAAACCGCCCGACTGGAGCCTCGGCTATGCGCAACTGGTCAGTCAGCTCGCCAGCGCTCCCAGCAAGTCTCTCGCGACGGCCAACGTGCAGTCGAATACCAACGTCAGCGGCTCGTGGGCGGCCAGCGGCTCCTCGGGAGGTTTTTTCCTGTGGGGCGGCGGCAGCTCCAGCAGCAGCAGTTCGCTCAGCGCCAGCTTCGCGTCCAAAGCCGTCAGCGTCAGCATCTCTTTTGCGCACGCGTTGACTTTCGTTCCCGTGCCCGGCGCCTGGTACGATTCCGGAGCGTTCGGGCTGGCGTATTCCAGCCAGAGCGGCGCTCCCTGGAACCCGCAGAACACCGAAGTCACCTGGCCGAAGACCTTTGGCCCCAACGGCAACATGCAGCGCTTCGCCAGCAGCCTGATCGTGGTTTCCGGCATGAAGGTCACCGCAAGCAGCTCGTACGCCTTCAGTTCGTCGGAACAGACCACCGTCAACCAGAACTCCAGCGCGGGCTTCTGGCCGTTCTACTCGAGCGGCAGCAGCAGCTCCATCACGACCAGCCACAGCTTCAACCAGGCGGGAAATCTGGTAATCACAATGGAAAGCACACAGAACGTTCCGACTCTCATCGGGACAATCGTAATTCCGGCCGCCCAGTATCTGGGGTACGCAGTTTCCGGCAGAACCCGGTTCCTGCAGCTTGCCTCGCCCGCGTTATTAGCCGCCAAAGTATCGATTGCTTAGGCGCTCGGACGGGCTGGGAGTCGAGGCCCGGCCCGTCCGTTTTTTTGCATCCGATAGCGGCTGGTGGGTTGCCAACCCGCCTGCGGCGGGGCGCCGGTTGCCAACCGGCGCGCAGGATAACATCCTGCCCTACGCTTGGGAGGATGGATGGTCCCGGTACTTCACCAGGGTCATGAAGCCGAAATCCATATGGAGCTGCATGTGGCAATGGAGCAGCGTATCGCCGGGGTTATCGGCCACGAAATCCACTTCCACCTGTTTGCGCGGAGGGACGGCCACCACGTCTTTTATAATGCCGGCGGTGGGCTTGCCGCACACCGTAACCAGCTCGAAGGAATGGCGGTGCAGGTGAACGGGATGCGTGTCGTCGCTCTGGTTGATGAAGGCGAGGCGGTAGCGGCGGTTGGTCTCGACCAGGACCGGGCCGGTTTTGGGATACTCCAGGCCATTGATGGTCCAGTGATCCACCCAACGGTTGCCGGCCCACTTGGCGCGGAAGACCAGCGGGACGTGGCCGTAGGGTTCGGCGGGCGGATTTCGGGCGGCATCGGCGCGGCCGAAAATGGTGTAGTCCCAGGGTTCGTTGGGCGCGGGCGCCCACTGGGGTTCGCCCGCGCGGGCGGCATATTCCACCACGATGCCCAGACCGGCTTGGCGCGTGCGATCGTCGGCATCGCCTAAGATCCAGACGCCGGGGCGGTTCATTTCGACTACCGCATCGATGCGCTCGGCCGGTCCCATTTCCAGAACCGATACGGGTTGCGGCGCGGGGACCGGGTTGCCATCCAGCGCGATCACCTGGAAGCGATGCCCGGGCAGAGCCAGGCGGTGGAAACTGGTGGCGTTGGCATTCAGGATGCGGAAAAGCACGCGCTGGCCTGGCTTGACGCGCACCGGTTCGCCGGCGCCCAGCGCGTGGCTGTTGATGGTGAAGCTGTGGTAGCCGACTTCCAGCGAACTGTCGTCGCCTTCCACGCCGCCGTTCATGGAGGCCAGAAACGGTTCCCAGCCGTGCAGCGCGAGGAGCACTTCCTGGTCGTAGGGCGCGGGGTTGTTTTTGGGTTCGATCAGGAGGAAGCCGAACTGGCCGGTATAGGTGGCGCGATGCAGGTCGCGGCCGGCGTAGATGTGCGAGTGGTACCAGCGGGTTCCGCCGGGCTTGGGAACGAACTGGTAGCGGCGATGCACGCGCGGCGGCAGCATGGGAGTGCCTTCTTCCATGGATCCATCGACATCGGTGGGAAGGAAGAGGCCGTGCCAGTGGACGATCTCGGCAATCGAGCTGTCGTTATAGACGTCGATGGCGACGGGCTGGCCTTCCTTCATGCGCAGAACCGGGCCGGGAACGGCGCCGTTATAGGCGGTGGTCCTGATTTTGCGGCGCGGCGCGATTTCGATTTCGGCGGGCGCGATCCGGAGGGTGAAATCGGGTTTGCCTTGCAAGGCCTCCTGATCGGCCATGCAGGCGCCCGCCAGAGCCGCGGCGAACGAGCGGCGAGTGAGGCAGGTTGTCATAAGCCAGTCCGTTCCAAACTGCGGTGGGCGCGGTCGCGCAGTTCGGCGATATTGACGCCGGCCAGAAGAGTGGCAATCCCCCCGGCCACCAGCAGAGGGAGGGTCCAGGCGGCCAGCAGGATGATGGAGAAGGTTTTGGCGTCGTCGACTTCGACGTCGAAGAGACGCAGGGCGCCTTCGCAAGCCACGTTGAAAACCCCCAGGTTGCCGGGCGCGTTGGGAACGATGGTGGCCAGGCGGACGATGGTCAAAACGCCGCAGCCGGCCCAAAAGGAAAGGTCGAGCCCGTAGGCTTTCATCAGAAGATAGACCGAAAGGAATTGCAGCGCGACGTAGAGGAGGCTGATGGCGCTGGTGAGGCCCAGTGTGCGCCGGTTGCCCATGAGGTGCAGCCCTTCGATGACGTGGCGGAAGGTGGCGGCCCAGCGGCTCTCGGAAACGGCGGCGTGGGCTTCGTGCTTGCGCAACACGATCCAACAGAGAACGGCCGTGCAGCCGATCAGAACGGCGGCGAGGATTTGCACGCCGACGGTGACGTCGCGGGAAATGCCATGGACGAAAGCGGCCGTGAGACCGAAGACGAAGAGCATCCAGAAGCCGTCGGCCAGGCGCTCGACGGCGGCGGAGGCGAAGCCCAGGGAAACGCGCAGATCGTTCCAATGCGCCATGAGGTAGCAGCGGATGAGCTCGCCGACGTGCAGGGGCAACAATTCGTTGGCGAACAGGCCGATATAGATGGATTGCACGGTGCGCCAGAAGCGCGTGCGGACCACGGGGGCGAGGAGGGTATCCCAGCGCCAGGCTTGGACGACGTAAGAGGCGAGGTAGGCGAGGATGGAGAGCAGCACCCACTTGACGTCCAGCGTGCGCACGTTCGCGAACAGTTCGTGAAAGGAATAGCCGTGCAGGAAATAGAGAATACAGCCGAGGGAAGCGGCATAGCCGAGGGTTTGGGGGACCCATCTGGGTATGCGGCTGCGCGCGCGCGGCATGGGGAGAGTGGGCTCCATGGGGCTTTCCATGGCGCGTGGGTTACCGGCCCGCCGCCGGAGTGTTCGGGTTCGTACGCCGGGCGAGTGAAGGCACGAATCTATTCTATCGTGCGGCAGCGGGGAGAACGGCAAAGCGATTGCAGTTCGGTTACCATACCAGCTATGAGATCGATTTTTGGGATTGCACTCCCCTGCACGGCGCTGGTTCTGGCCGCCCTGGCCCAATCGGGCCAGAAGACGACCAAGCAAAACGAAATCCGCGACCGCGGCCAGACGCCGGTGCAGCCGCCGGGGCAGAGCTTCGATTATGGGCGCATCGGTACGCAGGCCTCCGTCCCTTATGGTCCCGTGACGCTGCGCGGCACACTGGTGGACGCGGCGTGCCAGAACCGGACCAATCCCAACTTGTACAAAGCGCCCGAGTCCGTGCCGGCTACCATGCCGCCGGCAGGCGCGATGCAGGCGCCCAGCGCGGGGGCTTCGTCGGCGGGCGGAATTTCGGTGAATGCGCGGACGCTGGCGGCGGAGCGGGCGGACATCCTGGCGCACCAGACGGCCGAGATGCGCAGCCGGCAGGAAGATATGACGTGCGCGATTACCGCCTCGACCAAGGAATACGGGCTGGTGCTGCCCAATGGACGCTACCTGGATTTGGATTATGGCGGCGACACGCTGGCGAACGAAGCGGTGTACGGAACGCCGCAGGGACAGGGAATGCTCAACGGCACGGGGCCGGGAGTCAAACTGCCGGTGACGGTGAAGGGCCGCGTTTTCGGAGACAAGGTGATAGTGGAGGAGCTCAGGTAGTGTAGGGCGGGATGGTATCCCGCGGACCGATTGCCAATCGGTCCAGCCGGGCGCAGCCCGGCCAGGCGGGTAACAGCCCGGCCAGGCGGTTAACAACCCGCCGCAGGTTGCCAACCTGCCCTACAGCTACCTCAGCGTCTCGCGGGCGAGCGATTCCATGTAGGCGCGGATCTGTTGCCAGTCGGACTCGCGCAGCGTGGGCGGGCGGCGATCGGCGGCGAAAAAAGTGGGGGTGAAGGCCAGCAGTTGCCGCGCGGCGTTGCGCACGGCGCGGCGCGCGGCATCGTCGAGCCCCGGCGCGGCGCGCGCGTTTTTCACCGTGAGGTACAGCACGTTGAGGGTCTGCACGGGTGTTTCGAGAGGCTGGGTGCGGAGGAGTTGCGCGCCCAACTGCACCACGCGCGCGGACTGGCCGGTCTTATCGTAAGCCTGCAGGTAGAGCACCGCGCGATCCGCCTTGAAATCCGATTCGGGATAGCGGCGGGACCAGGCGTCGAGGTCCTGAAGCTGTTTGGCGGGAAGGTTCTCGTCTTTCAAAACCTGGCTGTAGACTTGGGTTTCGCCATCGTCTTTGGGACGCTTGGCGGGGGGCTGCGGCGGCGGGCGAACGGGCTTGCCGGGCGCCGGCTTAGTGGGCGCCGGGGCAGCCTTGGGCGCGGCCTGAGGCGATTGCGCCGGCGATGCTTTAGCCGGCGGCGGAATGGCGATCACTCCGGCCAGCACCGGCCAAGGCACGGCGACGGCAACCGGGACTGGTTCGGGTTCCGGCGGGGCCGGCGGCGCGGGAGGGGCGTTGAAGATCACGATGGGCTGCGGTTCGGCGGGGTTTTCGATGGCCACGGCGGGGCGGTCGGGTTCAGGCTCGGGAGGGGGGACGCTATCGGGATCGAAGGTCACACCCTTGACCGCCGGTTCGACACGCGTGCTGCCGGCGCGCACCAGCGGGCGGGTCGCGTCCAGCCGCGCGGCGGGGAGCGCGGGTGAAGGGAGGGCGGCGGTGAAGACGGCTACCCCGAGAGGTTCTTTGGGCCGGTCGGTGAAACCGGTAGGATCGATGGCGCGGGCATCGGGCTGGAAAGCGGCGTAGGTGGTATTGGCGTTGAGGAATTGCTGGGGCTGCCCGGCGGGGGACCACTGCTCGCCGGGCGCCAGGGGACCCCATCCGGCGAATTTGGCGCCGCGCAGCCAGTAGACTTCGCCGGGCTTGAAGATCTGGCTGACGGAGGGCGCCCAGACCCATCCCAGGTCGGGCGTGCGCGCCCAACGGCCGTAGTGATAGGGGAGCCAGCCCCAGGGGTCGGCGCTGACCCAGGTATAGCCCAGGGTGCCGTACCAGAGCCAGCGGCCATTTTGAAAAGGCGCCCAGTTCTGCGCGGCGGCGGGTTTCCAGACGGCCCCGTACCGATCGGTCTGCACCCAGTGGCCGGCGGAATCCAGGTCGGCGAGCCCGTAATGTTCCATGACGTGGCCGGCGCTGGTGGGCGAGGCGAGAGCTTTGTCGCGATCGGCGTTCCAATGATCGAGATCCATGGCGGCGATGGTGCGGTCGAGGAAAAAGCGGGTGGGATTATCCGGTTCGACGCGCGAGGTCTGGCCCTGCACCAGGTCGATTTCGGCGGCGGGCGAGGAGAAACGCACGGAACCATCGAGGACGGAGACCTGGCTGGATTGCGGCTCGGCTTCCAGGCGTACGCGCGCGGCGCGCGCCACGATCACCTGCATACCGGGCATCACCAGGATGGCGCGATCGGGCAAGACCTGCTGGCGGCTGAAATAGGCGATGCCGTGATCCAGCGAGAGGAGGGTGACGCGCTGGCCGGTGGAAAGGGTCGCGTAGTCGGATATTTCGGCTTGCGAATCGGGGCCCAGGCGGAAGGCGCTGCCGTCATCCAGCTCGATTTCGACGCGCGCCGCGGGGCCGGTGCGCAGCCATGCGCCTTCGGGCAAGGGCAGGTTGCGTTCCGCGGGAGTCCAGGGATCGGCGGCGGCGATTTGGACTTCCACGCCGCCATCGAACGGGCCCAAACGGGCGTAACGCGCCTGGCCGGCAAACAGCGCGGCGGGAAGCAGCAACAGCGCAAAGCGTCTCATTAACCAGTTGACGATCCATCGTAGCGGCGCGTTGTAGGGAAAAGGTGGGTAGGGCGGACCCAAACTGGCCAACTTGGCCAGTTTGGTTTCACATCTAGTTGATAACAAAGTGATGGATGAAAAAATTCTGGCCAACTTGGCCGGAAACCCGGTGGTTGTGCCAGAATGAAGGCCGTGATCCTGCGCAGGGATTTCGTCAAACTGGCAGCGGCCGGCCTGGCTGCCGGCAGCCGTTCTTTTTCCGCCCCGCCGCGGCGCCCCAATATCATTGTCATGCTGGCGGACGATATGGGCTTCAGCGACCTGGGCTGTTACGGCAGCGAAATTCGCACGCCCCATATCGACAGCCTGGCGGAAACGGGCGTGCGCTTCACGCATTTCCGCAATACGGCGCGCTGCTGTCCCAGCCGCACCAGCCTGCTCACCGGGCTGTACGCGCACCAGGCGGGAGTGGGCCACATGGTCAACCCCCGCCCCACCCTGCCCGGTTATCAAGGCGACCTCAACCATAAATGCGTGACCATTGCGCAGGTGCTGCGCGGCGCCGGCTATCGGACCATGCTGAGCGGCAAGTGGCATGTGACGCCCAACAACGGGAAGAAGCACAATTGGCCTTTGCAGCGGGGCTTCGACCGGTTTTACGGCATCATCGCGGGAGCGGCCAGCTACTACCAGCCGTGGACGCTGACGCGCGACAACGACCCCATCGCGCCCGAGGGATCGGATTATTATCTGACGGATGCCATCGGCCGCAACGCCGCGGCCTACCTCGAGGACGCGGCGCGGCGCCCCGAGCCGTTCTTCCTGTACACGGCGTTCACCTCGCCGCACTGGCCGCTGCACGCCTTGGAAAGCGACATCCAGGACTACCGGGGGCGGTATCGCGGCGGCTGGGACGCTTTGCGGGCGGAGCGGCACGAGCGCCAGATCCAGGCGGGACTGGTGGAGAGGAAGTGGGGGATCACACCGCGCGACGAGGAGGTCCCCGCCTGGAGGGACGCGCCCAGCCGGGAGTGGCAGGCGCGGCGCATGGAGGTTTACGCGGCGCAGATCGATCGCATGGACCGCAATGTGGGGACCATTCTGGACGCGCTGCGGCGCAGCGGGCGCGAACAGGACACGTTGATTCTGTTTCTGTCCGACAACGGCGCCTGCGCCGAGAACCTGCCCCCCGGGCGGCTCAACAACAACAGCCCCAAGCAGGCGCGCGACGGGCGGCCGATGCGTCCGGGCAACGACCCTTCGATTATGCCGGGCGGCGAGGACACCTTCGCCAGCTACGGAATCGCCTGGGCCAACGCGTCCAACACGCCGTTCCGCCGCTACAAGCACTGGGTGCATGAAGGCGGCGTAGCCAGCCCTCTGATCGCGCGCTGGCCGGGCGGAATCGAGGGGCGCGGCGCGCTCACGCACGAGAGCGGGCACATCATCGACGTGATGGCCACCTGCGTGGATGTGGCCGGCGCGAGCTATCCCGAGAGCTTCGGCGGAGAGCGCATTCTGCCGATGGAAGGACGCAGCCTGGCGCCGGCGTTCCAGGGGAAGAAGGTCGCGCGCAGCGACGCGTTCTACTGGGAGCACGAGGGCAACCGCGCCATGGTGGATGGACGCTTCAAGCTGGTTTCGCGGTATCCGAATCGCTGGGAGTTGTACGACCTGGAGGCGGATCGCTGCGAAATGCGCGATTTATCGGGCGCCGATCCGGCGCGCGCCGCGAGCATGGTGACGCGCTACGAGCGCTGGGCGCAACGCTGCAACGTGCTGCCCTGGGACGAAGTGCGCGAGATTCCGGCGACGGACGCAGGCGGGTAGGGTAAGCTTTATTAGCCTTCCCCTTCGTGCAGCCGCCCTCTCGGGAGGTTGACAAGCTCAAGCTTGTGCCACCAAGATCGAAGGGTGAGCGACGCGGCGCTTCTCCAACACCTTTCCAAACTGCCGCATGCCCGCGGAAACTTCAAACAACTGGTGCGCGAACTGGGCGCCAGAGGGCCGAGCCGCGAAGAGTTGGAAGCGGCGCTGGCGCGCCTGACGGCGCGCGGCGAGCTGATCGAATTGCGCGGCGGGCAATACGCCGTGACCGCGCGCAGCCGCGAATTCGCCGTGGGGCGCCTCAACATGCATCGCGACGGATACGGCTTTTTGATTTCCGAGCGGCCCATCGAAGGGGTCGCGGGGGACGTCTTCATCCCGCCGGAATCGGCCGGGAAGGCCATGCATGGCGACAGGGTGGTGGTGCGGATCGCGCGCATTGAAGCGGACGGGCGCGCCGATGGCGAGATCGTCAAGGTGCTGAAGCGCGCGCACCCGACCGTGGTGGGCGAGTTCCGCATCGGCCGGCGCGGGCAATACGTGGTGCCGCACGACGACCGTATCCATCAGTGGATCGAGATTCCCGACGGGATGGAATTTCCGGCGGCGGGTCCGGCGGTGGACCGCATCGGCGTGACGGCGCCCGAGGTTTCATCGGTGGCGGAGCTGGCGGGGATGGTGGTGAACGTCGAGCTGCTCGAATTTGGGGAACAGGGCAGCGGGCCGGTGGGGCGGGTTATCGAGATTCTGGGGCATCCCGGCGATTTCGGAGTGGACGTGGAGATCGTCATCCGCAAGCACCATCTGCCGCACCAGTTTCCGCCGGAAGTGGTGGAGCAGGCGCAGGCGATTCCGGGCGCGATTAACGAACGCGATCTGCAAGGCCGCAGGGATTTCCGCTTCCTGGACATCGTCACCATCGACGGCGAAACGGCGCGCGACTTCGACGACGCCGTGTGGGTGGACCGGCTGCCCAACGGGAATTACGCGCTGCAGGTGCACATCGCGGACGTGAGCCATTACGTGCGGCCGGGAACCCCCATCGACGCCGAGGCGCGGCTGCGCGGCGCCAGCGTCTATTTTCCGGACCGCGCCGTGCCGATGCTGCCCTTCGAGCTCTCGACCAACATCTGTTCGCTGGTGCCGCGCCAGGACCGGCTGGTGCTTTCGGCGCTGCTGGAGATCGATCACCAGGGGGAAGTGGTCGCGCAGGAGTTCACCGCGGGAGCGATCCGCAGCGTGGAGCGCATGACTTACAGCAGCGTGCACCTGCTGCTGGAAGGCGACGCCGCGCTGCGCGAGCGCTACCAGCCGCTGGTGGAGCGCTTCGAGCTGATGCGCGAGCTGGCGCTGGTGCTGAATCGCAAGCGCGTGCGGCGCGGCTCGATCGATTTCGATTTGCCGGAGCCGCTGATCGAATTCGACGAATGGGGCGCCATGACGGGGGTGACGCGCGCGCCGCGCAATATCGCCCACCGGCTGATCGAGGAGTTCATGCTGGCGGCCAACGAAGCGGTGGCATCGCACCTGGAAAGCGCTGGGATCGCTTCGATTTACCGCATTCACGAAAAGCCCGACCCCAAGCGCGTGCTGGAGTTCGAAGAAGTGGCGGCGCACTTCGGCTACTCGCTGGGAGTGGGGGCGATTCCGGTGAAGAAGTTCGGCTATACGGACCGGCATCGCGACGGCAGCAAGACGCGGCGCGAAATTGTGATGACGGGGCCGGAGCTGAATATTACGTCGCGGCATTATCAGCGGCTGGTAGCGAAAATTGAGGGCAAGCCGGAAGAGCGGATCTTGAGTTACCTGATGCTGCGCTCGCTGCGCCAGGCGCGCTACAGCACGGATAACGAAGGGCACTTCGCGCTGGCGGCGGACAGCTACACGCATTTCACTTCGCCCATCCGGCGCTATCCGGATCTGGTAATTCACCGGCTGCTGCGCGCCGTGCTGACGGAGAAGACCACGCCGCCGGAGAGCGAGCTGCGCTCGATTGCCGAGGAATCCTCGCAAGCCGAGCGGCGGGCGGCGGACGCCGAGCGCGAGCTGGTGGAGTGGAAGAAGGTCAAATTCATGGCGGAGCGCGTGGGACAGGATTTCGACGCGCTCATCATCAGCACGGCCAGGTACGGATTATTTGTCGAGCTGGCGGACCTTTTTATAGAGGGCCTGGTGCCCATCGATACCCTGCCGGGAGACGTTTACGCTTACCAGGAAAACGTGCGCAAGATTGTGGGCAAGCGCACGCGGCGCGAGTTTTCCATTGGCGACAAAGCGCGGGTGATTTTGGATCGCGTGGACGCTGGTGAACGCAAGCTGCAGTTTTCGCTGCTGGAAGAAGAGACGGCGCGGCGGCACGTTCGGCACCAGAAGCGGCGCAAGCCATGAGCGCGGCGGAGCTGGAACCGGACGATCTGATCGCGCTTCCCGGCGGGGAGTTCCTGATGGGGCAGAGCGATGGGCGCGACGAGGAGAGGCCGGTGCATCGGGTGAAGCTGGCGCCGTTCCGAATCTGCCGCTTTCAGGTGACGCGGGCGCAGTACGCGCGCTTCCGCGAAGTCGATTGCCGCGCCGCGACGCTGCCCATGACGGAAGTGAGCTGGTTCGACGCGGAGGCGTTTTGCCGGTGGCTGGCGGAGCGATGGGGGATGGCGATTCGGCTGCCGGCGGAGGCGGAGTGGGAATTCGCGGCGCGGGGCGGCTTCGAGCAGAAGCTTTTTCCGTGGGGAGACGCGCCGCCGGCGGAGCGCCCGGGGTATGGGGAGCGATGGCGCCATGGGCCGGAGCCGGTGGCCACCAGCCAGCCCAACGGATACGGGCTTTTCGATATGTGCGAGAACGTGCACGAATGGTGCGGGGATTGGTTCGACGCCGGCTACTACGCGGTGTCGCCCGGGGAGAATCCGCGCGGGCCGGAGGGGGGAGGGCGGCGCGCCTCGCGCGGCGGGGCGTGGCGGCATCACATCAAGATTGCGCGCTGCGCGGCGCGCAGCAGCATTCCGCCCGAGTTCCGCTATGCGGATTACGGCTTTCGGGTGGCGGCGGGGTAGGGTGGACCCCTATCCGCGTTAACTTAAGAATTTGCGGGCGCCGGTTGAGCTGTTTGGGCTGCCGCCGCTTTCCGGTAGCGCTGTGGCAAGGCCATCAACCCTCCTGCAAGTCCCTCATTGCAAAGGGAACCGGTAGTAGCTCCATAGCGCCTCGAATCGGCCACCTCCTTCAGGTCGCCCCTATCGAAGGTGCCGCGGCCCGAACCTTATTCCGTTCTGCGAGGGATTTCCGCCGCGGCACTCCCGATAGGGCGCTAACGACTTATCGGTCTTAATCCAGCAGCGACGCTGCAGAAACATCAAGAAATGACCGTTACGCGTTCTTGAGCTGCTCTTCGGCCGCCAAGTGCAGGGCATGCAGGAAGTCGCGGTGGGTGACTCCTTCTTGAGCACGCTCTGCGGCACGCTTGAGTAATCGGTCAAACAGATTGGAAACCTCGCTCGGCTTTATCAGAGCCTCAACTCCCGCTTTGCCGACCGTCAGACCAAGTTCGTTAATGTCAAGCCGCGACTTTTTCTTCGCCTCGTTCAAGTAGAAATCGTAATATGCCCTAGCCTCGCCGTCGGTTCCGATAGGCTTCAGATCGACGATGCTTTGCAAGCGACCTGCGAAGGCGGGCAACATGCTGAAATAGCGAAGGCGAGCCTGAGTCGTGAGCGCTATCAGCATGAACAGATGCCTTGGTAACGCGTCAATGAGGGCTCTAATTGCGGAGAGATACCGCAGCACTACAGTCTTGGACAGCGAGTAGTCCTGCTTCTCTAATTCGTCAAGTAGCAAGAAAATACCCTTGAGAAGACCGAGATGCGAACTACAGAAGACCAGATCCCGCAATGCTTGTGTCTTGGCCTCGACACTGTCGATCCGAAAATGCACTCCTAGCGCATCACGATGTTTGTTAAATAGCCGCAGCCCCGAAAGCCACTCAAAAGCCAGTTCTGCGAGATCACGAACCTCGGTAGGGTTGTTTTCGGCTGTCAACGCTAGCTTTGCGAGCATCAGACGGATTTCATGGTTATGAGCAATTTCAAATACCCGTTCGCGTTCTGCTTGGGGTTTCTCCGCTAGCTTGTATGCGAGCTTTTCGATTAGGTCGCGCTGTTGAAATTCCTGAAACAGTTTGCGGATGATCCCCTCAAAACTGGCTTCGGGATCTGGATAGTAACGAATGATATAAAACGCATCGGAGTCCCGATACAGATCTTCTAGTTCGCCTTCGAAATAGTTCAGTAGATTCGTTTTGCCGACACCCTGAGTTCCCTGAATTAACAGCACTTGAGATGTTTGGTCACGATCAAATGCGCGGATCGCATCGACTATCCGGTTTTCCGCCTCAGTCTCTCTATGAGGGTGGCCAGAGGGCTCGCCCGCTGGAGGGAATGGATTTCGTAAAACTCCAAATCGTTCGTACAACCGCTTTCGCGTGTCTTCTTTCTCGGACAGGCCTCCCGTTTGCAAACGGTCCCGTAAGCTCATTGCCCCGCCTTCCTGAGCTTCAGACTCACGCTGCCCTTGCCGGGCAGCAGAAGATCTCCTTCATAAAGGCCAATTCGCCTCACACGGGGCACACCGTCACTCACCACTAGCGTGTCCAAGGTGTGTCGGGAATATCTGGTCTCCGGCGTAGATCCCTCTGTATACCGTTCCAAAAGTCCGCTGGTCCTTGCCTCCTGCAGACGATCTCTGGCCACAAGAGGGTGAACTCCGTGGTGACGCCCCAATTCTTCGAGCCATGCTCCCGTGAGAACAAACTCATCCGTTCCGTGGGACAGCTCTGCATATGCCCGCCAAGCCAAATCCGCGAAACTTGACGGAAGGGGATTGTTGGCTGTTCGATAGATCCGGTCGTCCGGGATGTGCATGGCCAGCCCAGCGATCTCCGCCAGACTCGTATAGGCCGAGCGCGAACGCTCGGGAATTCTCGCCTGCTCGCCGGGCTCCGTGGCCTCAATGGTTTTGATGAATAGCGAGAATGATGGGACACGTTGAAAGAGCTCTCCAAGAGAAGCGAGCTTGCTCATCCGGAGAGCCCGCCAGAGCTCATCTGTGGATTCCGCCTTCAGAAATGAGCCCGCCTCGTCCGCTATAAAGCCTCCGGCTAACAGAAAACCACCATAGTCCGCTATTTGAGATTTGCTAGTCGAATCAATTAGCTCCAGGGCCTTCGCTTCCGGAATGGTCTCTTTTTCAACAATTTGTTCAATCAGAACCAACATCTTTGAGAGGCTAAATCTGTAGAAGCCGACCGGGCGCGACAGCTTGGGCGCGCCTTCGGCGTGATCCTGCTGTCCAGATCTCCCACTGCGCTTTGGTTGAGGGGTGATCGACGGCCCGCGGATGATCGGCATCGCCTTACCTGTCCTCACCCTCAGCAAGTCGTCATCAGCATGATGCGGCTTCCAAGAAAGGTCCGTGCCCATAGCGACGATTTCCACCGAATCGCCACCCTTTGTTGTCAGGCGCGCAGCGCCATACGTGACCGATAATTCCCACAACAAAGAAGACAAGGGCACCGCGTAAAGCTTGCCTGTGAAGGGATTGAAAGACGTACCGGTGATCAATCTTCCGCACATCGAACTAAACTTTAGGGCATCGAAATACAGCAGGGGCATCCCCTCGGCCATCGTCATTCGTGCGAGCCCCTGATCGCAGGTGAGGATGGAAACAGGATGGTCGGGGCTGGATTCGCGAACATGCTGACGTGCTGTTTCGAATATCAAGCGATCTGCGAAGCTGCGCTGTATCACTGACAAACCCAGCGCCTTGTCTTCGGGATCGGAGCCGGGGTGTACAACGCCGCGCAAGGGATCTGCGCCGAGGCGCCCTCGCTCAATTTCCGTCTCAGTCTGTAACTCAAGGCGAAGCAGTGCCCGCTGGCCCCCTTGGCTCATAGTGTGATCGAGCAACACAGTACCGGCTGACTGTGACTGCTTTCTGTAGAGGATTAAGAATCTGTCTGAGGCGTTTAGGAGCTCCATATGCGCGATGGCGGGAACCTTGATCCTGGCCATCGGATAGAGAAAACGAACAACGAAATCGAGACCACCTTGAATGATGGCGGACGTATCACTAACAACGGTGGTGGGACGTCGAAACGGCATTAATGACACGGCGTTAGGGTCGAATATCGGATGTATCAGGCCCACGCGACAGGCTGCTGCTGCGAGCGCGTCCAGACTGCGAAGCGCCTTGGAGCGTTGGTCTTTCTTGCTGTCGTCGTTCTTCTTGCCCTCGTCGTTCTGAGAGAGACCCGTTAAATCGAAAAGGGCGCTGCTGAGATTCTCCTCGGATGGACATCTCCATTCGTAAAATCCGAATTGGATTGCGGAAGCCAGAGTTGATCGATTGTCGGTATTGGGCTCCGCTGCGCCCGGCTTAAGAATAATCGAGCCTATATCTAGCCAACCGTTTCCGCGAAATGCCGTATCTTCGCGGACAGCCAGAGTCAATGTTGTTTCGCTCCATGCCAAGAGCAGATCGGCGAGCAGGCCCGATGATTGCTGCCTGCTGATCAGCGTGAATTCGTTCATCGCACGGTCACTGATGCATTCGGCACGTCTTTAAATACCTCATGAATCCACTTGAGGTGATTGTAGAGAGCGGCAGCACTATTTGTCCTGAAATTGGTCCCGTCCTCATTGAGATCAATGATCTCCTCCGCTTCGGTCCAATCGGTCCTCAGTTCGCTGTCAAGGGTTTCGCCGAGCCGATCGATCGCACGTTTGAATTTGTCCAGCCCCAGATCTGAGTCGGGCCTGGAAGGATCGAACTCCAGTAGGAGGTCTCGGACTTGCACCATGTCTTCGACGGCCTTGATGCTACCCCACACGTCTACACCCTTCGGCTCCCACGAATATATCTGCTCTTGCAAACTCAGGGCTGGCTGCTCGACCGCTGATTTTGGAACACGGAAATTTACCCCGACCCGGCTGCCGGATGAGATTGGCTGCCAGACAGTCACTTTAAAAGGCTTGGAGTCGAAGCTCATTGGCCAAGAATCCCGAGGTCGTGAACGGAAATAACGATTATACACCGCTCGGTCCCCCAACGTTCCCAAACACATTCATTAAGTCAGGTTACGGGGGAAAAGGAAGCGTTGATACAGGGGCTCGGACGAATCTTGTTTGGAATGGAAGTGCGGACGCTCCTAGACCAACCCGTTTGGGGCGCAATTTGGGCACACGCGAGAATTTCGCCGCAACATATTGATACGGCGTAGGTTAGTTGGTGGGAGGGGGGACTTGAACCCCACGAGGTTGCTCCCACTAGCACCTCAAGCTAGGGCAGGTTTGCCTGCGCTCGGTCGCGACCCGCACCCCATTCCCGAGCGGTCCGCGAGGTCGTTCCAGATCAGTCCCGATAAACGCTTGCATCAGCCGACGGCTGCTCGGTCCGTATCGTCCCCCACTCGGAGGGAGTCCGTGCCAGGAAACCGGCGCTATCCGAGAAATAAAAACTCGGCCGGAATTCCTGGTCGGTGCCTAAGTTAGCGCCTGTAGGGCGGACCCCCCGGTCCGCGCGGGACGCCCTCGTCCCGCTGCCGGGAAAGGCCGGTCACCAGGCACAACAGCGGACTTGCCGGTGTTGCGATTCAGCTTCTTCCTTCCGAACTCGCGATCTCGCGCCGAAGGTGGCGCTGCTCCTTGCCAAGAAAGTCGAAAGGAGCGTTTTGGCTTCGGGAGGAGGAAGGCGGCTCCGGGCGACATTCTGCTTCCCCGGCGCCGGCAATGGAAGCAAAAGCGCAGAATGCACTACAAATGTAGTGCATGAAGAACGAAGTCTATAGTTGGCGCGTTTCGACCGATCTCAAGACCGGGTTGGAGCGTGAAGCGCGCCGGCGGAAGCTTTCGCTTTCCGCCGTTCTCGATCTGGCCGCCCGCGACTGGCTAAACAAAGGCAGCGCGGAAATAGACGGCGATGAGGAGCAGCTTCGCCTTCGGAAGGCCGCATCCGAGTGCTTTGGGGCTGTCGCGAGCGGCCATGCTCATCGCTCGGAGAACGCACGCCAGGCTGTGCGTCAACGTCTGCGGCGGCGCCATGACCGCTAACGCTCTGATCGATACAGGCGCTATTCTGGCGCTGCTGGACAGGACGGATCGTTGGCACCGGGTCTGCGTGGATGCGTTTGGGCAACTCCGACTTCCTCTAGCGGGAGTTTACTGAGGCGATCCTCGTAAGCGCCGGCTCATTCGTAAGAACCTCTATATTTTCAACCTGATAGACTGCCTCAGGTCGATTGGTTTTTGTATTACCCTGTATAAAATATT
>Ga0181521_10003163_pt1 | contig 19481 bp, 14 predicted proteins | sample PEATcosm2014_Bin_32_FD_119764 | JGI IMG/M metagenome (GOLD analysis project Ga0181521, IMG submission 119764) | Peatland microbial communities from MTU Mesocosm Facility, Houghton, MI, USA - PEATcosm2014_Bin02_60_metaG | ecosystem: Environmental > Terrestrial > Soil > Wetlands > Peat | place... | reverse complement strand
GTTGCCAACTTCGTATGGTGCGCAATACTCGCCGCTTACGTTGCTAATCCTGGGTTCTCCGTTTTCTTTGCTCTTCTAGGGGATAATGCGGGCGCTGCTTTCATGACTTCACCGTCAGGGACAATAGTTGTTGGAACAATTCTAATCGTTCTATCCACCTTAGTACTTATCCGAAGTTTCAAGACCTACTTAGTGATTCAGGCTGTTGTGTTTGTTGTTGCAATGATAAGCCTAATAGTCGTAATTGCATTAGTAATACCAGCAACTCGAGCTGATTTTATTTCGGCGTGGAACGCTTACAGCGCCAGATATGGATCCCCAGACTACAATACTACTATCACGCTCGCTAAGGGTCAGGGGGTAGTAAACCCAGGTTTTACCTGGACAGCCACTTTTGCACTCATCCCCATTGCTGGGTGGACTCAGGGTTATCAGTATTTCAGTGCTTACATCGCTGGCGAGACTAAGAAAGTTGGCCGTAGCATGCCAGTAGGAATGATCACAGCTACTATCCTAACTGGAATCTTTATGGCTTATGCGGCATGGCTGTTTGTTGAAAAGATGGGCTACGATTTCTTGCTCTCTGTATCAACTGTATGGACCCTACCTCAGTACACGCTTCCAGTTGGACCGTACTTTAACCTCTTTGCGGGCGTACTGACTTCAAACATCGCTATTTTGGCGATCGTTGGTCTCAACCTTGTTTTATGGAATATAATGTATCCTGCTCTATCTTTGATTGGTCAAAGTAGAATCACGCTCGCTTGGTCTTTCGATCGCCTTATCCCGAGTTGGTTTGGGGACGTTAGCGAGAGATTTCACACGCCTGTTAAGAACTTGATATTTTTTGGAGTATGCGGCGAAATTGTGCTGATACTATTTGCGACGTATCTAGGGCTTCTTGGGAGTTATACTGCAACCATAACCCAGTCCCTAACGACTTTTGCGGGCGTAGCCATAGCTGCAATGATCCTTCCATACAGAAAGAATGTGAAGCATATCTACGAGGCTTCACCTGTAAACAAGTACAAACTCGGGCCTGTTCACTTGATAAGCATTTGCGGTGCCGTCTACCTCATCTTTGAGGCCTTGTTGGTATACTATTTCATGACTGCTCCTGGTCTCGGTGCCTGGTCGGTACCATCGATGGCGGTAACCTGCGCGGTACTAGCCGGTTCTGTTGTCTACTTCTTTATCATACGAGCCTACCGCAAGAAGCAAGGAATCGACATCGATTTGGCCTTCAAGGAACTACCTCCAGAGTGAAACTCCCAATTTTTTCGAGCGGCGCAACCCCGCCGGCACGGATTCATGCACGTGCTTCTATTTGATCGGAGCCGCTCGCGTACAATGTTATTCAGATTCTGTCGGGCATTACTTCTAGGCATGAGAAATTTAGGAAACGAACAAACCGAGGAGTATCGAACAAAAGTGTGACATATGCGGTCTCCAATCATTTTGCCAGTCCAGATCATGTCAGTGGGTTTATGCTCGACAGCCTTGCGAAATGCGCTTAGACGAGCCATCAGTATTGTTGCAGTCAACAAACCGGCCGTCATCTCCAATCTCCGCATCAGAAATCATCTATGGGGGCTTCTCATGCGTTGAGTTCTCTTTTCTCTACGTCATTCACGATCTTGACTAGGTCTTCCCTGACCGTTCTATCTAGTGGCTCAGCCTTGTGTTCTCTCAATATCTGCTTGGCCTTATCCCTGGCAACTTGTCGTATGTCCTTCACCCCTGACTGGAGCGAGCTTTCTGGGCCTTTCCTGTCGCTTATCTTCGGAACAAAGTGTTCGCTCGGAAATAGCTTCCGCGTATGTTCTTGAGCCAAATAGTGGCCTCCCGGGCCGACTTTGCTTATGACCTCAACGGCCAATGTTTCGTCAGAGACGTTAATTCCCTTGAGGATGCGCGAAACCATGCCAGCAACGTCATTGTCTATCACTGCTTTTTCATAGCTCATGGCTCCAACTCCCGGTTCAAGCGCTCCTCCCGTTGCGTTCATGATGAGGTTAGCACCTCCAAGTGCAGCCATCAGTAGCGTGATCGCGCTTTCGTATCCTGCCTGAGCGTCGATTGTCTTCGATTCGGTTGCCCCGCCGTTTCCCCTACAAACGAGTCCATAATACCTAGCCATCTGGGCAGAGGCGACATTCATTAGTGCCGCTTCGGCGGCGCCGTAAACCATTGTGCCGTAACGCATGTCTGTCAACGCGGGAACCGCTCCGTATACGATAGGTGGTCTTCTTCCGGGCTCGGCTGCAGCCTGAGCCATTACGATTCCGCTGAGCACTTCGGCGTTCTGCTGGACCAGCACACCGCTTAGCGATATCGGCCCTGTTGCTCCAGCTTGGATTGCAGAGCCGATATGAATTGGAAGACCCCGTTTTGCAAATTCGAGGACCATTTCAGTTTGGGTTCTGCCGTGGGATAGCGGGCTTATTGGGTTCTCCCATCCCATGATTACAGGTTTTTTCCTCAGCTCTTCTAAGCCTCCCGCCACAGTTGAGGCCATTCGGATGAGGTCTTGGGCCACCAAGCGTCCTCTTGCGTAATATGCGTAAAATGTGGCCTTGCTCGTATTCTCAAGTAGTGTCAAATAGGCATGAGCGTGATGAACAGGTTCAGGTATGTCTGTAGGGTAGACGCTTCCGGCAGACATATCCACATAATCTAGATCATCGTACAACCTCGTGAGGTCTGCAAGATCAAGTAAAGTTGCAGGTCGACGGGCCCCTTCTAGGTCAATCACGCTAGTAGGTGTGCCTCCGTCGACAAAGTATACTCGTTCGTCCTCCATTCGTAGGTTCGATTTCGGATTTCTCGCGTGCAGAACAAAGCTAGGCGGAGTTTTCTTAAGGGCCTCGCTGACAAGGTCCGGTCCAATTCTAACGATTTTCGTCTTGAAGTCGATGGCCGCGCCCATCTCTCTCAGCACTCTTAACGCTTCTTCGGAATCAAACCGAACGCCGACATGCTCAAGCACATCCAACGTGGATGCGTGAACGTCATAGATTTGACCATTCGAGAGAATTTTCAGTTTTCCGCCTGTCCTCGCCATCATGTCGCGCTCTAATCCTTACGAAGTGCCGTCGAGATAGGACTTTTCAAGTTTTCCAGCAAAACTCGCGCAAGGCAACGCTTGAAGGATACGAGTTTCTAGAAGAAGAAATCCGAAAAAATAGATATAGGCAGGTAAGAGCCACACACTGCGACTTGTGGAGAAAATGGTTAAGAGAGGATTGACTGGTGGTCAGCTTCGTTTTTTGAGCCGGAAACAAGTTGAGAAGATTCATGCTGCGACACTCGAGGTTCTGGAGGAGGTTGGTCTCCGGACTGAGTCGGACCGGGTTCTTGAGGTATTCGACAAGGGCGGGGCAGAGGTGGATCATAAGGACAGGCGAATACGGATTCCTCAGCATCTTGTCGACGAATCCCTTAGGAAAGCGCCAAAACAAGTTACCCTGTGCGGCAGAAACCCAAAGTTCGACATTCTGCTGGAAGACAGCCGCGTCTATTTCGGGATGGGCGGAACGCCAACACCCTTCATAAGAGATCTTGAGACAGGTGAGAATAGGCGCCCCACTAAGAAGGATTTCGCGGATGCGACAAGATTGGGGGACGGCTTGCCGAACATGTCGTTCATCATGACGATCGCAGGTGCCTTCGATGTTCCCTACGAAGTTGAGTATGAGCATGAATGGGAGGCATTATTCAACAATACCGAGAAGCCCATAGTCTACTCAGCGCCCAGCGCCAACAGCGCAAGGAAGGTTATCGAGATGGGAGCCGCGATAGCTGGGGGCATGGACGAATTGAAGAAGCGGCCCATCATGTGCCTCTACAGCGAGACGGCTTCCCCACTTTCGATAGTGTTGGGGAACGAGAACATGATAGAGTTCGCAAAAGCCGGAGTACCGATCACCCAAGGGCCCTCTCCATCGGTGGGTGGAACAGGGCCGGGCACAATAGCAGGAGCGCTAGTAATCGCTAACTCTGAAAATCTAGCGACGTTAGCACTGACACAGCTTGTCAACCCTGGAACTCCTTTCATCTACGCTGGATGGGTCGATGTGATTGACCCGAGAACAGCCAGAGATTGCTATGGAGCGCCAGAGTGTGCCCTCGGCTGCGGCATAATGAACGCGCAGATGGCCGATTACTATGAATTGCCATCGTTCGGGTTTGCAGGCCCCTCAGACTCGAATCTACCAGACGCGCAGGCTGGAGCTGAAGCAATGCAAACGTCTCTCATGGGTGCTCTAGGAGGCGTAAATCTATTGCATGACTGCGGATATCTGTCGGGTGGAAGTGTTGGTTCGATGGAGATGGCGGTCATATGTAACGACGTGCTCGGAAACGTTCTAAGAATAATTAGAGGGGTGGAGGTGAATGATGAGACTCTCGCGGTTGACGTCATTAAAGAGGTTGGGCCGGAGGGAAACTTTCTAGGCCACAAACACACCTTGAAACATATCAGGGACGAACTCCACATACCCGAAATCTTCGATAGAACCCCCGAAACGGCGTGGGTGAAAGCTGGCAGTAAACCCATTCATCAAGTAGCCAAGGAGAAAGCCCAGAAGATTCTGAAAGAACACTTCCCGGAGCCTTTACCTGAAGACGTCCAGAACAAGATATCCGAGATCGTCAAAGAACCTGGAAGGGGCTGAATCAACAGTTGAGTGCAAGGTCTTACGAGAGCTAAGCGACAAGCATATTCCTTAGTTGATTTTGGAGTATGCTCGCTCTGACTTACTGAATCAACTAACTAAGACAGGAGGGCATACTTCTAATGCCTGTCGCCTTTTGGGGATTAGGATACCCGTACTTCGCAGCGTTCATTCCGCGAGAAACAATGTCGGTGCACAAGAGCACCATGTTCGGTATACCAGGGGCATTGGTGGTCTAAGGTGAAACCTTACTTAGTACCCCGCGCATCATTGAAGCGACGAGTGATCTTGTCTGAAGATCTCATCCTAGAAGCCCAAACGCTAATTGGTAAGGCCACGGAGGAGGGCGCGCTCCTAAGAACCCTTGGCGGGCTAGCTATCAAATACCACTGCCCAAGCGCGAGTCAACCTCCTCTCACCAGGAGCATCGCAGATATCGACCTCTTTGGGCTGGCCAAGCAGACTAAGGCGGTCAAGAAAACTTTCATCGGCCTGGGCTACGTTCCGGCACAACAGTTCAACGCCCTACACGGGAAGACAAGGCTGATGTTTTTTGAACCAAAAACCCACGTCAGGAGAGACGTATTCCTCGACGTCTTCGTGATGTGTCACAAATTTGAGTTTCGAAACAGGCTTGGAATAGACTCATTCACTATATCGCTGTCAGATCTTCTGATGACCAAGCTTCAGGTCGTAGAAATCGAGGAACGGGACTACAAAGACATCGCCTGTTTACTAGCAGACCATGAGTTGGCTACAGAGGATGCCCAAGAAGTGATCAACTCGAAGTACATAGCCGGAATATGTTCTGCGGATTGGGGAATTTACCGGACGTTCACGCAAAACCTGGATAAGACTTTGGAGTACGTAAAAGAACTGAATCTGGATGAGCCCAAGAAAGCGACTGTTGTACAGCGAGCTAAAGCGCTTAAAGAATCCATAGAGAAGGTTCCGAAATCGATGCAATGGAAATTTAGGGACCGGGTCGGCGATAAAATGGTGTGGTATGAATTACCCGAAACACCCAAAGCCATGAAGCTCGACGGATGATGGAGAAAGTTCCCGCGAAATGAAATGTCGTTAGCTTACTCCGAGAAGTCGTTTGACACTGGGAAAGCGTTCTAAATCTCTGTGTGGAAAGTATAGCGCGTCTAGAAACTCCTTCTGGAAGTCCGGTTCATTTCCTAGGTGGAAGTATCTAATATCCTTCGCTAATTTGCTAGCCACCTCTCTAAGAGCAGTGGATTTCAAGAGAGCGCGTGCTCCTGCGCCTGCTGCGTTTCCCACATATCTAATTCTGTTGAGCGGCACGTCATGGTACATTCCTATGTTGCGTGCGCTTTGAGCGTTCAAGTAGGTTCCAAATGCGCCTGCGACATAGACTTTCTTAATATCGTCCAGCTCAACTTCGAGGTGTTTCATTGACATCAACACCCCCGTGTACACCGCTGCTTTCGCAAGCTGAATTTGGCGTATGTCCTGCTGCGAGACTACGATGTCCTTGTCAATTGCGGTTTGTTCCTTCTCTGCGATCAAGAACTCGGCCTTTCGATCTTGAATTCGAACTCCTGGGATCTGCGATTCCTTCCTAATCTCGCCGCTACTGGTGATAATTCCAGCCTTGAACATCTCAGCGATAGCGTCCACTATCCCTGATCCGCAGATACCCTTAGGGCGTTCATTTCCAATTGTTCGGTATCCCACACTCATGTCTTTAGGGTCGGTCCAGACAGTCTCGATGGCTCCAGAGACGGCTCTCATTCCAAAAGTGATTTCAGCACCTTCTAAGGCAGGGCCCGCCGGTGTGGAGCAGGCCTGAAGTTGGTTCTTGTTTCCTAGAACAATTTCCACGTTGGTGCCTATGTCCACTAGTAACGTGAGTTCCTCAGCCTTGTATACTTCTGTGGCGATGATATCGGCCACTGCATCTGCCCCAACAAAGCCCGCGACGTTTGGCGGAGAATGAACGTAGGCGCCCGCGTTGACTTTGATATTCAGGTCTCTGGCTCGAACGTCGAGAGACCTCCCGACTACAGCAGTGTAGGGCGAGAAGCCGACCGATTTCGGATTGATATTGAAGAAGAAATGATGCATTGCAGTATTGCCAACCGCAACCACATCATACACATCATGTTCGCTAACAGCCAGCTTCCTACAGACGTCAGAAATCATGTGGTTGATGGCATCAACTAGCACCTCATGTAATTCGGTGAGGTTACGCGGTTCTCCCATCGCGTAGGTGATGCGCGTGATAACGTCGCCCCCCAGTTTAACCTGGGGGTTTACCTCCGAGCAGGTTCCAAGTGTGCGGCCTGTGTTGAGGTCTACAAGGTATCCTGCCAACTTCGTGGTACCGATGTCCACTGCAAATCCATAAAGTCGTTTTTCGGTGTTGCCTGCCTCCACTGCGATGGCTTCCTTGTCCCGTACCGCTACAGTAATTTGCCATTCGGATTCGCGGAGCGCAAGTGGTAGCGCTTTTAGGGCTTCATATTCAATGGAATCCGTTGCGATGCCCAGGCGTTCATTGACGGCCGCGAAAAAGCGTTCAGTGTCAGCTCTCAGATCCTTTACCTCGGCTTTAGGCACGCGGAGGAGCAACTTACGAACGATAGCAGAAAGTGGGATAGTGGGCTCTAAGCCCCCTACGAGTAGGCGCTGAATGCCAAGTTGGCTTTCCGGCGGCACCTCCACTACAAGCTCATTTGCGTTCGTAATGTTGGTACAGCAACTTAGGCGGTATCCCGCGTTGATTTCGGCGTCAGAGAGAAACCTCCTTTCGGAATCCCTGATGGCAGAGATGCTTTCGGTGCCCTTTCTGACTATTACTCGGCATTTACCGCATGTTTCACGTCCGCCGCATGGAGCATCGATCTCAACCTCGGCTGCGTGAGCAATTTCGAGAATATTCCCTACGCGACCCTCAACCTTCTTTCCTGACGGCTCAAACAAAACCGAAGCTTTCGTATCTGAGATGTACCATGCCTCCTAGTTGCTCTCTCTAGTCAAACTCTAGCAACTCCAATCTACTTCCCGTTCAAGTGCTTTTCCATGAATCCACGCGGCGCGGTTCGCTTTTTCAACCTGTGTGCGTGGTTGATGGCAGCACCTGCAATTATGGGCTTCGATGAATACTCGCGGTGTGCTACTTTCCGTGCCGGCGACCGGAAGGGATTAGGTTGGGCCTAGTGGTAGTTTGTCTATGCCTTGCGCTTTCATGATTCTTCTAACTACGTTGTCCAGGCTTTTCTGAACGTCTCGTGGCAAAGGTTCCGGTTTATGATCCCTGATTATTCTTTGAGCTTCCTCTTTGGCTCTCTTGAACGTGTCCTTCGATCCTTCTTCTTTCCAGAGTTTCAGATCCTGTCGATCAACCAGCTCTGAGGGGATGAATAGTTCTTTCTTGAACCATTCGATGGTGTGCTTGTCGGCGAGGAAGTGTCCTCCAGCGCCAACTCTTTTGATGACGTCGACTGCAAGGGTGTCATCGTTGACGTCGATGCCTCTAACAAGCCTCTCGGCCATTCCGCATATAGTGTCGTCTATCACAAGTTTTTCGTAACTCATGGCGTTCTCCAAGTCCAGCATGCCGGGGCCCGATATCACGTTTATTCCGGCAACCGCGCCGAGGATTATGCCTGTCGCGGATTCGAACCCTGCTTGAGCGTCAACCACCTTCGTGTCACTCAAGCCCAGATACATGTGAGTCGGTAGACCATAGAATTTTCCCATTTGCGCGTAGGCGCAGCCAAGCATGACCGTTTCAATGGCGCCGAGACGCGCGGTACAATGGCGCATGTCGAATGTTGTCGGTGATCCGCCGTAGATCACTGGCGCTCCGGGTTTGGAGAGTTGGGATATGACAAGGCCGCTCAGGAATTCGGCGTTCAATTGCGCTAGCGAACCGGCAAGAGTCACAGGTCCCGTTGCTCCAAGCTGTGGCATCGGGAGTATCTCCGCAGGGATTCCGTACTTGGCGCAATCCATCAAATCTTGAACGATAAAATCTCCCCATTTCAATGGGGCTGAGGGGCAAACGTCGAAGATTGCCATAGGTTTTCGGGCCAGCTCGTCCTCGCCTCCGACCACCGTAGCGAGCATATCCTTCATGTCAAGTAGGCCGCCTGTTCCGAATGAGCCGGTCACGAGTGTTTTGGGCGAATTCATGAGAACTATGTACAGTCGATACCGGTCAACTATCGTACTTGGAACGTCTGAAATTACGAGTGCTGTGCTTTGCGCTTGAATGTGCTCCAAGCCATCGGTGAGCCTCACCAAATCGGCAAGCTCTCTTGACACGGGTCGCCTAATTTCAAGGGTTTCAGAATCGAGCAGGTAGTAAGTGGATGAACCGGGATCGAAGTGAACTCGGTTGCCTTCAAGCACTAGATCATGCTTTCCATCGCGACTAAACATGCTTATCGTCGATGGTGCTTTGACCAGGGACTCGTTCACTAGATGTTGAGGGATACGTGCAATCTTCTTGTTCATGTCAACGTCTGCGCCGCCATCAGCGACCAACTTTAGAGCGGCGTCGCTCTGAATGATCACTCCGACCTCTTCTAGGATCTTTAGTGAGGCTAGGTGAATGCGTTCTTTCTTTTCCTTTGACAATAACTGAAACATAGGCGATTCAGAGTACGAATTAGCCATTGAAACTACCAAGCCGGCGTCATCGAAGAAGCCAAATGTATAGAGCGTGTCCGGAACGTGGGCCCTGAAAATCGCCAACAACCTTCAATATGAAGTGGCCAGTGCCTCTAAGCAATTCGTTAACGAAAGTGATTCTGAGCAATCAAAATTGAATTCCTTAATGGACGAATACACAATACCAACCGTTCAAGCCATTCTCAAAGAAGACGTGAAGATCCCTTGCGCTGGATCTCCCTGGCAGACTAGGCAGCGGGCGGCGTTTACTCGCGCCGAGTACAGTGTGAAGAGAATAATTGAGAAAGCGCTCCGAGGATTGCCTCCCAACAAGAAAGAAGCTATGCGCCTGATGCAATGTCGGGACATTGAGGACTCTTTCTCTCTATTTGCAGCTGCGTCAAGAGTCCGTGGGACCCGCTTCGGTAACCGAGTCTTTCTTTATGGGTTTCTCTACTTCTCCACTTACTGTCGAAAAATGTGCTCGTTCTGCTTCTACAGGAAAGTGAACACCGAATGCCCACGCTATCGGAAAGACCCAGACGAGGTCGCTGAGATGGCACGAGAGCTGGAAAAATCAGGTGTTCATCTGGTTGATCTGACAATGGGTGAAGACCCCATTATTCACGATGGAAAGCGGTACGATCTGCTGGTTAAGCTGGTCAAAGCGGTCAGGGACAGGGTGAGCATGAGCATAATGGTTTCACCCGGCGTGCTTCCAAGGAAAGTGTTGAAGTCCCTGAAAGAGGCCGGCGCTGATTGGTACGCTCTGTACCAGGAAACCCACAACAGAAAGCTCTTCTCAACTCTTAGGCTTGGCCAAGGCTACGACGAGAGAATGAAGGCAAAATCCGAGGCAAAGAAAGAGGGCTTGCTGATTGAGGAGGGTATGTTGCTAGGGGTCGGAGAGAGCAATGAAGACAGAGTGGATTCAATCTTTGCCATGAAACGCCTGGGGGCCAGCCAAGTAAGGGCTATGGGTTTCATTCCACAAAAAGGCTCACCTATGGAAGGGAGAGAATCTCCGCCAATCATTGACGAGATGAAGACTTTGGCGATCATGAGACTAGTTCACCAAGACAGATTGATGCCGGCTTCTTTGGACATCGACGCGCTGAAAGGTTTCGAATTGCGATTGGCGTCAGGCTCCAACGTCGTCTCCTCTATTATTCCACCAAACTCGGGGTTGGCCGGAGTTGCCCAAGCTCACCTCGGTGTCGATGAGGGATTGCGAAGCGTTGAGGGCGTCACGCCGTTCATCGAACGATCGGGCCTACAGGTTGCTTCCCAGAAGTCCTACTTGAGATGGGTGGATGAGGAAAAGGAACTTCAATCGGCCAGATCGAATCACTCTTAGCAAAATGGCGCGTTGCGATTGGAAACCGGGATTTGCCGGTTGCCTTGTCCATAGCCTTTCAGTATTTGTTTGGCTTTTTTGACGGCTTCGATGGCGTCTTCGCCATAACCGTCGGCACCAATCTCTTGAGCCCACTCAGGGGTTACCGTGGCTCCGCCGACCATCACCTTCACATTATTTCTGGTGTCCGCCTGTTTCAGTGCTTCGATGACATCGCGCTGCTTAGTCCTCGTGGTTGTCATAAGAGCGCTTAAACCCAGAATGTTTGGTTTGATCTCTTTCGTCTTGTCAACGAAATCTTTGTCAGGAATGTCCACGCCGACATCTATTACTTCGAATCCTTCGGCCGTAAGCATGGCGGCCACAATTGCCTTTCCAATATCGTGAATATCCCCCTCTACCGTTCCTATCAAGAACTTCCCGGATCCAGTGAGTTGTTTATTCTGCCTGAGTATTTCGGGCTTAAGCATGTCAACGCCGGTCTTCATAGCCTCACCGCTCAGGATGAGTTGCATTAGGAACATTTCACCGGCTTCGAATCTCCGCCCGACTTCTCTCAACCCCTCGGCAAGCCCCTTCTCGATAACCTCGAGCGGGTCGAGCTGTGCAGCTAGAGCCTCGGTGACGCCGCTTTTTGCGGCTTCAGAATTACCCTCTATGACCGCAGTTGCCAATTTTCCCAAAATGTCACCCTTGGAGCTCAACGGGATCCTTCCAGCGGTTCTTCTAATTTTGAGGCGGGGGAGGAAGGGCTATGCCAATAAACCTCATGGCATGTGTTCACTCGCGGTTAGAGCTCCTCAATGGCTCGAATGCGGGTCGGTATTGTCGGAGGGCGCCTTCAGGGAATTGAGGCAGCTTATCTCTGTTCCAAGGCAGCATTCGAGACCGTCTTAGTAGATAGCGACTCCAACGCTCCCGCCAAAGATTTGGCCGATGAGTTCCATGAAGTTGACATCGTTAGGAAGCCCGAACGAGCTAAGCATGTTCTGCAGACGTGCGACGCAGTGATCCCTGCGAATGAAAACAGAAGAGCACTTGTCACTCTGCACAGAATCTGTGATCAATTACATATTCCGTTCATGCAGGACTACGCGGCTTTCTCGATAACGTCCGACAAGAAAGAATCAATGAAATTTTTTCGCAAATGGGCAATCCCGACGCCTAAGGCTTGGCCTGGATCAGGTTTTCCAGTTATCGTCAAGCCCTCCCGTAAGAGCGGTAGCGAGAGTGTTTACCGCGCCGACGACAAACACGGGCTGAAAGAAACTCTGAAAATTGTGAGAGCAGTAGACAGTACCCCCATTGTTCAAGAGTTCATTGAAGGTCGAGCTCTGTCACTTGAAGTGATTAGCAAGAAAGGGTCAGGGCAACCGCTCCAAATCACCGGCCTTGAATTCGACCAGCGATATGGCTGCAAGAGGGTCTACGCTCCGGCCAAAATCCCTTCAGAGGTGGATAAGAAGCTGAACGTGATCGGAGTGGAAATTGCGTCGAAGTTGGGATTGAATGGCTTGATCGATGTTCAAGCTCTGCTACAAGGTTCGACTCCAAGAGTGAACGAGATCAACGCGAGACTCCCAAGTCAAACCCCAAGCGTCGTCTACCACTCAGCAAAAATCAACATGGCCGAACTGCTTATCGAGTTATTCGTAGATGATAGACTAGTGCCAATGAAAGTGCGTTCCGACAGAGCGGTCATCTACCAACACGTGAAGGTTCTGCGCGAGGAACTCAGAGTGCAAGGTGAAAGCGTAATGGCTGACGCATCAGGGCTTCGAGTGGAGAAAGACTTTCTCGGAGCAGACGAAGCCATCACTAATCTGAAACTAGGTGCTGATGCAAGAAATCGGGTTGCCACTTTAATCGTCGAGTCTCATGACCTTTCGACTGCATCGAAGAAAATGAAGGAAGTCGTGCGGAACATTATGAATGAGTATCATCTCAACCGGTACACCGACCCGTCGCCGAGAAGAGGCTCTATATCTTGACTCGATTGAAGCCCACGGATGTTCGGCGCATTCCAGGAACATTGAAGGAATATGATGAAGAACTAGTAAAGAGGACGGGTTGCACTCTACTTGAAATCGCCGAAGATGCCGCCAGAACCAAAGCGCACATCAAAGCAATTCTCAAGCAAACACAGGCTGCTGTTGTGCCCATCTCATCTGGCGGTGGTATCATAGAAGGCTTCTCTCCGGCTGTCGAGGCCATTCTCAACCACGTTGGGATCAAAACAATCGAGATCCAAGGAGTTGACATAGCTGGCATAGCTGAGGCATATGAGCAGGGCGCCGATCTAACGTTTCTAGCGGATGACAGAAAATTCGTCGCGATAAACAGGCATACGACGCACGTCGTCGATAATGCGACGTCTACAGCCAAAGCTTACGTCGCAGCACTCGACAAGATGGCTAAGGGCCTAAGAGAAAAAACGGTCTTAGTGATTGGCGTTGGTTATGTGGGAAGTGCAGCGATAGCAAACTTGATCCTTAGAAAAGCCAAACCGGTCGCCGTCGATCTTGATAGACTCAAACTCAAGGCCCTGAGCGAAAGGTTCGGGGGCAAGGTCGTAGTTTCAAGCAGGTTAGCCGATATGTTTCGTCGCACAAATCTAATCATCAATGCGGCACCCGCAAGGAACATAATTAGAGCAGACATGATCCAAGAGAACACTCTCATTTCAGCGCCAGCCATTCCGCTCGGCCTTAGTTCGGGGGCCGTAAGAAAGATAGGGCGCAATTTAATTCATGATCCATTACAGCTTGGCGTCGCGACGATGGCTGTGGAAGCCTGCACCAGCTAATTGGACCGTGAACGAATAGCTTAAGGCATTGCCTTGTTGGGGGCTTGGCCGAGAAGGTCGCAAGGGTTCTAAGCCCTTGTAGCCGGGTTTAACTCCCGGGGCCCCCGCACACGTCATTTTCAGATTCAGCCACTAGACTAAGTCTATATGTTCTAAGCGAAACCCGTCAGTAAAAGGGGACTTATCTGGCAATATTCAAGCGGCCCTACCTTTTTGGCCTAGTCAGCAAAATAAAACTCTGGCCGTCCAGAAGTGGGATTCTCCACGGAGTCATACGGGTCGACGACCTTGGAGGGTTGATTAGAATAACTACTCACTGTGGGACGGTCATAGTTGTTCGATCGTCAAGGAGGAGTCGAGCCTGCCGCTGGTTGAGGAACAGATGGATGAAAGATGCATGTCCTGCGTGTGCGGTCCCTGAGTGGAAGACCGAGAGATTCAGAAAGAGTGTTCCATAAATGTGCGGAAACGTTGCGAGTGTTGGGTTTACAGAGATCCAGAAGCAACGATTGATTGAGCTTGGAGGCGACAACTTCGTTGATTCATTATTCCCGACTGCAAGCGATCGTGAAAAGAAGTTTGATGAGATCGAGACCAATCTAGTGAGAAAGAACAAGCATGCCTTGTTGAACCTCCTAAATTCAACGAGAAGGCCCGTGCTCAGGCAGATTGAGAGGGAAATAGGGCAAGCGCTTACGGATGCAGGCTTCACTGAGGTCGTAACGCCATCAATCATCTCCAGAGAATTCATCACCCGCATGGGAATAGCTGAGACTCATGATCTCTGGAGACAGATTTTCTGGATAGACGCCAGAAGATGCCTGAGACCGATGCTAGCGCCGAACTTGTACCACGTGATGAGAGAACTCCGGAGGCTTTCCAAGCCAGTAAGTATCTTCGAAGTTGGATCCTGCTTTAGGAAAGAAAGCCGTGGACGAAAGCACGCAGAGGAATTCACCATGTTGAATGCTGTTGAGCTGGCCCCACAAAAGAACGCCAGTGACAGGTTAAGGGAAATAATCGAAATTAGCCTAAGGTCGGCCGGAATCACGGAGTATGCGTTGCAAGAAGCGAAGTCCGAGGTTTATGGAGAAACGCTCGATGTTGTGGTGAAAGGGGTTGAAGTAGCGTCAGGAGCGACCGGCCCTCATCCACTAGACGCGAACTGGTTAGTGATTGAGCCTTGGGCAGGAGTAGGTTTTGGTTTGGAACGCCTGGCTATGGTGAGAAAAACATCCAAAGTTCTTGGACACGTAGGCCGGTCCCTCAGTCACTTGGATGGTTCCAGTCTAAACGTCACGTAGGCTCCAATCTCTGAGAGCCTTGACCACAAACGCGATACTCCCTTCGATAGCGATTCTCGGGCTATGGGAAACCAGTTTCTTGTGAAAGATAGAACATTAACGGTGTGGTGAAAGAATAGAGTTGTTCGAGATTTTCCTAAGACTCTGCTTATCATTATCTTCGTGAGTTGCCTAAGTGTTGCGAAAAAAAGAGAGCGCTAGGCCCGACAGACGGGCGTAATCATCCGAGACATTCAGATCAGGCTGCCTGATCCTTTCCTTGTCCCGTCGCTAGCGCTGGAGTTTGCCCGGAACATGTCCGGTTATTCAGCAGTTGGCGACGCCCCGTCGCGCTTCGTCTTTTCTAGGAACCTCGTGACGCAATCTATTTTGAAATCGCACAGTGCGGCTATTCTCGCCTTTGCTGCGATTCCTTTGGCGTGCCCAACAGATGACAACGCGCCCCCTATGTCGAGCTTCTCTCTCAGCTCATTCATAGCGCATTCATCCGTCATGGTCTCCAAATCTATTCCGAGTTTTTGTGTAACATACTTCTTTGCGTCTGCGATTTTGAGCTTCTTATCCATTTGAGCTCTAGCCACGAGGTCTCCCGCCGTCCTTAGCCCGCCCATCCCGAACAGGAGTCTGTACGGGAGGTCGGTTCCTGCAGCGTCGCCAACCCCTACCTATATTCCGTCTACGTCCGCGACCGTTATCATGGCCCTTGCTGCCCTTGACGAGCATTCCACTGGAACTGTCTCGACCATAGGAATGCCACATACACCCATTCCCATGTTGACGTGTATTGGTATGGGCACTTCCTCTGTGCATTTCTTGACCAATGTGACTGAGTAGCCGACATTCCAGGGGAACGACTTACCAAGTCGCGTGTTCACCGTTGGGCCGAATATGCTTGCCCCTGCTTCCGCAACGAGTTTGCCTTGTTCGTGGACCCATAATCCTGCAAGGCGCTTGCCTTTGTACGTGAGTTCCGTATGCATCCCCTGAATTGTTTCTCCTGACATCCCGACTTCGACAGTCATGCCCGTCTCTTTGATCAGGTTCTCCACGCCTTGCAGTGTGGCGTAGAATTCAGCGTCTCCGGAGGCACCAGTAGTGTCAAGGTTAATTCCATCGGCGCCCGCTTGATGTATGACGCGAGCCACATAGGTTATGTCAGTAGTCAGGTCCCGTGCGGCATCCTCTTGCGTTTTCTTTGCTTCGTCGAGCTTACCTTGTTTCAGCAGGTCCACTGGCGATTGCCACTTTCCTCCGAGTGATTGATAGTAGATTCCAAGGTTTGGCATCGCTCCGTAAAGTAGGGGGACGATGGAGAAGAGTTGGCAGTTCTCAAGTTCAACCGCTTCGTCCAAAATGATGGGCTTGACTGGTTTAATGCTGTAGTCAGTGGTTCCGAGGTCCATTGTGTCGAACCCTAGCACTCGCTCTGCCGTCCAGAGAGCCTGTTCCTTTGAAATGGGTACACCAGCATACCTGGAGATGCCCCCAAATTTCATGTAGGATCCATCGGTTGTGAGAACAACTTCTCGTCCCGGCTCAAGCCCAACAGTCAAGGTGGGTTGTGTCATTATGTCAGTGATCTCATCGATGTCGGTGCTCGAAAGCTCGGAAATATGTGCTTTTTGAGCAGCTTCTCCTGTGCCCTCTTCAATATCATCTTTGATCTGCTCTTTCGTCATTTTGATAAGCCGGCCGCTTCCAATGCGCATTCTGTACAACCTAAAATTCACCTCCTTGTTCATGCCTAAGTGCGCGAGGCGGTCTGTTGCTATTTCACGATTATGGGAGAGTACCTTCCACGGAAATAGGCAAGTGTTCTTCTCCACCAAAACCCATGATGCCACTGTCCGAGTACCTGAAAAAGATAGGTGGAGAGCAAAACCTGAAGGATTCATGGATTCAGAAGGCTAATCCCGCTCAGGAGACTGGCCTTCGATCAAACGCCGAGCAGGAAGAATGTGCAACGGTGACCAGTTCTTGAAACACTCAATCGAACTTGATTACGTCAAAGGACACATGGGTGGAAACGAAATTGTATTCCTCGACGGATCTCAGATCTCGCCGAAACGTTATGTTGACGTCGGTCTGTCCGCTCTGGAATCGCCAAGTGTGCACGGCGATCAAACAGGAGTTCTGCTGAAACCGAAAGGTTCCGGCGACATAAGAGTCAAAATCGTTGACAGAACCACAAAAGGTTTCATCACAATGTGCGGCGGTTTGTCCCAAGTACTTCCAAAGGCACTCGTTGAGACTTACCTTGGCAAACGTTTCGGCATTCGAAAACCGGTGAAGAAGATTGACCTCGAAACAGATCTAGGCATCGTGAGAATATCAGTGAAAAATGTGAAAGGCGAAACCGTAGCTTTCACCGACATGACGAAATTTGTGAATGAGTGCTATCGCCGAGGTTTGTCTCAGATCCAAGTATCAGGCGTGGACGCCTTCAAGATTGGCAAATTCCTTGTGGTGGACGCAGGTGAGATTCTAAGGAGTCATCCTGCCGCGGATTTTGTGCGGATGAACCAAGCGGCCAAAGAAGTGTTGATCGATATGCAGAAAGACTTTGACAAGCAAAATCTGATGCCAGAGGCAAATGCTGACTACTCACTATTTGACATGTATCCAGAAGATTCGATGCATGGACGTGTGCTATTTCCTCACAGCATACCTATCGGAAGCATTGAACCCTCATGCGGTACTGGCACTATCGCTGTAGCAGTCGCATTAGCCTACAGTCGAAGAATTACCGGACCGTCGGCGTCGATTAGATTCGACTCTGGAGACGGCCCATTTCTAGGAGGTACGGAAACTACAAAGGTCGAGATGTTAGTTGAGAACGGTACGGTAAAGCATGCTGAATTCACCCATAGCCTAGTGGAAATCACGTCCCTAGGTAAGATCTGGGTGCACAATTTATCGGCTAACAGAGGAGAATAGAATCAATCTACTAAATGGTTTGGATCTTAAGCGAACTTGTCTCCTCAAAGTAACGATACACATGAACGCATGAAAATACCGGCTATCGGATTCCATCTGTCAGCGTCACAATATTATTGGTCATGCCGTGGATGGCAAGGGGAAGTTCGTTCCTTCAAGCCAACTCCCTTTGTCCCCTTTTCATTATCTCTTCAATTTTCATTTGAGCGTCCTTTTCAAGTGCCATAGGCTTGTGTTTTTCCAATATTTCTTTGGTTTTCTCTCTCGAGACGTCCACAATGCTTTTCGAACCGTTGCGCCTCCAAGTTTCGTAAGGTTCACGGTTACCGAGTTTTGGCACCAGGTGTTCCTTCAGAAGGTTGTCCAACGTATGCTTCTCTGCCAGAAAGTTTCCGCCTGGCCCAACCTTTCGGATAACCTCTACTGCTAAAGTATACTCATCGACCTGAATTCCGCGAGCAATCCGAAGAGCTTCCTCTACGATTTCGCTGTCAATGAGCAGCATCTCCGGACTCATTGTGTTGGCGGATTCTATCCCTCCTAGACCACACAAGAGGTCTGGACCAGTTAGTATTGTTGTGAGGAAACCGATGGCGCCATCGTAAGCTGCTTGAGCATCTGGAAGCTTAGAGCTTGAACTGCCGCCGCTAATCTCGCATGGCAAATCATAGTAGCGGGCTAACTGTGTGAGCGCTGCGTTGAGGAGTATGTTTTCCGGCGCCTCGACATAAGCTCCGGTCTTGAAATCAATGCTTCCGGGAGACCCAGCATATATCAATGGTGCACGAGGAGCTGCGAACTCCGATATCACTAGGTTTCCTAAGACTTCAGCGTTGTTAACGACTAGCGATCCTGCAAGACTAACCGGACCTGTCAGCCCAGTAAGGGGCATAGAAAGAGCAACAACCGGGACGCCAGCCTTAGCGAACTCGATGACGGCATCTGTCAGTCCCTTATCAAACCTAAGAGGCGCTATGGGGCACTGGACTGCTGAAATAATCGGCTTTTTCTTGAGCTCCTCTTTGCTCCCAACGATTGCTCCGGCAATTTCGATTTCGTATTGAGCCTCCTTTGCGTTTGCCGCGTAACCTTCTACATGTTTCTCGGAGTTACTTAGGCAAGTAAATAGTGCACTGAGCTTCTGCATGTGTTCCGGGACGTCTGATGGATTTAATGATGGCCAGATTACATGAACCGTATCCAGATAATCGGCCAAGACGGCCCACCGCGCGAGATCTCCCTGTGTTGACGATCTGCGCTTGCCTGTCTCATGGTCTCTGATGAAAACACCGTATCCGTTCGTAGTGAAGTGTATTTCTCTCTTATCAAGCACGAAAGAATTCTTAGGGTTTCTGGCGTCGTAGGTTAGCGTTTTCGGAGCCTTGTCTAGGGCTTTCTTGACCAGATCTCGAGGTATTGTGGCACGGTTCTTTTCGTAGTTAACGTTTCCCCCGGCTTCCTTCAGAATGTCTAGCGCTCGCTTGCTTTCAATTTCCAGGCCGGGATTTTCTAGGATTTCTAGGGAAGCGTTGTGGATGTCCTCGATCTCGTCTCCTGATAGCAGGGTGATATTCGGTCTAGCCATTTTCTCTCACATTTGGAATCAGGGTCGAGGATTTGTGTACTTCTATCTTTTCCCTTTCGTGACAATTCCAAATTTTACTCGAAAGGTTACTTCCATGTTTTGTAAGGGGTCGTATCGCAGGTCATATCGTATTATCTGTCAAGGTATTGGTATTCGACTTCTCCGATGG